>Ga0187893_10000651_pt1 | contig 88413 bp, 77 predicted proteins | sample MA1701074metaG_FD_139574 | JGI IMG/M metagenome (GOLD analysis project Ga0187893, IMG submission 139574) | White microbial mat communities from a basaltic lava cave in the Kipuka Kanohina Cave System on the Island of Hawaii, USA - MA170107-4 metaG ... | reverse complement strand
ATTCGTTATTCGTTATTCGTTATTCGTTATTCGTTATTCGTTATTCGTTATTCGTTATTCGTTATTCGTTATTCGTTATTCGTTATTTAATTATCCCGCCTTACCTGTTTCCCGGTCATAGGGAATGATCTTGTCCCACTCCTCAGCGCTTGACCGCGCAACGAAAGCAACCACCGGTTCTGACTGGCTCAGATTGAAAACCTCGTGAGGAACCCCTGGTTTAATGTAAATAAAGTCTCCGGCCTGGTTTTCAAGCGAATCCTTCAAATGATCCCCAAACTCATGTCGAACTTTCCCTTCGAGGATGTAGAGCATCACTTCAAACCCATCGTGTATGTGCGCATACGCTACGCCTCCGGGTGGAATTGTTGCCACGTTGATAGAAAGCCCGCTTGAGCCTACGTTCTTGGCCGACATGCCCTGTTTGTAGTGAATTCCGTTCCAGTCACGTTTGCCCCCTCCACCTCGAATCGTGAGGATGCCGTCATGATCCTCAACGGCTTTCTTTTCAATGTTGTCGGACTTCTTACTGATGTCTTTCATATTCAATCAAGGAGAAGAAATATACGCTATTCGACAGACAGAATATCTACAAGATACGTGACCAGCACAGCCATGAGGGCGAATGGTATTACCCATCGCGTCCATATGCCAACGATGCTGCGATCACCACCTTTAATTCCCCACGTCAGGCCAAGAATGCACAAAGTGCTGCCTAGAACCTGCATCCCTGACCCGAAGATGAGGTCCAGGTGGCCGATAATGGACGGGAACAAGCTGCTCGGCAATGCAAGGATTGCCTGCACAACTCCAATGCCGACAAGAATAATGCGCTTGTTCAAATCAGGTCTTTCGTGCTGAAGGCTGGCGTATGGTACTTCAAAAGCAGCTACCAGCGACAAGAACGCAACGACCGTAATTGAGAGCAGGAAGAGTGGGGCAACGACCCTGCCTCCGGGCATCAGCGCAAAGAGTTTTGGGAATGTGTCGAATATCAGTGCAGGTCCGGATGCCATGTCCGCTCCCAGGGCGAGAATGGAAGGTATGAGAAACAGGCTGAAGAGTAGAGAGGCGCTTGCATCACCAAGACCGGTGAACATGGCAACACGGGGAACATTTTCATTCTCACTCAGGTAGCGCGCATAGGTTACAACGAATGTCCCACCAAGACCAACCGAGAAGAATGCCTGGCCTAAAGCGGCAAAAACCTCGGGTACGCCCAAGACGGAAAGGTCCGGTTGCAAGAATTCACCAAAGGCTGGTAAGGCATCCGGAAGCATCAGTGCGTGCACGATCATATACAGCAGGACAAAGAAGAAAACCGGCATGGCCTTCCTGCTAATCCGCTCTATGCCAGAAGCGAGACCTCGATCAATTACATAAAGAGAAACCAGGATTAGTGTCAGTGTAATCCCATACTGAAGCCACCCGACTCCAAGGTACCGATGATACAAGGAGTTCGTTGAGTCTGCGAACCCTGGGACAGCGGCAAAAAGAGCGGAATAAACAACATTGGCGACGACAACCGCATAGTACGATCCGGCAATGGTCACGACCGCGAGCAATAAGTAACCAAAGAACGTCCCAACATGGTTTCCCATCCCAAGCCTCAAAGCGTCAACGGTTCCCTTCCTGCTCAACATACCAAGACGCATCTCTGCCATTAGAGCAGGCACAGCGAAGAACAGGGTCAGCATCAGATAAACAAGAAGAAAAGCGCTGCCGCCATACTTTCCCATCATGTATGGGAAGCGCCAGACATTACCTAAACCAATGGAAACACCCAGCAAAGTGAGGACGGCAGCCACGCGGGATGAGAAAATGTCTGGCATAAGCGAGGCTTCGATTATAGTCAATTTTGATCAGATTGGCTGCCGTCGGTTGAATAACCGGATTGTTTACCTTAGCCTGATGCACGGTGGTGAACTTGTCTCAAAGGCGCTTGTTGAAGAGAAAGTAAAGTTTCTTTTCACACTTTGCGGCGGGCACATATCACCAATTCTTGTGGCCTCAATACAGGCAGGAATTCGGGTAGTGGATACACGGCACGAAGCCAACGCTGTGTTCGCCGCTGATGCGGTTGCGCGCATAACTGGTGTACCTGGTGTTGCGGTGGTTACGGCGGGTCCTGGCATCACCAATACAGTTACGGCCGTCAGGAATGCGCTTCTAGCACAATCACCCATTGTGTTGTTGGGTGGCGCAGCACCCACGCTACTTAAAGGTCGAGGCGCACTCCAGGACATCGACCAAATATCGCTGATGAAGCCCAACGTGAAGTGGCAGGTGGCGGTGCGCCGTGTTCGTGATATCTATCCTGCTGTAAAAAACGCTTTTGCAACTGCGCGCGATGGTGTGCCAGGGCCGGTCTTTGTGGAACTGCCGTTGGATGTGTTATACGAGGAATCAATTGTCCGTGCAGGATTTGAGAAAACCATCCCAAAGCAAGCCACGTTGTTACAGCGCATGACCGCGTGGTACATTCGGCGTCATCTAAACCAAGTCTTCCAAAACAGTGAGCCTGCTGTAGCCAAACCTTCGGTCACATCTCCGAAGCACAGTAAGAGCGATATCGACAAAACTGTAGCGTGCCTGCGTGTTGCGAACAAGCCAGTCATGCTGGTTGGTAGTGGTGCGATGATGCTTCCGACAATGGCACCGGGCCTGGCCGAGGCACTTAATAAACTCTCTATACCTGTGTACTTGTCAGGTATGGCCCGCGGGTTGCTTGGGGCGGTGTGCGATTTTCAGTTTCGTCACAATCGAAAAGACGCACTGAAAGAAGCAGACATGGTCATACTTGCGGGTGTTCCCTGTGATTTTAGGCTGGACTACGGCCGGCATATCAATCGCAATGCAAAATTGATTGCGATCAACCGCAGTAAAACAGACTTGACAAAGAACCGCAAGCCAAATATCGGTGTACTTTCCGATCCACTGATGTTCCTGGTCCAAATGGCCAATGCCAAGGTGGTCACTCCTGGATGGGAAGAATGGAAACGAATACTTGCTGATCGCGAGAGAAAGCGGGAAGAGACCATTGCAAGCACCGGTTTGGAGCCGAATGGCCTTCACCCGGTTCAATTGTTAAGAGGCCTTGACGCCCACCTCCCCGATGATTCAGTGATCGTTGCAGACGGAGGCGACTTTGTTGGAACCTCTTCCTACATACTGCGTCCGCGAAGGCCATTGTCATGGCTTGACCCTGGCGTTTTCGGTACACTCGGCATCGGAGGCGGATTTGCCGCGGGCGCGAAATTGTGCCGACCTGAAAGCGAAGTCATTATTCTCTACGGCGATGGCAGCGCCGGGTACAGTCTTTCAGAGTTCGACACCTTTGTGCGTCATAAGCTGCCCGTTATCGCCATTGTGGGTAATGACGCCAGGTGGTCACAAATCGCACGTGACCAGCTGGAAATACTAAAGGATGATACAGGTATCAATCTGAATTTCTCTGACTATCATAAAGTAGCTGAGGCCTTTGGTGGAAAGGGTCGTCGTGCCGAAACAATGGATGAATTCATAAGCGCTTTTGCAGAGGCGCGGGAGTCGGTAAAGGAGGGCGTTCCATACCTGATCAATGCCATACTTGTTCGCTCCGATTTTCGAAGGGGATCCATTTCCATGTGAGCACATGAAGTCTTTATTTCAAAATATTCCTGCAACATGAACAAAAAATGTCTCCTTATTGGTCTTCTTTTCTGTGCAGCAATTTGCCAGGCGCAAAAACTGACCATTGCTGAATATGCAGCGATGAAGGCGGGAAAAATTTCCCAGAAGTCACCTTTCGAGAAAATCATTGAAAGGGAGCTGCCTGCGACCATTGTTCTTTGAAGATGAGTACGTCATTGCCTTTGTGCCGCTCAGGCCACAAGCTAAGGTGCATTACTTCCTCGTTCACAGGAAGCGAATCAATACGGTGAACGATGTGACCGAGGTGGACACTGAAATAATGGGGCGCCTTTTTCTGGCTGCGAAGGCAGTGGCACAGAACGCCGGGATTGCAGAAATGGGCTACCGCCTGGCCATCAATACCAACCGCGATGCCGGCCAAAGCGAGTTTCACCTGCATATGCACTTATTGGGTGGCGAGTACGTGGGACCTATGACCGATATCAAAATATAACCGTAACCCAGGGGGCACAAGGCTACCAGTTCAAACCCGGGAACGTAACCTCACTTTGTGCTGCAAGGCGCAAAATGTAATTTTGTAACCGACAAATGACGACCCATTCAGCGTTTACGATCATTGTTTGCGGCCTGATCACCATCGGAACGTTTCTCTTTTGGGAATTTGTTGCATGGTTTTCTCACAAGTATGTCATGCACGGTTTTCTATGGGTCTGGCACAGATCACATCACACCGTTCATCATCATTCATTTGAGCGCAATGATTGGTTTGCGGTGGTATTCAGCATACCTTCCATTGTATTGATTTATTATTATAGTCTGGAGAACTACAACGAATACGGTATTGCTGCCGGGCTTGGCATTTTTTGTTACGGTGTATTCTATATTGTGTTCCACGACGTCATTGTACACCAGCGTATTCGCTGGAGGCCGGCACGAAGAAGCAAGTATCTGCAAAGAATGATGAACGCACATTATATACACCACAGCAAACATACCCGCGACGGTTGTGAAGCTTTTGGATTCCTGTACGCACCAAAAAAATACGAGCCAGTCAATTTCACTTTCAAAAAAGAACGCCAGGAAACGCAGTAGCAGCTCCATGCAGAAGTACCTCTACCTGGCCCTTGATCTGGGCTCCTTCCTGGTTCCATTCTTGTTTAGCTTCCACCCTCGCAGGCACTTCGCTTCCACCTGGAGAGCTTGGGTACCCGCGCTTTTGATTCCCGCGATCGTTTTTGTCCTCTGGGATGAAGCGTTCACCGCCATGCGAGTCTGGGGTTTCAATGAAGGCTATGTCACCGGCATAAAAATCGGACATCTGCCGATTGAAGAAATCCTGTTCTTCATTTGCATTCCCTACGCCTGCCTGTTTACCTACGTTGCGGTCAATCGTCTGAAAACCGATGATCCCTTCCTCGATCAGGGAAGGCGGGTAACATGGATCCTTGTCATCGGCCTGATGGGTGTCGGAATCAAGAACGTTGACCGCTGGTATACTTCCGTGACATTTATCAGTCTTGCCCTGTTTCTCATTTTCCTTAACGTTCGGTTGAAACCTGCCTATCTGGGAAGGTTTTATTTCAGCTTCATTTTTATACTCGTACCGTTCTTCCTTGTAAATGGTGTGCTTACAGGGTCATGGATCGAGAGTCCCGTTGTTTGGTATGATGACCGGGAAAACATGGGAATCCGGATGGGAACCATCCCATTCGAAGACACCTTCTATGGAATGCTGCTGATCCTCATGAATGTGGTGATCTATGAGTATCGAATGAAAAAATACGGTTAGCCCCGCAGGGCCGAATATTACATCTTCATCTTCTTCCAATCAGCGTTCTGCTTCAATAAGTTGTATGCCTTCTCAACATCCTGCAATTGCAGCTGGGTGATGGAATAGACCTCCAATTGCTGATCGGTGGGCGGCGCATCGGCGCTGGAAACAATGCCCTCCTTGCCCATCGCCAGAAACCGTTCAAGCACTTGTCCGCCGCTCCGGAAAATATCCCACCGTGCGCCCGTCTGATGAATGTCGAACAGCCGCGCCTCAAGCTGGTAGATCTTATCCTCCATCGCTATAGCACCCTTGGCCTGCCCGGAGTCCTTCGTCAACATCAGCAGCCTCGACCGCTGACGCTCCATGTCATCAATCAACTTCAGCGTTGACCGGATGGAATTGTACAGCTGCACTCCTTGTGTAAACTGCTTCTGTATGTCTTCTACAGTTGATTTTGTGGTTGGATCCTTCAGGATTTGGACCACCTGTCTCCACTCCTTTCCATGTGCTTTCAGGATTACTGTGTACTCACCCGGCGGCACCAAGGGTGGAGTCAAGCCAGGACCGATATCGAGATCAGGAACAAACAGGTCCCTCGTGCCTGCAGTGTCAAGGGTCACCCAATCCTTGCCACGGGGCCGGGTGCGAAGTTTGGGCATCTCATGATTCGTCAGCCGGAGGTTCCAATACACCCGGTTTATGCCCGGGCGGTTTCTTCCTTTGATGGTTTGAACAGTTTCTCCCTTCTGGTTTAGTACCAGGATCTGAACGCTGTCTGTGGATTTGACTTTCAGAAAGTAATTGATGTCGGCTCCGTACGGCGGATTCTGACCGCTGACAAAACTCGAACCGGTCTTGATGCCATCCCGGTCCTGGAACCGATAAGTCTGACGAAGCGAGAACAGGTGTGCATTCTGTTGCTGCACTTCGGCAGAGAACTCTCTGAAAGGTGTCACATCATCCAGGATGTAGATGCCGCGGCCATAGGTGGCCAACACAAGATCCCGGAAGTTCCGCTGGATGGCAATGCCATAAATCGGTACCGGTGGCAAGTTGTTTTTCAGGCGTATCCATTGTTTTCCATCATCCGGTGAGAAATACAATCCGTTGTCGGTTCCAAGCCAGAGGAGTCCTCGCTTGCCAGGGTCCTCGATGAGCTGGTGAGCCACGTTTGAATTTGACGGAGGAAGGTTCACTGAAAGGCGCGTCCAGGTCTTTCCATAGTCTGCAGTCTTATAGGCATATGTACCAAAGTCCCCATTGTGCATGGCATTGACTGCCACATAACAGGTGCCTGCGTCGAAGTAGGATGCGTCAATGTGTCGCATGGTTGACCATTGGGGTAAGCCTGGCATGTTGGGTGCCACATTGGTCCAGGTTTTCCCGCCGTCCTGGGTAATATGCAGCAGTCCATCATTGCTGCCAGCCCAGAGAATCCCATCCTTCACAGGTGATTCGGCCATGGAATAAAGCGTACAACCGTCCCACGTCATGAGGTTGTCGCTTGCCATGCCACCGGAGTTTTGCTGGTGACTCTTGTCATTTGTCGTGAGGTCCGGGCTGATCACGCGCCAGTTTTGCCCCCGGCTTGTGGTCTCATGTACGAACTGGCTTCCGACCCAGACCTTACCCGGAGTGTGGCGTGAAAGCACCATTGGAAAGGTCCAGTGCCAGCGATACCTGGCCTCTGCCGGCTTACTCCCGATCTGCGTCTGCGGCCAAACACGAACGTCGCGCATGTGTCGTGTGGTAAGGTCGAAGATATCCAGCCCGCCATCATAGCATCCGGACCAGACAATGTTGTTGTCAAACGGATCCGGCTGGGCAAAGCCGCTTTCACAACCCCCGACACCGTGCCATAGCCCCAGTGGAATCGAAAACCCCGACAGGTTTCTGCTTGGTCCACGGTATGACCATGCGTCCTGGCGGTTGGAGTAAACATAGTAGGGAACCTGGTCATCTACAGCGATGTGATACATCTGTGCTATAGGTACGTTGATGTTGGTCCACGTGCGGCCTTCGTTGAAAGACATGTTCACACAGCCATCGTGTGCGCACATCATGCGTTCAGGCATCCTGGGGTCGAACCACATGTCGTGATTGTCGCCGCCGGCTGCCCACTGCGGGTAGTTCTTCACAAAAGTTTTACCACCATCAACCGATTTCTTGATACCTACGCAAATCGTATAGAGCTCATTTTCATTCCTGGTGGAAACGCGGATCCGGGTATAGTAACCTGCGCGTTGTCCCATGGAGTGGTCCTTTTGCATGAGCTTCCAGCTGTCGCCACCGTTCTCTGAGCGGTATAGACGGGGTTCGGCATCCTCCACCAGCGCGTAAACAACCTTTGGATTCGTGAACGCAACATCCACCGATGTTTTCCCCACCGGGTGGGCAGGGCCACTTTCGATTCCATTGCGAAGCGGCTCCCAGGACTTGCCTCCGTCCTTCGTGCGGTAGATTCCGCTGCCTGCTCCTCCGCTTCGAAGGTTCCATGTTTTGATCTCCACCTCCCACATGGCTGCAAAGAGGACTTCAGGATTCTTTGAGTCCATAGCAAGGTCAGAGCTGCCGGTGTTTCCATTGATGAATAGAACCTGTTGCCAGGTAGTCCCGTCGTCTGTTGTCTTAAAAATGCCGCGGTCCCTGGAGGGCCCGTGGGCGTGTCCCATGGCAGCCACATAAACAGTATTGGTATCGGTAGGGTGCACTATCACGCGGCTGATGATAAATGTTTTTTCCAAGCCCATCTTCTTCCACGTCTTTCCAGCATTGGAAGACTTATAAACTCCGTTACCCACGGCGTGCGCCGGCCTGATGAGAAATGACTCGCCTGTACCGGCCCAGACCTGTTTAGGAGCAGATGGTGCGACCGCCAACGCACCGATTGATGAATCATCGGTCTGATCAAAGACAGGCCGCCAGTGATAGCCCATGTCTTCTGTTTTCCAGATGCCACCGGAGGCTGCCCCGATATAGGAAACTTGCGGATTGCCTGGCTCCCCCACTACCGCAATAGCGCGATTGCCATCCGGCCCGATGAAACGGAAGTTGAACTGGTCGAACTGTTTGGAATCCGCCTGGCCGGCTACAGGGATCCATAGGAAAAGCAGCAACAAGGTGATGAGGGTTCTCATGTCAGGAATTTAAGATGGTAAGATACACCGCGGTGCAAGACAGTAAAAAGGCCTGACGTAAACCTTGACAAGCGGCTGAAACAGCAAAAGCCGGCTTTCACCGGCTTCCTTTAATGATGTAAGCAGCACTATGGCGTTTCAATCAGGCGACCTGGGCCACCTTCTGGGGATCCAGTTTATTCTTCTTCGGCTTGCTGCGCTTCATTTCCTTCTTGAGCAGGGAAGCATATGCGCTTGCCATCTTTCTGGTTGACCGGCTGATAATCCGTTTAACCTTCTTGTTGGGTTCGGGCAGGTGTAAATCGCCTATCGAGCGTTTCACAGTGTCTTTCAACAGGCCACGCAGTGCCTTTTTGGAGACTTTCCCGTTTGCCAATTCAACCTTGTTGTCCATATGAAGTAATGGGTTTCGCTTTTCTCAAAACTAATACCGTACCTCAAGAGTTCACATGTTGATAATGTAACTTAACATAACAATCTGTCCACATTGGCAAAGCTCTGATAAACAAATGGTTGAAACAGGTTTTGTGGACAATTTCTACTCGTACCTCAAAGATCTAACTGGTTCAACAGATGCGGCTCGAATGGCCTGGTACGATACAGTTAGCCAGGCGACAAGGATTGCTCCCAAACCGCACATAACAAAAAGTAGCGGATTGAGCTCAATCCGGTATGAAAACGTGCTCAACCACCAGTTCGCAACATACCATCCTCCACCGATTGCCGGGACAATTGCAATAAGAACCAACCGCGTAAACTCCTTCGAGAGCTGGTATGTAAGGCCGAACACTGATGCACCCATTACCTTGCGGACACCGATCTCTTTTGTACGCTGCTCAGTTGTAAAGGCGGCAAGTGCAAACAGACCGAGACTGGCGATGACAATTGCCAGCACTGAAAACGTGGTGAAGATATCCCTCAACCGCATTTCGGCCCTGAACAAGGCATCAAACTCCTGGTCCATAAAGTTGTATTCAAAAGGCTCACCGGGTGCCATTGCCCGCCACTTCTTCTCGATTTCTGCCACAACGATGCGCGGATCACCAGAGTACCGGACGGTAAGTTCACGACCGTAGTCACTGAACTTAATAATCAGCGGGCGAACCTTGTCTTTCAGAGATTCGAAGTTGAAATCTTCTACGACGCCAATGACTTTCATGTGCACAGGCCGGTCGTCGCTAAAGTCGGTGATTTCACGGCCTATCGGATCGTCAAAACCGAATTCCCTGACTGCTGCCTCATTAAACACCATCGACAGGCTGTCTCCTGCGTTCTCCCGGCTGAACCAACGTCCCTCCTTGAGCTTGATTTTCATTGTAGCAAGGTGGTCCCAGTCCGCGGCATAGCTTCCGGCCAGGCGGTCCACTTCCTTGTTCTTCTCCCTGAACAGATTTGTATTGTTTACCCCCGGAAAACTGTTGGCAGTATAACTCGTTGAAACAACGCCAGGCAGGGCGCTCACCTCTGTCTTGAACGGACCCGTGTTAGTGCCCAGGCGCCTCACACCTGTCACCGAAAGTATGTTTTCCTTATCCATTCCCAGGTTCTTCTCCTGCATGAAATTCAGTTGCTGAAAAACAATCCCCGTGGCGATAATCAGGAACGTGGATACGGCAAATTGGAACACGACCAGTGAGCTACGGATGCCTTTAGTCTTCACACCGGCGCGTAGTTTTCCTTTCAGCACGTCCACTGCACTGAAGGAGGTCATGTAAAATGCAGGATAGCTTCCTGCAAGCAACCCGACGATCAACATCAGAGTAACAGCAGCCAATCCAAACGGGATGCTGTTCAATGATTGAAGTGTAAGTTGCTTGCCGGAAAGCATGTTAAAAGAAGGCAGCGCGATATAAGTCAGTGCAATCGCGCCGAGTAGTGCAACGCCGCTGTAGATAAACGACTCAGCAAGGAACTGCCCCACCATTTGCCGACGTTGTGACCCCAACGTCTTGCGCAAGCCTACCTCTTTCGCGCGTCCAGCCGAACGGGCCGTAGACAGGTTCATGAAATTGATGCAGGCAATAACAAGGATGAAAAGACCTACACCCGAAAAAATGTAGACATTCTGCATACTTCCATTCGGCTCCAGACCGTCGATGACCGGCGAGTTTAGGTGTGCTTCCGCGATGGGGTACAGGAAATACTGGTAGATACCGCCCTGCTTTTTAAACTCGGAAAAAGAGATGCCAAGTCCTTCCTCGAGTTCCTTGCCCATGTTTTTTTCAACCATTTCGTCAAGTTTGGCATGAACACCATCCAGGGAAGTTTTGGTATTTACCCGAACATAAGTGTGCCATGAGTTGCCGCCCCATCCCTGGAAGTAGTCTTTCTCGACTGTGGCATATGAAATAACACCCTGGAAATGAAAATGCGAATTGCCCGGTGCCTCTTTGGCGATACCGGTAACTTTCACCGCCATCCGGCTGTTTCCTACGACCATGGTTTTGCCTATTGGATCCTCATCGCCAAAGTACTTCCTTGCCAGGGCGGCTGTAATGACCATCGTGTTTGGTTCATTCAGCACTTGTTTTGGATCTCCCTTTTCCAGGGGAAAAGTGAAGAAACTGAAGAAGTTTGAGTCTGCGTAGAAGATGTTTTGCTCGGTAAATATCTTGTCTTCGTTCCTCAATGCATATCCGGCGCTGGTTGCGGAGGGAATAAGCCGCAAAAAGGATTCTACACCCGGTATTCCTGCCTGCATCGCCGGGCCTACGGGCAGACTGGAATTGGCCACTTTGAACTCCTGCCCGCTAACACGTCCATGCAGCCCGATCCGGTAGATGCTTTCGTAGTCCGTGTGAAACCTGTCATAGCTCAACTCATCCTGCACATAAATAAAAATCATGAGGCAGCAGGCCATACCGGTCATTAGTCCTGCCAGGTTGCTAAGCGAAAAGAACTTGTGCTTCAGGATACTCCTGACGGCCACAATCAAGTAATTTCTGAGCATACGGGGGGCTGGTTTGATGTAATACAAGCGGTCGCCCGACAGCGGGCTGCATGTAAGACTCCCGGGTTTAGAGGATTGCACCTAAGACGCCGGGGGCCACAACAATGTTGCAGCCCCCCGGAAAGAAAAAATTTGCGCAGAGATTTACTCGTCCCTCAGCACGTTGGCGGGGTTTAACCTCGTGGTATTGTACACTTTGTAGCCAATCGAAAGCGCCGAGGCCACGAAGAGAATGGATGCAGACATAATCAGGGTAGTCAGCGTTGGATCCAGGTAGTACCTCCAAATGCTGCCCATCAGTGTTCCTGCCAGGAATGCACCCAAGGCACCGCCGACCACCGAGGCAATGAGGAGGATGATCACGAATTCGGTGTTAATAACCCGGGTTATGTTGCCCACCGATGCCCCGAGCACTTTCCGAACGCCGATTTCCTTCATCTTTTTGATGATATTAAGTGAAACGAGAGTGAACAACCCTGTTGCCGAAAGCATCAGCGCTACCGCACCCAGGAAAATAAACATGATCACAATGTTGTTGTTCACAGTATTTGCTTCCACCATTTCCTCATCCATGTATCTTCCATTGTACATACGGTTGGGGAACAATTCCTTCCATTTCGCCTCCATGAATTCATTCACTGATTTCAGTTTTTCAACCGGAGCCTTTACAATAATATGATTCACCTGATCTTTGAGTCCATATCGAAGCATTACCGGGCTGAATTTTTCCCAGAGCCCACGGTTGTAAACATCTTTCACCACCCCAATAATAAAATAGTGTACGGTGTCCATCCAGATAATTTCCTTGCCAAGCGGCTCTTTCAAGCCAAACAGTTTGGCAACTTCATGGGTGACGATCACGGATTCCTTGCGGTCGGTTTCTGAATCCGCGGTGAAGTTTCGTCCCTCCAGCAGGGTAAGACCAACAGTTGGGATGTAGTCTTCGCCGATATCAAGGATATCCACTTCGATTTCTTTGTCCTCATGCTTGATGGGATCGTTGAAGGAGTTTGAATACAGGTGATGCTTCGAACCGGCGATGGAGACGATGTCCTGGTTCTCTGCAATCGCATTGCGATAAGTTTCAAACTCCGACCGGTTGTTTACCCATGTAAAGACCACTCCTTCCTTATTGAACCCCAGGTCAAACTCGCGCTGGTACCTGGCGTTGTCGGTAAATGCGAAGCTGCACACGATACCAGTGAGCGAAATGGCAAACTGGAGCATGAGCAGGGAGCGTGTGAAATAGTTGGTTCCCCCGAACTTAAGTTTCCCTTTCAGAATGCTTACAGGCTGGAATTTGCTGATGTAAAACGCCGGGTAGCTGCCCGCCAGGAGGCTGGTAAAAAGCAGTGCTCCACCCATGAAGTAGATAAAACCTGGCCGGCCAAAGTAGTCTGGTTCCAGTTTCAATTCCGGCCACAGGTCGTTGAAGGCAGGAATTAGCATCAACTCTCCAATTCCAACTCCAAGCAGCAACGCAAAAAAGCAGGTAAGCGTCGTCTCGCCGATGAATTGGAAAATGAGATGCTTGCGTGTGCTGCCCATCACCTTGCGAATGCCAATCTCCTTCAATCGACCTGAAGAAATTGCCACTGCTGTGTTGGTCAGGTTGAAAATGGCAATCAGGAGGACAAATATTGCCATCATACCGATCCCAATAACGGCAGCAATAGGTGATCCGCCGCGCGTCCATGTGCCGGGTCTTTCACTGTACTCATCGTCGACGGCCATCCCAATGAATGATTGTAGCCGGAAGGCTTTCATAATGAAGTCTTCCCGGATCTTATTGTTGTTTTCTGTGTAAGGCACCAACTGCTCTTCGATCGTGGCGATCCGCTGAGGATTCTTTACCTGGACAAAAAGTGTAGCACGGTAGTACCATGTGTTTTCGTGATATTTGGGATCATTCGAAAACTGATTTTCAAACCGGGTAAAAGCAGGGTCAGGAAAACTTGAATTTGTCGGTTGCCTGCGGAACACTCCAGCGACTGTAAACTCCTTGGTCTTGCCGCTGTCGAGTACCTGCACCATCATTTTGCCCAGCGCACTTTCGTTGCCAAAATATTTCCTGGCCATTTCTTCGTTGATCACAATCTGGCTTTTATCCCTGAGTTCTCCGTTGCCTTCAATAAAATCAAAAGTGAAAAGCTTGAAGAATTCCGGATCGACATTGGTCAAGTTGGTCTGGAAAATTTCATCGCCTACCCTGAAATTGCCGCCTCCGGGTGAAAAGCGAACAATCTCGTCGATATCAGAAACGTTTTGTCGGATGGCATTTCCCAATGCAATCGGCGTGTAGCCGTACTCGGTTCTGTTGCCTTGAAATTCACGGATAGAATTCACCCGGTAGATCGTACCGGCGTTGACGTGATGCGAATCAAAGCTGTCGTTGAAGTCCCAGTTGAAATAGGCGATTATGCAGCAGGCAATGGAGACGGCCATGCCCAGGATGTTGATCGAAAGGAAGAGCTTGTTCTTAAACATGCTCCTCAAAGTGATCAGCAGGTAGTTTTTTACCATGTGAGGTGGTTTGGTTGGCCTATAGATCGCATTGATACAAGGAAAGTTGCACAGCCCACGGTCAATTCTTGTGCCAGTGCGCTTTCGTATGGGAATTCAACGGATTTGGAATGAAAGTGTTCAGGGCTGAACACCACCCCGTACGGATTCAGGTAAAAGAAAACCCACCCCCGGTCAGCCTGAACTTAGTCGAAGGCCGAAAGAGGATGGGTTTATCTAACCTAAACCTAAAACTATGAAGAACGAATCAGGTCAAACGAGTGCCTGAAATCTTTCACGGGCATGGCTTGGGAGCGTCAGCCGGCCCGTTCACAAGTTTTCTAAATATGGAAGTGCTCCTTTATGTTCTCGGTGACCACTTTTCCGTCAAACAGGTTGACGATGCGGTGGGCGTAGTTGGCATCATACGGGGAGTGCGTGACCATCACGATGGTAGTGCCTTCCTCGTTGAGCTGCGAGAGAAGCTTCATAACTTCTTCGCCATTTGCGGAGTCGAGGTTACCCGTTGGTTCGTCGGCGAGTATCACTTTGGGTTTGGCAACTATGGCGCGGGAGATGGCAACGCGCTGCTGCTGACCGCCCGATAGCTGCTGCGGGAAGTGGTTACGGCGGTGCATGATGTTCATTCGCTCCAGCACCTCTTCCACACGCCTCTTGCGCTCAGCCGATGGAACCTTCATATACAGCAACGGGAGTTCGACGTTTTCAAACACCGTCAGTTCGTCGATCAGGTTAAAGCTCTGGAACACGAATCCGATCGAACCCTTGCGGAGCTGTGCACGCTGGCGCTCGCTGTACTTCGCCACTTCGTGCTCGCCGAAATAGTACTCTCCGTTGGTAGGGTTGTCGAGAAGGCCCAGGATGTTTAGCAAAGTAGACTTGCCGCAACCTGAAGGACCCATGATGGCTACAAACTCACCATCTTTGATCTCCAGGTTGATAGAATTGAGCGCAGTTGTTTCCACTTCTTCCGTGGTGTACACCTTCTCAAGGCTTTTCAGACGTATCATAATTTTTGGTGTTAGAGGTTAGATGCTTATTAGATGCTTGGTTTTCAGGAATAGTTTTGATTAATACTTGGCTTTTTGGCTTTTGTTACAGGCTTTAGACGCTTTGTTTTTCAAATAGTTGCACTACTTCAGTATTAACACTTCGTTGGTTCCAAAGTTCTCATAGGAAGAAGTGATCACCCGATCACCGGGTTTAAGGCCTTCAAGCACCTCAAAGTACTCGGAGCCCATCTTCCTCCCAAGGCGTACATCGCGCTTTACCGCCCGGTCGTCGCCTTCCAGGATAAACACCCAGTTTCCTCCGGTGTCCTTATAAAAACCGCCCATAGGCAGAAGTAATTCCTCAGATGGCTGACCCAGCTCAATGCGCATCCGCAATGACTGCCCCCGACGAAGACCTTCCGGTATCTGGCCCTGGAATTCCATGTCAACTTCAAACCGGCCGCCAACAATGGTGGGATACACATAAGTAATAGCAAGAAGGTAAGTGTTCCCCGCGAAGTCTGTTGTCGCTGTGAGTCCGGTACTGATTCGAGGGAGGTACAATTCGTCGATAGGGACACGCACTTTATAGCTGCCAACAATATCGACCTGGCCCAGTCGCTGACCAGTGTTTATAGCTTGTCCAATTTCCCAGTGAGTCTGCATCGATAGCTGCCCATCGATGGGCGCTTTGATGTGCAGGTTGTCCAGGATGGTCCTAACAGAATTCAAATTCTGTTTCATACGATCCTCTGAAATGTCAATGTCGCGAACAGATAGCGTGCGCCCAATTGAATCGCGTTTGTACGCCTCGTAAGTGAATTTTCTTCTGTCCAGGTTGTACTTATAATCTGCCTCAGTCCGTTCAAAGTCCTGCTTTGCAATTAGCTTCTTTTCGTAAAGCTGTTTCTGTCGGATGTATTGCGGCTCCAGCACGGCCAATTGGTTATCAATCAGCGCGAGTAGCTGACGCTGTTCAAGGTCATTTCGCAAAATAGCCAAACGGCTGTCGCGTGAACGGTTGATCGCCTCCACCAGTGAGGCCTCCTGCTGCAGTACAGCAATCTCCCGGTTCATGTTTGCGATCTCCATGATTGGGTCGCCTTCCTTCACAATGGCGCCGCTTTCACGAATGACCCGTTTGATATTACCGCCTTCGAGCGCATCAAGATAAACGGTCCGGGAAGGTTGAACCTCGCCAGTCTGCGGAATGTATTCTTTGAATTGGCCCATCTTGATGTCGGAGATGGTGATCTTGTCCCGTTCAACAACGAGCTTCGAACGCCGATCAGCGAAAATGAACTGATAGGCAATAAAAATGACCAATAGGGAAATGCCACCGTAAGTAGCGATTCTCTTCAGGGTCCAGGTCTTCTTAACTAACTTCTTGTCCATCCGGGTGGTTGTTGCAGCCCTGGGATACTTGGGCATTATGCCCGGGCCCCTGGCATTTGCCAACTTCCGTGCCAACGGCTAAACGGCTGCAAAGGTTATCCTTTTCGCAAAATCTACGTTCATAGCTGAACGTCACTGTCCGATTGCGGACGAAGTTTTGATACCTTTGAACACAGCCTTCCCAAAAGGGCCTACGCTGCCCATTCTGCAGGTTCGGTATCAACTTTGCGAACCCAACCGGCGCAGGACAAGCAAACGAAAGATCCTATGACTGAGCCAAAGCGCGGTAAAATCCTCATCGTCGACGACAACGAAGACCTGCTCAAGGCGGCCAAAATGTACCTGAAAAGGTACTTCTCCCAGGTCGATATCGAAAAAAGCCCCAACGCAATTCCTGCCCTGCTGAACAACGAAGACTACGACGTTATCCTGCTGGATATGAATTTCACCAAAGACGTGAGCAGCGGCAGCGAGGGCTATTATTGGCTTGAGAAGATACTCCAGATCGATCCCTCCGCCGTGGTTGTACTCATCACCGCTTACGGAGATGTTCAAATGGCAGTGAAGGCGATAAAGGCCGGTGCCACCGATTTCGTCCTCAAACCGTGGGAGAATGAAAAACTGCTGGCCACGCTCTATTCTTCCATGCGCCTCCGCGAGACTCGTGACGAGGTCGAAACCCTGAAGATCAAGAACCAGGAAATCAACCTGGCGATCAATAACAAGTACATCGATATCATCGGGCAAAGTCCTGCCATGGCGCGCATTTTTCAAACGATAGACCGTGTAGCACACACGGATGCCAATGTACTTATCCTGGGAGAAAATGGAACGGGCAAGGAACTTGTAGCTCGCGCCATTCACCGTCACTCCACTCGTGGACATGAATCATTCGTGAGCGTTGACCTGGGGTCAATAACCGAGACTCTATTCGAAAGCGAATTGTTCGGACACAAGAAGGGTTCGTTTACAGATGCAAAAGAAGACCGACCTGGCCGGTTCGAGTTGGCCAACAGGGGAACACTCTTCCTGGATGAAATCGGCAACTTGTCGATGCCGCTGCAGGCCAAGCTGCTCACGGTTCTGCAAAACAGGAAAGTAAGCCGTGTAGGATCAAACAAGGATACACCAATCGATATTCGCCTTATTTGTGCCACAAACCTCCCACTCTACGATATGGTGAAGGAGAACCGGTTCAGGCAGGATCTCCTCTATCGTATCAACACCATTGAAATTGAAATTCCAGCATTGCGTGACCGGATGGAAGACATTCCTTTGTTGTCTACGCATTTCCTCAGACACTATGCGGAAAAATACAGCAAGAGCGTCACCAAGATCAGTGAGGCAGCGATGACCAGGATGAACAAACATCCATGGCCGGGCAACATCCGTGAATTGCAGCACTCTATTGAGCGAGCTGTGATTCTCTCGAACAGCTCGGTCCTTCAGCCGGAAGACTTTACATTCAACGCGGCAACGGGTAAGGACAACGAACAACCCCTCAATCTTGATCAATTCAACCTGGACGAAGTGGAAAAGCTTCTCATCAGGAAGGTGTTGAAAAAGTACAACGGCAACATTACACAGGCAGCATCAGAACTGGGGCTGACACGGTCGTCGCTTTACCGCAGGCTTGAAAAACACGGCTTATAATCTCACCCTGTCCCCCTTCGGGCAGCCGACTTGAAATGAAATTTCTTCGCGACTTCCGCTTTCGCGTCGCCCTGCGGGTCGGGCTCATTGGACTCCTGATGGCCCTGTTTGTGTACATGGTCAACCATCCCAATATGATATTCGCCGCAATCCTCACCGGGCTCATCATTGCAGGTCAACTGGCCGAACTGTACCACTTCACGTCGCAAACCAACCGCAAGCTTACCAGGTTCCTTGAATCAGTTAAATACTCTGATTTCATCTCGGGATTCACGGCCGACAACAAATTGGGCTCAAGCTTCCGTGACCTCAATGCCGAGTTCAACCAGGTGCTAGAGGCTTTTCGGCGAGCACGCTCTGAAAAGGAGGAACACTGGCAATATCTCAACACGGTGGTACAGCAGGTTCGCACTGGCATCATTTCGTTTGATCCTGATGGCAACGTGCAATTGATCAATGCCAATGCCCGCAGGTTTATGGGTGTAACTGCGATCAAGAACATTTCAGAGCTCCGTGAAAGAAATGCGGCACTGTTAGCTGCCATGCGCGAGGTGGAACCCGGCAAGAGCACGTTGTTCAAGTCCAGCCAGGACGTGCTGCTTACGATCCAGGCTACCGAGCTGCGCATCAGGGGCAACACCATGAAACTGCTGACCTTGCAAAACATTCAAAGCGAACTGCAACAACAGGAGATTGAGGCCTGGCAGAATCTCACGCGTGTTCTTCGCCATGAGATCATGAATTCTATTACGCCGATATCTTCGCTCACCTCAACACTCAGGGAAATTCTGGATCATGACATGACCCGGAAGAACACGCTCTTCGAACTTCGGGAAGAAGGTGCCGAGGATCTCAGGGAGGGCCTTAGCACCATTGAGAACAGGAGCAAAGGGCTAATCAAATTCATAGACGCTTACAGGGAGTATACCTCATTGCCCCAGCCAAAACTCAAAACAGTCAATGTTAAGGTATTCATAGACCGGATCATCCAATTGCTCCGCCCAGAAATCCGGAAGACCGGAATTGATGTTTCTTGGTCATGCGACTCGGAATTCCTGACGATCCAGGCAGATGAAGAAATGATTGAACAGGTGCTCATCAACCTGATCAAGAATTCATGGGAGGCTCTCGCAGATACGAAAGGCGCCGCCATTTCAGTGAAGGGATACTACACCGGCGCCCATGTGTCCATCGATGTGACCGACAACGGTCCGGGAATCATCCCGGAAGCGATGAACAAAGTCTTTGTTCCGTTTTTTACCACCAAGAAGTCAGGATCCGGGATCGGGCTGAGCCTGTCGCGTCAAATCATGCAGATGCACAGTGGCGGTCTGACGGTAAACTCCACTCCCGGCGTTAAGACGACCTTCACGATGAGGTTCTGAACTAGAAAGAGAAGGCAACGCCCAGCGTAACTGCGGCCGTAGGTCCAAACGTCATGTCGCTAAAGTCATTTCCTCCGGTTGGTTGCGTGAGAAATCCAACATCAAGGAAGGGTTTGATCTTTTCGGATGCCTGATACTCGAGCACACTGGACAGGTTTATACCTAATCCCTGGCCGGCATCGTTGCCGTATGTTCGATAACCCACGTAGGGCGGAAACTTGGCAAGCATTTTTTCCCCTATCTGAAAACGCCCTTTGAATACTACTCCAAGCTCTGCCATGCTGATTTCTCCGAAGCCTGAATAATATGGGTTGCCGTAGTTGATATAGCCGCCCAGTCCAATAAAGTCGGAGAAGTAGGCTGTATAGTCCGCTTTGAGAAGGAAAGTCTCACCGACCGAACCATACACGTTAGGATACCAAACATAGATTTCACCTTCAAACATGTAGCCCATACTTATGCTAAACTCTGAGCTGGGCAAGTTTTGGCCTGATGTGAGCAATGGAAAACATGCCAGCCAGACGAGAACAAACTTTTTCACAGGCATCAAATTCTTTTGCGAGAGAAACCTACAAAGGTAAATGAATCAGGGTGGTAAATGAATCAGGGTGGTAAATGAATCAGGGTGGTAAATGAATCAGGGTGGCAAATGCAACGGGTGTCAGCCGGCAAGGAACTCGTCCCATTCCCGTTGATTCATCCCGCTCAGGTCGCGTAGAAAGAGGGTGTAGGAAGGTTTGAAGGGATCTTTTCGCAAAGCCATTTCTGCTTCCAGCGGTGTGAAGTCTCCTTTGCGGGTGTTACATCGCTTGCATGCTGTGACCAGGTTTGTCCACGTGTGTGAACCGCCGCGAGAGGTAGGCATCACATGATCAAGCGTAAGATCGCGGCGGGTGCCACAATACATACATTCAAAGTTGTCGCGCTTGAAAATGTTCTGCCGGGTAAGGGTGACACCCTTGTATGGCGCACTCACGTAACGGTGCAGGCGGATTACCGAGGGCATTGGAAAGCTCCGCGTGATGCTTCGCAGTACATGGCCGTTTGCCGGGCGCACCATTTCGCTTTTGTTGAGGTAAACGAGGACAAAGGCGCGTTGAACTGAGCAGACCATGAGCGGGCTGTAGTCCTGATTTAGCACAAGTACGCGGCTATCCATGCTCGTAAGATAGCCTCAATCGCCTGATTGTGCAACAAGGGGGCGCGATCAGGACATAACGCGGCGGGTTGAATGAAGGAAATGTGTGAAAATCTTGGACTCCTGATCCAGGATACCTTCTTCGTTCACGTAGTCAATCCTGACCTGACCGTAGGAATGCACCACGCGGTCATCGTCAAGCAGCAGTCCGCAGTGAACTGGTTGCCCCCCTCTCAGAGAAAAGAAAGCAATGTCCCCTGGCTGTGCATCTTCCATCCGCTCAACCTGCCGTCCAACCGTCGCCAGCTGCTTCAGGTTCCGTGGTACAGTGAATCCGGCGATCTTGAAGATCATGTGTACCAAGCCGGGCGCATCTATGCCAAACGGGCTCTTGCCTCCCGCCAGGTATGGGGCACCCATGTACTTTCGCGATACTTGCCTGACAAATTCGATGTCACGCCGCTGGCCCAAGCTTTTGGATTCACCGTTGAAGGCAAATTGTTCCTCTATTTTGAAAAGTTCAGAACTGGAAATGGGGACGATGCTCCCCATTACAATAGTCAATGGCATTTTCTTGTACAACACCGGGGAGGCGACGTCTGTGGTGATCTTGTATTCTGTCTTGTTGATTTGCTGGAAGTACTCTTCGCTGATGGCGTGGTGCTGATGATGGTCTATCCACCCTTCCGACACGTCGCCATACACCCGGATGTGCGCCCAACGTTTATCGGAAGACTGCGAAAGTACCTCGTAGTGATCGCCGAATAACAACTGCGTAACAAGCTCCGCGGCGTGGGAAGCTTCGGCCCGAACGGGAATGATCGCCATCCTGCAAACACCGTGTGAAATTGCCGTCATGAATCCGAAACTTACTCAATATTTTGTTCGGTGCAATTCACGTCGTGCTTCGCGCTCCCTGATGCTTTCCCTTTTGTCGCGCAGTTTTTTTCCGCGCGCGAGGGCGATCTCCAGCTTGGCGAAACCGCGGTCATTAATAAACAAGCGGATGGGGACAATTGTCAAACCTTTTTCTTCAGAGCGTGCTTTCAGCCGCCTCAATTCTGCCTTCTTCAGCAACAGCTTTCGTTCACGGGCAGCCTCGTGGTTGTAGTGGGTACCTTCTGTAAAAGGTGAAATACTCATCCCTTTCACAAAGGCCTCGTCATTGTGAAAGTAAACATGCCCATCTGTCAGGTTCACTTTCCCTTCGCGCACCGATTTGATCTCAGTGCCCTTCAGCATAATGCCTGCCACGTAACGATCCAACAGCTCGTATTCGAATGCAGCTTGTTTGTTGCGGATATTGACAACGCTTGAGAATCGACCTTCGGCCATATCAGGACTTTTTTTGCATGGCGTAAAGCCGCGCCTTTTTCAGCATGCGTTGACCTGTTCGGCCGTCAGCTACGAGCCGGTCGCCCACACGTGCCTCGATTGCGCATATCAATTCGTTGTCTAAAAGCTTATCAACCGTAGCAGTGATGACGACTTCCTCGCCTGCAAATGCCGGGCTTCGATGAAATACTTCCAGGTATGTGCCCACGCCCTCTTCATCCTCTTCTTTCATGTCAATAAAAAAAAGGCGTGACGACCACTCAAAATCCCGACCCAACGCATAGGTGGAGTATACAGCATGCAACACCTCACCGTGAAAAGCAGCCAGGTCCTGATCGGAAATGGTTTTACGATAAACTTTCTTGTCGCCTTCGGAGAATATCAGTTTCATCGTTTCAATCCTCAAAGGTGCAGGTTGGGAACCGGTGCGACATCTTCTGTAGCAAATTCTCCTCTCAGAAATTTGAAATGGGCGGCGATTCCAATCATAGCCGCATTGTCGGTACAATACTCCAGTCGGGGAATAAACGTGCGCCAACCTTGTTGTCTTCCCCGCTTCGTCAGTGCATCACGCAAAGCAGTATTGGCCGACACGCCGCCGGCCAGTGCAATGTCCCGTATGCCGGTTTGCGCGGCTGCCTGCTCAAGGCGATTCATCAGCATGCGCACTAACTTGTGCTGGAGACTGGCGCAGATATCGGCCATGTTGTTTTCTGTAAAATTTGCATCAACGGCACGATTGTCGCGGATGAAGTACAAGAACGCCGTCTTGATTCCGCTGAACGAAAAGTCGAGCCCGGGCATGTCGGTTTCGGGAAAAGTGAAACGCGATGGGTTTCCCTTCGCGGCGTACCCATCAATAAGCGGACCACCCGGGTAAGGCAAGTCCAGAATCCTTGCGGCTTTGTCAAATGCTTCTCCAACGGCATCATCCTGTGTCTCGCCGATGATCTCCATTTCCAGGTGATCGCGCACGATAACCAGCTGGGTGTGTCCGCCGCTGACCGTAAGACAGAGAAACGGAAATGAAGGGACGGGCTCTTCTATAAAATGTGCAAGAATGTGCGCCTGCATGTGGTCTACCGCGATGAGCGGTATTCCGCGCGCCATGGCAAATCCCTTCGCGAATGATCCGCCCACCAGCAATGCACCCATCAGACCTGGTCCGCGCGTGAATGCGAGGGCGTCGAGATCGCCTGGTGTTACACCGGCCAATCTCAATGACTCGTCCACAACGTCGACGATCACTCGCTGATGCGCGCGCGAGGCCAACTCGGGCACTACACCTCCGTATTTGTGATGCACACTTTGCGAGGCTACAATATTATTGAGTACCTTGCCGTTGCAGACTACGGAGGCAGACGTTTCGTCACACGACGATTCAATGGCAAGGATCGTTGGCCGCATACTACGGAAATGGCTTGGCAAGTTATCAAAATAAAGATTCTGCTATGGACGCGTCGTATTGTACTTTATGGCCTCTACGGAATATTGGTTTTTTTCTTTGTTGCGTTCGGGTTGCTGCAAATTCCCTCCGTGCAGCGTGCATTGGTCACCCGAATCACTGAAGGATTCAGTGAAGTCTCAGGTTTTCAGATTGAGTTCGACCGGTTCTACTTGCTTTGGTACGACCGGCTGGAAATCACCGCGCTAAAAATCACAGATCCGAAGCAGAACACACTCATCGAAGCAGGTCGATTATACGTCAATTTTACGTTGTCGACACTCTACCAACGGAAGAATCTAAACTTCGATGCAGTCGCGCTCCAGGAAGGAGGCGTCAACCTGGTCACAATTCCAACCAGCGATTCTACAACGGAATTGAACATCGACGTCTTCATCGCCGAAATCGGCAAGCAATTGTCGTCCGGACAAAAATCAACGGAGGGAGGCAGCACAAAAGTGAATATCGGAGAGGTTCTTATCGAACAGTCGCGCTTTTCCCTTCACCATCCGCAGGAGGACTCGGTATCCAAGGGCTTCGATCCAAATCACTTTCACCTGCTTGTCGACAACGGCAACCTCAACAATTTCCAGGTCATCGGCGACACCATCCAGTTCAACCTGACCAGTTTACGCGTGAAGGAGACGCGAACTCAACTCACTATTTCTGACCTCCGAACTTACTTCAGGATCAGCCAGGCGTCCATGGAGTTTCTTGGTCTGGACCTGAGGTGCAACAAGAGTCACGTTTCAGACACGGTCATTCTTAAATACAACAGCCAGCGCGACCTGAAGGATTTTGAGAACAAGGTGACGCTCGATATAAGGCTGAAAGACACCCACATTCACCCCGACGATATCTCTCATTTTGCCCGTGGCCTCGACACCTGGAAAAAAACTATTCAGCTTGCAGGCCATTTCCAGGGCAGGATCAGCCGGTTCACTTTCAAGCCGATGGACGTTGCGCTTGGTTCAACACGCGTGTCAGGCAGCCTGGAAATGGACGGACTGCCTTCCATCCAGGAAACATTCATCAATGTCAAGCTAAAACCCAGTGTCGCCTATGGCGCCGACCTCGTCTTTCTCTTTCCTGAGAATATCAACAGCGTCCTCGCCCCGCTTGGTCGCATCGAGCTCAACGGTAACTTCCTTGGATTCACAAACGACTTCGTTGCTGCCGGAGACTTCAACACCCTTTTGGGTCGAATCACTTCCGATATCAACTACAAAATAAGTGAGGGGAATATCCGGCTCTCTTCGTACCGGGGGAACCTGGCGCTGACGGGATTCCAGCTCGGGCAGTTTTTCCGCGATACCGTCAATTTCCAGGAAGTCACACTCCGCGGGAATATCAACGGAAAAGGATTTACCAAACAGACCGCCGACTTTCTATTGAACGGGGAGATTAGCTCGCTCGGAGTGCGGGGGTACGATTATGTCAACATCCGGTCAAACGCACGCTTTGCCAACGGACTCTTCCAGGGAACCCTGACAATCGACGATCCCAACCTTCAATTTGGCATGAACGGCTCCATAGATTTAAGGGAAAACAAGGACATTATCAACGTGGAGGCCAGGCTCGACACAGCCCTTCTGCACAACCTAAAGCTCACGAGCCATGAAGTCTTCCTGCAGTCCTACGCAGACATCGATATCCGCGGGCTTGAACTTGATTCCATCGAAGGCACTGCCCACCTTAAAAAGTCGGTGTTGCGTATTGCAGACGAAACATTGCAGGTGGATTCAGTACACCTTATATCAGAGAAGCACAAGGATGGTCGTGCCCTCACACTCCGCAGCTCCATCGCTGACTTAAGCCTTACCGGCAACTTCTACTACTCCACGATGTTCCACGACATCCAAATGCTTGTGCATGAGTTCGCACTCAACCTCAGAAACGATCCGGCCGCGATCAAGGCCTATTACGGTGCAAAACCGCCAACAGTCCACAAGTACAAGGCCGACATCGACGTTTTGATCCACAATGCAAACCCGGTGCTGAACCTTGTTGACCTCGATCTCTATGTTTCTCCGGAGACGGCCATTAACGGACAATTCTCGAACAGTTCGACCTCGAGGCTGCATATCCTGTCGATGGTAGACAGCGTGGCCATCGGCGGAAAAGGCTTTCTCAGGAATGAAATTGAATTCAACGGTTCCAAAATTCGCGACAGTAGCCAAGTACTGGCCCAGATTACTGTAACCTCAGACTTACAACAGGTGAACAGGAACCTCACTACAAAGAACCTGTTTGCCGAAGGAATATGGAACCTCGACCACATCGATTTCCGACTTGACGCCGATCAAAAAGGCTATGACAACAAAGTGCGGCTGAATGCCGAAATCGACTTCTTGGAGGACAGTACACGGATAAAGCTCATGCCTTCGGTCATCAGGCTGCTGGGTGAAGACTGGAATTCGCATGGAAACAATTTCGTGCTGGGTAACGGTCGGGAATGGCGGTTCCATGATGTTGGAATCTACCATGACAAACAGTCAATCTGGGTCAACGGTGAAATCTCTCAAGACCCGTCTCGGGCGCTGAACATTGACATCAAAGATCTCGACCTCTCATTGCTGAACTTCTTCAGCTCCGAAAAGTGGGGAGGGCAACTTAACGCCAACATCATTCAACGGGATGTTTACAAAGACCTCTTTATCGAAAACAAGCTTGAGGTAGATTCATTGACCATCAGCAGCTTCCTCGTGGGTGAAGTACGGGGCAACAACATGCGCGATCCTGCGACCGGTTTGTTCAACATCGACCTGAAAGTGGACCGGCTGGACAACCGTATTGTGGATATTGCTGGTTATTACGACCCAAGAGACAAGCACAGTCCTCTCCATGCGCGCGCCATCCTGGATCAAGCGCACGTACGTCTCATTGAGCCGGTCGTGCGGGGGCTCCTTTCTCAACTCGACGGCACCCTAACTGGTGAATACGCAATTGAAGGTACTTTCAGCGAGCCGCGTATCAGGGGCGAAGCCCGCCTGCAAAATGGCCAGTTAATGATCGACTATCTAAAGACCCTGTACAAAGTCACCGGCGCAATTGCTATGACGCCGAATGAAATCCAGTTCAAGGGTTTCAATCTGACGGACGTGTTCAAGAACACGGCCCGACTGGACGGGAGTATCAATCACCGTGCCTTTAGCCGAATGTCGGTTTCGCTGAACGCCAACTTTGCCAACTTCCAGCTATTGAATACCAATATTAGGGACAACGATTTGTTCTATGGTCAGGCGTACGGCACAGGCAACCTCAACATTTCCGGTCCGGTAAACAACCTAAAAATTACTGCAACGGCCGTGACCAATCGCAGCACGCGTGTTTCTCTTCCCCTAGGGACTTCAACCAGTTCGCAGGAGAAGAAAGAGTTTATCCAATTTGTTTCATTTTCAGAAGATGCGAGGGCCAAGAAAAAAGTGGTTGCACCGAAAAAGCGGGAACTGTCGGGTATCCAGCTCGATCTGAACATCGACGTGACGCCAGATGCCTATGCTGAGATTATCTTCGACATCAAGACAGGCGATATCATCCGTGGACGGGGGCGCGGGGATCTCAGGCTCGAAGTAGATACCAAAGGAGACTTCAATATGTTTGGCAGCCTCGCATTTTCCGAAGGGGCCTACAATTTCACGTTGTCCGGCATCATCAACAAGGAATTCCAGATTAAGTCCGGAAGCAACATCACCTGGTCGGGCAATCCGTATGAAGCACTACTGAATATCACTGCCAGTTACCGGCAGGTTACGTCCATGGCTCCCATCCTGGCAGATCAGTCGGTCATTCAGGACCCAGTGATAAAACGCAAATACCCGGTTGAGGTGCTGCTCAAACTAACAGGTCCCATGATGGCGCCTTCTCCGACATTTGACCTTACGGCACGCGAACTACCGGACAATGTGGTGACTACCGATGGTAAGTCGGTCCGACTGAGATTTGAATTTCAAGCTTTCCGAACAAAACTCGACGAGCAGGAACTCAAGTTGCAGGTCTTCAGTCTTATCATGCTGCGACGGTTGTCACCTCCCAACCAATTTGTGACCAGCGCGGGCAGTTCCACGCTTTATAACAGTGTAAGCGAACTGTTATCCAATCAGTTGAGCTACTGGCTCAGCCAGGTGGATGAAAACCTGGAAATTGACCTCGACCTTGGCACGCTTGATGCTGAGGCATTCAATACTTTCCAGCTGAGGCTCTCCTACTCCTTCCTTGGCGGCCGCCTGCGTGTAAGTAAGGACGGTACCTACGGAGGCAACCAGCCCAACCGTTCTGAACTGGCAACCATCGCCGGCGACTGGACGGTGGACTACTTGCTGACCCCGGACGGAAAGTTCAAGGTTAAAATGTACAGCCGCTCCAACGTTAATCAACTGCAGAGCTCCCTCAACACTCAAACTGCTCCGGTAACAACCGGTACGAGCCTGCTTTACACGGAGAATTTCAATACGTTCAGCGAACTCCTGATGTCGGCACGAGAGCGCAGGCGCAAGCAATTGGAAGCGAACCCCGAACTGGCTGAGGAGAACGACCCCAAAGGAAATTGACCTGTTTGAGTGACCGAGCCAGAATCCACCCCGGACAAGAAACGACGCCTGCGAATCGTTTGGCTGGTTTCAGGACTCATCTATGTCGCGATGATGATGATGCTCGGCTCTGCATGGTACGCGCCGCAGTGGATTTCCCCATTCCATTTCTTCGACGACCTGCCCGAGTGGCAGCAGATGGACAAGGTGGCGCATGTGTTCTGGACCTTTCATGCCAGTGCTATCACGTCTCGGTTGCTTCAGTGGGCTGCAGTAGGCCAGTTGCGCTCAAATCGTGGCGGAGCACTTATGGGTTTTCTGTTCGTAACAGGAATAGAAATCTTCGATGGATTTTCGATCGCCTATGGAGCCTCCTTATGGGACATGGCAGCCAACGGCATTGGGGCTGGTGCTTTTGCATTGCAACACCATCTTTGGAAACGTGTTCTTATTTGGCCAAAATTCAGCTTTCATCCTACCACCTTTGCACCTCTAAGGCCGAACGTGCTTGGTAATGGTTTTCTGGAGGAAGTCTTAAAGGATTACAACGGCCAGACTTTCTGGTACGGTGTGAGGCTCCCCTGGCTGCCGTTTCCGAAATGGCTCACGCTTGCTGCCGGAGTACGTGCCGAAGGAATGATCTTCGGTCGTATAGCGGAGAACGAGGCGTTGAACTTGCATCCTGAGCGTCGGTACTACATTTCATTGGATGTCGACCTTAGTCACATCAAAACGGAATCTCGCCTGGTGAGCGCCCTGCTCTACATTCCCAATATTATTAAGGTGCCCGCGCCGGCTATTGAATTCTCTTCGAGAGGGATTAGGTTTCATCCGTTGTATTTCTGAATTTTTCACGCTAGGGTGCAGAGACGCAATAAGGCGCAAATACCTTTGGGGCATTGGATTTCTTTGCGCCCTACGGCGACTCGGTGAGCATTGGGTGAGATTAATTTGATTAAATTCAAGTCCTCCAAAACTGAACCATATGGATCTGACCAAATTCATGAAAAAGTACGCCGATGAGATCAAAGGCCAGTACATTGAATACACGCCAACTCATTCCGTCGTCATCGTTCCTGTTTCGGGCAACCGTTTCCAGACGGTAATGGGCACCATCAAGCAAAGCAGTCTCTACAACCGCAAGGTGATCACTTTCACATCCAAGGTGTGCCCTGTCAAGAATTCCATCGACTTCAAAATGCTGCTCGAACAGACACCTCATTTCAACTACAGTCGCTTCATGATCGCAGAAAACTACCTGCAGGTGGAGGCGGTCTCCTCACTGGCCGGCCTTGACGAGGGAGATATCAAGGAGATGCTGCAGGAAGTGGCCAATATTGCGGATCAGTATGAGATGAAGATTGCAGGAACTGACATTCACTAGCAGTGGTTTGTAGTCACTGACCACTCGCTACTTCGCCGCTTTTCATGAACCGTGTAGATCGCTTGATGGGTATCGTGACGACGTTGCAATCAAACAAGTTTGTAACTGCAGAAAAAATCTGCAAGAAATTCAACATCAGTGTGCGTACCGTTTACCGCGATGTTCGCGCGCTTGACGAAATCGGCGTTCCTGTCTCGTTCGAAAACGGCAAAGGCTATTTTATCGTCGATGGATATTTTCTCCCACCGGTGACTTTTACCCCAGGTGAAGCCAATGCGCTGGTGCTGCTCGCCTCCCTTGCCGGGCGGTTTGGCGACGGGTCAGTCGTAAAAAACACAACGACAGCCCTCGACAAAATCAGGTCCGTGCTGCGCTCCGGCGACAAGGACAGGGCCAAAGCACTGGTTGACCGGATCCGGGTACTCGATCCGAGCCCGCCTGCCAGGCCCGCTGACTTCCTCGCAGAGATTCAAAGCGCCATTGCCACGAACACTATCCTCAGGATGGAATATACGGATGCCCAAAAAAGGTTGACCTCCAGGGAGGTGGAACCAATTGGCATGATTTACTACACTGACCGCTGGCACCTCATAGCCTGGTGCTGGATGCGCAATGACTACAGGGATTTCATTGTTAAGAACATCAACACGCTGAAAACGACTGCGCAGCCCTTCAGGAAAAGTGACCACATTACCGTAGACGAGCACATCAGGTCCTGGTACGCCAACTCCTCCAAACAGCCGTAGAACGAGGTTCGGGTAACCCCACCTCAAGTATTTTTTACCACGCCTTTTCAGACTGCCATAGGGTTGGCAGTGGCGCCTCATTATTTCGGTTCGCACTTCCCTGAAGTCAGCAAGTTCCGGGTTGAGTGCCTGAATCATAAAACCAAATTTTGTCATATGAAAGACATGAACACTTCCACAGCGCACTTTGAGGGCGACTGGTGTGCTGTGCTTGATTTTCTCACAGGAATCCTCATCAAGGACACAGTAAGCCAGGTCCGTATTGACCGCCGTGAGAAGGCTTGGAAGGTTGATGTAAAAGGGCTGAACCATGCAAAGAAGAGAAGTTCAAATCCACCCGCAGGCCTCTATGATCTCTACTGGTAAGAGAGTGATCTTTATCCTTCTCGGGATTGCCGTTTTGCTGGTGATCCTGATGATCGATGTAAGGGCACGGGACAATGGTGACACGACGCATTCCAAATGGACGATCATCCCCCGGATGCACTCGGCAGGGTACTTTCCATTTACCGGCGCCCTTCTCAACCACAATCCGGTTGCAGATGTGAATCTTTTTTTTGAGGGAAAGAACTGGGGTTTTTTCGTCTTCCAATCAAGTGACTTGAAGGATTATCATTCATACGCAAACTATCTGCAACCAGGCCTGTTTGCCACGAAAATGCTGGGGCCAAAGATGAGGTTGCGGGCATTTGTCGCGTATGTCTTTGGTCAAACCACCGGCTTTATCGACGATGATTCAGACTATTACGTTGATGCCCAACTCAATTGGTCGCTGCCCGGAAGCATCCGCATGGAAAATACATTGCTCTTTTACGACCTGACGATAGGCAAGAAACTAGCAAGTCGCTTTCTTGTGGAGTGGTCTCCAGGGAATTTCCGTGCCGGGCTCTACGTATGGCAATTCCAAATCCCAAACAAACTCCAAAAACCAAACTTCAAAAGAGGATTTGAACTGTTTTTGGTTTTGGCTTTGGAGCTTGAAGTTTGTTCGGAATTTGGTGCTTGGTGCTTGGAATTTGCAGTTGACAGCTCACTGAGTACTATTTACTACCTTTGTGCTGCAGGCTATCCTATCGCTCTGTGCGCGAGTACAGGGAGGAAAGTCCGGGCAACGAAGAGCATCGTACTTCCTAACAGGAAGGCTCCGTAATCGCGAGAGAACGGGGACAGAGAGTGCCACAGAAAACAGACTACCCCGCCGGACTTGTCCTGAGGGGAAAAGGTGAAAAGGTGGAGTAAGCGCCCACCGCCCTGGTGGTGACACCGGGGGCACGGCAAACCTTACGAGTTGAAAGGCCAAACAGTGACGACACTTGAGCTGCTCGCTCAAAGTCCCGATCCCGAAAGCTTTCGGGACTGTCGGAACGGGTAGGCTGATCGAGCCCGTCAGCGATGACGGCGCCCAGATAAATGATAGGAATCCTTCTGTCAAAGGAGGGAGACAGAACCCGGCTTACAGGCTTGCTTTTTAACATGAAACCTGCTGCGTAAAAGCGCGGCAGGTTTCGCTATTTTTGCCCATGCCCAAAATCCTCATCATCGAAGATGAACCCGCGATCCGCGCCGTGCTAAAAGATATCCTGCATGAGCAGAAGGAGCTGAGACTGGAAGTGGATGAAGCGCGCGATGGCGCCGAAGGGCTGCAGATGCTGGAATCAACGCCTTACGACCTCGCCTTCTGCGACATCAAAATGCCAAAGATGGACGGGATGGAAGTTCTTCAGAAAGCCAAGGAGAAAAACATCACGTGCCCCTTCGTCATGATCTCAGCGCATGGTACAACCGAGATGGCCGTTGATGCCCTTCGCATAGGTGCCTACGACTTCCTGCAAAAGCCTCCGGACCTTAACCGGCTGCTCATCACAGTACGCAATGCGCTGGACAGGCAGTCGCTCATACGCGAAACGAAGTCACTTCGAAAGAAGGTGTCGAAGAAATACGAAATGATAGGCGAGTCGCCGGCGCTCGAGCAGGTTCGAGAGATGATTGACAAAGTGGCAACAACGGAAGCACGCGTTCTCATCACGGGACCGAACGGCTGCGGAAAGGAGTTGGTGGCCCGTGCAATTCATGAGAAGAGCGAGCGAAGTGACGGGCCATTTGTGGAAGTGAACTGCGCCTCCATACCGAGCGAATTGATCGAGAGCGAATTGTTTGGTCATGAGAAGGGCTCGTTCACATCGGCTGTGAAACAGCGCATAGGCAAATTCGAACAGGCAGAAGGCGGCACGCTTTTCCTCGATGAGATTGGCGACATGAGCCTCGCCGCACAGGCCAAAGTGCTGCGCGCCTTACAGGAGAATCGGATTACGCGGGTGGGCGGCGAGAAAGACATTGCTGTCAACGTCCGCGTTCTCGCCGCCACAAACAAAGACCTTAAAAAAGAGATTGGCGAAAACCGTTTCCGGGAGGACTTGTATCATCGACTGGGCGTCATCCTGATCGCAGTACCGCCATTGTCTGAACGAAGGGGCGATATCGGTCCGTTGGCAGACAAGTTCCTCTCAGATCTGTCGGAAGAGTACGGGTCGAAGAAAAAGACGTTGGACCCGAAAAGTGTAAAACTGCTGGAAAGCTACCCCTGGACAGGCAATATCAGGGAACTTCGTAACGTGATTGAACGGCTGGTGATCATGGCCGGAGACCCTATCAAAGCCGAAGACGTAAAAAAATACGTGTAGGCTTAGATACGGTTCTCAGCAGGCCGCTTGGTTGCGTTCTTGCTGTAAGTAGGGCAAGTGTACTGGCTGCAAGATGCAAGCAGAACAACGAGAGCAAGAAATGCGAGCACTTTTTTCATAGCTGCTGGATTACGTCAAGCAAAAATAGCCAACTGGGGGTTTAAAGCAAATTCGTCGGTATAATTTGTCACTTTATCGACAAAAAACGGCTATTCCAAGAGCAGATTGCAGCCCCGGGCGTCGCTGGCATCCATACGTCCAAGTACCTCAAAGTGACCATGCTCTGTCCTTCTTCCTAAATCCTGAGTTTCAACAAATGCGCAGGAATGGGCGTTTGCAAGGTCAATTACATTAATCACGCCAGAACCAATGTCCCTGCCAGAAAAGGGGTCATTTGCCTCTTTTAGCAGCACCCGCATCGACGACGGACACTCGAAGACACCATTTCCCCGAGAATAAGCCTGGGAGAGTATTTCTGTCATTCCATACTCTGAATGAACGACCTGGAGGTTGAGGTTAGTCTTAAGAATCTGATGAAGTTCCTCCCTTGTGATTTCAGGGCGCCTGCCCTTCATACCCCCTGTCTCCATCACCAGGCATCGTTTGAGGTCCAGGTCATATCCCTCGGCAAGGTCAAGAAGCGCAAAGGATACCCCTAACAGCAAAATGCGGCGGTCATCGCGGAGCTGTTCCAGTTTTGATGCCAGCCGGTCCAGGTCGCGTAAAAAGAACCCAGATTCGTCCGACTTACTTTCCGCAATAAAGTGATTGGCCATCGCCACAAGTGAAGAGCCTGTTCTGTCAAGGTATGACGGCAGCAGGCAAAGCACGTGAAAGCCGGTGAGCGGTCCATAAAACGATTCGAAAATTTGCTGGCTGTGCCTAAGATAAAATGCATTCGATGGCAGCGCATGCCGGCTGTGCGATTGACCGGTGGTGGCACTGCTGATATAGGTGACTTCAGCTGCCCATGAACCGGTTCTGATGTCCTGCGTTTTGAACAGGGTGATCGGCAGGAAAGGTATCCCGGCGAGGGAGGTTACATCGTCAGGTGATACCCCGATATAAGTGAGGTATTGACGATATACAGAATTGTGAGAAGCCTGGAACCTGAAGAGTCGGAGGGCAATTTCTTCAAAAACAGCATCGTTAGAGGGATATAATTCCCGTGTAAAACTTTCAAAAGTCTGCACACGTGCTGAATTTTGCGAGGTTATAAAGGTATCCAAAATGAGGTTGACGGGAAAAGTTGCGGCTTTGACGGGAATAGCGGCCCTGTTCCTGGTTTCCTGCTTTGACCCGCCGGAGTATTCCAATGTCCCGGCAATCGAATTCGAGAGCGTCTCCTTTGTTGATGTTCCGGATACTCCAACCGAATTCAATCCGGACTCCCTCATCCTGGTGATTCGTTTTAAAGACGGCGATGGCGACTTGGGCCTCGATGCAAACGATCCCTATGATACCCTGTACCCGTACCACACCAGAACCTTTTTCGATACCATTCGCAACAGCCCAGTAGGCTACTACTACCCCACTATCGATACTACTTACATCACCTATAAGACCTTTCGTACGGACAGGTACGGCTGGAAACCAAAACTGTCTTTTGACACACTTCCATCTTTTACAAAGCCTTACAACTGCGTCAATTGGGATATCCTTTCTAAGGATGGCGTTGTTGACACTTTCTACTTTGAACTGAACCCATACCAATACAACATCAAAGTTCAGTTCTTCGTGCAGCAGTCAAACGGAGATTTCAAGGAATTCAACTGGACCGAAGAGTTTGCCTATCCACAGTGCGGCATAACCCTGGACGGCCGCTTCCCTATCCTGTCCAAGGACCTTTCCAGATCTGCAGCGCTCGATGGGCGCATCCGCTACTCGATGCCTTCCCTGGGGTTCAATTTTCTTTTCAGCATTAAGACATTGAAGCTCCGGGTCACCGTTTTTGATCGAGCATTGAACGAAAGCAATGCGGTGGAAACACCTCCCTTCACGCTACAGCAAATCAAAGAGTAGAATTTTAGTAGAGCCCGGGATATCGCCCGGGATCAGCTTCCCTCATCATGGCATAGATCTGGTCCACCATTTCCTCCGTGTTGGGCTTGGAGAAATAGTCTCCATCGCTGCCGTAGGCCGGCCTGTGCTCCTTGGCTGCAATGGTCAATGGAGGCGAATCCAGGTAGCGGTACGCGCCCTGCTCTTCAAGGACTTTTTGCATCATGAACGCCGTTGCCCCACCGGGGACATCTTCGTCTGCAAATACTACCCGGCTGGTCTTTCGAATCGAGGTTGTTACGGCATGGTGAATGTCAAAAGGGAGCAGGGTCTGCGCGTCGACAACTTCACAGGAAACGCCAAGCATTTCCAGTTCTGCGGCGGCCTCCATGGCAATGCGGCACATCGAACCGTATGTCACAATCGTCACATCTGTGCCTTCCAGGAGCACCTCCGGCGCACCAAGTGGTACGGTGAATTCTCCAATGTTTGATGGCATTCTTTCTTTGAGGCGGTATCCGTTAAGGCACTCAACCACCAAGGCGGGATCATCCGAGGATAGCAGCGTATTATACATGCCTGCCGCCTGCGTCATGTCGCGGGGAACCAGCACGTGCATGCCGCGAATGCTGCCCAGTATCATGCCCATGGGTGAACCTGCGTGCCACACACCTTCCAGGCGATGGCCACGGGTGCGAACAATAACCGGGGCTTTTTGGCCGCCTTTCGTCCTGTACTGGAGACAAGCGAGGTCATCGGACATTATTTGAATCGCGTAAAGCAAATAATCGAGGTACTGTATCTCTGCGATTGGCTTCAATCCACGCAGTGCAAGGCCAATGCCCTGGCCCAGGATGGTGCATTCACGGATTCCGGTATCAGTGACGCGCCACTCGCCGAATTTTTCCTGCAAGCCGGCAAAGCCCTGGTTTACGTCGCCGATCTTTCCAACGTCTTCACCGAAAGCAAGGACCCGCGGATCACGTTCGAAAGCTGCACGAAAACAGGCTTGAAGCACTTCGCGGCCGTCAACCTGGTGTCCGTCATCAGGGTAGCTGGCTTTTACCTCCTTCACGCGTAACGCTGAACGGTCAGACATGCTGAACAAATGTGAACTGAAACGCTCCGCATTTTCGCGCGCTGCACGTTCAATCCACCCGATAACCCTGTCTCGCGCGTCAGAGTTGCTTCCTCGCAACAGCCATGCCGCCCGTTTTGCTGCACGAACAGCATCGAGGCGTACAGGATTTAATGTCGCCGAAAGTTCGGCCTTGATCGCTCCTATCGCAGGCTCTACCGACGATGCCTCTTCCAATAAGGCGTCCAGCTCACGCTGATCCGACTGGATGTCTGCATTGAACGCCTTCCAGGCCTCTTCGCGCTGTGATTTGGCGAATGCCTTGGCTTCCTTTTCAATTTCATCCAGCTCGCCGGGTGCGGCTATCTCCTTCTCGATTATCCACTCACGCATCTTCCGAATGCAGTCATGGCTTGTTTCCCAGGCCAGCCGGTCCTTGCTCTTGTAGCGCTCGTGTGATCCTGATGTAGAATGGCCCTGTGGCTGCGTCATTTCAGTGACGTGCAAAAGAACCGGAACATGGTCTGCCCGGCACACTTTCTCGGCTTTCTCAAATGTTTCGCAGAGCGCTTCGTAGTCCCAGCCGTTTACCGTGAAAATCTCCAAACCGGGTTCATTCTTGGTCCGTTGGAACCCGGCAAGGATTTTTGAGATGCTCCCTTTCGTTGTTTGATACTCGGCAGGAACGGAAATACCGTAGCCATCGTCCCACACCGCCGTGAGCATGGGAATCTGAAGTACCCCGGCAGCGTTTATGGCTTCGAAGAACATACCCTCAGAAGTGGATGCGTTTCCGATTGTGCCAAACGCGACCTCATTGCCCTTCCTGGACAGCTTGGGATACGAAGCCAATGCAGGGTTGTTGCGGAAGAGCTTTGATGCATAGGCAAGACCAACAAGCCTTGGCATTTGCGAAGCGGTGGGAGAAACGTCAGACGCACTGTTCTTGAGTTTGGTGAGGTCACGAAGTGTCCCGTCTTCGTTCAGCATGCGGGTGGCAAAGTGGCCGTTCATAAGCCTGCCGGCAGACATGGGATCGGCCTGCACATCCGGGTGTGCGTAGAGCTGTGCAAAATATTGCTGCAAAGTCATCTCTCCGATGGCGAGCATGAAGGTCTGGTCACGGTAGTAGCCAGAGCGAAAATCTCCCGGTCTGAACACCTTGGCCATGGCAATCTGTGCTACCTCCTTGCCGTCGCCGAAGATGCCGAATTTGGCTTTGCCCATAAACACTTCCTTGCGCCCGATGAGGCTTGCTTCGCGGCTTGCGACCGCCAACCGGTAATCAGCAAGAACGGTTGCCGCTTTCTTCTCTGAGACAGGAGATGCGAGGGTCTTGGTAGGGCTCATGCGCTCCGTTTAATTACACAGAAATCCTCGTGGAACTTTATCAAAAATAGAGAAATCGGGACGAGGCTTCAAACGATTGAATCCGCACGAAATAAAATACCGGGGTGCTTATTGGGTGCCAAAGAATTTAACCCAATCTCCCCCATTCACGAAAGGTTCCTCGCCCGCCTTTTCGAACAAATAGATCCCTGTATTTCTGCCTCGAATTTCCACTTCATCATAAAGGTAACCTACTCCCAGCTCCAGGTTGTGTATGGCCCTCTCAGTTGCCTGATTGGTGACACGAAAGACCTCGGCCAAGATTCTATCACCCTGCTGCTCCGATCTGACGGCATATGGATACCATTTCAGCGCATACATGCGAAAACCAGCCACAGATTCTGTGAATAAATACTCCAGGTTGCTTCGATAACGCTCATGATTGCTCATTCCTTGCCTGAGCGACCCATAGTATGCATATAAGTGATCCTTGTTCACGTTTCTATTTGCCTCAAGGCACTAAACTAGGCCGTTTTCTACTAACTTTGGTTCCGCTTTTCCTTCGACTAGCGACTAGCGACTAGCGACTAGCGACTAGCGACTAGCGACCAGTAACGTGTAACCAGTAACGTGTATGATAGTTGGCGTTCCCAAAGAGATCAAGAATAACGAAAACCGTGTAGCCCTGACTCCAGCGGGTGCTCAAGAGCTGACACGTCGCGGCCACACCGTCTATGTTCAGGCCACCGCCGGTGACGGAAGCGGCTTCAGTGACAACGAATACGTTAGCGCCGGCGCCAAGCTTCTCCCCGGCGCGCAGGAGGTATTCAAGACTGCAGAGATGATCATGAAGGTGAAGGAGCCCATCGAGCAGGAATACAATCTCATACGCAAGGACCAGCTTGTCTTTACCTATTTCCATTTTGCATCATACGAGCCTCTTACACACGCCATGATCAAGACAGGTTCCGTCTGCCTGGCGTATGAAACTGTCGAACGGGTAGACGGCAGTCTTCCTTTGTTGGTTCCCATGAGCGAGGTGGCAGGCAGAATGGCCATCCAGGAAGGCGCAAAGTATTTGGAAAAGCCACTGAAGGGCCGGGGGATACTGTTGGGCGGAGTACCCGGAGTGATGCCGGCAAAAGTGCTTATACTAGGCGGAGGCGTGGTGGGAACCAATGCAGCCAAGATCGCAGCCGGCATGGGCGCTGATGTAATAATAACGGATGTGAACCTCAACCGTCTTAGGTACCTGGACGATGTTATGCCGAAGAACGTTCGCACCATGGTCTCAAACGGTTATGTACTGCGCGAACTTGTTAAAACACACGACCTTATTGTCGGTGCTGTGCTGATCCCCGGCGCGAAGGCTCCGAAACTCATTACCAAAGACATGCTGAAGTCGATGCGACCCGGCACAGTTCTCGTTGACGTTGCTGTCGACCAGGGGGGATGCATTGAAACATGCAAGCCCACCACCCACGAGAATCCTACTTACATCATCGACGACGTGGTGCACTACTGCGTGGCCAACATGCCGGGAGCAGTCCCTTACACCTCTACCCTTGCACTCACCAATGCCACACTTCCTTATGCCATTAAACTCGCCGGCAATGGCTGGAAGAAAGCCTGCCAGGACAGTACTGAACTCCGCAAGGGACTCAATGTGATCGCGGGCAAGGTGGTCTATAAAGCTGTGGCAGATGCGTTCAGCCTGCCGTACTCTGATGTTAAGGAATTTCTGGCCTAGTCAATGGGCACTAGACACTAGGCGCTCGGCACTAGGCACCAGGCGCTCGGCACTCGGCACCAGGCACTCGGCACCAGGCACTTGGCGCTCGGCACCAGGCGCTCGGCACCAGGCGCTCGGCACCAGGCACCAGGCACTCGGCACCAGGCAATAAGCGCTCGGCACCAGGCACTAGGCACTAGGCGCAAGGCAGTCGGTGCAACGCACCGAGCAACGAGCCCCCGAGCGCCGAGCCCCGAGCACCGAAAGGCTAAAACCTATTGGCCATTCCACTAAATTTAGCCCATGACAATTCTAAGAAGCATCTGGGCGGTGGTGGTCGGTATTCTGGTTAACGTGGTATTCTCTACGGGCACGGACACGATACTCGAAAAGGCAGGCATCTTCCCACCTTTCGGCGAGGGAATCTTTGCTACCAGGTTGTTGGCTCTCGCACTGAGCTACCGCCTTGCCTACACCGTGCTCGGTGGGTATGTAACTGCCCGGCTCGCTCCGGACCGGCCTATGCGCCATGTAATTATCCTCGCATCAATAGGGGTTGTCCTGGGCATCATCGGCATTTTTGTGGGCTGGGACAAATCCGAGCACTGGTATCCTATCGCGCTGGCAATAACGGCTTTTCCAGCAACGTGGTGGGGCGGGAACATAAGGGTGAGGCGCGGTAATCTGTGATCGGTAAACGGTAAGCATTAGTATTCTCAGTTGAATCTTAACTTAAAGAAAATGGCCAGGCAAAAAATCATCACTTTCCTGTGGTTTGACAACCAGGCGAAGAAGCAGCAGATTTTTATTGCTCCATCTTTTCGAATTCCAAAGTGACTTCGGCTTCACCTATGGTGGTTGAGTTTCAATTGGAAGGACAGAAGTTCATTGGGCTGAATGGCGGGCCAAGGGTTCCCATTCACGGAAGCTATTTCTCTATATGTGGATTGCAGGAATCAAAAGGAAGTCGATACACTTTGGAACAAGCTAATTTCCGGCGGCGGCGAGGAGTCCATGTGCGGATGGCTCAAAGACAAATACGGGCTCTCCTGGCAGATAATCCCAAAAATCCTCATCAAGCTAATGAACGATAAAGACAAGGCAAAGGCCAAGCGCGTGATGGATGCGATGCTGAAGATGAGGAAAATTGATGTTCGCAAACTGGAAGAAGCGGCAGGCGTGAAGTCGTAATCGACCTTGCCAACCGCAACTTCGTGCGGATCAATTGACCGATTCCATAGTCTCCTGCACCGCCGCCATGGCGGGTGTCGGATCGAAGTAAAGGTGTTCCTCAGCGATCTTGCCCCCTATCATATGCCAGGCCGCATGAACCGGAATTTCAATCACTTTACCGCTTCCTGCCAAAGTCCCCTTCCACTTGCCCCAGAAATGCCCCCACTCGTCACCCGTCTCGAACTTTAAGTACTCCATGGCATAAACATCGTGCTCAATCTTGTCCCATTCTTCTCTCATTTCCTGTTGGAACGCGACGAGCGAATCCACCGTGAATGTCATTGCATTGTGGTGTGACTTAGCCGTGTCCAAGTAGGCAGCACGGTAGGCGGCCCAGTCACCCTGCTCATAACTTTTGATGTTCTTCATCATTAGTTCGATTTCCGGGCCCTCAAGAAGGACGACATTCTTCGGCCCTGCAGGCTGACAGGCCCAGGCCAGCATAAGGAGAATGCCGGCCGACATAACCAAGGGTAATTTTTTCATGAGGCTTGATTTAGCTATACAAGGTATTGAAATCTTTGCGTACTTAACCAAAGGATAGCTTTCCTGCAGAGGCGAGTCCGGTTCATCAAGAATTGCCTTCCGGTCATCATAAAGCCGATGCCAGAGGATTCTCCGCGTTCGTAGTTTGCCGTAAACTATTCCTCAGTAAATGAAGAGAATACTGCTTGCCGGGCTTGCTGCGTGGACAACCGCACTTCTTGCCCTACTGTTCGTTTCATTTGTAAGCTTCGAAACTCCCGGCTTGCAGGACGCGATGGGATATGGTGGTTACCTGCTGATCGGTGGGACGTTGCTGATTGCAATAGTCTATCTCCCGATCATGCACCTGGTCCGCAAACGCACCGCCGCTTCACAGCCACTTATTGTCCTGCCCGGCTTAATGGCTATCGCAGGCAATGCGCCGGTTTACCTCTTACTCTGGCTCAGCAACCGTGGATTTGGTCCAGGTGAGGCGCTCCTGTTTACCCTGGGCTTCTTCCTGCTTGCCTACATGTTTTGCACTGTGATGCTGTGGCCTGAGCCAGGTATGCGTTGGCGAATTGTTGCGCTGACCGTTGCACCGGCCATAACCACCGCGGTGGTATTCTTCGATTACCAGTTCTTTTACCAGGATGCTGCGCATGGAATTGTAAGCGCATTACCCGACATGGCCTCTAGGCGTTCGGCACATACGGCCACTGTCCTGCCTGACGGTAAGATCCTGATCGTCGGGGGCATCATCACGGCCGAAGGCGCAGAGATCAACAGCGCCACTGCTGAAATCTTCAATCCAATAACAAGAATGTTCGAGGAGGCAGGAACGCTGTCGGTTCCCCGCGCTGGGCATACCGCCACCCTCCTTCACGATGGCAGCGTCCTGATCACTGGAGGATTTTATTCAGAAGGCTTCCATGCTTCAGCAGAACTATATGATGCCCGGACAAGGGTTTTTTCGAAGGTCAACAGCGACATGACCGAAAGCAGAGCCGCCCATACTGCCACCAGGCTAGACAACAGTAAGGTTCTCCTGGCGGGCGGTGTTAATGATTCCGGAATCGCCTGTCAGTCGGCCGATCTGTTCGATCCGGCTTCCGGTGGCTTTACCCCCGCGGGAAAAATGACCATACCGCGAACGGGACATACCGCCACCTTGCTGAACGATGGCCGGGTGTTGTTTGTCGGTGGCAGCTTGCGGTGGCGTTCGGAGGTGACCGCCCGTTGCGAAGTTTACGATCCGACATCCTTGTCCTTTGCTCCCGTGAGCGGTCTCAATATCCCCCGCAACAAACATCTTGCAGTGCTACTGCCTGACAGCCGGGTGTTGGTCGTCGGAGGTTCGTCTACTGCGGCCGACATCAGCGGACGGTATTCCTCAGTCGAGGCTTTTGACCCGGCAAAAAACAGTTTCAGCTGGCTTGAATGCTCATTGATGAAGTCGCGATTCAAGATCACAAACGCCGGCGATGTGTTGGGCAACGGCACCGTAGTCGTTGGTGGCGACGGCAAATATGTAGAAGTGTACTATCCATGTGCGAATGGATTCTTCACAGCCCAGGGAAACGTAGACAAAGCATGGATGTACCCCACCGTTACGACCATCTCATCCACGCAGGTATTGATCACCGGTGGCTACGATTCCCGAATGCAGACTACGGCCGGGGCGTGGTTGTTTGAGATAAGAATTGACCAGGGGTTGGTGGCGAGGGACAAGAATCAGTAATCCGTAGTCGTTGATCCGTAATCGGTAAGAGGTAATTGGTGATCGGAAGTCAGTAATCGGTAACCCGATACCCGGTGTCTGCGTACCATTACAAATACCCTAAAACTATGAAAAGCGTGCTCCTTATCTTCGCGTTGTTTCTGGCCATAACAGCTTCTTCCCAATCCATATTAAAAGACAAATGGCATTGGGACCAACCATTAAAGCAAGACACCAGCGCGGGATACGTGCAGGTGGTGAAGGTTGACAATGTCCTTTATATCTCGGGCGCAGTATCACGCGAGGTTACGCCCGATGGGATAAGCCGGGTTTACAATGCGCTCGAAAAGTCATTGAAGAGTTTCGGGGCCACATTTCAGAATGTAGTGAAGGAAAATCTGTACACCACAGACATCGAGGCTATGAAAAAGTACAACAGCACGCGCAAAGCGTATTATAGGGGCGATTTCCCTGCTGCCACCTGGGTGCAGATTTCAAGGCTGTTCATGGCTGAAGCGAAGCTGGAGGTGGAACTTGTCGCACACCTTCCATCCAAGTAATTGCCGGTGCCCAGGAATTCTTGCCACGAATTGCAAATTTTGGTACGAATCCGTGACCTGCAATTGGTGCAACAAAACCCATCTGTTGTGCTCATGGCCTCTTTCATGTATTGGATGCAGAGGTCTGTCCAGATCCTTGCGGAATTGACGCTGTTTCCCGTCGTTTTTGTTACATTGTTACAGACTGTGGAGAAGCTAATCAACATCGTTCGGTACTTCGGAGTTGCCTTGGTGCTCGCCGGTTGGGGTCTCTCCCTCTATTTCCTTTTTCAGCCGGGAGATGAGGTGTTGTCTCTGCCACTTGAGGTCATTATTGCTGCTTGGGTTTCTGCGCCTTTCTTTTCCCTGCTGATGATCGAAAAGAAGACCGCAATCTGGCCACCCCAGGCACGCCTGCGTCTGTATGCACTGATGGAGGCACTCTCCATCCTGTCGGCAATCGCGTACAGTGGACTTATTGGCATTGAGAGCAAGCCCCCGCTGACTCTGTTTATCCTGGTACCCGCGCTTTCCATTGGGCTGATTACCATTGTCTACATGGCCTTGCGCAAGATGAAGTCTCCGGAAAATTGAAGGCAATCGATGTTCTTTTCATACTAAGGAGTTTTCCAGCAATAACCGGCAGGCGATCTATCATCGGTCTAGCCAGGCCCGGAACTCAGAGACACGTTCTCGCGCGACAATAACATCCTGATCATCGCTTCCACGCAGCGTCAGTCTCAACCGGCTGTTGCTGTGTGTAAGCATATCATGAATGGCCTTGAGGCTTACAATGTATTTCCGGTTGATCCTGAAAAAAAGTGATGGATCCAATAGGACCTCAAGTTGATCGAGGGTGTAATCGAGCAGGTGCTTGCGATGGTCGCCGGTTTGCGCATAAGTGGCCTTTTCCAGACTGAAGAAGAAGGAAATATCAGAAGCTTCAACTGAGCGGAGATGCTCACCAACGCGGATGACAAAACGCTCCTTATACTTTTTCGTCAACATTTTCATGGCGTTGCTGATGCTCTCCATCATCTTTTCCCGGGGCACCGCCGCCTGAAGGGATCGCAGTTTTTCAAACGCAGATTTCAACTCCGTTTCATCTACAGGCTTTAGCAAGTAGTCAATGCTGTTGACTTTAAATGCGCGAAGTGCATATTCGTCGTAGGCCGTAGTGAAGATCACAGGGCTGGTGACCTTCACCTTCTCGAAAATCGCGAAGCTTAATCCATCGGCAAGCTGGATGTCCATCATGATCACATCTGGTGCCGGGTTTTCTTTTAACCATTCTACCGAGCGCTTCACCGAATCAAGAGTGTTTAAAACAGGAATAGGTGGAACTTGCGATTGCAGCAATCGCGACAGCCTCTCAGCCGCTTGAGGTTCATCTTCAATGATCAGCGCATTCATGATGTAAGCAGCGGCAGGCCTACTTCAAACACACCGTTATGCTCCACTACGCGTATGGGCTGTCCAGAAAGGAATCCATAGCGTCGGCGGATATTCTCCAATCCAAGGCCTGCAGAACCCTCCCCTGGTGGAGGCTTCCTTTGTAAATTATTGCTCACCCAAACATAGCCGTCCTTTCCAAACACGCTTACAGAAAGCGGGTGGTCCTCAGCGATCACATTGTGTTTGATTGCATTTTCAACCAGCATTTGCAATGCAAGGGGTGCCACTTGTCCGTTATCAGGAACTTTCACCTCAAGCTTCAGTTTATCTCCAAACCGGATCTGCTGTAGAAACAGATATGCATGCAGAAACTTGAGCTCCTCACCGATAGAAACAAGTTCCTTGTCGCGCGTTTCCAATACATAGCGGTATACATCTGCCAGCTGTTTGATAAACTGCACGGCTTCATCAGGATTCCTGTGAATGAGGTTGGTGAGCGCATTAAGGCTGTTAAAAAGAAAATGAGGGTTCACCTGGCTGCGCAAGCTTTCGTATTGGGCGCGGATACTCTCTCGTTTCAACTGTTCGGCGTCGACGGCAGCCTGCTTCCAATTGAACAGAAATGCCCGCGCCGTCAGGAACATGGAAATGAGTATCGTGATCAGTAGGGTGCTGTAAAACCATCCATCAAGGTCGTCACCCGGATCAAACCCAACCACGTGGCGAAAAAAAAGAATCAGGAAATACACCGCCCCCATAGAATACACGAGCATGGCTGTGATGCCTGCAGCAAACCGCAATCCCGGTCGTTCATGCCATGACATCTGGTCGTCCAGCCATTCGCTGATATACCCGTTCCCCAGCCAAAGCATCAACCAAATAAGGATCGTGATTGCACCAGCGTTCAATACCGTCCTTGTAGACCAATCATTTGACGCAGCCATTGCGGCTGTCATCAATCCACCCACAAGAACCAGCCACATGCTGATCTTCCATGAATCTCGAAGAAACTTGAGTATGCTTACCATAACCGATAAAGCGCGGTTCTCACCATATTCAAAGGTAGGAATTTGACACCGACTAAGGCGCCAGTACCATGCTTGCATCGATCAAAATGTGAACCAGGATCAGTAGCTCCAATCGACGGAAGCCGTTCCATACGAACGGAAGGCCAAAGAAAAGTCCGGCCGTCATGTACGAAAACAGATGGCCAATGCTTCTGGGGGTTCCATGGATGAACAGGAATGATACACAAGAGACAAACAGCGCGACCCATACAGGCATTACCTGCTTTAGCCTCGTGATGGCGTACCCGCGGAAGAGGAACTCTTCTGTAAATCCGACGAGAATTGAGGCAACAACTACAAACAACCTTTCCCACTTACTCACAGGAGCCAGGAATATTGTTCCGGAAATTCGTGGCAACTGATCGCCGTAGTATGTTCCAGGCAGGAACCATGCACCGGCAACGAAGAAGAACAGCAACGCGCCCAGCCACCAGCGACCTCGAACAAACCATGTCCAGTCAAGACCGATGGATGCCCACTGCTCATTGCGCTGACGCATCGCAATGGCAACTAAAGTGAACGGTATCAAGTGAAATGCGATATTTACAATCCAGAATAACCACCAGTACATCCTGCCTTCTTCGAGAAAAATCGGCCTGATGATTGACCCCATGATGCCTGAGCAATACAAGGCCGGGTATACAAGCAAAGTCACAAGCAGCGCAATGCCCGTGTAACGGTCGAGGCGCTGCATTGTATGAAAGCCTGCGCTTTCCATGTCTTGAGCTTTAAGGGTTGCAGTTCTTTGCCAGGACTGCGGTCATTTCCTTGCCCCAGCGTGGCGCCAGAGGATTTTGCGAACCGGCTGATTCAAACAACTGGAGGGCCTTCTTTGCCATTCCACATGCCTCTTCAGTTGATGAACCAAAAAACTTTGCAGTCCCGAATTGCATCTGTGCCATGAGTCCCATCGCACGCGGATTATTGGGATCTTGCTTGAGGGCCTTGCCAAATGCCTGCATGCTGAGCCCGGAGTATTGCTGTCCGCGTGTAGCAGGATCAACAGTAACACGGAGCATGTGAACAAAACCTTCCAAAGCGCTGATCTCCGAGTTGTCTTTGCTTTGCGCGGCAGCCTGACGAACCCGTTCAAGTGCCTGATCCAGGTACCCATCTTTCCTGGATACTTCCTTTTCGCGGTTCGCCATCATCAGGTAGCCAAAGGCGCCATAATAGAACGGTTCCCATTTTGACTTTTCCGCCTGACCGATTCGATCAAGTGCATTGACAGCGCCGAGGAGTTCATCGGTGGTTTGAGCCTTATACACCGTGTTGATGTGCTGTCCCATTGCTTCGTAGTACTTGTTGTCTGTTCCATCGGCCGTCAAGGCCACGAACACGAGGATGACGAGGTAGTTTTTCATAAGGATTGGGGTTAAAGACTTGGTAATTGATTAACAGTTTTGTTTTTCGACAGTGTTATAAAGACAGCAAGGAAGAGAAACCGCGGGGCCGGCTGCCTGATGGCGCTGCCAGCATAGCTTCCCTCAGATCCCTCCACCGGGCTGAATTGATATCCAAATATGTTGTCGTAGCCAAGCACATTGGTGCATGAGAAGTGGACGATGACCGAGGGCGATGGCAGGTAACTGAGATTCATGCTGAGGTCCTGGTATAGTGGCGTGCGCCCTTGCATGAATCCTGGCCTGTTCGGATCGTGATAGGGACGTGGGCTCGCAACGGAAAGCGTCAGTCCTGCCTGGGTCTTCAACTTCGGAATGAAGTGCTTGTAAACAATCGAGAAGTTGTGAGCTGACGCAAACGAAGGGGTTGCCGAAGCGGGAAAGTATAAATATTCACGTTCCGTATCGAGATAGGAGTATGAAATCCAATAGTCGACATGTCTGATTGATTTGTTGTCACGCCAGAAGACTTCTGCACCGCGGGCATACCCTTTTCCAAGGTTGTTAAGGGAAACCACAATCGGTGAAAATGGTGCTTGTGAAAGCGTCAATGGTTGCTTAAACTTCACAAGGTCTGAGTAGCATTTGAAATAAACCTCCGCCCGGAACGTCCTGCTATCTCGAATGACCTGATAGTTCAGCACAATGTGTTCGGCCTTTTCGGCGTGAAGTTTTGGATTGACGCGATACCATTGCGTCTGCGGGCTTTGCCTGAATCGACCATACGCAAGTGAGATCTGACCTTCTCCCAGTTTCCGGGCGAGCGAAACACGTGGATCAAGAGAAGCATTTTCTGCAAGACCGTTGTATTCTGCACGCAGGCCTACGCGGGTGATAAACTTCCTGAAAGCTTTGATGTCGGTTTCAGCCCAGCCTGCAGAAATCGTTTCGCGGAAACCCTGTACCAAAGTTCCTGCCTGAGGTTGCGACCACGCTGCCTGGTAATCACGATCAATCACTTCTGTACCAAACCTGATGGATGTCTTTTCGCCTTCCCACTCAACGGCGGATTTGATGTGAAGTCCTTTTCCACGTTCCTTTAGAGAACTGCTTTCAAGCAGATTGTCGTAGTCACTGGTGTTATAGGAAAGTCCGGTCCGCAAAGACCAGTGCTCAGAAAGTATGCCCTGGAAGGAAAGGTTGCCGTAACGGTACCGGTTGGACAAGTCGAGCCTGTGTTTGTTCGCGGGCTGGGCGATCTCATGCTCATAGAGTGAGAATTTGGACTCATTTGCATTGCCAAAGAATTTGATGATGCCTTTTTCACCAAACCGCTGTCTCACCACTCCGCTGACTTCGGAGGAAATGGGCGGGCTGATCCAGTCTTTTTCCTGTTCAACAAGGTTCATGTACGGCTGCAGGTTGGTGTATTGTGCCTTGGCAGCCGCAGACCCGTGCTTCCAGGCCTGTGTATGGGCGATGTCACCGCCAACAGACATGATCCCTATGTCAGTCCGTGTGGTGGGATCTTCATCCTTGGTGTTGAGCGCGAGTACGCTGCTGAGTGCCTGGCCGTATTCGGCAGAATAGCCGCCGGTGCTGAAACTTGTTCCTTTGAACATGAAAGGGAGAAATCTTCCACGGGAAGGCGTGCCGGGGGCTGCTGGACTGTATGCATCCAACACAACCATGCCATCAACAAAACTTCGTGTTTCGGCATCGTCACCGCCACGAACAAAGAGCCGGCCTGTCTCGCCCACTTTGTTTGTCCCTGGGAGTGTGTTCAAGGCCCCGGCGATGTCTGCCGTGGCGCCGGCCGTCGTTGCGATATCCATCGATCTGAAAAGTGTCCTGCGGTTTTCATCGCCTGCCGTAAATGCGCCAGCGGAGATAGTTACTTCGTCAAGTTCTGTTACAGATTCTTCAAGCACGAATTCAATTTCGATCGCGCTTACATCCACAACGACGGGCACTTCCGCGTTTTGGAAACTCACTGCCGAAACCTGAAGCGCATGGGGGCCCTTTTCGGCTGTTGAGAATGTGAAGATGCCGTCGGCGGAGGTACTTGCTCCATCGTACGTACCGGCCAGCACCACATTTGCTCCCGGTACCGGCTTACCCTGAATATCGGTCACCTTGCCGCTAATGCGCGTTTGTGCCGACGATATGAGCTGGCAGGAGATGAAAAACGGCAGGACAAGAAATCGGTTCATGACGATGGTTGTTATCGCGATATCACGGTAAAACTGGCCCGACAGGCCGTGTCTTACCTGCTTGTTCTTACCGAATTGAGGAATTGACCTGACGAACTGTACGGGCCGGAGGATGGACAAAGCCGCGTACATTTGGTATTGCTGGGGATTATGAAGTACCTGAGTCTGTCGCAAACCACCTGCGATTATAAAATAGACCGTTCAGGTGCAGCTACGTAAGTCGCCCGCTCTTGTTCCCTGACCGTCAGGGCGGCTCATCACCAGCAACAAAGAACGAAATGAAAGCGACTTTCGGGCGATACTGGCCTTTCGGAAGAAAAAAGCCGCTACACAATGAAAGACCTTATCGACCTGAGGCAGACCAGCCGGTCACAGGCAGAAAAGCTGAAGCAGGATTATCCTGGAAGTAAAACAGAAAAACCTGAACAAAAAACTGAAGGATAGTCTTGAATCAGACTTTGACTTTTCCATCGACGAAATAGGTGGACTAAAGATCGAACAAACCGGACGATACAGCAACACTCCAGACTTTATCTATCTGTACAACGCAAACGTGAAGGGGCTTAAACGCAAGGCTGGCAACAATTATTTGTTAGACATCGGGAAACTCATTGAGAAGCACGCTGCCGCACCCACGGTAACTTGCAGGGCTATGACGTCTTCCTGCCGCATTCGTATGAGTACGCCATCCTGGTGCCCATTCCGCAGGGCTACACGGCGAAAGGACTGGATAAACTCACCGTCAAGCTCGACAACTCCGCCGGCAGTTTTGTTGCGGGTGCTGAATTCAAGGACAACGTGGTAACCTGAAGGTCACAAAAATATACAAGGCAAACTTTCTAAAAAAGGATCAATAGCCGTCACTGTAAGCTTTCATGGCAATGGCCAACGAGTTCAACGGGAAGCAGCTTCTTTTTGAGAAGGAGTAGGCAGCAACCAAATTATTCGGATCGAAGCGACTGAACCGGGTTAGCCCTGGCGGATCTTAGCGCCTGGTAGCTTACGGTTGAGATCGCAATGGTAATTGCGGCCATCACCGCAAGCACATAGACATCCGCGCCTATTTCGGTGCGGTATGCAAAACTCTGCAGGACCAGCTGCACGACATAGTAACCCAAACCGACACCCAGCAGAGAAGCAACGACAACAATGTTGGCGAATTCAAGCACCATCAGCCGCCAGAGGTTTAGGACCCCGGCGCCGTGAACCTTGCGAATGCCAATCTCTTTTGTCCGCCTTTCCGCTGAGAAGGTTGCCAGGCCAAACAAACCCATACAGGCGATGAAGATCCCGACATAGGTGAGTTCCTGCATTATGATACCCAATTTCCTGAACTCGGAGTTTTGATTTTCCCTGCCATCGCTTTCGTTCCAAATCTCAAAGGGCCAACCATCATCGTAGCGCATCCAGGCTGTTTTTATAGCCTCTTCCGTGGCCTTCACATCCCTGCCGGTGAGGCGAAGCGTTGTGTAGAAAAAATGGTTGCTCATATTCGTTATGAGACCATTTGCCTGAATGCGCGCCGTTAGGGGCTCCATATGATAATCCTTGAGCACACCTATAACGGTATATGAGCTGTCACCTTCAAACAGTTTGATTTCCTTGCCCACCGCATCTGCTGTGGACCAGCCATAGTCCGCTACTGCTGTCTCATTCAGGAGAATTGTATGCTTGTCCGTGAGGATATCTCTCGACGGATAACGGCCCGACACAAGCGGTATTTGCACAGCGCGTGCGTAGTCAGGCCCTACCGACATTATGATTGCGCCTTTGCGATCCGATTCGGGCATTCCCTCATATTGAACCGTCTGGTAAGATCCATCGGCGACTCCGGCGATGTACTCCACCCCCGGGAGATTGTCAACTTCCGTGATAAACGACTGGTAATGGGCGTCTAACTGCCTCATCTTGTCGGATGAGCGTACATAAATCAGGTTCTCAGGATTGTATCCCCTGTCCTTATTGTTCATGTACTCCAACTGACGATTCAACGTGATGATTCCAATCAGCAATGCAGTGACAACAATGAATTGAAAGACCACCAAGCCTTTTCTGATGAATAGTCCACCTGCCGGGCCTTGGCTACTTTTCAAAGTAAGCACTGGACGGTAAGAAGAAAGAAAGAATGCCGGGTAGATTCCAGACAAAATTCCTATCACGATGGCTATTACACCCAGGCTGATCAATGACTGCGTCGAGAAGAAGTCTATCTCAAGGGTCTGTCCAAGGTTCTGGTTGAAGACAGGTAAAAGGAGGCGTGCCATAAAGCCTCCGACGACAATGGCGATCAGGCTCATTACAACTGACTCACCGAGGAACTGCGCGATAAGTGTGCCTCGCGCTGCCCCCAGAGTCTTGCGCATCCCCACTTCCCGCGCCCGCCTTGCGGACCGTGCAGTGGTAAGGTTCATGAAGTTGATCGAGGCCAGCAAGAGAATCAGGAATCCGACGGCCGTTACAACTGTAACATATACAACGCTCGAGTTCTGACCCAATTCGTAGTAAAGATTGGAGTTCAGGTGAATGTCCGTCATTTTGATCACTGGCAGGTGAGCATTCTCACCTCCGTATTGTACTGGGAAGTGCTTGGCGATGAAATTGTCCAGCTCCTTTTCATTGAAGGCAGCGGCACCTTCTTTGTCGGGGATGTAAACATACGTGTGCACTACCGGGTTGTTCCAGTTGTATTCCACCTCCGCACGCTGAGGATGCGAATAAATCGGAAGCAAGACACCAAACTGGAAATGTGAATTCCTGGGCATCCGCTCAACCACACCTATAATGGTGTAGCTCATTCCCGTTTCAAGCAGGGTGAATGTTTTCCCAACAGGATCATCATCACCAAACAGGTTCTTTGCTTCCTTTTCGGTTATCAGCGCATCGTTCATCCCGGAAACAAAACTTTCCTGAACGCGGTTCTTATCGATCCTCAGCAGCATGATTTCAAAAATGTTGAAGAACGAAGTGTCCACGAAGAAGATATCGTTAACTATTGCATTCCTATCTACCACCCGCACACGGTCGCCCCCCATAAACGCAAAACTGGTGGCCTCACGTATCTGAGGATAGTCATCAACAAGTGCCTGCTTGATGGGGTAAGAAGTGTTCGCTGTGGTACCCCCGTCATTGAACTTCTGGTGTATGCGGTAGATGTGCTCCGCCTTGGTGTGAAAACGGTCGTAACTCAATTCGAAGTACACAAGACTCAGGGTGAGAAAAAAAATCGACATACCCAGAGCAAGTCCCAGGACGTTGATCATAGAAAAAACCCTGTACTTGACAATGTTGCGAACGGCAATGATGAGGTAGTTACGTAGCATGGCTATCTTTTCTTATGGTTCAAACGCAGGCAGGGTGATGGGGTTGTTATTTACTTGACCGGAAACGGTTGCAGGCCACAATTTTCACAGATTGCACGGACTGCAGGAACTGGTTTCCAAATACATTTTACGCCATCAATAAAGTTAGTTTGATGTCAGATTCCTTAATTAGATTGGAATAATGAAACAAGCCACATTACCGATTTTCCTGTTTGCATGTACGACTGCCTGGAGTGCATTAGGGCAACCAAGAGCTACCACAACATTGCAGTCCGGGTGGAAGTTTGCCCCGGGCGGTCAGCCAGGCGCCTCTGCTGCAGAATTCAACGATGGCGGCTGGCAAAAAGTATCTATCCCTCATGACTGGGCCATAGCAGGTCCATCAATCCCCGACGGCGACGGCAACACCGGCAAGCTCCCGTGGAAAGGTGAAGGCTGGTATCGTCGTGCGCTGGAAATCCCCGCCACTTACTCCGGCAAAACCATCTATGTCATTTTTGATGGTGTCATGGCATTCCCGCAGGTCTACGTGAATGGCACTCTTGCAGGCTCCTGGGACTATGGGTACAACTCGTTCTACCTTGACATTACCAAATTGGTGCAACCCGGCAAACCCAATGTGATGGCTGTACATGCCGACACCCGCACCCACGACAGCCGCTGGTACCCTGGAGCAGGCATATATCGCAAGGTGCAACTCCTGGTGAACGAACCTTTGCATATTGGAGTTTGGGGGACACAGATCACTACACCAACTGTAAAGCCACACTACGCCGAGGTGCGGGTCGTCACCACACTTCGAAATTCAGGGAACGCCGAAACTTCAGGAAAAATTGTTTATGCAGTCCTCAATCCATATGGAAAGGAAATTGGCAGGAAGGAAACATCGGTAACCGCGCCACCCGGGGCAAGCGAGAGTGAAACAAGCATGATCCTGAACCAGCCTGTTCGATGGGACATTTCGAACCCGGCTATGTACCAGATAAAAACGACTGTATATGATGGTGAAAGAATCGCCGATGAAATTACAACCTCGTTCGGAATCCGAACTATCAGATTCACTGCAGACAAAGGATTCTACCTGAACGACAGGCGCGTACAGCTCAAGGGCGTTAATCTCCACCACGATCACGGTCCGCTTGGCGCTGCCTTCTATCCTCGCGCGATGGAACGACAACTTGAAATCATGAAAGCGATGGGGGTCAATGCCATACGTACCAGTCACAACATGCCTGCCCCCGAATTGCTCGAGCAGTGCGACCGTATGGGTATCCTGGTATTCAATGAGATTTTCGACAAATACGACGAGAAAGCAGATATCACACCAGGCGCCGATCTCGAAGCATTCTTTCACCGGAATGTAAAAAACTGGATCCTGCGAGACCGCAACCATCCTTCCATCTTCCTCTGGAGTGTCGGGAATGAAATCGGCGACGTTCAATACAACGTCAAGGGCGGGTTCAGGAAACTGCAGGCGATGGTGGGCTACGTCCGAAAGTATGATGCCACACGGCCGGTAACGCTTGTATGCGATAACCAGTCCAGCGCCAGCCTCCGACACTTCGACTATTATGACGTTCACGCGTGGAACTACGGCCGCCGCTACGCTTTAGCGCGTCAGTTGGAACCAAACAAAGCCGTCATCATCAGCGAATCTGCGTCTACGGTAAGCACACGGGGTTTTTATGAACTGCCGCTGCCAGCGAAGAAAACTGATTTTACGAAGTCGCTCCAGGTAAGCTCTTACGACTTGCATGCGCCCGAATGGGCGGAGATTGCTGATGATGATTTCATGTGGCAACAGGAGGAGGAGTACATCGCCGGAGAGTTCGTTTGGACGGGCTTTGATTACCTGGGCGAGCCAACGCCCTATTCAAATCACGAAGTCATGAAACTTGGAATGACCGACAAAGAAGCCGCTAGGAGTTCGTACTTCGGCATCGTCGACCTGTGTGGTATCCCCAAAGACCGCTACTATTTGTACAAGAGTTATTGGAAGCCCGAAGAGGCAACCGTTCACATTCTCCCTCACTGGAACTGGCCTGCGGATGTGGGCAAGGTCCCCGTCATGGTGTACACCGACGGCGATTGCGCAGAGCTTTTCCTGAACGGAAAATCGATGGGCAAGCGGTGCAAGGATCCGCAGTCGCGGCAATCAACCGAAAGATTCAGGCTTTTATGGACCGACGTCGTGTACCAGCCAGGAGAACTGAAGGCAGTCGCTTACAAAGAGGGAACTGTGATCGCCGAGGCTTTGGTGAAAACATCGGGTGAACCAGCGTCAATCCGGCTTACTGTGGATCGAAAGACAATAAGGGGTGACGGAATGGATTTGGCCTATGTCCTGGCCGAAGCACGCGATAAGGCCGGCAACCCATGTCCATTGGCCATGAATGCTCTGGACATTTCAATAAGCGGTCCTGCAACGATAACCGCAGTTGGGAATGGTGATCCACAATCCCTTGAGCCATTTGTTGCTCCCCGCGTTAAAATGTTCTATGGGAAAGCGGTGATCATCGTTTCGGGATCAAACAAAGGCGAGGCGAAACTAACTGTTACATCACCGGGTTTGAATACAGGATCAATAACGCTGAAAACTGAATAATCTCAGTTGTTGATGTTAGGTTTTGGTGTTGGGTATAGGAATCTAAAAATTTGAAGTTCGTTTGGCGCTTGGAATTTGTGATTTGGAATTTCCCGCGAATGAGACCTCCGCTACTTGTCCTGCTTTTTGTTGCCTCGTACACGGCAGTTGCGCAAGATGATTCCCATTGGCGTCCAACCTTTCATTTCACTCCACCGGCAAAATGGATGAACGACCCCAACGGGCTGGTGTATCACAAGGGCACGTATCACCTTTTCTACCAATATTATCCTGATGACATTGTCTGGGGTCCCATGCACTGGGGGCACGCAGAAAGCACGGACCTTCTTCATTGGAAACATCTTCCCATTGCCCTCTACCCTGACAGTCTCGGCTGGATTTTTTCGGGCAGCGCTGTGATTGACAAGGAAAACACTGCTCGTTTTGGGAAGGACGCAATGGTCGCCGTTTTCACTTACCACAACGATGCCATTTGGAAAAGCGGCCGTAAAAACACAGAAAGCCAGGGAATCGCATACAGCATCGACCAGGGCAAGACATGGACCAAGTACAAGCACAACCCGGTTTTATACAATTCCGGTGAACAGGATTTCCGCGACCCGAAAGTCTTCTGGAACCCGGGTATTCAAAGGTGGAACATGGTGCTCGCAGCGGGCGACCGGATCAAGATATTCTCCTCGCCAAACCTGAAGCACTGGAATTTTGAAAGTGATTTTATTCCGGTCGTCAAGGAACCCTTCGGTGTTTGGGAATGTCCGGATCTCTTTCCAATGAAGGTGGGTGCAGAAGAAAAATGGGTGCTTATCCTCAGTCAGAACATGAACGGCCCCAATGGTGGCTCGGCAACCAGGTACATCGTTGGCGGTTTCAACGGCCACAAATTCACCGCATGGACCGACCCTCAGTGGATCGACCATGGCATGGACTACTATGCGGCCGTAACGTTCGACAATGTGCGGAACAAGCGAATCTTGCTTGGCTGGATGAGCAACTGGCTCTATGCCACCAAAACGCCTACCAAGGTCTGGCGGAGTGCAATGGCTTTGCCGCGGGAACTGGTACTTGAAAAGCTCGGCGACAGTTTTGCATTGCGGCAAGTCGAAACATCGGCGTTCGAAGGCATCATCGTCGGTGAAATGCTAAACGTGAACCATGTGTCGGGATTCTGGTATCCAGGACTGGATTTTTCCCAGGCGGTGATACAGTTTGACCTTTCTGGCCAGGAGAAACTGAGACTTAAGCTCTCCAACGCAACAGGCGAGCAATTGGAGGTGATCACAAACGGAAAGGAACTTCGTCTCGATCGCAGCCGCTCCGGGGTTGTCGATTTCAGCAGTGATTTCGCTGCGAAGGTCCAGGTAATGCAATGCACTACGGAGATCACGCAGGTAGAGCTTATTCTCGACAGGTCTTCCGTCGAAATAATTGTGAATGGTGGAACCCACTGGCTAACAGCGCTGGTGTTTCCAAATCGGCCTTACGGCACCCTGAATCTGGAGGGTGCAACAGTTCGAAATCTGAAGGTTAGCAAAATAAGCCCCTGACTATTCAGCGAAGGCCGCAGTTGCCGGCAACTCCTTGAATATATTGAAGCTGAATAGCGCCTGGTTCTCAGCTGCCGATCCATCCGTTGCGCTGACACCTCGGAATGCGACCCACTCCGCACCCCAGTAGCAGAAACCGGCTCCTTTCGAATTCTGCTTAAGCATCGTCTTGATGGCAAGCAGATAGTCCTTCTGTCCTTCAGGCGTTGCGGGGTAGCCGGGAACAAGCTGATCAGATTGGCCAACGATATTGTTGGTGTTGTCATTCCAGCCCAGTGTGAATGGATACGCAATCTCAGCCAACACCACCGGCTTGCTGGTGACGGTGATCAGCGCGTTGATACTTGACTTGAGCACGTCAAGGCTCGTGCCGTGCCAAACAGGATAGTATGAAAGTCCAATCAGGTCGTAATCGACATTCTGGTTCTTGGCCTGTGTGAAAAACCAGTCGGCGTTCTGAGTCCCCGCAAAGTGGAGCATAATCTTCGCATCAGCCTTGATCTCGCGCACCGCCTTGCACCCCTCTTTTACAAGCGCGAAGAAACTTCCGAGATTCGAAATTCTGCCTGCCTCCCAGAGCATTCCACCATTAATCTCATTGCCGATTTGAACGTACTCTGGCTGCAGCCGGGTCATCACCTTTTTTGTGTAGAGGTAAACGCTGTCTTTCAGGTCAGTAAAAGAAAGTCCATTCCATGCGAGCGGCATCGTTTGGTTACCCGGGTCAGCCCATGTGTCGGAGTAATGAAGTGAAATATAAACCTTCATACCAGCCGTCCTTATCCTTTCAACCAAATCCTCTACTTCGTCCAACGAACTGTGCACGTCAGCTGGCGTATGCCAAAGCCGGACCCTGATTGCATTGCACCCCCTCGACCTGAGCAGAACGATCACATCGGAAGGCGTGTCATTGTTGGAAAGGAACACCGTGCCCTCCCCTTCGATTTCCGGGAGAAATGAAAGGTCGGCTGCCCGCATGAAATCAGCATAGGGCACGACAGGATCGGGAGTCGGATTCGGATTGTTGGGGCTTGGGGCCTCGGAGGATGAACAGGCCGCAACCACACATCCCAAAATCACTATTGAACTTCGAGCGGACAACATCGATGCAAATTTACACGTTGCCATCCTTGCAAAAAAAAAATTGACATTTCTTATTAAAAACAGGAATCTCACGTTATAACCGCGTGTGCGAATCCGGTGGAAAAAATTAGGAGCGACTATACCGGCCCGCATAGGAGCGATAGTTCTTGCTACAGTCTCTAAAGGGTATGACCTTTGCCCTCATCAATCCTGGAACCACATGAAAGTTTCAACTCTATCGATCCAGACTGTCACTCTTGTATTTTTTGTGGTTGGTGCTAATGCCTCAATGGCTCAATCAACTTCAAAGAAAGCCAAGCTGATTGCGGACAGCAAAGATGCACAATCAGAGTTTCTAAAGACGGATCCGAAAATGTCGGGTCTTTTCAAAAAGGCTCATGGTTATGTTGTTCTGCCTAATGTCGGCAAGGGGGCCATCGGCGTGGGTGGCGCCAGTGGTAACGGTATTGTCTACGAACGAGGCCAGGTGGTGGGTACTGCCCGCATGACTCAGGTGAGCATTGGGTTCCAACTTGGCGGCCAGGCCTATCGGGAGATTATTTTTTTTGAAGGCAAAAAAGATCTTGACAGGTTCAAGGAAAACCGTGTGGAGTTTTCGGCGCAGGTGTCGGCCGTTGCAGCCACCGAGGGGGCTTCTGCCAACGCCAAGTATGTTGACGGTGTCATGGTGTTTACCATGCAAAAAGGAGGTTTGATGTATGAAGCCTCGGTGGGTGGGCAGAAGTTCAAGTTCGAAAAATAGTCCGAACCCTCCGGCATTGGGTCAAGCCATCGGACAAGGACTCTTTGGGCTCGGCTTAAGGGAGCGCCGGATTCTCCCCTTTTTCATATCATTTGATGATCTTTACTTCCGCCGTTATGTACTGGCCGGTTGTCCAGACCGTAGTTTCCTGGATAAAAGAGTCCTCATTGATCTCGATAATCTCAACGATGAATTTGGCATCTCCACCCAGCTCGAGGCGGGCATCATTTCGAACAACATTGTAAGGTAGCAGACGGTAGGTACAATCGTCAATCCATTCCACCAGGTACTCCACAGCCACGCCCATTGCCTCGTTCTCCTCATGCTGTATGCCGGCCTTGCGTGTTATCGTCCAGACTCCGCCATTCTCGATGTCTTCAATCTCGAACTTACCCTCTCTCAGCGTTGGACAATTGGTTGGCTGAACCTGAGCGAATGTCTCTGCTGATGCGGCCGTTACCGCAACAGAGATCACTGCAACAAGTAAATACTGGTGTCTCAAAACTCCATGATTCATACCACTTTCCAAATACCATAATAAAGTTACGCTTTCACAGGATACGGAACGAATTGATGTACCTTTTCGTACCATTATGCATGATTAGGAAGCTCACGACCGCACTTTTGTTAGCGTTGACGGCTTCGGCGTGCTCAAAGCCAACACCTGTTCCAATCACACGCACTTTCCGAATGGGTTTCGCTAATTCTGCCCCACGTTATGATGATTTTGGCCTGATCATGCAGTCACTCAATATTTGGACCACTCGCGCTGATGCCGCCATCGTAAACACCGAAGTTCCGTGGGATTCACTTTACAACGGTGTTCCGGCTGTCAACTACGTGGTACGTCATTATAAGGATCTCGTGTCTTTCTATCGAAGCAAAGGTTTCAAACTCTGGGTTTACATCGATCCTCAGAATGGCCTTGATCGCACCTCCGAGGCGCTTGCGCTGCAACAACTCGGCAAGAGTATTGCTGATGCCGAAGTGCAAGCGCAGTACCGGCGCTTTGTCATTGTAATGGACAGCGTACTCAAGCCTGACCATCTCGGCCTTGCCCTTGAAACAAACCTGATCAGGGTCGTCGCCCCGCCGGCGAACTATCATGGCGTGAAGACGGCAGCCAATGATGCAGCCGCTGAACTCAAAACGCGAGGTTCAACGGCCTTGCTCAGCATCAGCGTCCAGGTGGATGTCGCTTGGGGAAATCCTGGCGGAAGCGGTTTTATCGGAGTCGCACAGGATTTCACTGACTTCCCCTTTTTGGAGGAACTTGGTCTTTCGTCGTATCCCTACTTTGAATTAGGCGATCCAACACAATTGCCTTATAACTACTACTCCAGGCTTGTGGAAGGCAAGAAGCTTCGTGTGTTTGTCTCGGAAGGCGGTTGGACTTCAGGTTCCGTTACAACACCAACCGTTTCATTTACAAGCACGCCCCAAATGCAAGAGCAGTACATCAGGCATCACAGGTTCTTGTTGGATCACGCAAAGTCCATTGCCTGGTTTCAACTGACTTTTACAGACATTGACATTTCGGGCATTCCAACACCTGTACCGGAAAACCTCGGCTACTTTATTTACTTGGGTATGGTTGATACCGGCCTGCAAGCGAAGCCTGCTTTGCAGGCCTGGGATGATGCTTTTAACCTACCCTTCATTGATTAGTCAACATTACTTTGCCGTCGCCCTGTCAAGCATCGGCTTGTTGCCTGTCATCTGCCAGTACACTAGCGACACGGGGATAATTCCGACCTGGTTGAACTCATCCATAAACTCCTTCAAGCTGAATTCTCCTTCACGCTGACGCGCGTACTCAGCGATGAGCTGGTCAATCAGCATTTTGCCGGTAACATAACTTTCCCCATAAGCGGGCTGCCGCAAATAAAAGTGCTCTTCATGCTGTATCGTCCCGCCGTCGGCGGGTAGCAGCCCCCAAGGAACCCACTCCGACGCAAACCTTGTTGCCTGGTCGAAGTCCATGGTCTGCCCGTGCTGGTAAAGGCCGGCCAGGCCGCGGGCACAACGCTGCGCGAGCATGATGTACACCAACTCCGGAACCTGCGGTCGTGTCCTCAGCATGCCTGCATTCAATACGAGTTCTTCCATGGCCGTCGCCATCCCCTCGGCGCGCGTATCGAAAATGTTGTAAAGCAAGGGCACACGGCGTATCGGACTCTCGACCGGTTCTTCAATCTCGCGGGCTTTGTCGATCCAATGAAAGAAATGGGACCGCATCGGCATGGGATCGCGATAGTCAATTTCGTGGAAGAACCCACGAATCGATTCAGGCGAAGCAAGTGGCGTGAAAGGAATGATCACCGCCCGCATGGCCGGATCCATATACGGTTTCACGGTCATCATTTCCTCGCCAAGGAATTTCATGAACTCATCCGTTGCCCTGTGCTGGCTATTCGCATAGGCCTCCGCAGTAGGCGCACGCTCAAGCGGGGGCAAATTCCTGTTATAATACTCCGCCAACCGCATCGCCTGTGAAGCGCGTGCCAGTTCACGTTCCAAAAGCACCACTTCTTCCTGCCAGGTGTAGGGCACGAGGTGGACATTCTTCAGACACCAATCGTAGTCCGCCTTACCAATCCCTGAAATGCCAGTTTTTGTTTTAGCCTGTTGTGATACCCAATCGGCAAATGCATTGCCCACAGCAATTGCTTCGCGTGCGGCCAAGGCAAGATCGGGGTACACTGCCTGCTGCGCTTCCGCAAATGTATTCAGGTCATCGCTCTGCTCACGGATGGAGCGTTCGCCCAGTAACCAGAGGTCGCGGCTGTTCCCCGTCAGGTTTCTTTTTGCTGCTTCGTAAACTTCGCCGGACTTCCGGAGTCTGATGGCAATGTTAACCGCATCACTGGTCGACATCGGCTGCTTTTCAAACTGCATGTCAACAGCACCATAAATGTTCGGGCCTTCGCGTTCCGGCACATCGGAAGGATACAGGTAGAACCAGACATAGAAAGCCGGGTCTTTCTCCCAGGGACGCATCACCCGGTGGTCGAAGTCTAATCCGTTCATTTCAGCCCAGATCAGGTACCAATCGATCTGGTGCTTAACAGGCCAGCCCGAGGTGTCAAAGGCATTCAGGCGGGCTTGCCAGTCCTTCAATTCGGAATGCTGCTTTCTCATGGCTTCCACGCTGTAGTCTGGCACTCCCAGGATCATTTCAGGGTGCTGAAACTCACGCCACTCGGCGAAGAATATGACCAGCTTATCGTAGGTCTTCCCTACCTGAACGTTTTCACTTGCGGGCTGTGAACAACCAATCGCCAACAAACACCATACAAGGTTTCCAAATTTGAATTTCATAGCACCACAATGGAGTATTTAGATAAAATGAACTTACCCTTAAGCACTTCAGCACGTTAGCCTTACAAACGTCCCCATCGGCAGATCCCTTCCCTGCTTCGACTTCAAGTAAAACTCACCGAAGTCAGTCCTCACATTGGGAAAATGCGTCTTCACGACATTCAAGCCTACCGTGGCTGAAAGGCCCACCGCGTACATGGACAAGATAAAGAATGATTGTTGATCCTCCAGCAGGCCCCGGCTCATCTTGACCAGCTCGTTCAGTTGCTCTTGAAGTGTCCACTTTTCCCCTTCCGGTCCTCGCCCATAGGGTGGCGGATCCATGATGATGCCGTTGTACCTGTTCCCACGTTTTTGTTCGCGGCGCACGAACTTGAAGGCATCCTCGTATACCCAGCGAATGTCCTTAAGGTTGTTCAAGACCATATTCTGATTGGCCCAGTTTAGTCCGGGACGTGATGCATCGCAATGGGTCACGTCGGCACCGTTCAATCTGGCCACAACGGATGCGGCGCCGGTATATGCAAACAGGTTCAGCACGCGGCCTTTCTCTTTCCAGCCGCGCATTGTATCATGAATGAAATTCCAGTTGTTGCCCTGCTCGGGAAACGCTCCAACGTGTCCAAAGCTGGTAAGCGACAACCGCAGGTTGATTCTTAAATCGTTGTAGTGATAGGATATATTCCAGCTTTCTGGAATTTCCTTCAGCCGCTTCCAACCTCCTTTTGCATCATCAGTAAACCTGAATTTATCGTTCTGCTCTCTGGTAAAGTGTGCGTGAGTCATTCGCTTCCATTCATTTTGCGGGAGCACAGGCTCCCAAATGGCCTGTGGCTCGGGACGAATGAGAATGAACTTTCCAAAACGCTCAAGTTTCTCGAATTCGCCGGAGTCGAGAAGTTCGTAATCTATCCACGAGGAAGGATGGTAGTGGTTCACAGGGTAAAGATATGGGAAGAATAGATAGGTGCCTTATTCGCACAAGCCAAATTCAATTCTGCATTGGATATTAGATTGTTCGAATGTTTTTCTGTTGATACAGAGTCTCAACGTCCAACATTCGAGCAATCGAACATTCGAATATCCAATCAATGCATGGATACTCTAATAAGCGCCATGAATTTCATTACCTTGGTTCATTCATGAAAGACGGCGTTGTCATCACCAGCACCAACAACCCCAAGGTGAAGAGTCTGCTCGCGCTTGAAAAGCCAAGGGAGCGACGCAAGCAGCAGTTGTTCCTGGTGGAAGGCAAGAAGGAGATTGGGATGGCCCTCAAGGCCGGTTATTCAATCGGCAACCTGTTTTACTGTGTCGATATCGTTCCCGAGAAGGACCTGACATCGCTGGGGATTGAAAGCAAGTTTCTTGTACCTGTCACACAAGAGGTATTCGACAAGATTGCCATCCGTGAAGGATCGGGCGGTGTGGTGGCGGTGGCGCAGATGAAAACAAACCGGCTGGAGGACCTTCGCTTGAGAAAAAAACCATTGATCCTTGTCCTGGAGTCTGTGGAAAAACCGGGAAACCTGGGCGCAATCCTGCGCACAGCCGATGCAGCAGGGCTGGATGCTGTGATCGTCTGCGACCCGCAAACAGATTTTTACAATCCAAACGTGGTGCGTTCAAGCCTCGGGTGCGTTTTCACGCAACCAATCGCTACGGCTACATCCGATGAAACGATCACATGGCTGAAGAAACATAGAGTCCGCATTTACGCCACATACCTCAAGGCTTCACGACCCTATCATGAAGTGGATTTTCGAGAACCCACTGCGATTGTGATGGGCACGGAGGCAGCAGGTCTTTCACCATCATGGATATCACAGTCCGATGCCAGCATTATCATCCCCATGCGGGGAAAGATTGATTCTATGAATGTTAGTACTTCTGCCGCTGTTGTGGTGTTCGAGGCTTGCCGACAGCGTAGGTTCAAAGATTAACTGCCAAACCTAATTGACACACACAGATTTGCTCAACTCTTGTGCCCGGGATTGTAGTAATGAGCGCAGATCTGCACACCCCATCGGCGTAAGCCGCATGAAGTGCATTTATCCACGAAATTGGGAGGCAATTCTAACGCCTGAGGTAATTGAAAGTAAAACCCTGCTGGTCAGGCAGGGTTCTCACTTCTCCTTTTTAAACAGTTAGTTCTTGGTCAGTCCGGGCTCTCGCTTGAGGAATTCATCATAAAGCAAGGTCTGCCTGCTTTGCATGGGCATCTTCCAACCGCCAACAAAAACCTGACTTACCTGCGTTTTTGTCTCGAAGATATCACCGTCACAAACAAACAGGTTGGCATCCTTGCCTACTTCAATGGAACCCATTTTATCTGCAACGCCCATAATCTCAGCCGGCACTATGGTGATTGCTTTCAAAGCATCCTCCTTGCTCATGCCGTAAGCAGCAGCAAAACCGGCATGATAAGGGAGGTTACGGTAGTTACCGTTACCATCCTCACTCGAGCGAATGGACACAATGACCCCCGCTCGTTTCATAAGACCAGGATTAGCATACCGGGCATCGTAACGATCATATTCTCTTGTGGGGATTGCAATAACGGGTCCACACATCACTGGGATGTTCGCTTTTGCAATATTCTCCGCTTCCCGCCAGCCTTCGGCAACGCCGGTGAGAATCGCTTTTTTAACTTTTTTCTCCTTGATCCATGCCAAAGCTGCCTGGATGTCTTTCTGGGCATTCACTTCAATAAGTAGTGCGCGTTCACCACGAACAACAGGAACCAGCGCCTGCATTTCAGGATAGTAACCAACTCCACCGCCTTTGGTTGCAGAATCAAGCTTGTGATATTGCACAGCCTTGTCCCAGGCATCATTCAAGGTGGCCACGGCTTTCTCCTGTGCTTTTTTCAGTTCATCTTCGGTACGTCGGTCACCAAATCCGCGACGTGCAGCGTTAGGAAAATTGAGTACAACGCCCTCGAATCCAGCATACATCTGGTCAGGCGTGTAGCCGTGATGATTGACAAGGGCCCCGGTTCCAGGCAGAAGACCACCTTCCGGAACCACCAACGAGGTGGTCACACCAGAAATCCTGGTAACCGGAATCGCTGTAGCGTTCGGGTTGATTGCGACGAGGGCTTTCATCTGCGGGATGATGTCTCCCGTTTCGCGTTCGTCAGTAGCCTGCGGAATCTGGCCGATCTCGAGCAAGCCGATCTTAGTACCCGTGTCGATCATCCCGGGGTAGATCTTCTGTCCGTTACAGTTAATGACCTCGGCACCTGCCGGGATCTGTATGTTCGTGCCCACCGCAGTGATCTTTCCGTTTGAAATCACTACTGTTCCGTTGGCGATCGTACCTTTTGTTACTGTCTCAATGGTGGCATTGGTAAGCGCAAAGGTGCCACTCTTCCCTTTGGGAGATTGGGCATTGCCTGCCAGGCTCATCATGAGGCAAGCTGCAATTAGCAGGCTGTATATCGATTGAATCTTTTTCATGTTCTTCAGTTATTTTTTCTCCTGTTCCTCGGTGAACAATAACTCGGCACCTTCCATGCAGAAGTCATAACCGTGGCTGTGTTCATAAAGCGTTGTCACGTCAATCACTTGTTTGGGGTCCACCATGATCCGTTGGTCGCCTGCATCTTTGTCGCGGTTGAAACGAACGATGCCGTCGACGATCGTGTACTGTGGCACACCGTAAATTGATAAGGGGTGGTTACGGAAGACTGCCACGTCACCGTCTTTTCCAACCTCGATGGAGCCGACCCTGGATTCAACACCCAATTGCTTCGCCGGGTTGATGGTGATCATGGCAAGCGCCTCGTCATCGGTGAGACCACCATACTTCTGAGTCTTGCCAGCTTCATGGTAAAGGTGACGAATCAGATCTGGCGAGTCAGAATTGATTGAGGTCACAACCCCGTTCTTGGCAAGGATTGCGGCATTGTAGGCAGTTGAATAGTAAACCTCGAGTTTGTACTGCCACCAGTCAGAGAATACTGAGGCCATAGCTCCGGCAGCCGCAATTTCCGGTGCAACCTTGTACCCTTCATTGGTGTGCTGAAATACAATGCGCTTAACACCGAAATCTTTTGCCACACGAAGTAGCATTTGGATCTCATCCGCTCGGTAGCTGTGGCAGTGCACGATGATGTTACCTTTCAAAATCTCGGATAACGTCTCCAGGCGCAGGCTGTAGGTGGGTGGAGCGCCGCGCCATCCTTTCACAGCCTTATTCTTGTTGTAAGCGTCCCACTTTGCCTGGTATTCTTTTGCTTCACTGAACGCCTTGCGAATCACAAATTCAACGCCCATTCGAGTTTGTGGCTGAGTCCCGTCACGCCGCCCGTGGCCGGTAGGATTTTCTCCGAGCGCAAACTTGATTGTTCGCGGAGCTCCCTCCATCTTCAGTGCCTGGGGGTCAAATGTGCCCCAGCGGTGCTTGATGGTCTGCGATTGCCCGCCAATAGAGTTGGCCGAGCCGTGCAGGGCGTGTGACATAGTGCATCCACCGGCAAGTGCACGGTAAATCTCCACCTCAAACGGGTTCAACGCGTCAGCAGTATGGACCTCGGGAGTGATGGCGTTGGAGCCTTCGTTGATCTGATCAAGCGCGATATGCGAGTGAGCGTCAATGATGCCGGGCATGACGAACAACCCGGTTGCATCGATGACATTTACGCCTTGTGGTGCGGCAATTCCTTTGCCTATCTGGCTGATCTTGCCGTCACGGATCAACACGTCGGTCTCTGTTATCGTCCCCTTTGTCACGGTCAGTACCGTTCCGTTCTTGATCAGCAGGTTTCCTTTTTCAGCCTGAGCAATGGCGGCGCCGGCGATCGCAGCAGCAGCCAATGCAAGAAACAACTTTTTCATCTTCATGTCTTTGGGTGTTAGTTCTTCGGGACTTTGGTTCCTTCTATCGGCGCTGAGCGGCCCTGACCGAAGCTGACTGTTCCCTTGAAGGTGTCACCTTCCACCGTTACCTCACCTGTAATCGTAATGTTGTTGGTACCGAAGGACACTGAGTATTTGAACGTCAGTGCATTTCCATCCAGGGTCACTTCCGTCATATCAACCGGTGAAGGTAATCGGCCGCCAGACACCTGCCCGGAATAGCCGCCGCCATCTTTCTTGAATGTCATCCTTCCCTCAGAACGTCCTTGCGGGCTTTCGGTCACGGTGGTCCAGCTGCCTTCAACATCCACCTTGGCGTTAGGATCGCCCTTCTTGGCCTCTTTCACGTCTAACTTGTACATCTTTCCATCAACAAACACATACCGCACCTTGGCCTTCTCGTTGAAATACGACTTGTCTGTAATTACGAGGTTGGCCATTTTACCATTGTCGATGGTCCCCATGCGATCACCAAGTCCCAGCATTGAAGCCGGGTTTGTGGTGAGCGCAGCAAGAGCAGCATCCTCACTAAGACCGGCGGCGATCATGCGCCTGAGGTTGGAGGGGATGTCTTTGGTCTTGCTGCTCACTGTGGAGAAACCGAAAGTAACGCCCGCCTTCTGGAAGGCGCCGGCCTGCGCCGCGTAAGCCAGGATTGCCTCTGCCTTACGCTTCTCAAGAGCTTGCATCTCTGCCTCGGCTGCGGCATTCGTTCCTTCCTTCTTCTCTTCCTTCTTCTTGTCGTCTTTCTTTACTTCCTCCGGGAGGTCCAGAGATAAGAAGGTCTTTACACCTGATGCCTTGATGGTGTTAATCATGGGCCAGGCATTCTTGACATCGGCAATGGCTGCCTGGAAGCCAAGATCTTTCTTCAGGTTCAGTACGTGGCTTACATCCAGCAAAGTTTCTGTACGGAAGATCACAGATTGGCGCTGGTCGATGACGGGAAAGAAGGCTTCGAGGTTACGGTCCGAAACTGGGCGCTCCAGGCCCGCGCGGTTCGAGGCATAGAGGGCCTCATAGCCTTTGGCATTGAACGCCTTGCGGTAGAGGTCACGCCAGGTAGCCATCACGCCCAATAAATTGAGCGGATAGACTCCCTGCGCTCCTGTGAGTTCTGAGTAAAGGCTGCTTCGGCCGGTAATCATCATTTCATCAGCCGTCCTGCCTGAAGTGAGAATAATGGCGGCTTGACCGGGCAGCAGATTTCCGTATGGAACTACCTGAGCGGCGGTGAACCCCATATTGCGAAGATCTTCCAACGACTTGTCAGCAGGGTTTAGGATCAGTCGAACGTCGTTGGCAGGTGTAATACCCGCGCGTTCAGGGGTTGGGTTGCCCGGATCTTTCGGTCGTGGTTGGTTTTCTTCTTTGGGGCGGTTGACACCCACGCGGCTCAGGCCGTCGATGAATCCGGCATAGATGTACATCGAATCCGCCTTTATGACAATGGCTTCGGGTGGCACGGCAATGCCTTTTCCGACGGCGCGAATCAAACCGTCTTTGATAACAACAGTCCCCATGTCAATCTTCCGGCCGGGAGCCTGGATAATATTGACATTGGTGATCGCATAGGTACGGGTGACCGGCGCTAACTCCTGCTCATCCTGTGCCTGCAGGCACTGGGAAACGAGCATCGCTAGCGCAAGTGAAAACAGGGGTCGCAGTCTCATGCGGGATAAGGTTTATTATAAAGGGCGGAATGTATGAAGAATTAGCAAACGCAAAACACGGGCTTACAGGAATGGCGGGCCCATAAGGTTTGAACGGGGAATTTCTCCTATTTTTCAAGCAGTAACGCCATGGCAACACCCTTACCCTCTCACATCCGGGATCATTTCCCTTCCCTCAGGCGAAAGGTCAACGGCAGCCCCATGATATTTATTGACGGTCCTGCCGGTACACAGGTGCCTCAACAGGTTATTGATGCCGTCACCCGGTATTACACCACGTGCAACGCAAATACACACGGGGCGTTCGCTACGACACATGAAACGGACCAGGTCATAGATACAATGAGGAATTCTATGTCGGATATGCTGGGGGCCGAGGGTCCCGAAACGATCTCCATCGGTCAAAACATGACCACACTGAATTTTGCGTTGGCGCGGGCAATGTCACGTGTTCTGAAAAAAGGAGAAGAAGTCCTTATTACACAACTCGACCACGAAGCAAACCGTGGTCCATGGCTAACGCTTCGGGAGTTCGGAATTGAGGTGCGTGAAGTACGGTTGTTACCAGGCGGCAAACTAAACTATGACGACTTCGAAGAGAAGATCAACGAGCATACGAGGCTGGTGTGCATGGGCATGTCGGGCAACTCGATCGGTACCGTAAACGATTTTAAAAGGGTGAGATCGCTTGCCAGCCGACACAATGCCTGGTTGCTCCTTGATGCCGTCCACTATGCGCCGCACTTCAGCATTGATGTTCAAGCCATTGGTTGTGATTTCCTGCTGTGCTCTGCCTACAAGTTTTATGGTCCGCATGTCGGGATTCTTTACAGTAAACCTGGACTGTTGGAAAAATTGCCTACTGACCGGCTTCGCGTACAAACACAGACGGCTCCATATATCATTGAAACAGGCACACTGAACCACGCCTCGATCGCAGGGGTTGATGCTGCGGTGAAGTTTCTGGCAACGATCGGCAAGGGAAGCTCCATCCGTGAAAAGTTGTTAGATGCTTTCAAAACAATCTCGTCCCACGAGTATGCTGTCGCAAAACATCTTTACGAAGGTTTGAAAAAAATAGATGGCATCACCCTGGTTGGCCAGGACTTTTCCTCAACCTCACGCACGCCGACGGTTTCATTTACTTTGAATGGAAAGACACCAGAACAAGTCTGCGAAAGACTGGCGGAGAAGAATATCTGTGCCTGGGACGGGCACTTCTATGCCATTCGGGCGATCGAGGTGCTGGGCCTCCTTGAAAAGGGCGGAGTGACGAGGATGGGGATCTCGCTTTATAACACCCGGGAGGAAATAGACTTTGTGATTAATGAAGTTGGGTTGATGGCTAGTCGCTAGTCGCTGACTGCTGGTCGCTGGCTGCTGGCTGGTGACTTAATCAAAGACCAGAGACTAGAATTTGGCTATATTTGATAATGCCCTCGTTACACCCCGGTTTCGAGTATGACATCTTCATCAGTTACCGGCAGAATGACAACCGGTCGGGGTGGGTAAGGCAGTTTGTAGAAGATTTGCACGCAGAGTTGTCTGCCACAATCAAGGAGCCGATACACATTTATTTTGATGAGAATCCTCACGACGGGCTGCTAGACACCCATCTCGTTGACGAGAGCCTGGCCCGAAAGCTAAGGTGCATGATCTTCATGCCGATCCTTTCACATACGTACTGTGACCTTAAGAGCTTTGCATGGAACAACGAGCTTCTCGCGTTCTGCAGCATGGCAGCTGATCAGGATAACTTCCATGTGACATTGTCGAATGGCAACGTGACCTCGCGTGTACTGCCGGTCCAGATACATGAACTAGGCGCCAGGGATCAGCAATTGTTCGAAATGGAGACGAAAAGCCCGCTTCGCTCAATCGAGTTCATCTTTCGCACACAAGGGGTGAATCGGCCGCTTACCGCCAGCGACGCGCGTGGCGATAATCTCAACAAGACGGTATATCGCGACCAGGTAAACAAAACCGCCAATGCCATACAGGGCATTATTGAGGGTATTACCGGCAAGGCGGCAGTTATCCCGGAACCTGCCCTAATAGTTCCCTCTCGAGGTTCAAACTGGTTTTGGACGGAGTTAGGCCGGCGGAACGTGATACGGGCGGGTGTAACCTACCTGATAATGGCATCTCTGATTTACCTGGCACTCAAGATGCTTGCAGGCAGGCTTTCCCTGGATAGCGAGAAGCTCCACCTTATTCTGCTGGTTCTGCTTGGCGGCTTCCCTGTTGCACTCTTTCTAGCGTGGCTCTTTGAGGTTAGCCCTCAGGGATTTATTCGAACGAATTCACTCCAATCGCTAGCTAACCCTTACCCTCCACACCGAAAAAAACCTTTGACCGGCGCATTCAGCATTTTTGTTTTACTTCTTGCCACGGTAGTGATTGTCATCATCTCAGAATTAGCCAGTCCCCAGGATGAGCCAGAGCGGATAACGATCGGTGTGATCACTTTCGAGAATCGCAGCGAGATTCCTGGTGACAAGTATCTTGCTGTAACACTCACCGATGATATTATCAACCGACTGATTGTGGTAAGTCGTTTCCGTGTGACTGCCGAACCCAAGGTGGTGGGTTCAAAAGAAATGGCTACAGCAGGCATATTGGAAGTGGCCAGGAACATGGAGGTTGCCTACATCCTCACTGGAAGTATTCAACGGTCTGGCAAGGATTTCATTGTACGCTCACAACTGTTCGAAGCCAAGAGCTCGACATTTGCCTGGGCTAACACATTCACGCTTACTCCAAGGGAGTTGGTTGACGCGCAATCCTCAATTGTATTGGCCATTGTAAATAAGTTGGGTGTCGAATTGAATGAGAGCGAACAGCTTCGGCTTCGGACTCCGGTGACCGACAATCCTACCGCCTACGACTATTACATGAGAGGCCGAAGCCTGTACTTGAAGTACAATCTCAAGGCCAATGACTCGGCCGCGCATAATTTCAGGATGGCCATTGCCAGGGACCCTTCGTATGCGAAGGCATGGGCCGGGCTAGGGGATGCGTATAGTCTTATTCATCGCTTTCGTCAGGAAGAGGCCTGGAGAGATTCGAGCATGGCTGCTGCCACAAAGGCCATCCAACTGGATTCGAACTTGTCTGAAGCTTACAATTCGCTCGGCAACGCATACAACGCAAAGCGACTGTATGACAAGGCATACCCCCTGTTTGTCAAATCCGTTGAACTGAATCCTATGGATGGCAGGGCCGTAGGGAATCTTGGAACGAACTTTTTCCACCGGGGCAATCTGCCGGAAGCACTGCGCCTGCAAAAAGAATCGGCCAAGCTTAACCCAAAGGGGTTTATCCCTTATTATATCGCAGGCTGGATCTATGCCAGACTTGGGGATTTTGAGAAAGCGGAACAATGGCTCATTGAATCACTTGACATAGACTCCACTTTCTCTCATACCTACGAGATCCTTGCCTATGCCTACATAGGACACGGAAAAAAGGAAAAGGCGCTTGAACTGGCTACCAGGGTGGTTCGCGTAGGTCCCAACAGTCACCGCAACCTTGAACGGGCCGGCCTGATTAGTCACTATTGTGGCCAGATAGACCAGGCGAAATACTATTATCAACAGTCCATTGACAACAACACCAATTTCGCGACAGATCCGGGCACCATCAGCCCAATCGGTCTAGGTGCGATCCTCCTTCAGGAGGGCAACCGCGTCAAAGCCGAAGTGCTGCTGCAACATGTGGTGGAACTGAACATGAAGGAAGTTTCACGGGGATCGCTGGACGATGATACACGTTACAACATTGCAGCAGCAAACGCCGTAATGGGCAAGAAAGCGGAAGCAATTGACTGGCTGCAGAAAGCATTTGACCTCAACTGGCTCGATTACACCCAGCTAGCTTCCAGTCCGTTCTTCGAAAACGTCAGGAATGAACCAGAGTTCGTCAGCATGCTAAAGTCAATGCGCAGCCGACTTGATGCGATGCGGAAGACTGCCGACAAGTACTGAACCGATTATGGCGTAGGTCCGACCCCAGCCGCCGCTGCGACTTTCGCTACCATATAGGTTCCAGCATTACAGTTCACCGTGCCTCCGACATCCGGAACACCTCCCGCATGAAGTATCCCCGAAAAGATCGCCGCAGCCATGGATGTTCCTGAAAGCACACAGTACACTGCGCCGCCATCATCATCCAGGCGGTAGGTAGAGAAGACACGGTCCCCAACCGTTACCCAGTAAACCGGGGGTCCGAAGTTCCCACTTTCGTAGCATTGCATGTCACCTTTCAATGCGCCGATGGTATGCAGTCCATTGCCGCTTACGCACCCTGGTAAGTTGTTTATCGCCGAGGCTCCAGAATTGCCCGCGGACATGACGACATAAACGTCGTGATTGCCCAGTCGTCTCACTGCGTTCACCATCCCGGTGTTGCTTCTCAGGCAGTTCTCGCTACCCATGTACGCTCCCAAACTCATGTTGACTATGTCCCCCTCTTGTCTCACCGTCGTAATATGATTCAACGCCTTGATCAGGTAGGACCATTTACCCTTCCCATCTGCTCCGAGTACCTTGATTGGAACCACAGTAGCACCTTCGGAAACACCACAGGATATTGAGATCGTTCTCCCTTCAATGGTCATGCTACTAACCTTCGCAGCAGCAGCACCGGCCACATGTGTGCCGTGTCCCTTGTCATCCATCAAATCCGCCCTGTTTGTACTCCCGGTGATGAAGTTCTTGCCCATATCGTAGTTGACATTGAGTGAGGGATGATCTGCGATTCCCGTGTCAACAATCCATATGACGGTTGTTTTTGTTGAGCCATCCACAGGACCACCCGCCCTCGCTACCGGCACAGTTGCGAAACCGTTACGTATTTCAACCAGGTTAGCTTTTTGCACAATGTTGTCCATCTTCAAAGCCCCACTTGTCAGTGTCACACCAGCTTGATTAATTGGATCCTCTTGATTTATGGGGTCTTCCTGGATTTCAACATCTTCAAAGACCGTATCAACAGCAGGATTGGTTTGCAATTCGGTGGCTTCCTGGACCGTCATGGTCTTTATAAATCCCACAGCGAGGTCAGAAAAAACATCCGAGTCTGGCACCGGAGTGCCCAGTTGCTGCTCGGCGAAGTTGCTTGCAGCATTTACTTTGCTTGCCCTGGCTGAGTCGAATTTGAGCGACCGCGCTGCCCGGTCAAGTCCCTGGACATTGAGAACATTGATCAATGGCGGGAATTGCGCCGTATCCAGGAGAACGATATACGGCCTTTCTACTCGCTTCGTGCATCGGGATTCGCTGAGTATTAATGCAACGACAAAAAGAATCGCGCCGAAAAGAAGCTTCGAGGTTAAACGCTTCATAGACTGGGGGTTTAGGGTAACCTAAATGTACCCCACTTTTGTACCTTGTCCTAAGAGATTCGTTTGCGTTTATCGCAACCCCAACCGCAGAAGGCCTCAAAAGTGCTACTTTTCAACACAATTCGCTGATCATGAACAAGCGTACCTTCCTGAAATCCATTTCCCTGATGGGCCTGGGCGCAACGGCCCTACCCTCACTTGAGGCCCTTGCCTCAGAAGTCGAATCCATCAGCCACCTCACCCCCGAAGAAGCAGCCCAGGATGAGGCGTTTTGGGCCAAGATTCGGGAAGGGTACAAATTAAAACCCGACTACATTAACCTTGAGAACGGATACTACTGCATTCAGCCAGAAGAAACCCTCGATAACTTCATCAGGCATGTAAGGGAAGTGAATTACCAGGGCTCCTACTACATGCGTACTGTGCAGTGGGATAACAAGAAGAAAGTCGCTGCCCGGCTTGCCGAGATGGCAGGGTGCTCGAAGGAAGAGCTCATCATCACGCGCAACACCACCGAGTCGCTCGACATGATCATCGGCGGCCAGAACTGGAAAGCCGGCGATGAGGCCGTGATGGCCGAACAAGACTACGGCGCCATGCTTGATCACTTCAACATGATCGCCAGGCGTTTCGGTGTTGTCAACAAGCGCGTGAGCGTACCCAACCACCCGAAATCAGACGAGGAGATCGTCAGCCTGTATGAGGGCGCCATCACAGAAAAAACGAAACTTTTGATGGTCTGTCATATGGTCAACATCACGGGACAAATTCTCCCGATCCGAAAGATTTGCGACATGGCCCACCGCAAAGGTGTCCTGGTCATGGTCGACGGGGCGCATGCCTTTGGCCATTTCCGCTACAGCATCTCCGACCTCGGCTGCGATTTCTACGGCACCAGTCTGCACAAGTGGCTGAGTGTTCCGCTCGGCGCCGGCTTCCTATATGTAAAGAAAGAGCACGTCGCCAATGTGTGGCCGCTCATCGGTGACAGCAATCAAAACATGGCTGACATCTACCGGCTCAACCACATCGGGACACACCCTGTTCACACAGACCTCGCCATCAATAACGCAATCGACTATCACAATGCTATTGGAGGCGAACGAAAAGAAGCACGGCTCCGGTACATTCAGAACTATTGGACAAGCAAAGTGCGCAACGTTCCCAACATTGTCTTGAATACTCCAGCAGATCCGGCTCGTTCATGTGCTATTGCCAACGTCGGCATACGTACCATGAAGCCCGCCGACCTGGCTGATACGCTTCTGAAAAAATACAAGGTCTACACCGTTGCCATCGACGGCGCCAACGTGCAGGGCTGCCGTATTTCGCCCAACCTGTATACTACGTTGGCAGAACTAGACACCTTTGTGGCTGTCTTAAAAGAAATGGCTGCAGCGTAGAAATTCCAAAATACAAGTCCCAAGCACCAAGCAAGACGCAAACAACAAATTCCGATTCTGAATTTTGAGTTTTGGATTTTGGTATTTGTTTAGAATTTGGTGCTTGGTATTTGGTGCTTTCAACCGTAACCGCACAATATGAAACACTTACTCTTTCTTTTATGCATGGCCCTTGCTTCACCATGCAGCGCTCAAACATTCAACGGTGTTGGCGTCGGCATGGACAACCTCTACAGGCTTTCAAAAGCCAGGACCCGATCGATCAGCGCAGAGAACCCGACAGGCGAGCCAGGCAAAGGCGGGATGGCTAGAGAAGGTGTTGCTTCCGGTCCGGCCCGCGATCTGGGTCAGGGATGGAAAGTGAATCCATACATCGTAATCGATCCGGGAAAGACGGTCACCATTGCAGAAATCAACGGTCCAGGTGCCGTTCAGCATATCTGGCTCACGCCTACCGGCAACTGGCGGTTTACCATCATCCGCATGTATTGGGACGATGAAGCAAAACCTTCTGTAGAGGCGCCCCTTGGAGATTTCTTCGGCATGGGCTGGGGAGAATACGCACCCCTCAACTCGCTCGCAGTTTGTGTTAACCCCGGCAGCGCGTTCAACAGCTACTGGGTGATGCCATTCCGCAGGAAATGCAGGATCACGCTGGAGAATATCGCCCAGGAAAAAGTCCGTATGTTCTACCAGGTTGACTATACATTGACAGAAATCCCGGATGATGCCGCCTACTTCCATGCGCAATTTCGCCGGATAAACCCGGTGAAATACAAAGATGTGTACACCATCGTCGAAGGCATCAAGGGCCGCGGACACTATGTGGGCACCTATATGGCCTGGGGCGTCCACAACAACGGATGGTGGGGCGAAGGGGAGATCAAGTTCTACTTGGATGGCGACAAAGAATTTCCCACCATCAACGGGACTGGCACAGAGGATTATTTCTGTGGTTCCTACGACTTTGATACGAAAAAGAAAGAACCTGCCATTGACCCCACAGCCTATACCGAGTTTTCAACCGCATACGCCGGATTACACCAGGTAATCCGTGGCGATGGCCACTATAAAGTGATGCAACGCTTCGGCATGTACCGATGGCATATCCCGGATCCAATACGGTTTGAAAACGACCTGCGCATAACCATCCAGGACCTGGGCTGGCGTCACGATGGCCGGTACCTTGCTCAACAGTCAGATATCGCGTCAGTGGCCTACTGGTACCAGGTGGAGCCGCATGCGCCTTTTCCAAAACTGCCTACAAAGGACGAGTTGGAAGTAAACTGACAAAAAATACAAAGTCCAAAATACAAGTTCGTGAGATTTGTACTTTGCGATTTGACCTGGCAGTTGAATGGCTGACTCTATTTCAAAACCTCTACCTCATAGATGATGGTCTTGTGCGGCCCCACATGAAACCGCCTCTCCCCTTTGCGCTCGGGTGGATAGTAACCACCTGCGCCATAGGCTGCCGCTGCCGGGACAATCAGCACTCTCTTCTCTCCTTTCCGCATTTGTGACACTCCGGCATCGAAACCGGGATTGATCGTGGTTGTTCCCACGATGAACCTAAACGCTGAGGGCGTGACGCCATACCAAGGCTTTCCACCATCAGATGTGCTGACAAATGAATCGCCAGCGGGAATTCTTGCATTATATCGGACCGTCAAGGTATCTCCCCGTCTTGGCACGGGGCCTTCGCCAACGTGAATTACAGCCTGCCGCATGTACGGCTCAACCTGCGGCCATGTAGTCCGGATCAATTCCTCAAGATCTGCGCGGCTCTTTTCTTCCCTGCCCTGTACAGCAACCTTCTGAGCCTCAACCATCGTCCTGAACAATGCCGTTGTCGGTTTAAAAGCTTTGGCCGAAGTTCCCATTCGAATGATATCCACCGTTTTGATGCTGTCAGTTTGTGTGATCAACGGCAAGACCTCGAGTCCACGGATCACATGGCCAAAAATCGTGTAGTCGCCGTCGAGGTAAGATCGATCCGCTAGTGTAATGTACCATTGACTGCCGTTGGTGTGCGGTCCGCCATTGGCAATACCGGCAACACCCGCATGGTCATGGCTGAGTCCTGGAACAATTTCGTTAGGATAGCTGTAACCAGGACCCTCCTCAGTTGATCCGCCTGGCCGGCCACACTGGATGACATGTCCCGGAACCACCCGATGCCATTTCGAGCCATTGTAAAAAGGCCTTCCGCCAGGAAGTGCTTTGTTTTCGACGGTGCCTTCCGCAAGTCCCACAAAGTTGGCCACGGTCATGGGTACATTTTCATATTCAAGCTGAAGCACAATAAGACCTTTCGAAGTGTTGACTTCTGCGTAGAGTCCATCGGCATAAGTGGCACTCTTTTTCTTTTGTGCAAACGCGATCGAAATGACCAATAATAAAGCAACAAGTAAAGTGAAGCGCGCCATTCTTCAGTTCTTCGGCTTCGGAGGGCTGATCATGATATGGGCTCGGTGCGTCCCGGGGTCCATGAGCCATGGCTCACCAGGCAGGGTGGGTTTCAGGGGCAGACCTGTACTCTCAGCGGTTGCGTATGGGATGTAGATCACCCACCGCACGTAGCCATTCTTTGCCGTCCCTGTTGTGGCATCAAATTCATCGGCCGTATACACGTAAAGCGTCGAAGGGTTGGTGGGCATTTTTAACGTTCCTGCTTTCACCTCGGCTTCGCGCATGTCAAAAATTTCCTTGACCGTCTTCCCCTCGGCTTTCAGTACGCGACCACGAGCCATAAACGGATCAAGGTCTACGTGGTAAGCTGACACATTAATACCTGCCTGTTTCGGATCGTCGCCCAGGCAAACCAGTTTGTTTGTTCCAGAGCGCAATACGACCAACTCACCTTTTGCATTGAAGCCGTAAACCATGGCGCCGTCACGAAGCTCCGCTGGCGCAGCCATCATGGCGATCTTGATCTGGACATCGGCAGCCGGAACGTCCTGAGCTTTGCAGGCAATCGCAAGCAGGATGAAGGGTACCAGCCAAGCATATTTCATATTGTGTCTCATTGGTTTTTCTTTTCATAGTGAAAAATCTGCACACGAGCCCGCTTCTTGACAAGGTCAACGGATAGTATTTTCACCTTTTGGATATCAAGACCCGTGCGGCTGCGCAAGCTGTCGACCAGTTTCTCCATATCCTCTGGTAAAATGTTGTCCAACGTTTCCAGCTTCATTTCGCGCATGTGAATACTCTTTGAAAGCCAGTCTTTGTCGAGGAGGTAAGCCAGGCCCACGATAACGACGTTGAGTGTATAGAGTTCAAAGTCTGGTACCGTCATACCTGCATTGACCAATCCCAGCGTCAGTACGATGAACAGGTACGTCATGTCCTTCATTGAGATCGTGTCCGTTCGTAATCGCAGAAGGGAGAAGAACGCCAGCAGTCCAAGACCAACGCCGAAGCCGCTAAAAGCACTGGATTTGCTAATCAGGAACATGATAATGAAGACCAGGAAATTCAGCACCAGGAACATGAAGAAGTAGTCCTTCTTGCGGTAAAGTGGCAGGTAGACAAACATCACCAGCACTAAAACAGAAACCGTGTTGGTGATAAGGCGTGTATAAAAGAACGTTGTGAAAATCTGCGACTTAACAGCAGGAGCCCGGCTTGCCTGTTGCGCTTGTTCCTGGGACCAGGCAGGCTCTATGACCAATAACATGATCACCGCGGCGGCCAAGGTGAGGCACGCAAGAGCTATTTGGCTGCTTCTTAAGCCTAAAAGTTTGTTCTTCATTGAAGCTGTATTGATACCACCGGAATTCCGGTATACTCCTTTTTTTAAATATAGCGAAAAAGCTTTTCGCTATTGGCTCTTTGCAATTGGCGGATTTTTGCCAATAGCCGGGGGCCATAAGCTAACGGCAGAATTCCAACGTGCTAATGGATCCAATAACTTTATCTTTACTATCGCACCGCCCATTCATGACTGCCGACATTGAATCGCTCATCAACCAGGGTCGCTACTTTGAGGCAAGGTACCAAGCCCAGGCAGCGCTGAAGAGCAACGACAACCTCAGGACCAGGCAGCTTCTTGCGCTTGCCGTTTCAAAGGCCGGAGTGCCAAAGGCGGCGATCGAAATTCTTGAACCCTCCTATCGGCAACACACGGATGATCCTGAAACTGCGGGAATCATGGGCAGTATCTACAAGGAAATCTTCAGAAGAGATCAGGACACAAAGTTTGCATTGTTGTCGCGTGACACGTATCTGAACAACTTCACGCGGACCAGAAACTATTACACGGGTATAAATGCGGCGACCATGTCTGCAATCGCCGGCCAGGCAGCGAAGGGTCGTGAGATTGCAGCGGAAGTGATTAAGCAGGTAGGCTCAAAACCCATCGACTTCTGGCAGCAGGTTACCTTGGCTGAGGCTTATCTACTTACAAAGGAGCGGGAGAAAGCGGTGGCTACCTACATTGAGGCAAAGAAGCAGGCCGGTACTGACTGGGGAAGAATCAGCAGCGTTCATAACCAGCTTTGGCTGCTCAATCACTACCTCCCCGTTCCTAAAGAGATCATCCGCATGTTCACCCCGCCAGGTGTGGTTTCGTTCATCGGTCACATGATCGACCACCCGTCACGGACTGAACCTCGCTTCCCGCTGGTCATTGAAGGCCAGGTCAGGGATGCCATCGCTGGAGCGATCAACACCTTGAACGCCCGGATAGGGTTTTGCTCCCTTGCCTGCGGCAGCGACATTCTCTTTGCTGAGGCCATGTCCGCGGCCGGCGGAGAATTGAACATCTGGCTTCCGTTTGCAAGGGAGGACTTCATTGAAGCGAGCGTCCGCTTTGCCGGGGGCAACTGGGTCGAGCGATTTGATCGTTTGGTTGCCCGCTTCCCGGTCAATTATATCACCCATGAACCCTATGCAGGCTCAGACGATCTCTTCTCCTTCAACAACCGCGTTATTTTTGGCTCTGCCATTATCCGCGGTGCGATGAATCACACAGAACCCACGTTGGTAACAGTACTGTCAGAAACGGACTTAAAACGGAAGCAAGGTGGCACGCGCGATACGCTCAGCTTGTGGCCCTTCCCTTCGCGCCAGATCAATATTAACCCTGACAACTACTTTTCACCATCCAGCATTCCTGCACCGACAGTTACTGCACAAGCAAAACCGAAATTCCCTGAAATAGACCGCCCGGTGTTGTATCTTGTGCTGGCAGATTTTCCAGTGCTTACATACCAAGAACAAGAAAAGGCCTGGTCCGACATCCGGGAAAAACTGGATATTCCGCTTCTGTCACCTGTAACTTTTGAGACAGGAAAAACACTGGCTGTGACCTTCAGGTCGATTCTGGGTGCAATGGACACTGCCAAAGTTATTCTTCGCGAGACAAAGGCCCATTTTCTTTCAGACAAACTACGAATGAGTCTATACGCCGGTGCAGCGCCACTCGAACCGGTGCCAGGCACCAAGGAGAAAAAAATCCGGGAGGATCTCTTAACGAATTTAAGGGGGCTTCACAGTCTTGTTCCAACTGGTGCCGTCTTTGCCTTCGCCCGGTTTTCTTCGGCGCTTTCGCTGGACGTCAACTACTCCGTAGAATATGCCGGCGTGGTAACTGCCGACTGGTTCCCTGAGCCCCTGGAGATATTCCGGGTTAACCTCACCGAAGGATCCAGACGGCCCGTTTAGGGCCATCCGGCGACTCAATACACCATTTCCACAACTCAATGCACTACGATTGCCAGGGTGGAATCCCGGAGGCACCTTTGCGCGTCTTTTACTCAAAACATTGACAATGAGACTCATTTTTAGCGTTCTTTTCCTTCTGGTCACCCTTGCCGGTTCCGGTCAGTCATACCTTCGTGACAACACCAAACGGACCGTTTATAACCGAGGCGGAGTCAATAGCTTCAGTGTAGAGACGCGAGGCAAGATAGAGGTGACGGACGACGACAAGGATATCAAGAGCATGTCGCCGGACGGGTACCTGGAAATCACCAAAACGGTATTTGGTAGCAGAAGGACAGTGGTGATTACACCAACCGAAGGTGGACTCAAGAAGGAGTACTATGAAGGCCGTACGTTGGTGCCTTTCGAACCGGGGGGAAGAAAATGGCTTGCCGAAATTTTGCCTGAGATCGTCCGGGCCACCACCATTGGTGCCGAGGGGCGGGTGAATCGTTACTACCGCATTGGCGGCGTGAACGCTGTATTGTCCGAGATCAGGGCCATCGAAAGCGACTATGTGCGCTCTCATTATGCCGCTATCCTGGTTAAAGTCAACCAGCCGGCGCAAAACTATGCTGTAATCATTACCGAGATGGGTAAGTTGATGGAATCCGACCACTACCTGACCGAATTCCTGACCAACAATCTTAAGACTTTCATCCCTCACAAGGAGGCGATGACCGCTGTATTTGTGGCCACGCACAACATGGATTCAGACCATTATAAGACGGAGGTCATCAAAGAAGCGCTTTATCTCGGGCCGACAACACTGGAGAATGTAAAGGCCGCGCTGGAGGCAACCGGTAAAATGGAGTCAGACCACTACAAGACCGAGGTGTTGACTACTCTGCTTCGCCAGAACAATCTCACCGACGGCATCATTGCAGAAATGATCAATACCACAAAAGGAATGGAATCAGACCACTACCGTACGGTGGTTATGACCAAAGCGCTGGCTAAACCTGGCCTTTCATCGACTTCGTTCCAGCGCGTGCTGGAGTCAGTCAAGATGATGGACAGCGACCATTACAAGACTGAAGTACTGTCGAGTTTGCTCACCAATGAACTCACTCCCGACGTACAAACCATCCTGGTTGCCGCCACGTCATCCATTGAATCTGATCACTACATAACGGTTGTGGGCAAGCAGATTCTGAAAAAGGTTTCTCTGAACGACGAGGCCTTCAAGTCCCTCCTGGATGTTTTGGCGCAACACCAAAGCGACTACTATATGTCCGAGTTCTTAAAGACTGCCGCAGATCGTCCGAACGTCAGCAAGGCCAACCTCCTGGCAATCATCCAGGCGGCAGGCAGCATAGATTCAGATCACTACATCACCGAGGTGCTCACCACGCTTGCTCCCACCTTGCGTGCGATGAATGACACATCGCTGAAGGACGCCTATCGCACCGCAGCCAGGAAAATCTCATCAGAGACCTACTATGGCAGGGCGTTGCGAGCTCTTGATTAAGTGCGGCGCTAAAAAGTCGTAGCTTTCCGTTGCTATGCAAGTCCGGATACAGCCGTTGACCCTGCGGAAGTACCTTCTCCTGTTCATCGTTGGAGGAACAGTTGGCCTGCTCTTTTATATGTTCATCTCTTTCGGTCAGCGGGGAATCATACCGGGGAAGGGCGCAGCCATTGAATACCTTGCCGCTGCAGTCAGCACGATCATTTTTGGCTGGATTGCACTTACCCTCGACGGATTGCTTGACCGGGCTATTCACTGGGAATCAAACTTCCTGCTCCGCTTCATAAGTGGGCTGACTGCCAACATGCTGATGGCTTCCCTGTACTTTACTCTTGTGGGCCGATACTTGTTCACGGCCGAGACGGCTGTGATTGTGAAACTGAACATCCTGTTCACCATTGCAGTATTCATTTACGAAATCTTTTACGGGCTGTTTTATTCGTACCGCTTTTATGCTGTCACACAGGCCGAACAACTGCAATCGGACCGGTGGCAGCTGGAGCTCCAGTTTGAATCTCTCAAGAGCCAGATCAGCCCGCACTACCTGTTCAACTGCCTCAACACGGTGTCTTCCCTGCTTTACAAAGACTCCAGGACCGCGGAGGAATTTGTGCGTCGTATGGCTGAAACGTTCCGCTATGTCCTGGGGAATCAGAAGCACCGGCTCGTCAGGCTGCGGGAAGAATTGGAATTTGTCAAGTCCTACTACTTCCTGCTGCAGGTGCGGTACGCTTACCACCTTCAGATGGAAATCAATATCCCGTCTTCGTTGATGGATACGTGGATTCCGCCAATGACTCTTCAGTTGCTTGTGGAAAACGCCGTTAAGCACAATGCCGTCAGCCCGGAGCAGCCATTACTTGTTTATCTCGGTGCCAAGGATAACACGCACCTGATCGTATACAATACTAAAACGCAGACGTTGAGGCCCACCAGCAGCTTCCGTGTTGGGCTGGATAACATACACAAACGATATCGCTTTTTTACCACGGAGCCAGTAAGGGTTGCAGATGCGGAAAAATTTCAGGTTCAATTGCCGGTTTTGAAGGGCCAATCTGAAACCTCGCTATGAAGAAGCCTTTTATCCATAATCCCTTCTTTCGTCTCCTGACACCGCCAGTTTATGGGCTGCTGGTCTATTTGATCATCCTTCTGGTCAACAACAATGTGGAACAAATCGCCACGCTGATCAGCAACGAGGAAGTGTATGTCAGCATGGGATTGAGCCTCATCGCCTTTGAATCGATGCGTCTGACCCTGGTACTGGTTGAGCGACTGAAAATCAGCGGCAGACGCAAATTGATTCTGCAGGGACTGGCAACCTCGCTGGTCTCGGTTGGTTTCGTGCTGTTCGCCATGGGGCAATACTATCGTCTGGTAATCGGATATAACATAAGTCTAAGGGAACAACTTCTTTTCGGCTTCATATTCCTTATTACCGCCGCTCTCTACAATGCGCTTTATATCGGCAACCGGTATATCCTGCACGAAAACACCCAGCTGCTGGAACAGGAACGGAAACTTCGTGAGAATCTCGAAGCAGAGTTTTCCTCTTTTCGCAGGGAAATTAACCCCAACCTGCTCTACGACAGTCTTGAGGAGCTGATCCTGTGTATGCACAACCAGGCCGAAGTGGCTGAAGAACTGATCGACAGCCTGGCTGCGCTTTACCGCTACCAACTGGTAAACCGTCAGCGTGAATTTGTCACTCTGTCAGAGGAACTCCATGCAGTCAACCACCTGTTGCGGCTCATCCGGGCCCGTCACCCGGACCAAATCATATGGACGGCTTCCGTTGACGACACCGAGTCCGTTCAGATCATGCAAGGGTCTCTGCTTACCACACTGGACAATATCATCCGAAACACTTTGATATCGGTTCAATCACCGTTGGTGATCAGCCTTATGGTGGAAGAAGACGACTACCTGGTGCTCACTCATCGACTCAATGACAAGCTATTGCTTCATCCTGAGAGTCAGGCGGCATTTCAGCAGTTACAGCGTTCTTATTCCATCTACAGCGACAGGCCGTTTATACAGGTCAAGGCAGGGCATGAAAATTATGTTAAATTTCCCCTGATCACCATTTCACAGTCCGCGACAATCTCTGCATGAGCATTGCCATGAACGTTTTGATTGTAGAGGATGAAACCCCGGCGGCGGAAAAGCTGCAGCGTTACCTGGCACGATACTCGACTGGCATTCGGGTGGCACAGATTTGTGACAGTGTTGAGACCTCCGTCTCATGGCTGCGGGCACACCAGCATGAAATCGATCTCATTTTCATGGATATCCAGCTGAAAGACGGCGTGAGTTTCGCCATTTTCAGTCAACTGAAAGTGGAGAAACCCGTGATCTTTATAACCGCATATAACGAATATGCGTTGGAGGCTTTCAAGGTCAACAGCATCGCCTACTTGCTCAAACCGGTAACATTCGACGACCTGAAGGCCAGCCTGGACAAACTGGAGCGCTTTCGTTCGCAGTTTGTTGTAACCGGCGACAGCGAGGGAAGTATCAAGTCGCTGTCGCAGGATCAGAATCCGAAATCATTCAAAACAAGGTTCATGGTTAAAGTAGGCGACCATATACGGTCGATTACTACAGATCAGGTGCTCTTCTTTTTTGCCGATGGACGCGATGTTTACCTTGTCACAATTCAATCACGTAAATTCATCATCGATTTCACACTCGAATCACTGGAAGAAGTTCTTGATCCGGCGCAGTTCTTCAGGGTCAACCGCACATACATTGTCAACATCCACTGCGTTCATGACGTGGTGATGTACTCCAACAGCCGTCTCAAAATCACAACCCAGCCTGCCTGGGATCGCGAAATCATTGTGAGCCGCGAGAAAGTCGGCGAGTTCAAGAACTGGTTTGACGGAAAGCCCGCCTAGAACTTCATGTAGGCGTAGTTTCTCAGCTGATAGGTAGTCACCGTAGTGAGCATGGAAAGCGCCGGCTTCACTTCAGGGACAAGCCGTGACCGGTCGATCTTGCGGTTAATGATAGATTGCCCACAGAGGAACATTTTCACGCCTGCCGCCTTGAGTTCCTGGTAAAGCTCAAGATTGGGATTGTCAACCTTGTATTTGTCCCGGTACTGCTCATTGTTCATAGTGGTATAGGCAGCCCCTCCATGGATAGCAAGCACAACATTGACCTGCGATGCCGGCACCCCACCAACTGAGAGCAAATTCAGGTATCGGGCTACATTGTTCAAGGCCCAGTTAATAGTATCGGGTTTGTCGCTCTCACGCTCTACCTCGATCACCACGTTGTAAATCATTTTAGGATCGGGCCCTTCAACGGCAAAGGGTGTCTCAAAGATCCCACCTTGCGACTTGATGATGGGATTTACGAGTTGCGGGGTCTGCGCCAACACAGACACAACACTGCAAACTGAAATGGCAGTAATGATTGTGATTTTCATGACCAATGATTCAAAATAATGTTGATTCCGGCAACCAGTATCAGAACAGCGGTGACCCTGCGTATGTGTGAGGCTTGAAATCTCCTGGCGCCCCAACGTGATCCTATCTGGCCGCCGGCAAAAACGGCAACCAACAGAGGTGCAACCAGCCTCCAGTCAAACGTCGCTGCGCGAGTGAATTGCCCGGCTAGCCCACTGACAGAATTCACGAGAATGAATGCACTCGCCACCGCCGAAATGCGCCGCGCCTCGTCCCAGCGGAGAAAATGCAACAGCGGCGAGAGGAAAATGCCACCGCCAATGCCCACAAGACCTGAAAGGAAGCCTATTCCGCCTCCTAATAAAGTCCCGGCGAGCAGTGGGCTCCCAGGGGTCGCCTTCGACTGCTGGATTTTATCGTAATACCACAGCACGACTGCAGCAACAACAAGCGTAATACCTAGCAAAAGGAAAAATGCAGCCTCGCCTATGGGGTAATACCCGCCCAGGTAAGAAAGCGGCACGCTAAAAACCAGGAATGGCCATGCCCGCCGAACCTCAAGCAGTCCTTCCCTGAAGAATATCCACGTACCCCCGGTTACAACGACAATGTTGCACAACAAGGCTGCCGGTCGCATCACCTCAAAAGGCACGGCCATTACTGCCATAAGGGCCAGGTAGCTTGAGCCTCCGCCAAAGCCGACGCTGGCGTAGATCAAGGCAATGATGAAGAAAAAGAGGATAAGCAAAGACTCGGACATGGTCTGCTTAGCCGCCGATAGTGGACATGGATTCCGCAATAGCGAGATCTCCCCGGCGGGCTTCTGCTTCAAAACCATCCCTGGGCCTGTTGGCAAATGCTCCAAGGAGAGCGGTTGTAATTTCCGTGTCCGATTTTCCCATGCGCATCAGGTCGCGCAAGTTCAAAACGCCGTGGTCGTACAGGCAGGTTTTGAGCTCTCCCAGGGATGTGACCCTAATCCGGTTGCAGCTGCCGCAGAACGTACGGCTGAAACCTGCGATTATTCCAACATCGCCTGCATACCCAGGGATCCCGTAGTGCACTGCGGTGGCATGCGGCGAGTCAGGCCGTCGTTCCAGTGTCGGAAAGTACTTTTTCAACTCAGCAAGAATCCGCCCATGATTCCATTTCAAGACCGGATAGTGTAGTCCCTCGCCATTAAAGGGCATTTCCTCAATAAAGCGAACTGAAACCGGGCGTCTGCGTGTTAGTTCAACCAGCGGCGCAATGTCCTCGGTGTTTTTTCCTTCCATCACTACTGCATTGATCTTCACCGGGATTTCATGCTTAAGCAACAACTCGAATGCTCCCCAGGTTCGATCAAACTCGTCGCGGCGTGTAATTTGCCTGAACCGCCCCCGGTCTAGCGTATCGAGGCTAAGGTTGACTGACCGGATCCCAAGAGATTTTAATTCAGGGACATGGGGGGCTGTTAATACACCATTGGTCGTAAGGTGCAATTCCTTTACACCCGGGGTAGAGGCAATTGTGCGAAGCAGTTTCATCAAATCCGTTCGCACAAACGGCTCTCCGCCTGTAATTCGCACCTTCGAAATGCCAAGCCTGGCCAGGAGCCGCACCAGGCGCTCTATCTCCTCGAAGGAAAGCAGTTGTTTTTTGGGAACAAAACGCATCCCTTCTTCTGGCATGCAATAAAAACAGCGCAGGTTGCACCGGTCGGTAACGGCCAGTCTGACGTAGGAAATAGGCCGGTTATGGTTATCGAAAAGCATGGCACTACCCGAAAGATAGCTATAAATTGCAGTCTCAGGCCAAAACCATGAAGGTACGAGTGACAGCATACGGCATTGCCAGGGACATTACAGGCAAAACCTTTGATGCAGAAGTGGAAGGCGCATCCGTAGGTGACCTACGCAAAGCGCTCTTGCAATCCTACCCTCAACTCGGAGACCTTGCATCGCTGCTGGTGGCCGTTGATGAAGCCTACGCTGACGATGACACACTCATAAAGCAAGGCGACGAAGTAGCACTCATACCGCCTGTCAGCGGAGGGTAATCCCGAAAGGCCGTTCCAGGGAGCTTGCAGAAGGGTAATGAAAATTCTGAAAAAACTCTTTGCCTTACCTTGGTTGATTAGGTACATTCACTCACATCTAAGGAGTACACAAACAACCACGCAAATGATCAAAATCACCGAAAAGCCGATTGACATCCCAAAGGTCATCGAAACGGCCTCCAGCCTTGGTGCGGGGGCCGTTAATATTTTCATAGGTACTGTGCGCAACACAGCGCACAACAAGAATGTGGTATGGCTGGAGTACGAGGCTTATGAAGGCATGGCTGTAAGTGAGACACGGAAGATCATCGAGGAAGCTGCCAACAAATGGCCTCTCATGGGCTGGGCTGTAAGCCACCGGATTGGCACCCTGAAGCCCGGTGAGACAGCGGTCGTCGTGGCAGTGGCTACCAAACACCGCAAAGAATCATTTGAAGCTTGCCAGTACATCATTGACAAGTTGAAAGAAAACGTGCCGATCTTTAAGAAGGAAGTATTTGAAGATGGTGAAGAATGGGTGGGAGCACATCCAAAAACCACTGCCCATCTGAATTAGGACTGGGATTTTTGGGATTTTTGGGATAGGGCGGCCTAATTTTTTCGTTCAAAGTCCCAAGGTACCCTACGGTCTCTTCAATTTCCCAACCGACGTTCGAATATCGAACATTCGAACAACTGAATACCCAACTACGAACGAATTCAATTCGCTGTTCTGCATTCTATTATTCGAATGTTGGATATTCAAAAACCGCACCTTTTCTTTCACTTTTTCCTCCTAAAGTCGCGCTTACCTCCCGTCTTGCTCATTAGCTGGATGGATTCAATCCGGATGTCGTGCGAAAGTGCTTTACACATGTCGTAGATCGTCAAAGAAGCTATAGTGGCAGCTGTAAGGGCTTCCATCTCAACACCGGTTTTCGCGGCAATGGTGGCTGAAGCTTCCACAATGGCATAGTCACCATCCAGCCTGATACTGACATTGCAATCATCCAATCCCAGCGGATGACACATGGGTATGAGCTCTGCAGTCCGTTTCGCTCCCTGGAT
>Ga0187893_10000650_pt1 | contig 88414 bp, 85 predicted proteins | sample MA1701074metaG_FD_139574 | JGI IMG/M metagenome (GOLD analysis project Ga0187893, IMG submission 139574) | White microbial mat communities from a basaltic lava cave in the Kipuka Kanohina Cave System on the Island of Hawaii, USA - MA170107-4 metaG ... | reverse complement strand
GGCGAGGTGAGGTGACTGAGATGCAGGATGCGTGTGCGCGCGGAGACGTGCGCCCACACGGCGTCGACGACCGCCTCGGCTGACGTCAGCGGCACGGGGACCGCGGCCTTGACGTACCGCGCGCGCCGCGCCTCGCAGACAAACCGCCAGGTGCGCTCAATCGCGCCGTACTCGTGATCGGTGCTCACGACCTCGTCGTCCGGCTCCAACGCCAGCGATCGTGCGACAATATTCAGCCCGGTTGTCGCATTGGTGACATAGACCACGTCCGCGGGATCGGCCCCCACAAACGGCCCGAGCCGGCCCCGCGCCCAGGCCATCAGGTCCATCGCGCGACGGCCAAGGAATTCCACCGGTTGCCGCTCGAGTTCCACCTGCCACCGCTGGTACGCTTCGAACACCGGGCGGGGGCAGGCGCCGAACGCGCCGTGGTTGAGAAACACGACGTCCGGCTGCAGCAAGAACAGGTCGCGCATGATCGTCCACAGCGTAGCATACACCGCGTTGATGCGCTGCCGACCGCATGCTATGGTGAGGGACGTGATGGCGGGCACTACGCATCTGGACATCGTGACCGTCGAGAGCCCAAAGGCCAGCATCCTGCGCCGGCGGGCCAGGCCCGTGGGCAAGGTGTCCCGCGAGGTCCAGCGCTTGATCGAGGTAATGATTCTTACGATGCAGGAGGCCAACGGTCTGGGCCTGGCCGCGCCTCAGATCGGGGAGGGTGTGCGTATCATGGTGGCGCGGGTCGAGGATCGCCTCGTCGTGCTCGTCGATCCGGAGTTGATCCACTCGGAAGGAGAGGAGACGGCGACGGAAGCCTGCCTGTCCATCCCGGGGATCGTCGGCGACGTGCCGCGTGGCGCGGCCGTTACGCTGAGCGGGAAGAACCGGCGCGGCCGAAAGGTGACCGTTGCGGCTGCTGGACTGCTCGCGCGGGTCCTCCAGCACGAACTCGACCATCTGGACGGCATCCTGTTTCTCGACCGTGTGCGCGATCCCAGCACGATTCGGTCGGTCACCGCGGCGGCTGAAGCCGACTCCGCGGCGGAATGACCGGAGTCATGACCGACCTGAGGGTCATCTTTCTCGGGACCCCGGAGTTCGCGCTGCCTTCCCTACACACGCTCGCCGGCGCGACGACAATCGCGGCGGTCGTCACGCGGCCCGACCGGCCCGCGGGTCGGGGCCGGGTGGTGAGCGCTCCGCCCGTTGCGGTCGCCGCGCGGGCGATGGGGTTAGCGGTGCTGCAGCCCGAGAGTCTGCGGGCGGCGTCCACGCTGGAGGCCCTGCGCGGACTGCACCCAGACCTGTTGGTGACCGTAGCGTACGGCCGCATCATTCCGCCGCCGGTGCTCGCGCTGCCGCCGCGCGGCTGCATCAACCTGCATCCGTCGCTCCTTCCGGCGTATCGCGGAGCGTCCCCGATCCAGTGCGCCCTCGCGGAAGGCGCTACCACGACCGGCGTCACGATCATGTATCAGACCGAGGAGCTGGACGCGGGCGACATCATCCTTCAACACGAGGTGAGCATCGGCCCCGAGGAGACCGCGGGCGCGCTGGAGGCCAGACTGGCGGAGGATGGCGCCGCGTTGCTGGCCGAAGCCGTTCGCCTGATCGCGGTGGGAGCGGCGCCCCGACGGCCTCAGGACCACACCCGGGCCACGTACGCCGGCCGCCTGACGAAGGAGGATGGTGTACTGCGATGGACTCGGCCGGCGCGCGATCTGGCCAATCAGGTGCGTGCCATGACCCCCTGGCCGGGCGCGTCCACGATGTGGCGGGAGGGGGTGCTGAAGGTCTGGCGCGCCCGTGCCGCCGACGCCCCGGCCCGATCCGCAGCGGTCTCGGTGCCCGGCGGGCTTCCAGGGGAGGTCCTGGCAGCCGATGCCGTGGGCATTACGGTTGGCGCGGGACTGGGTGCGCTGGTGCTTCTCGAGGTGCAGCCTGAAGGTGGACGCCGGATGACGGCTGCCGACTTCTTGCGCGGGCGCCGTCTCGAACCGGGCGAGCGACTGGGTGAGACCGCCGGTGTGGACGCCGGCCGCGAAGTGGTAGAATAGGGCCGAACAAGGGGGGGTAAGGACATGTTCTTTGGTTATCCGGACTGGACGCTGGCCCTCGTGCTGCCGGCCTTCGCGCTGGCCCTCTATGCTCAGTTCAAGGTCCGCAGCACCTTCCAGAAGTACAGCCAGGTGCGCACCGCGCGCGGCCGGACCGGCGCCGAGGTGGCGGCCGAGCTCCTCACCCGTCGCGGCGTGTCCGACGTCAAGGTCGAACCCGTCGAAGGGATGCTCTCCGACCACTACGATCCGCGGAAGAAGGTCTTGCGCCTCTCGCCCGAGGTGTATGGAAGTGACTCGGTCGCGGCTGTTGGCGTGGCCGCGCACGAGTGCGGGCACGCCTTGCAGGACAAGGAACGCTACCCGGCGCTGGCGCTCCGCTCGGCCATCGTGCCGGTGGCGGGCGTCATCACGACCGCGGCGATCCCGCTGTTCTTCATCGGGCTCATCGCCAACATGCGGCCGCTGATGGACCTGGGCATCCTGTTCTTCATGGGGTATGTCGCCTTCTCGCTCATCACGCTGCCGGTCGAGTTTGACGCCAGCCGGCGCGCGGTGACGGTGTTGCAGGGAGAGGGGCTGGTGATGCCGGCCGAGGCCGACGGCGTCCGGGCCGTGCTCAACGCGGCCGCGTTGACCTACGTCGCAGCCGCGGCGATGGCGATCGCGCAGTTGTTGCGCCTGTTGATGCTCCGCAACATGCGTGACAGCGAGTAAGACCCCCGCGACGGCGCCGCCGTCCGCCCGCGAGGCCGCCTTCGCCGTCCTGCTCCGTGCGGAGGCGGCCGACGCATTTGTATCGGTCCTGCTCTATCGCACGCTCCAACGGTCGGCGCTGTCGTCCGCGGACCGCGCGCTGGCCACGGCCATCACCCTCGGCGTGCTGCGCCACCGGGAGCGGCTCGACTATGCGCTCGCGCCTCTCCTGAGCCGCCCGCTGGAGAGCCTCCCGCCGGCCATCCGCACTGTGCTCAGGATGGGCGCCTTTCAGTTGCTCGAGCTCGATCGCATCCGCGCCGCCGCCGTGGTCTCGGAGTCCGTGACCCTGGCCACGCGGCACGGACATGCGGGCACCGCGCGGCTGGTCAACGCGGTCCTGCGGCGTCTGGCTGCCGACGGGCCGCCAGCGCCACCGGATCCGGGGACAGACCCGATCGGCCATCTGACGGTGGTCCACTCGCATCCCCGCTGGCTCATCGCGCGGTGGATCGCGCGCTGGGGTCTGGAGGAGGGTGCCGCCCTCGCTGTCGCCAACATGCGCCCGGCGCCATCGGTCCTGCGCGCCAACAGCCTGCGTACGACGCCGGAAGGCCTGATCGCTCAGCTGCACGGTCGGGGCATTCCGGCCGAGGCTGGGCTCGTCCCTGAGGCGATCCGGGTGCGCGGGTCGTTGACCGGCCGCCTGCCGCTCTACGAGGAGGGATTGTTCGCGGTGCAGGACGAGGGCTCGATGCTGGTCTCTCACGCCGTGGAGCCGGCGGCGGGCGCCACGGTGATCGACGCCTGCGCCGGCGCCGGCGGCAAGACCACGCACCTGGCGGCGCTGATGCGCGACGCCGGCCGCCTGATTGCCGCCGACGTCCAGCCACGGAAGTTGGCCGCACTGGCCGAGCGCTGTACCGCTATGGGCGCGACCTGCGTGGAGGCGCATCATCAGGATGCCCGCGACCTCGGCACGCGGTTCGCGGGCCTCGCGGACGCTGTGCTGGTGGACGCACCGTGTACGGGTTTGGGAACGGTCCGTCGCCGTCCGGAGATCAAGTGGCGCGCCTACCGCGCCGGCGAGGACGCGCTGGCGCGCTCCGCGACGCTGCAGGCGGCCATCCTGGCGGGTGCTGCCGGCGCGGTGCGTCCTGGCGGCCATCTCATCTACAGCGTGTGCAGCCTTGAGGTCGAGGAAGGCCCCGCGGTCGTGCGCGACTTCCTCGCCGCGCATCCCATGTTCGCGCCGGCGCCGATGCCCGATGCTTTCCCACGGCAACTCGGCGGCCACCCCGTGGAGGGTGCCGACGCCGGCGAGGCATGGCTACTCCCGCATCGCCATGATGTCGATGGATTCTACATTGCGCGTCTGCGGCGGGCCGCCTGAGGCGTCCGACGGCCGCGCGACGAGCGACGACCGGGTCAAGGGCGGGGACGCTATAATCAGAATGGTTTTCCGCGGGCCACCTGACCCGCGGACACTGGGCGGGCGGATGGCGACGGATCTGGTCGGGCTCACACTGGACGAACTCGAGGCGATGGCCGCGGGGCTCGGCGAGCCGCGCTATCGCGGCCGCCAACTCGCGCGGTGGATCTACCGGCATCGCGCCCAGGCCGTTTCGGTCATGAGCGACCTGCCCGAGACACTGCGTGCCCGTCTGGCGGCGTGCGCATCGCTCTCGCGCCTGCACGCGGTGGCCCGCGCCGACGCGCCGGACGGCTACACGACCAAGTTTCTGCTGTCTCTCCATGATGGCCGCACAGTGGAGGCGGTCTTGATGCGTTATGATGACGGCCGACGCACCGCGTGCATCTCTACGCAGGTCGGCTGTGCGATGGGATGCACCTTCTGCGCGACCGGGCTCGCCGGGCTCGAGCGGAACCTCTCCGCCGGAGAGATTGTGGATCAAGTGCTCCTCCTCGCGCAGCAGACCGGTGAGCGCCCGACGCACGTGGTGTTCATGGGGATGGGTGAACCCCTGGCCAACTACGACGCCACGGTGCGAGCCGTGCGCCTGCTCAACGCGCCCTATGGGGCGGGGATCGCGATGCGGAACCTCACCATCTCGACGGTCGGGCTCGTCCCGCAGATCCGACGTTTGGCGCAGGAGCGGCTGCAGCTCACGCTGGCGGTTTCGCTACACGCGCCGGACGACGACCTGCGGTCCCGTCTCGTCCCGGTCAACCGGCGCTGGCCGGTCGCCGACCTGCTCGACGCCGCTCGTGGCTACGCCGCGGCCACCCGACGGCGCGTCACCATGGAGTACGTCCTGATGGCCGGGGTGAACGACCGCGACGAGGACGCGCGGCGCCTGGCTGGGCTGCTTGGCGGCAGTCACCTGCACCTCAACGTCATCCCGTGGAATCCGGTTTACGGTCTTCAGTACCGACGGCCCCCTCACGTCGCCGTGCAGCGGTTCGCTGGGCTCGTGCGCGCCGCCGGCGTGGCGGTCACGGTTCGTGTCGAGCGCGGTGTGGAGATCGATGCCGCCTGCGGGCAGCTGCGCCGAACGCACGCGGCGGAGGCCCGAGTGTGAAGCTGCCCGCGGGTGCGGTCATCGCCGGCCGTTACGAACTCCTCGAGCGCATCGCCGAGGGCGGGATGTCCACGGTGTATCGCGCTCGACGCGCCGCCGACGGTGCGGTGGTCGCGCTCAAGATCCTCAGGGATCAGTATGGGCAAGATCGAGAGTTTGTCGAGCGCTTCACCCGGGAGGCCCGCGCCGCCGAGACCCTGGCGCATCCGAACGTCGTGCAGGTGCTGGAGAGCGGCCGCGACGGCGAGGTGTACTTCATCGCCATGGAGTACGTGGAGGGTGAGGACCTGAAGGTCCACCTGCGCCGGGTTGGCCGGATGGAACCCAGCGATGCCGAGCGTGTCGCGCTGGCAGTCTGCGAGGCCCTCGACTACGCCCACGGCCAGGGGATCGTGCACCGCGACATCAAGCCGCAAAACATCCTGCTGGCGACCAACGGCACGGTGAAGGTCGCCGACTTCGGGATCGCGCGCGCGATGTCGGCGGTGACGATCACGCAGACGGGGACGGTGCTGGGCACCGTGCAGTACCTCTCGCCCGAGCAGGCGCGCGGCGGCGGCGTCGGCCGGGCCTCCGACATCTACGCGTTGGGCGTGGTCCTGTATGAGATCCTGACCGGGCGCCTGCCGTTTGCCGGCGACAGCCCGATCGCCATCGCGCTGATGCACCTCCACGACGCGCCGCCGTCGCCTCGCGCGGTCGAACCCAGCGTCCCGCGACGCCTCGAGGGGATCGTCCTCAAGGCGATGGCGAAGCGCAGCGAGCACCGCTACCGGTCCGCCCGCGAGATGGCGCAGGACCTCGCCGGTCTGACCGACCAGTGGACCGAGGTTCTGAAGGATGATGACACGACGCGCATGTTCGATGTGCCTGAGGGCGCGGGCTCTCCGCGCCGCCGGCGACTTCTGCGCGTGGCCGCCGCCGCATCTGTGGCGATCGCCATCGGCTTGTGGACGGGATGGCAGGTGGTGAACGCGTACCTGAACGTTCCAGAGGTCGAGATGCCCCGCCTGGTCGGCCGGACGACGACTCAGGCGGGTGAGATCGCACGACAGGCTGGGCTCGTGCTGGACGTATCGGAGCGAGCGTACAGCCCAACCGTCGCGTCCGACATCGTCCTCACCCAGGACCAACCGCCCGGCAAGCGCGTGAAGCAGGGCCGCCGCGTCGGCGTGGTCGTCAGTCTGGGCCCGCAACTCGTCGCGGTGCCCGATCTCGCGCAGCGCACGCTGCAGGAAGCACAGTTGGCGCTGGACAGCGCGCGCCTTCGTCTGGCGCCGCTGCGGGAGGCGTATGACGAGGTCGTGAAGGCCGGCTCGGTGATTCGGCAGAATCCGCCGGCGGGGTCGAGTGTCCCCGCCGACTCGACCGTGACGTTGACCGTCAGCCGCGGTCCGGCCCAGGTCGAGATGCCGGCACTCGTCGGTCGCACCTTGCCGGACGCGCGCCGGCTGCTGGACGAACGCGGCCTCATCGTCACGCATGTACGCACGGTCGCATCCAGCCAGGTCGAGCCGGGGCTCGTCATGGAACAGACGCCGGCACCGGGGACGCGGGTGCGCCCTGGGCAGATTCCCATCACCATCACCGTGAGCGCCCGCCCCGGGGAGGAGAGCGCGCCGCCGAGCGCGCCGGTCATCACCGCCGAGCCCCAACCGGTCGAGAGCCCGCGGCCGGATGTCACGCCGCGCGCGACCCCGCGGTCGTCGCCGGTGCCACCACGCGGCGAGCCCGGGGCACCGCCGGCGCCGTCGACGCCCACGCCTGGTGCGGCGGGCACCGTGCGGCGGACGCGCGTCCAGGTCGTGGTGCCGGAGGGTCCTGGGACGCAGGAGGTCAGGATCGTCGTGATCGATGAGTCCGGGGTGCGCACGATCTACAAAGCGCCGCACACACCCGGCGATCGAGTCGAGCAGATCGTCGGCACGCGCGGCTACACGATCATCCAGGTCTACATCGACCAGCGTCTGGTGCAAGAGATCCGGCCATGACCCGCCAGAGTGCGCAGCGCCGGCCGGTCCGCATCGGCGCCAGCATCCTGGCCGCGGATTTCGCAGATCTCGGCAACGCGGTCCGGGCCGCCGAGCGCGGCGGCGCCGACATGGTGCACGTGGACGTCATGGACGGCCGGTTCGTGCCGCCGATTACGATCGGGGCGGTCGTCGTTGAGGCGGTGCGGCGCGTGACGAGGCTCCCGCTCGATGTGCACCTCATGGTCGAGGACCCGGAACGACACCTCGAGGCGTTCGCGCGGGCCGGGGCGGCCAGTATCGCCTTTCACCTCGAAGCCGCCAGCGATCCCCGTCGGGCGCTCGGGCACCTGCGCACCCTCGGCGTGCAGGCCGGTGTCGCGATCAATCCCGGCACGCCGTCCGAGGCCTGCGCCTCATTGGCGGATCTGCTCGACTTCGTCCTGGTGATGAGCGTGAACCCGGGGTACGCTGGTCAGGCGTTCATCCCCGACGTGCTGCCCAAGATGGCGCGCCTGCGGGCGCTGATGGCGGACCGCGCAGTGTGGATCGGCATCGATGGTGGGATCTCTCCAGCAACCGCACGTGAGGCCGCCTCCGCTGGGGCCGACGTCCTGATGGCCGCCTCCGCCATTTTCGCCGCCCCCGAGGGCATTGAGGCCGCGACCATCCGGCTGCGCGCCGCGGCACAGTCGTGAACACCCTGTTCCTGTCCCATCCGGCTTGCGAGCGGCACGTCACAGGACACGGGCACCCCGAGCGGCCTCAGCGTCTGCTCGCCGTGCGGCGCGCCATCGATACCTCAGGCCTGGGTGACGCGCTGGAGGAGGTCACGCCGGATGCCGTGGACCGCGACCTCCTCGAATCCGTGCACGCCCGCGCGTACGTAGCGGAGGTGGAGGCTCTGTCGCGGCGCGGCGGCGGCGCGCTGGATCCCGATACGCCGATCGGCGCTGCGTCGTGGACGGCCGCGCTGCATGCGGCCGGCGCGGCCCATCGGGCCGCCGAGAGGCTGTGCGCCGGGCCGGCCCGCCGGGCGTTCGTGGCGGTCCGGCCGCCTGGTCACCACGCACGTCCGTCGGCCGGCATGGGCTTCTGTCTCTTTAATAACGTGGCCATCGCGGCGACCACCGCCCGCCGCGCGGGCCGCGAGCGTGTCTTGATCCTCGATTGGGACGTGCACCACGGGAACGGGACCCAAGACATTTTTTGGCGCGACGGGTCGGTACTGCTGATCTCGCTGCACCAGGAGTACTGGTACCCTGGCACCGGCGCGATGGAGGAGGTCGGAGAGGGGCCTGGAGAGGGGTTCACCGTCAACCTCCCGCTACCAGCCGGTACCGGCGACGGCGGCTACCTCGATGCCTTCGAGGAGGTGGTGCTGCCGCTAACCGGGGCCTGGCACCCAGATTTTGTGGTAGTGTCCGCGGGCTATGATGCGCACAGCGCCGATCCGCTGGGCGGCATGATGCTCACCGACGCCGGCTTTGGGCGTCTTGCGGGATGCATCCATGACGCCGCCGGCGCGGTGGGTGCGCCGATGATGCTCGTGCTGGAAGGCGGATACGATCTCGACGCCCTAGGCGCGTCGGTGGTCGCGACGCTCGCCGCGCTGACCGGCCGCGCCGCGACCAGTCAGACGGCTGCGCCACAACAAGCAGCCGCAGCGGCTCTGGAGACGCCGCCGTCGGCCATCCGCGCCCGCCTCCGGGCCGCACGGCGCGGCCTGCTCACGCACTGGCGGATCTGAGGGGGGAGGAAACCTCCAACCCGCGGCGAACCCCAAAAGTCTAGTCCAGCGGTATCCGGCCCGGGACTCTCTATGCCGCGGATTGGGTTGGTGGGGGGAGACGGCGGGATGAGTGAGGACACGACGGCCTCAGCAGACGAGGCACCGCCTCAGCGCGGTGAGCTGGTGGACCTGTCGGAGGCCGTGCCGACGCTGCAGGAGCGGCAGATCGTGCAGGGGACCGTGGTCCGTGTCGATACGGAAGGCGTGCTCGTCGATGTGGGGGCGAAATCCGAGGGACTGATCCCGCCGAAGGAACTCGTCCGCCGAGGCGAGGAGGCCGAGGCCGTCGCCGTCGGCGATCGGATCGACGTGATGGTGATGCGCGTGGACGGAGAGGAAGGCAACATCATCCTCAGCAAGAAGCGCGCTGACTTCGTCCGGGCCTGGGAACGTATCGCGGAAGTGCAGCAGGCGGGCCACGTGCTTCACGCGATGGTCGTGGACAAGGTCAAGGGCGGGCTTGTTGTGGACCTCGGGCTGCGGGGCTTTGTCCCCGGATCGCACGTTGATCTCTCACAGGCCAAGGGACGCCGATTCGAGTGGTTCGTCGGGCAATCGATTCCGCTCAAGGTCATCGAAGTGGATCGCGCCAAGGGTCGCGTCATCCTCTCCCATCGCCTCGCGGTGGAGGAGGAACGCCGCTCTCGTCGCGACGACGTGTTCACCACGCTCCAGGAAGGCGCGGTCGTGGAAGGCACGGTCAAACGCATCACCGACTTCGGCGCCTTTGTCGATCTGGGCGGCGTGGACGGCCTGCTCCCGATCAGCGAGATGGCCTGGACCTACATCCGCCACCCCTCTGAGGTCGTGCGCCGCAACCAGCACCTGCGCGTGCAGGTGCTGCGCGTAGATCGCGACGGCGGCAAGATCTCGCTGGGGCTCAAGCAGATTCTCGAGGACCCCTGGAGCGACGTGGCTGAGCGCCACCACGCCGGCGATGTCGTCAAGGGAAAGGCGGTGCGGATCGTACCGTCCGGCGCCTTCATCCGCCTGCGCGACCTCGATGCCTTCCTGCCGATCTCGGAGATCGCGGAGAAGCGTGTCGCGAAAGTGGAGGACGCCATCGAGGTCGGCCAGATGGTGGATGTCATGGTCACCGAGATCCGCCCCGATGAGCGCCGGATGCTGGTCAGCCTGCGGCGGGTCGCCCGCGAGACCGAGCGGAAGCGCGTGAAGGAGTTCCTCCGGGTGCAGGAAGATGAAGGCCGCGTCACGATCGGTGATGCCGTCGGCGCGCTCCTGCGGCAGGTGGTCGAGCCGAGGGCCGAAGAGCCGCAGCCCGCGCCCACCGTCGAATCAAAGCCCGAGCCTGGTCAATAGGCGGCTTGTCCACCCCCACGCCGGCGACTACAATGGGAGCGGCGTCGGGGAGTGGCGCAGCTTGGTTTAGCGCGCAGCGTTCGGGACGCTGAGGCCGGGGGTTCAAATCCCCCCTCCCCGACCACCGACACTTACAGAGCCAGATGACGATGAGTCGCGCGGGGCGGCGCGAGTGCGCCGTCCTTTTGCTTTGTGTCGGCACGGACATTCTGCGGGGTCTGTGATGATCGGATCGCCGGTGCTGGAGGTCAAACGGACGCTGGATGGGAGGGAACAGACGTTTCACTGCACGCTGGTCCACCAGGAAGCGGGTTGGATCGCCATACGGTACGTGCTGCCCCATTCGGTGGCGGTCGGGCCGCTGGTCCTCCCGGCCGGTGCGGACACAGTGGCGCACTACTGGTCCCAGCGTCCCTACACGGCCTATCACTGGCGCACGGCAGACCGCCAGACGCTGGGCGTCTACCTGAACGCGGCGGATCAGGTGGACATCACGCCCGGCCTCGTCAGATGGCGCGATCTGGCCCTGGATGTGCTCGTGACGCCGGATGGTCGGGTCGAGGTGCTCGATGAGGAGGAAGCGCGGCGCGCGCCGGCGTGGGCGCAGCTCATGATCGCACGTGCTCGCGCGGCCCTGGCGGGCCGTGCGAGCCTCATCGCCGCCGAAGTTCAGCGTCTGACCGAGCAGGTTGAGGGCGATCGAGGGAGCGCACACAGGAGATGACCGTGAGGACGCGAACGAGTCGGCGATGTCTGCCGCCGCCGGCACCGCGCTCGCGGGGAAGGTGGGGTCGGGGTTTGGTGCTGCATGACCCGCAGCAGGCGCGCGTAGGGATCTTCACCGATTCCTACCTGCCGCGCATCAGCGGCGTCGTTCGGTCCGTGGAGTCGTTTGTCGCGGAACTCCGGCGTCAGGGACACCACGCGTCCATCTTTGCGCCAGCCTACCGTGGCTATGTGGACACGGATCAGGACGTCGTGCGTTTTGCCTCGGTACGGCCACCGGGGCATCCAGACTTTCCGCTGGCGATTCCCCTGCATCGGGCCTTCCTGGCCAAGCTGCGCCGTCGGCGCCTCACGGTGATTCACACCCACTCGCCGTTCCTCCTCGGCGCTGCGGGCCGGTACGCAGCGCAACGGTTGGGCCTGCCGCTGATCTTCACGCATCACACGATGTACGGGGAGTACGTCCACTACGTCCCTGTCGTGTCGCAGCGTTTCTCCCGCGAAGTCGTCACGCGGTACACCGCCCGCTACTGCAACCACTGCACCGCGGTGATCGCGCCGTCCCACACGGTCCGGGCCTGGCTGCGCTCGGTCGGCGTCACGGCGCCCATCGACGTCCTGCCCACCGCGGGCTTTGCGCTCGATCGGTTCGACCGGCTCGATCCGTCGTGGGTGCGGCCGCGCTACGGCATCCCGCCCGACGCGCCACTGATCATCACCGTCGGCCGGCTCGCCCCCGAGAAGCGTCTGGACGTCGTCCTCGGCGCGTTCGCCGAGATCGGTCGCGAGCGCCGGGCCCGGCTGCTCATCGTGGGCGGCGGGTCGGAGGCCAGGGAACTGCGGGCGCGTGCCGGGCGGTTGGGCCTGGCCGCTGAAGTCATCTTCACCGGGCCCCTGGAGAACGATCGCGTCCTGGACTGCTACGCGGCCGCCAACGTGTTCGCGTTTGCGTCACCCACCGAGACCCAGGGCCTCGTCATCGTCGAAGCGATGGCCGCCGGCCTTCCGGTGGCGGCCGTGGGGGCCGGCGGTGTGGCTGAGGTCGTGGGACACGGCGACACCGGTCTCCTGGTGGATCTCGATGCGCGCGCGCTCGCCGCGGCGATCCAGCGTCTGCTCGATGACCCGGCGCTGCGCGCCCGCCTCGCCGAGCGGGGCCGGCGCGCGGCCCGAGCATACGCGATCGAGGCGCTCACCGATCGGCTCGTCAGGCTGTACCGCACGGTGGCAAGCCATGCGCCCGTCATCACCGCACCCGATCAGACCACGGCCGCCCCAGGCGGCTCTTAGACCACGGGCGGGCCGCACGCGCGGCCCGAGTTGAGGAGGAACGGAGCGTGCAACTGCGGCGCCTAGAGCTGGTGGGCTTCAAGACATTTCCCCACCGGACCGAACTCGAGTTCCACACCGGCATCACAGCGATCGTCGGTCCCAACGGCAGCGGCAAGAGCAATATCTTCGACGGCATCCGGTGGGCGCTGGGCGAGACCAATGCCCGCCTGCTGCGCGGTGCCCGCATGGACGACGTGATCTTTGCGGGCAGCACCGGCCGGCGCCCGCACACGCTGGCGCAGGTGGCGCTCACGCTCGACAACTCCTCCGGCCTGCTGCCGCTGGAGTTCGCCGAGGTGACGGTCGCCCGCACCGTGACACGCGGCGGCGACGGCGAGTACGCGATCAACGGCGTCGACTGCCGGCTCCGCGACATCCAGATGCTATTCCTGGGGACCGGCCTGGGCGGACGGTCCTATGCGCTCATCGGCCAAGGCGAGGTTGATGCGGTGCTCCGGGCCACTCCGGTGGAACGCCGTCAGTGGCTCGAGGAGGCCGCGGGTCTCGCGCGTCACAAGCGGCAGCGCGTCGAGGCCGAGCGGCGACTGGGTCACGCGCAGACACACCTGGATCGGCTGACCGACGTCCTGGCCGAGCTCGAAACCCAGCAGCAGGTCCTGGCGGCGCAGGCCGAGGCCGCAACGCTGCACCGCACCTACAGCGAGGAACTGCGCGATCTCGAGCTCAGCCTCTTTGCCGACGAAGCGCGCCGGTTGCTCGGGTCAGTGCGCCGGCTCGCCGCGCAGCTCGAGACCGACCGAGGCGCGATCGAGGCGGCGAGCGCGCGGGCCGGTGAGGCGGCCGCGTCGGCCGCCACGGCAGAGGGACGGATCGCTGACGTGACGTCGGAGCTGGAGCGGGGACAGGAGGCGCTCCTCACCGGCGCCGAGCGTCTGAGTGCGCGCTCATCCGAACTGCAGTCGTTCGACGCGCAGGCAGATGGTCTCCGTCTCCGCTGCGACCGCCTGGAGACTGAGATCGGCCAGTTGGATGACGGCCTCACGCGCGTTCAGGCCGACACAGAGGCGTTGCAGGGAGAGATGAAGAGCGCGTCCTGGCAGCGAGATCGCCTGGCGGAGGACCTCGGCCGGGCGGAGGGCCGTGTCGGTCAGGCCGCGGGGGCACTCACTCACGGCGAGGCGCGCTTGGCACAGTTCCGCGCCGAGGCCGCGGAGGCCGTCCGGACCCTCTCTCAGACCCACCATGACCTGGCCGCGCTGCGTGCGAGGAGCGAGGTCCTGGGTCAGGCTGCGGACGCCGGCGCCGAGAAGGCCGCGGCCCTCGCGGAGGCCGCGGCGAGCGCCGCGACGAGCCGGCAGGAAGCCGCGGCGGCGATGGACGACGCCAGGCAGACCGTTGGCCGCCTCCAGTCCGCAGCCGACACGAGCGCTGAGGTGCTCGCTGCGCGTCGCGGCGAGCTGGCAGTGATCGACGACGAGGCGCGGGCGATCGAGCTCGATGAGCACCGCTCCCGCGCCCGGCTCGTGTCCATCGAGGAGGCCCACGAACAGTTCGCCGGATTCGAAGACGGCGTGCGGGCCGTGCTCGGCGCCGCCCGGTCGACCCCAGGGCGGTTCCCAGGGCTGATCGGGGCGGTGGCCGACCTCCTCGACGTCCCGGAACTCTACCGGCAGGCCATTGCGGCCGCATTGGGCCGGCGTCTTCACTGCCTGGTCACGGCTGGCCGCGAGGGCGTGGATGCCGTCGTCTCCTTCTTGCTGGAGGATGATCGGCGCGGCGCGGCAACGGTCCTGTCGCTGGAGGCCCTGCGCGGGCGATCAGCGGACGAGGGCGCGTCGGGGACACGTGACGAGATCCTCGCCCGAGCCGCAGAGGTGACGCGGGCCGATGGTCCTGCCCGGCGTCTCGTCGAGGCCTGGCTGAGCGACGTTGCCATCGTCGCCGATCTGGACGCGGCGTGGCGTCTATTCGCATCGGGGTTCGATGGCCGCATCGCCACCCGCGATGGGGCGCTGCTCTCGCCCGACGGTGTGCTGTCCATCCGCGGCTGGATGCAGAGCGAGGCCGCGCCCCTGGGGCGCCGGAAGATGATCGACGCCCTGCGGGGCACACTCGGTGAGATCGAGGGGCGGCGGGCCGCCACCGCGGCGCGCCGGGCTGATGTCGCCGTGCAGATGCAGGCGGCCACCGACGCGCTCGCGACCGCGCGCACCGACCACGAGCGCGCGATCGCTGCGCTGGCCGACCGCATGCGGGAGGTCGAGCGATGTGACGACGAGGCCGCCCGGCTGATGCGTGAGCGTCGGGCGCTGGCCGAAGAGCACGCTCCGCGCGTCGAGGACCTGCGGCGTTTGGCCTCGGAGATCGCGCGTCAGAATGCCGACGCCCGGCAGCTGGAGGGCGAGAAGGAGCGGCTCGACGGCCGTGTCCGCGCGGAGGAAGAGGACGTCCGGGCGCAAGGCGCCGCGCGGGATGCCGCGATGGCGGAAGTGACGACCTGCCAGGTGGCGCTGGTTCAGCTCGATGGCCACATGGCGACGCTGCAGGCGCGGCTGGCCGATCGGCGAGCCGCGACAGAGGACGGTCGCCGGCGGCAGAACGAGTTGCGCGCCGAGCGGGATGGTCTGGACACCGACGCACGTGAGGTGGCCGTCCTCCGTGAGCGGGCGGCCGCAGACCACGACATGTTGCTGGCCGCGCAGGCGCAGGGCAAAGCCAGCGTCGAACGGCTGGCGATGGAGCGGGTCGCGCTGCGTGAGGATCTCACGGTGCGGCACGCCGCCCGTGAGGTGGCCGCGGCGGCCCAGCGTGACGCCGAAGCCGCGCTTCACCGGACAGAGGTCCGACACGCGCAGGCCGAGGGGGAATTGACCTCCGCGGCCGCGCGCTTGCATGAAGCGTTTGGGGTCACGCTCGAGGACGCGGCCGGGCGGCGCCTGCCCGCGAGCCGCGAGGAGACCCAGCGGCGCCTGGAGGCCGTGCGGACCGCGCTGCGCGAGTTGGGCCCGGTGAATCTCCGTGCCATTGATGAACACGCCGCCGTGACCGCCCGGTACGAGACGCTGCGAGGCCAGACTGATGATCTGCGAGCGGCCGGCGACGCGTTGCGCGCGGCGATCGTCCATATCAATGCAGGGCTGCGCCTGCGATTCCGCCAGACGTTCGAAGAGGTCGATCGGGAGTTCAGCCGGCTGTTCCAGCGCCTCTTCGAGGGCGGCGAGGGGCATCTCGAGCTCGTAGAGATGGAGGAGGGTGCCGAGCCGGGGCTTGAGGTCCTCGCGCAATTGCCCGGGAAGACGCGCCGGGCGCTAGTGGCGCTCTCGGGCGGGGAGCGGGTCCTGGTCGCGCTGGCGCTGATCTTTGCGATGCTGCGCGTACACCCGAGCCCCTTCTGCATCTTCGACGAGGTCGAGGCGGCGCTCGATGACGCGAACACCAAGCGCTTTACGACGCTCCTGCGCGATCTGGCCGAGCAGACCCAGGTGCTCATCATCACCCACAACAAGGGCACGATGACCGCGGCCGACATTCTCTACGGTGTGACCATGCAGGACCCAGGCATCTCGTCCCTTGTGTCGGTGCGCCTGGTGCCGCAAGCGGAGCGCGAAGCACGGGAGCGCGCCGACGCTGAGCGCTCGGGTCGAGAGACCGTCGCGCTGCCTGCGGAGTAGTCCCCTCCATGAGTGATGAAGCCCCGGGCTGGCTGGCCCGGCTGCGTGCCACGCTGGCGCGCACGCGCGAAACGTTTGGCGCGCGCATCGATGCGCTCCTGGCTGGGCCGGTTGATGAGTCATTCTATGCGGATCTCGAAGAAGCGTTGATCGCGGCCGACATCGGGGTCGCATTGAGCGCCGAGATCGTCCAACGGCTGCGCGCGCAGGCCGGCACCGCGCGGACCGCCGAGGCCCTGCGGTCTGCCCTGGCCGGGATCGTGCAGGAGTTGTTGGGGCCCACGGGTACGCTGCACCTCGACCCGCCTCCCGCGGTCGTGTTGATCCTTGGGGTGAACGGGTCGGGGAAGACGACCACGATCGGCAAACTGGCCTCTCGGATGCGCGGCGAAGACCGGCGCGTCCTGCTGGCGGCCGCTGATACGTTCCGCGCGGCCGCGATCGAACAACTCGAAGTCTGGGGCGAGCGGGCCGGCGCTCCGGTGATCCGGCATCAGGTCGGCGCCGACCCCGCCGCGGTGGTCTTCGACGCGGCGCAGGCGGCCGCGGCCCGCCAGGCCGATGTCCTCATCGTGGACACGGCCGGCCGGCTCCACACCAAGGTGAACTTGATGGAGGAACTCAAGAAGGTCAGTCGCGTGGTGAGCCGCGCGCTGCCCGACGCGCCCGTGGAGCGGCTGCTGGTCCTCGACGCGACGACCGGGCAGAACGGGCTGGCCCAGGCCCGCCACTTCCACGACGCGGTGGGGCTGACCGGCCTAGTCCTGACCAAGCTCGACGGCACCGCGAAAGGCGGAATCGTCGTCGCCGTGGCGCATGCCCTACGGGTGCCGATCACCTTCATCGGCACCGGCGAGGGGGCGGACGACCTGCAGCCGTTCGACCCCGCGGCGTTTGCACGCGCGCTGCTCGGGGTCTGACGACAGCCGCATTTCCACAGCCTGCACAGCGACGGTTGACGCGCGCGGCCGCCGGCGCTATCCTAAGCTAGTTGTCAAGTGATCTTCCTTGACAGAGGCAGGCCATGGACCAGGCCCTGGCGGACCGCGATCGTGCCAACCGGCTTGTTGACGCCTACGGCGCACTCCTGACCGAGCGGCAGCGGCAGCTCCTGCGTCGGTACTTTGAGGACGACCTGTCGCTCGGAGAGATCGCCACGCAGGTACGGGTCTCGCGGCAGGCGGTGCACGACGGCCTGCAGCGTGCCCTGGGTGCGCTGGAACGGTACGATGCGGCGCTGGGACTCGTGTCGTCGCCGCGGGCCGACCGGCCTGCGCCCGGCCGCGGGCCGGCCGCGGAACACTACTCGACCCATACGCCGCAGTCGCGTCCGCGGCCGCGGGTGATCCGCGCGGCTCTGCGGGGGCACCCCTGGGCTTTCCAGGCCGCGGGCGGGGTCTTCAGTCAGCGCGGGGTCGATCCGGGCACGCGGCTGCTGATCGACACGATGCGCGTCAACCGCGCCGACCAGGTGCTCGACCTCGGCTGCGGCTACGGGCCGATTGGTCTCGTGGCGGCGTCGCTGGCGATACGTGGGACGGCGTGGCTCGTGGACGCAAATCAGCGCGCGGCCGCACTGGCCGCGGCCAACGCAGCCGCACACGGGCTGCGCAACGTCCGCGTCATCGTCGCCGACGGTGCGTCAGCGATCCGTGACGGCACGATGGACGTGGTCATCACCAATCCACCGATTCGGGCCGGCCGCCGTGTGGTGGCGGGCTTCATCGCGGATGCCCGGCGCGTGCTGCGGCCCGGCGGCCGGTTCTACCTGGTCGCGCGCACGGCGCAGGGGGCGAAGACGCTCGGCCGCCTGATCGAGGAGCGATTCGGCATGGTGCGCCAGATGAGTGCCGCGGGCGGGTATCGCGTCTACGAGGCCGAACGGGCGCGCGCGGGTGGAGTCCGCGGCGGGCGTCGTGCGTTGAAGGAGACCGCCGATGTTTGAGGGGTTGCAGGCCCGGCTCGGCGAGATCCTCCGGAAGGCGACCGGCCGGGGTGTGCTCCGCGAGGAGGACGTCGACGCCACGCTGCGCGAGGTACGCCTGGCGCTGCTCGAAGCCGACGTGAACTTCAAGGTGGCTCGCGACTTCGTTGGTCGACTGCGTGACGCCGCGATCGGCCAGCAGGTGTGGAAGCACTTGAGCCCGGGCCAGCAGATCGTCAAGATCGTCCATGAAGAACTGACCCGGCTCCTGGGCGGCAGCGCGCGCGAGTTGCGGATGGCTCCGCAGGCGCCGACGATTATCCTGCTGGTGGGGCTCAACGGCGTCGGCAAGACCACGACGGCGGCCAAACTGGCGGGCTTCCTGCGCCGGCGCGGCCGCACCCCGCTGCTCGTCGCGACCGACCTGCGGCGGCCGGCCGCCGTGAAACAGCTGGAGGTTGTCGGTGCCCAGGCGGGTGTCGCGGTGCACGGGCCACACGGTGCGACCGATCCGGTCGCCGTGGCGCGCGCCGCGGTCGCCCGCGCCGAGGCGGAGGCGTTCGACATTGTCATCGTGGATTCCGCGGGGCGCCAGCACGCCGACGAGGCGCTAATGGCCGAGCTCGCGGCGATGCACCAGGCGCTCAGCCCGGGCGAGTCACTGCTGGTGCTCGACGCCATGGTGGGTCAGGACGCGGTCACGATGGCCGAGCAGTTCGTGGCGCGGATGCCAATCGACGGCGTCATCCTCACCAAGCTCGACGGCGACGCGCGGGGTGGCGCCGCCCTGTCGGTGGTGGCCACGATCGGCCGGCCAATCCTGTTTGTCGGGATCGGGGAGCGTCTCGATGCGCTCGAGGCGTTTCATCCCGACCGCATGGCGTCCCGCATCCTGGGGATGGGCGATGTCCTCACGCTTATCGAGCGTGCCGAGGCCACGATGTCGGCCGACGCCGCGGTCGAGATGGAACGCAAGCTCCGGCGACACCAGTTCACCCTGTCGGACTTCCTCGATCAACTGCAGCAGGTGCGGCAGATGGGGCCACTCGATCAACTCCTCGAGATGATCCCGGGGTTCGCCAAGGCGCGCGCCGGAGGATTGACCGTTGACGAGAAACAGCTGCGCAGGATCGAGGCGATGATCCAGTCGATGACCCCGCAGGAGCGCGCCGCACCCGCCATCATCGACGGTGGCCGTCGCCGGCGCATCGCCCGCGGGAGCGGGGTCACGGTGCAGGACGTCAACCGCCTGTTGAAGCAGTTCGAGGAGACCCGCCGGCTGATGCGGCAGATGGAGGAACGGGTCCGCGGCGGAAAGTCGTTGCCGTTTCCGCCGCGTCGATGATGTCAAGCACATCTCGTTTTCTGAATCAGGAGGAGTGCGTATGGCCGTCAAGATCCGATTGATGCGCGTGGGTGCCAAACACCAGCCGTCCTACCGCGTCGTGGTCGCCGACTCACGATCACCACGTGGTGGACGGTACCTGGAGGCGCTGGGGTACTACAACCCGAGAACCGAGCCGTCTGTGATCAAGATCGACGAGGCGAAGGCCCGCGTCTGGCTCAGCCGCGGGGCCCGGCCCTCGGACGCCGCGCGTGTTCTGCTCGAGAAGACCGGTATTCTCAAGCGCGAGACCCGCCGGTCCGCCTGACCTCGCCGATGCCCCAGGCGGATCTGCGGACACTGGTCGAACGTCTCGTGCGGGGTCTCCTCGACGATCCCAGCACTGTGAACGTGCGCGCGACCGAACGCGATCGGGTGGTGTTTATCGAGATCCGGGTGCCGACCGGTGAGATCGGTAAGGTCATCGGCAAACGCGGCCGCATCATCGGCGCGATCCGCGCCGTGGCAAAGACTGCAGCGATGCGGGCAGGACGGCGCGTGGTGGTCGACGTCGTCCAGTAGTCCATTGAGTGGAGGGTGGCATGGGCATCACGGTGGTACGGCCGGTGGTCGTCAAGGCGATCGTGACCGATGTGTTCAAGCGGCAGTATCTCAGCGAGCTCGAGGACACGGTCAAACGTCTTGACGCCGTCATCGCGCAGATCGACACGCAGATCCGCCGCACGGAGCTGGAGCGGCAGATCACGCCTCAGGCGCGGGCGATCCGCCAGCAACTCGAAGTCGAGCGGTCCCGGCAGGAGGCGGCGCGCATGGAGCTGGCGACGCGCATGAAAGAGGCGGAGGCGCTGGAGCTGCAGTCCGAGTTCTCCCAGGGGACGGTGGAGAGCACGGTAGACCTCAACGTTGGTGACAACTTCTTCACCCGGTTGGCGCGCGCCGAGATCGTGATCAAGGATGGCATCGTCATCGAGATCCGCGAAGGCTAAGCCCGACCCTGCTGCGGCGTCCGGCACGCCCCACGACCCCGCTGCGCTCGTCGTCGTGGGGCGCGTCATCGGTCCCCACGGGCTGCGCGGTGAGGTGCGCGTTCGGCTCGAGACGGACTTTCCCGAGCGCTTTGCGCAGATGCGATCGGCCCTGCTCGTGCGCGACGGCCGTGTGGAGCCAATCGTTCTCATCGCCGTGCGCTCGCACCGGGCCGGCGTCCTGGTCTCGGTGGAGGGCGTGCGGGACGTGGTCAGCGCCGAGCGGCTGCGCGGCGCGGAGATCGCGATCCCCCGTGAGGCGCTCGTCCCGCTGGCGGAAGACAGCTTCTACGTGTTCGAGATCATCGGCCTCGGCGTCCGGACGGCCGAGGGCGATGACCTGGGGAGGGTCGTGGAGGTGATGCGCGGGCCCCTACAGGACATCTACGTTGTCCGCGGCGACGGTGGTGAGATCCTCCTGCCGGCGGTGCGCCAGGTCATCCGCCAGGTCGACCTGAAGGGCCGCCTGATCACCGTGGATGTGCCCGCCGGTCTGCGGCCAGCCGCGGACGGAGTGTAGCGCGCCATGCGCATCGATATCATCACGATCTTCCCAGAGGCGCTGGCGCCGCTGGTCGTCTCGATCGTCGGCCGGGCGCAGGAGCGTGGCCTTCTCGACATTCGCATCCACGACCTGCGGGCCTACACCCCTGACCGCCACCGCCAGGTGGATGACGTGTCGTACGGTGGCGGCCCAGGGATGGTGATGAAGCCTGAGCCGTTCTTCGCGGCAGTGGACGCGCTCACGCCCGCGGGTGGGCCGCGCCCGCGTGTGCTCCTGACGTCGCCGCAGGGGCGCCGGTTCGACCAGCGGGTGGCGGAGGACCTGGCACGGGAGGCGCGTTTGATCGTGCTCTGCGGACGCTACGAAGGCGTCGATGACCGCGTGACCGCCGGCTTGGGGGCCGAAGAGATCTCCATCGGAGACTATGTGCTAACTGGCGGCGAGCTGCCGGCGATGGTGATCGTGGACGCCGCCGTCCGGCTGGTCCCCGGCGTCGTGGGCGACCAACAATCCGTCGCGGCGGAGTCGTTCACCAGTGGGCTGCTGGACTATCCCCACTTCACCCGACCCGCTGAGGTCCGCGGCCTGCGCGTCCCCGAGGTGCTCTTGGGCGGCCACCACGAGGAGATCCGTCGGTGGCGGCGCCGCGAGCAGCTGCGGAGGACCCTGGCGCGGCGCCCGGACCTCATCGTGTGGGAGTCGCTGAGCGACGAGGACCGCGCCCTGCTGAGGGAGATTGCGGAGAGCCGGGATCGTGAGGCCGGTCGGGACAGATAAGGCTGGCTGTGCTACAATTCTCAATCGTGATTGCGGCGCCTCTGCCGGCGTCTCAAGATGAGGAGGCGAGCGGTGATGGACAGGCTCCGCGCAGTTGAGGCGGCGCAACTCAAGAAGAAGGTGCCGGAGTTCGCGCCGGGCGATACGGTGAGGGTCTACGTCAAGGTCAGTGAGGGCGGCCGCGAGCGCCTGCAGGTCTTCGAGGGCACCGTCATCGCGCAGCGCGGCGCCGGGACCGGGGCATCCTTCACGGTGCGCCGCATCAGCCATGGCGTAGGTGTAGAGCGCATCTTCCCGCTGCACTCACCACGAGTCGAGAAGGTGGATGTCGTCCGCCGGGGTCAGGTCCGCCGCGCCAAGCTGCACTACCTCCGCGGCAAGATCGGCAAGGAAACACGTATCAAGGAGCAGCGGTAGCCCGAGGCGTTTCCGTCGATGGCTCGCGACATCCTCGCTCTCGCCGAGCGCCTGCCCTTCGGCGTCCCCACGCTCATTCTGGCCCTCGCCTTGGTGCTGCTGATTATCCGCGTGGTGGTCCGCCGCAGCTACCGGTTGCCGCCCTCCATCCGGCTCTCGATCGTGGAGACCCTGGACGCCACGATCTTTGCGGCGTTGTTGAGCCTGGTGATCATCGTGTTCATCGTCCAGGCGTTCTTTATCCCCTCGGGCTCGATGGAGCCGACCCTGCACGTCGGTGATCGGATTCTCGTGGGCAAGTTCGCGTATCGCATCTGGGAGATGAAGCGCGGAGACATCGTGGTGTTCCAATACCCGTTGAATCCCAACAAGGACTTTGTCAAGCGCGTGGTGGGACTGCCCGGAGAGCGTGTGGAGATCAAGGAAGGGCTTGTGCTGATCGGCGGCCGGCCGCTCGGGGAAGCCTATCCCACGCGCCTGCCCGGTGGCGATCGGGCATGCTCCAGCAACTACGGCCCCCAGGTCGTCCCGGCCAGCAGCCTGTTCGTGCTGGGCGACAACCGCTGCAACAGCGAAGATAGCCGCTTCTTCGGATTCGTCCCGTTCAAGAACGTGGTGGGTCGGGCGATGGTCGTCTACTGGCCGATGGACCGGGTCAACATCGTGCGATGAGCCTGGGCGCAGGCCGATCGGTGCAGCCGTCGTGAGTCGGTCAACCGCCCGACCTCCGCTGGCGGCCCTGCCCGCCGCGCTGGCTGACGGACGAATTACGCCGAAGGCGCTGAGGCGCGATCCCCGGGCCGGTGCACGGGCGCTGGCGGCGCGCTGGGCCCGGCGCCTTGAGCGCGCGACCGCAGAGCGGCAGCGTCTGGCCGCTCTGTTTCAGCCGGAACGTGACGCCTGGGCCACCGGTCTCAGCAGCGTTGCCGGCGTGGACGAGGTGGGACGCGGGCCGATCGCCGGCCCGGTCGTCGCCGCGGCTGTGGTGTTTCCCGGCGAGCAGTTCATCCCCTCACTGCGCGACTCCAAGCAGGTCCGGCCCCGTGACCGCGACGTGGTCTATGATGCGATCATGGCCTCCGGTGCCGCGGTGGGGCTCGGTATGGCGGACGTGGGGGAGATCGAGCGCCACAATATCCTGGGCGCGACGCGACTGGCGTGGGCGCGGGCGCTGTCGGCCCTCGCGTCACCGCCGGTCCTGGTCCTGCTCGACGGCAACCTCCCCGCGCCGGTGACGATTCCCCAACGCACCATGGTGAAGGGCGACGCGCGGTGTGCTTCGATCGCCGCGGCATCGATCATCGCCAAAGTGACACGTGACCGATGGATGCAAGACGCCGACCGACGGTACCCGGAGTACGGCTTTGCCAGACACAAAGGGTATCGCACCGTTGAGCACATGCGCGCGCTGCGCCGATGGGGACCGTCGCCAGTGCACCGGCAGCGCTATCTGCCGGCGGAGTTGCGGCAGCTATCCTTACGGCTGTCTTCATAGCGTCGTCGCAACCGCGCGGCCTGTGAGGACCGTCGCTGATGACCGATGCATAGGGTAGCATGCCTCGATCATCTCGACGGGAGCTGGGGGCCGCGGGCGAGGCGGCGGCCGTAGCGTGGCTGGAAGCCCACGGCCACCAGGTCCTGGCCCGCAACGTCCGCACCCGCTGGGGCGAGATCGACGTCGTCGCCCGGGTGGGGTCGCTCGTGATCTTTGTCGAGGTGAAGAGCCGGACGACGCTCGCGTACGGGCATCCGGTCGAGGCGATCGTGACAGAAAAGCAGCGGCGGCTGGCTCGTCTGTCGGCTGCCTGGCTGCAGCGGCGCGGCCTGCAGCACTGTGCCGTCCGCTTTGACGCGATCGCCATCCGTGTCGATACGCGCGGGGCGGTCCTCGCCCTCGAGCACGTCCCGGACGCGTTTCAGGCCGAGACGTGATGCGCGAGCTCCTCGAGGAGCCCGCCGGCGGCGTCGGCACCCTGGCGGATACAGTCCGGGATCCCGATGCCGCGGTAGCCGGCGCCCGCAAGCGCGACGCCCGGCAGTTCGCGTATTCCGGCGTTGATGGTCTCCAGCCGGTCGAGGTGCCCGGGGAGATACTGTGGCATCGCCCGCCGCCAACGCGTCGTCACGGTGAACACCGGGTCGGCATCCAATCCCATGATCGCTCGCAAGTCGTCGCGCACCACGCCCACGAGGTGAGGGTCATCTTCATCCACGAGAGCATCGCTCTCGGCCCTCCCCACATAGCATCTGAGGAGCGCGAGCTCCGGTGGCGCGCGATGCGGCCACTTGGAGGACACCCACGTGCACGCGGTGATTCGAAGCGGCTCGTTGCGGGCGACCACGAACCCGTGGCCCTCGAGCGCGTGGCTGATTCCGTGGCGGCGATACCCAAACGTGACGGCCGCAGTTGAGGCGTATGGGATCTTGCGGAGTTCTGCCGCGACCGATGGCGCCAGCCGATCCAACAAATCGGCGCTCGCAAACGCTGGGGTGGCGAGCAGCAGCGCATCGGCCTTCAGCATGCGACCGTCATCGAGTACCACCGTGTACGCCAGTCTCCCGCGGTCGGTGCGCCGGAGGATCCGAATGGCCGTACGGCCGGTCAGGATCGTCGTCTCTTGCAACGCCGCCGCCAGCGCGTCCACGAGCTCACCCACGCCGCCCGCCAGACTCAGGAAGAGGGGGCGCGCGGTAGCCTGACGGCTGGGCTCGCGGGACCGCTGGGCACGCGCGCCCAGAATTAAGCTGCGGTGCGACGCTTCCCACTGGAGCAAGTGTGGGAAGGTGGCGCGGGCACTGAGCGCGTCGGCATCGCCCGCATAGATCCCGGCGAGCAGTGGCCCGGCGAACCGGTCCACCGCCGCCGTACCAAGGCGGCGTCGGATCAAGGCGCCCACACTCTCATCCCCAGTGCCCCCCCCGCGCGGTAGGACCAGGTCGAGGCTCAGCCGCGCCTTTTCGGTGGGAGAAAGCAGACCCGTCCGGAGCACTGGGAACAGCCGTCCCGGCACGCCCATGCCGAGGCCCTCCGGCAGCAGGTGCAGCCGGCCGCGGTACGCCATGTAGACTGCGCGACCTGGCAGCGTGCCGATGAGCCGGTCAGCCAGGCCGACCGCCCGGCACAGGTCTGCGGCAGCCGGCTTGGCGGCGAGGAACGAGTCGGGCCCGGCTTCGACCACGCACCCGTGCGTGTGCTCAGTCTGCAGTTTGCCACCGAGGCGCCCGTCTCGCTCCACCACGGTGCAGGTGAGGCCGAGCGCGCGCCCGCGCGGATCGGTCGCCAAGGCGTGGGCGGCGGCCAGGCCCGTGATACCGCCGCCTACGATCACCACGTCGGTGCTCACGCCGGGCGCCGCGCGTCGGTCGGATTCGGCGCGACCAGGAAGCTCTGGTGCACCAGATCGACGAGGCGGCGCACATGATCCACCGGTGTCTGCGGCAGGACCCCGTGCCCCAGGTTGAAGATGTGGCCTGACCGGCCGCCGGCGTCTGCCAGAATCTCCCGCGTCGCGGCCGCCGCCACACCGAACGGCGCCAGCAGGGTGGCCGGGTCCAGGTTCCCCTGGACCGCCGCATCACCAATCAACGCCCAGGCCTCGCCGAGCCCTATGCGCCAGTCCACGCTCACCACGTCCGCACCGGCCTGCGCCATCAACGGTAGCAGCCCCGCCGTCCCGGTGCCAAAGTGGATCGTGGGCGCCTCGGTCGCACGCAGGCCGCCGAACAGACGCCGCATGTGGGGCAGAACCGCGGCCGCATAGTCACGCGGCGCGAGCGCGCCGACCCATGAGTCGAACACCTGGACGGCCTGCGCGCCGGCCTCGACCTGGGCGCGCAGGTAGGCCAGCGTCGCGTCCGTGAGCCGGGTCATCAGCGCCAACCAGAGGTCGGGCTCGGCGTGCAGCAGGCGCCTAGTCAACACGAGGTCGCGCGAGCCTCGGCCTTCGATCAGATAACTGGCAAGCGTAAACGGCGCCCCGGCGAAGCCGATGAGGGGGACGCGGGCCTCGCGCCGCACCAGCCGGATCGCGTCCAGCACAAAGGGCAGGTCGGCAGCCGGCTCGACCGGCCGCAGCCTCTCAACGTCCGCGGCCGTGCGCAGCGGCTCCGCAATCACCGGCCCCGTCCCGTCGACGATCTCGAATGGGACACCGAGCGCCAGCAACGGCACGGTGATGTCCGAGAACAGGATCGCCGCGTCAACGCCCAGCTGCGCCACGGGCAGCAGGGTCAGCTGCGCGCACAGTTCAGGGGTGCGGCAGATCTCGAGCAGGGAGTAGCGCTTGCGGACCGCTCGGTACTCCGGTTGGTAGCGTCCGGCCTGCCGCATGAACCAGACCGGGGTCTGATCTACCGGGTCGCGCCGGCAGGCGCGGAGGAACCGATCGGTCACGGACGGACGGCCGCACCGACCGGCGCGCCGAGCAGCGCGAGCGCCTCCGGCAGCGGTCGGTGGATGCCGACCAGGATCGGCGTATCCCGGAGGGTGTAACGCCGCCCTTCTGTGGCCCGCAGCGCCTGGACCAAGTCCTGGAAGGCGCGCAGGTCATCGGTTTCGTAGGCAACGATGAACTCCTGGTCGTCGACGCCGAAAGAGTAGGCCAGCAGCTGCTTCACCATGGGATAGTGATGGCCGATACGAATGTGGTCGTTCATCATGCCCTGCCGCGCGTCGCGCGGCAGCAGGTACCACTCCGCCGTCTTCACAAACGGATAGACGATCAGGTACGCTGCCCGCGTCCCGCTGAACATCGCCTGCTCCTGGGGCGTCGGCTTGTGCACGTAGGTGGAGGCCCGGACCAAACCGACCATGGATTGCGCGACGGTCATAAAGCGGCCCATCCCGGTCTGCAGCAGGCTGGCGGCCGTCTCCTCCAGCGCCTGCGGCGAAGGGCCGAGACGCCAGAACAGCAGGTCCACGTCCGACCGCAGCCCCACCATCGAGTAGGTGAAGGAGCGGACGCGCTCGTCGGCGGCCCGTGCCGCGCCGAGAAACGCGATGGCGTCTTGCCGGCGGGTCTCGTCCGGCAGGCGCCGCCAGGCGGGATCGTGCTTCAGCGCCATGACATGAACGACATCCCAGGGATCGCTCACGCCCCGGCCTCCTGTGTGAGCCAGCGCGCGGCGTCGGCGGCGGCGTAGGTGATGATCAGATCCGCCCCGGCGCGCCGGATCCCGGTCAGAACCTCCATCGTCGCGCGGCGTTCGTCCAGCCAGCCCTTCTCAACCGCCGCTTTGAGCATGGCGTATTCCCCACTGACCCAGTACGCGGCGAGAGGAAGATCCACGGCGTCGCGGGCCGCGCGGATGACGTCGAGATAGGCGAGCGCCGGCTTCACCATGACGATGTCGGCGCCCTCGTGGGCGTCCAGGGTGATCTCGCGAAGCGCCTCGCGCACGTTTGGCGGGTCCATCTGGTAGGACCGGCGGTCGCCAAACTGCGGTGCCGACCCCGAGGCGTCGCGGAACGGGCCGTAGAAGCCCGACGCATACTTGACGGAGTAGCCCATGATCGCGGTGTCGGTGAAGCCGCCCCCGTCGAGCGCTTCGCGCAGGGCCGCGACCTGGCCGTCCATCATGGCGCTCGGCGCGACCACGTCGGCACCCGCGGCCGCATGCGAAACCGCGGTGCGTGCCAGCAGGTCCAGGCTCGCGTCGTTGTCCACGCGTCCATCACTGACCACGCCACAGTGACCGTGGTCGGTGTATGCGCACAGGCACACGTCGGTCATGATCACAACCGACGGGTGACGGCGTCGGAGCTGCCGGATGGCATCCTGCACGATCCCGGTCTCGGCGTAGGCTTCCCGGGCATCGGGACTCTTGGTCTCGGGGACGCCAAACAACAGGATGGCCGCGATGCTTAACCCCCGCAGACGGTCAACCTCGCGATCCAGCTCGTCCGTCGAGAACCACATCTGTCCGGGGAGGGAGGGGATGGGCTCCCGGATGCCGTGGCCGTGGCGGACAAAGAGGGGCGCAATGAGCGAGGCCGGATCAAGTCTGGTCTCGCGCACGAGGGTGCGGAGTGCCGCCGATCGCCGCAGCCGGCGAGGGCGGTGGGTCAGATCAACGCGAAGCGCCGTGCGCACCATACCTGCCTCCTTTGTTCCCGTGGCCGTTCATCTTGAGCAGCACCTGGATCAATCCCTCGATCGTGTGCTCCGTGGCGATGGCATCTGGCCGCAGGCCGGCGTCGAACGCCGCGGCGGCGGTGACCGGGCCGATGCACGCGATCGCCAGATTGCGCAAGGCCCCGCGCCGGCCGAGCAGTGCCACCAGGCCGCGGACCGTGGATGCGCTGGTGAAGAGCACCGTATCGATGCGCCCTGCGCCGATCAACCGGCGTATGCGCGCACCGTCGCGCGCGGATGCCGGCGCGGTGTGGTAGGCGGTGACTTGGTCCACGACCGCGCCCCTGGCGCGCAGGACGCGGGCCAGGTCTGATGTGGCGGCGTCCGTCCGGGGCAGGAGCACGCGACGACGAGCGATACCCCGCACCTCGCGGCCGAGGGCGGCCGTCAGATATCGCGACGGCACCATCGCGACGCGAATCCCGGCCGCGCGCAGGGCGCGCGCCGTCGCTGGCCCGACCGCGGCCCACCGCGGACGGGCGCTGGCCAGATCGATGCGCAGCGCTTTCGCACGATCGAGGCACGCGCGGACCCCGTTGACGCTGGTCGTGATCACCCAGTCGTAGTGATCGAGCCGCCGGAGCGCCCGATCGAGCGGCCCGCCGGCGCGGGGCCCCACGATCCGGATCGTCGGAACGGCGATGGCCCGGGCGCCGAGGGTACGCAGCCGTTCACACAACAACCGGCTTTGCGCCCGGGGTCGTGTCACCAGGACGCGCCGGCCGGCCAACGAAAGGCGCGCGGGGCTCATCGCGCGGCGCCCACCAGCAGTCGGCCGGCGCCCTGCGCGAGCAATTGCTCGGCGAGCGCCCGGCCGACCGCGGGCGGTCCTGCCGTGGAGCCGTGCGCGCGATCGCGCACGATTCGCGTTCCATCGGGGTCGAGCACAGCGCCTTCAAGCACGAGCCGGTCGTCTTCGACCGTGCCAAGCGCGGCGATGGCCGTTTCGCAGTTCCCACCCAGCGCGGCGACAAAGGCGCGCTCCGCTTCGACCGCCTGTCGGGTCGGCTCGTGGTCGATCCGAGCGAGCAGGGACCGCAGGTCGTGCGCATCGGCTCTGGCCTGGACCACAATCGCTCCCTGCCCGATCGCGGGGAGCATCACCGCAGGGTCCAGCCGCTCCGTCGCACGATCCGACAGGCCGAGCCTTGCCAGGCCCGCGGCCGCCAGCACCAGGGCCGCGACTTCGCCCGACTCGAGTTTGCGCAGCCGCGTGTCCACGTTGCCGCGGATCTCCTGTACGGTGAGGTCCGGTCGCGCGGCCAGGACGAAGGCGCGCCGCCTCGGGCTGGACGTTCCCACGGTTGCGGCCGCTTCCAGTGTGCGCAGGGTGCTCGGATGGCGCGCAATCAACACATCGAGTGGGTCTTCCCGGGGAAGAAAGGCGGCGAACGCCAGCCCCGCAGTGGTCTCACTGTGGAGATCCTTTGCGCTGGACACGGCCAGGTCGACGCGCCCATCGGCGAGCGCGACCTCGAGATCCTTGACGAACGCGCCGGCCCCGAGCGATCGCATCGGGCTGACCTTGTCTCGATCGCCGAGCGGGCGGATCGTGACCACCTCGCTGTGTACGCCCAGACTTTCGAGCGCCGTGGTCACCAGCTTCGTCTGGATGAGCGCGAGTACGCTGCCGCGGGTGCCGACGCGGAGCTTCACGGGACCGACCCTGTCGTTCCCGATGGCGCCGCCCGGCGCGGCTGCACCGCCGGCTGGTCGTCCCACGCGCGCAGCATGGCGTGGAACACCTCGTCCAGGAGATCACTGACGACCAGCAACGTCCGGACCTGCTCTTCGTCGAGCATGCCGCCACGCCCCCGCGGCTCCGTGACCATGTCGAGTACGAGATGCCGGAAGAAGCCAAACGCCTCCGCGGCGTCGGCCGGGCTCACCCCGGCCTCGCGCAGTTCGAGGCCATAGGCCCGCTCCCGCTCGATGAGGCCCACGCGGATCTGGGCCCGCGCCGCTGGCTCGCCGACGTACTGCACGACATCGGCAAAGAACTGCCGTCCGTGGTCGCGCGCCCGCGCGCGTAGATGCTCGTCGAAGGTGGCAAACCACGGTCGGGCGTGAAGGGGCTTCGCCGGGGATGTGGCGAGGAGCTTTGCGCTGCGCCGCTCGACGAGATGGCCGAGGTCCTCGACACGCGGGATGTCGTGGCGGATCAGCGCGCGCAAGTCGTCCTCCTGGAACCGCCGGTGCCCGCCCGGCGTCCGGAACGTGCGAACGCGGCCCGTGTCGGCCCAATGCCGCAGCGTCGCCTCGTCAACGCCCAGCAATGACGCCGCCTGGCCGAGCGACAGCCACTGTCCCGGATGCTGTTTCGCCATGGCTCCTCCGATGATGTGCCCGTTCGTATTCTGGGTAAGTCTACGCAATCCTCTTACAGTCTGGTGATCGACTAGACCACCCTGACCCAAAACGATCGCCCGCACCCCCCCACCGTCAACCCGGTGTGGACCGATAAATAGGATGAGACCCAGGCAGCAACCCCCGGCAACCGAGCATGCTGGCCACCATCCTGAGCGTGACCATCGTGGGGCTGGAGGCCCTCCCGGTGTCGGTGGAGGTCGACGTGGCCGGCGGACTCCCGTCGTTCTCCATCGTGGGGCTACCCGACGCGGCCGTGCAGGAGGCGCGCGAGCGGGTGCGCGCGGCGATTCGCAACTCCGGCTTTGAGATCCCCCCAAGGCGCATCGTCGTCAACCTGGCGCCGGGCGATCGTCGCAAGGAGGGGTCGGCGCTCGATCTTCCCATCGCGCTTGCCGTTCTGGTCGCCACAGCACAACTTCCGCAGACATCGGTGCAAGGATACCTGGCGGCGGGAGAGCTCGCGCTCGACGGGGCGCTCCGCCCGGTGCCCGGTGTCCTGGCAGCGGCAGGGGCGGCCCGTCAACTCGGCGTGCGCGGGCTCCTGGTCTCTGAGGCCAACGCGGCCGAAGGCGCCGCCGCGGAGGAGGTGCCGATCTATGGGTTGTCGACGCTGCGTGGGGTGGTCGACCACATCACCGGCAGACGCCCGGTCACCCCGGCCACGAGTCCGGTGTCGCACGCACCGCCGGAGGCGGAGGCATCTGTCGATCTGGCCGATGTCAGAGGACAACCGATCGCGCGTCGTGTCCTGGAGATCGCCGCGGCCGGAGGTCTCAATCTCCTGCTCATTGGCCCGCCGGGGACGGGGAAGACAATGCTCGCCCGCCGACTCCCGACGATCCTCCCACCGCTGTCCCGGAAAGAAGCCGTCGAGGTGACTACCATTTATAGCGTCGCCGGTCGCCTGGCGCCCCGGTCCGGACTGATGTGGGCGCGTCCGTTTCGGGCGCCGCATCACACCGCGAGCGCCGCGGCCATGGTCGGGGGAGGCAGCGGGCCGCGTCCGGGAGAGATCACGCTGGCCCATGCCGGCGTGCTCTTCCTCGACGAACTGCTGGAATTTCACCGGGATGTCCTCGACGTGTTGCGCCAGCCGCTCGAGGATGGGGCTGTGGTGATCGTTCGCACCGGCGGGGCCATTCGGTTTCCGGCGCGGTTCACGCTCGTCGCAGCGATGAATCCTTGTCCGTGTGGGTATCGCGGTGATCCGCGCCGTGAATGCCTCTGCACACCCGCTCACGTGCAACGGTACCTCGCCAAATTGTCGGGACCGCTGCTCGATCGCATCGATCTCCACGTGGAAGTCCCTCGCCCGCAGACCAACGATCTGCTGGCGGGATCTGTCGGCGAGTCGTCGCAGGATGTGCGCGCGCGCGTGAGCGCGGCGCGGGAGCGGGCCGCAGAACGCGTGGCGGACCGGCCGATGCCGCCAGGCACGGGATGGCGGCGGTGGGGGCCGATCGATGACGCGGCGCTGTCCTTTCTACGTGCCGCCACGGACCGCCTCGCGCTCGGCGGCCGCGCCGCCGAGCGCATTCTGCGCATCGGCCGTGCCATTGCCGACCTCGACGCCTCAGAGCCCACGCGTGCCGAGCACATCGCGGAGGCGCTGCGGTACCGCATGCTGGACCGCGCCCCATCCCTGTCGTCTTGACAGGCCGTGCTATTGTATAGGATGAACTTCGGGACCCCACCGCCGGAGGGGCCGGGACCATCGTCAGACGACGAGGTGGTCGGGTGGGTTGGGCTCAGTTTGCTGCCTGGTGTGGGTCCCCGCACCGTCGCTGTCTGGATCGGCCGGGCGGGGTCAGCCAGCAAGACCTGGCGGCACCTGCCCATTTTCCTTGGCGTGAAGGCCGGCCGCGAGGAGCTGCTGGCCGCGTGGCGGTCGATCGATCCGGAAGCCGTGGTCGCCGACGCGCGATCGAAGGGCATGACCGTGCTCACGCTCGGCGATCCCGCGTATCCCCGGGCGCTTCGTGCCATCGCGGATCCGCCGCCGGTCCTGTACGTGCGAGGCGTACTCGATGATGCCCCGGTGGTGGCGATCGTCGGCTCTCGCCGGGCCACGCCTTACGGGCTCGCAGCCGCCGGTAGCCTGGCCGCGGATCTGGTGAGGGCCGGCGTGACCGTGGTCAGCGGCCTCGCGCGCGGCATCGATGGCGCGGCGCATCAGGCCGCGCTGGACGCCGGCGGTCGGACGACCGCCGTGCTCGGCTGCGGGGCAGACGTCAGGTACCCTCCGGAGCACGGGGCGCTCGCCGAGGCGATCGCCGCGAGTGGGGCGCTGGTGACGGAGTTCTCGCCGGGTACGCCGCCACGGCGCGGGCACTTCCCGCGCCGTAACCGTCTCATCAGCGGCCTGGCGCGGGGCGTGGTGGTCGTGGAAGGAATGGAGGATAGTGGGGCGTTGGTGACGGTGGACTACGCGCTCGATCAGGGGCGAGAGGTGTTCGCGGTGCCCGGTAGCATCTTCAGCCGGCGGAGCCGTGCGCCGCACGAGTTGCTCCGCCAGGGCGCGCACGTGGTGGAACGGGCGGAGGACGTGCTGTCCGAACTGGGTCTGTCGGCGACGCGGCGTGTATCCACGGGGCGGACCGGCGACGCCGGCGACGACGCGGCATGGCTGCTGACCTTGCTGGAGGAAGGCCCGCGGTCCTCCGACGACCTGGTCACCACGTCGGGACGGCCGGCGGCCGAGGTCGCGGCCGTGCTCTCGATGCTCGAGATCCGGGGTCTGATCCAGACACTGCCGGGGCAGATGGTGATGCGAACGCCCATGAATCGGAGGACGCGGTGAGTACAGCCAAGTCCCTCGTCGTCGTCGAATCACCGACGAAGGCGCGGACGCTGAGCAAAATCCTCAAGCGATCCTACGAGGTCAAGGCCTCGATGGGACACGTGAAAGACCTGCCCAAGAGCAAACTGGGTGTCGATGTCGACGACGATTTCGCGCCCCGGTACATCGTCATCAAGGGCAAGGGTCCCATCATCAAGGAGCTCAAGGAAGCCGCCAAGAAAGCGTCGACCGTGTACATGGCCACCGACCCGGACCGAGAGGGCGAGGCGATCTCCTGGCACCTGTCCGAGGTCCTGGGAGCGGTGAACCCCGCGGTGCGCCGGATCGAGTTCCACGAGGTGACCAAGGAAGCGGTGCAGCGCGCGCTCAAGAACCCGCGCGAGATCGACATCAACCTCGTCAACGCCCAACAGGCGCGGCGGATCCTCGACCGGCTGGTGGGCTACAAGCTGAGCCCGCTGTTGTGGCGCAAGATCCGTGGCGGCCTGAGCGCCGGTCGCGTGCAGTCCGTGGCGGTTCGCCTCATTGTGGATCGCGAGCGCGAGATCGAGGCGTTTAGACCGCAGGAGTACTGGTCGATCGCCGGGACGTTTCGGACCGCGCGTGATGAGACCTTTACCGCCCGCCTGTTCTCGCGTGACGGTGAGCGCTTTGGCACGCCCACCGATGAGAACGCGGTGGTCATCGCCACGGACGCCGACGCTCAGGCGATCGCCGGCGAGTTGCGGTCGGCCGCATACAGTGTCGGCGAGGTCCGGCGCAAGGATCAGCTACGCAACCCGGCACCGCCGTTCACGACCAGCTCACTCCAGCAGGAGTCCAACCGCAAGCTCAGCTATTCGGCGTCGCGCACCATGGCTGTCGCGCAGCAGCTCTATGAAGGTCTCGACGTCGGCGACGAGGGCACGGTCGGGTTGATCACCTACATGCGCACCGACTCGGTGCGTGTGGCTTCCTCGGCGCAGCACGAGGCGCAGGAATTCATCGCGCGCTCGTTTGGCGAGACCTACCTCCCCGAGAAACCCCGACAGTACCGGTCGCGACGGGATGCCCAGGACGCCCACGAGGCGATCCGGCCGACCAGTATCGCCCGGACGCCTGATCGAATGAAGCCCTACCTGCGGTCCGACCAGCTCCGACTCTACCGATTGATTTGGGAGCGATTCCTGGCCAGCCAGATGGCCGCGGCGGTGTTGGACACCCTGTCGGTGGACATCATCGGCGAGCGCTACCTGTTTCGCGCGACCGGGAGCCGGGTCAAGTTCCCGGGCTATCTGATCCTCTACCGCGAAGCGACGGACAACGGTGACGAGAATGGCGAAGGCTGGCTCCCGCCGCTGACCGAGCGCGATCACCTGACCCTGGCCGAGATGACCCCAGAGCAGCATTTCACGCAGCCGCCGCCGCGGTACACCGAGGCCACCCTCGTGCGCACGCTCGAGGAGAAGGGCATTGGGCGGCCCAGCACCTATGCCCCGACGATCGAGACGATCAAGAAGCGCGGGTACGTGACCTCGCGTGAGCGGCGTCTGGCGCCCACGGACATCGGCCGCATGGTCAACGACTTGCTGGTCGAGCACTTCCCCACGATCGTGGACATCGACTTCACCGCGGGGATGGAAAACGACCTGGACCGCGTCGAGGAGGGCCTGGCCGACTGGCACGGGATCATCCGCGAGTTCTACGGGCCGTTTGCACAGACGCTCCAACGGGCAGAGGCGAAGATTCCAGTCGTAGAGTTCCCCGTGGTCGAAATCGGCGAACCCTGCCCGCAGTGCGGCAAGCCGCTGGTGCGCAAGCACGGCCGGTTTGGCGAGTTTATCGCGTGCACCGGCTATCCGGAGTGCCGCTACACCCGCCCGGTCGGCATCGGCGTGAACTGTCCAAAGTGTGGCTCGGAGATCGTCGCCCGCCGCACCAAGCGCGGCCGGACCTTTTATGGCTGCAGCGCGTACCCGAACTGCACGTTCACGTCATGGGACCGGCCCAGCGACCGGCCGTGTCCCCGCTGCGGCAGCCTCATGGTGGCGAAGCGCAGCCGCCGCGGCGAAGAGGTCCGGTGCACGAACGACGCATGCGGCCACAAGGAGTCGTCGGCCGAGCAGGTCCCGACCGTCGTCGGGGCCAGGTAGCCGGCGGAGCCGCGTGGGCCGCCCACGCCCCAACCGTTCCCACCAGACCGACCGAGACGTCGAGGCGTTCCTGAGGGTCCTCGAAGCCGAGCAGAACGCGTCGGCGCACACGCGTGCGGCGTACCGACGCGACCTGACCGGCTTCCGACGCTTCCTTCACTCTGAGGGGGTGGGGGGCTGGGAGGGTGTCACACCAGCCGTCGCGCGCCGCTACCTGGCCGTGCTTCACCGTAGGTACGCGCGCTCGTCGATCGCCAGGCACCTCTCGGCGATCCGGTCGTTCTACCGGTTCCTGCGCCGTGAAGGCCGCGTGGAATCGAGCCCGCTGCGGCTCGTCTCGGCGCCCCGACGAGGTCGCCGACTGCCGCAGGCCCTCACGTACGAGGGGATTGCCGCGTTGCTCGCGGGACCGCCCCTCGACCGGCCCGACGGCGTGCGTGATCGGGCCATGCTGGAGCTATTCTACGCGGGCGGCCTGCGCGTGGGCGAACTCGTTGGCCTGACCTGTGCGCATGTCGGTGGCGATGAGCTCCGTGTGCGCGGCAAAGGCGGCAAGGAGCGCCTGGTGCTGATCGGCAGTCAGGCGGCCGCGGCGCTCCAGCGCTACGTGCGCGACGCCCGACCCCTGCTGACCCGCAGGTCACGGGCGCGAGGATCGACCGACGCCCTCTTCTTGAATGCGCGCGGCGGGTCACTCACGACGCGCGCCGTACAGTTGATCGTCGACCGTTGGGTCCGCGCGGCCGCGGTGCAGCAGCGGACCACCCCGCATGTCCTCCGCCACACGTTCGCCACACACCTGCTCGACGGCGGCGCCGACCTCCGCGTCGTGCAGGAACTGTTGGGGCACGCCACCCTCGCGACGACGCAGATCTACACGCACGTCTCCCGCGACCACCTCAAGCGCGTCTACGCGCAGGCCCATCCCCGAGCGTAGGCGTCTAGCCCCATCAATCAATATGTGTATTGGTTCAAGCGTCCAAAATAATCCTTGGCTCGCCGGTCCTCTCTCAACCCACTGCACCTGGGACTGGTCTCTCGTCGAGATCCCCCCTGACGCTCGACCCACGGTCCGGCGGGGTTTTCCTTTGCCTGTCGGGGTGCTATACTACCGCAGGATTGCCGCGGCGCGCGGCAGCGTTCGATGCAGGCTCCCCGCAAAGTCGGCCGCGACTTTGCGGGGTTTCTGTGCGCCTTGACGCGGCGGAGCGGCCGCTCCATAACGCACGCTTCCTGACCCGGCGAGGGTGCTCCGCGTAGTCGGCGGGGTCTCGGCCCAGCCTGCGGGGATGAGGGGAGCGGAGGCAGATTCAAAACCACACGGGACCCCGGTGGGCGCCGGACCCAGAGGAGGCCATGGATTGCCAGTCGTCACAATGAAGCAACTCTTGGAGGCCGGGGTCCACTTCGGGCACCAGACCCGACGGTGGAATCCCAAGATGGCCCGGTTCATCTTCACCGAACGCAACGGCATCCACATCATCGATCTGCAAAAGAGCGTCCCCCTCATCGAGGAAGCCTATCGCCAGGTGCGTGACGCCGTCGCGCAGGGCGGCGACATCCTCTTTGTCGGGACCAAGAAGCAGGCCCAGGATGCGATCCAGGAGGAAGCGTCGCGGGCCGGCCAGCCCTACGTGAACCAGCGCTGGCTGGGCGGCATGCTGACGAACTTTCAGACGATCCGCAAACGCGTTGAGCGGCTCCGTGAGATTGAGGACATGCGCCACCGCGGCGTGATGGACGTCCTGCCAAAGCGCGAGCAAGCACGTCTCGCCGAGGAAGCGACGAAGCTCGAGAAGTTCCTCGGCGGGATCAAGAACATGAACCGACTGCCTGCGGGGGTCTATGTCGTGGACACCCGCAAAGAGCACATCGCGGTGGCCGAGGCGCGCAAACTCGGGATTCCGGTTATCGCCATCCTCGACACGAACTGCGACCCCGACGAGGTCGACTACGCGATCCCCGGTAACGACGACGCGATCAGGGCTGTCCGACTCATCACCAGTCGTGTGGCCAGTGCGTGCATGGAGGGGCTCGAGGAACGCCGCAAGCACGAGGTGCACGAAGAGGAGCCGCAGGAGGCGGCCTCGGGGGACGAGGATGGGGAGCCGGTGATCCACCCCCAGGTGACAGAGCACGAGTTTGCCGAGGCCGGTCGGAATGGCGGCGAGGCCGGCGGCGCACGAGGCTAGGGCATTGGCCGTCACGACGGAGATGGTCAAGGAACTGCGTGCGCGGACCGGCGCCGGGGTGATGGACTGTCGCCGCGCGCTCGAGGACGCCGACGGTGACTTCGACCGCGCGGCCGCGATCCTGCGCACGAAAGGGCTGGCCGCCGCCGCCAAACGCGCCGGCCGCGTCGCCTCAGAGGGCGTCATCGAAGCGTACGTTCACCCGGGCAGCCGGCTCGGCGCGCTGGTCGAGCTCAACTGTGAGACGGACTTCGTAGCCCGCACCGAAGAGTTCAAGAAGCTGGCCCGCGAGCTGGCCATGCAGGTCGCAGCGACGTCGCCACGCTACATCTCGAAGGGTGATGTCCCGGCGGACGTGCTGGCCGAGCGGCGGGCGGCGTTGGCCCGAGAGTCCGACGGCGCGGGCGACGCCGAGGTCGAGCGGCGCCTTGCGGAGTGGCTGGTCGACGTGTCGCTGTTGGACCAGCCCTACATCCGCGACGCCGCGCGGCGGGTCGGCGACCTGGTCGCGGACGCCACGGCACGGATCGGCGAGCACGTTCAGGTCCGACGGTTCGCGCGGTTCAAGCTCGGCGAATAGCCGCGAGGAGAACCCCATGGACGCCCCCTCGATAACGGGCCAGCGGCCGGCCTACACACGCATCCTCCTCAAGCTCAGCGGTGAGGCGCTTGCCGGTGACGGCGGAGCGAGCCTCGATCCCAACGTGCTCCGGCTGGTGGCCACCGAGGTCCGTGATGTCACCGCGCGTGGCGTCCAGGTGGCCATCGTCGTGGGCGGCGGCAACTTTATCCGCGGCGTGGACGTCAGCAAGCGGCTCGGGATCGATGAGGTCACCGGCCACACGATGGGCATCCTGGCCACGGTCATCAACGGCCTGGCCCTGATGGATGCGATGGAGCAGATCGGGCTGGTCGCCCGGGTCATGTCCTCGGTCGAGATGCATCAGGTCGCAGAGCCGTACATCCGCCGGCGCGCGCTCCGCCACCTCGAGAAGGGGCGCGTCGTGATCTTTGTGGCGGGGACCGGTAGCCCGTACTTCAGCACCGACACCGCAGCCGCGCTCCGAGCCATCGAGATGGGCGCGGACGCGCTGCTCATGGCCAAGAAGGGCGTGGCCGGGGTCTATGACAAGGATCCGCACAAGCACGCGGATGCCGTCATGTACACCCACCTGGATCACATGGACATCCTCAATCGTGACCTGCGCGTCATGGATGCCACGGCCGCCGCGCTCTGCAAGGACAACAACATGGACATCGTCGTGTTCGACATCACCCGGGCGGGCAACATCACCCGCGCGGTCGTCGGGGAGGCGATCGGCACCCTGGTCGGGAGCGGGCGCCGATGATCGAGGACGTCCTCGCCGACGCCAAGGCCCACATGCAGAAGGCGATCGAGGCCACCCGGCGCGAGTTTGGGAGCCTGCGCACCGGTCGGGCCAGTCCGGCGCTGCTCGAGCAGTTGCGCGTGGATTACTACCAGACGCCGACACCCATCAACCAGCTCGCGACCATCACCGTGCCCGAGCCCCGACTGCTTGTCATCCAGCCGTGGGACAAGAGCGTGACCAAGGAGATCGAGCGGACGATTCTCAAGAGCGAATTGGGTCTGGTCCCCAACTCCGACGGGGTGGTCATTCGCCTCCCGATCCCGTCGCTCACCGAGGAGCGGCGCAAGGAACTGGTGAAGATCGCGCGCCGGTACGGCGAAGAGGGCCGTGTGGCGATTCGCAACGTTCGGCGCGAGGCGAAGGAGATGCTGGAGCAGCTCGAAGAGGACAGCGATATCTCGGAAGACGATTCACGACGCGCTCAGGAGCGGTTGCAGCATCTCACCGATGAGATGATCGCCAATCTTGAGCGCCTGCTCCACACCAAGGAGCAGGAGATCATGGAGGTTTGACTCCGGCGTGGTCGATGTGCTGGGACGAGAGCTGGAGCAGGCCCGGCGTGCCCTAGAGGCCGCCGGGTATCGGGTGGAGATCGTCGAAACGCGTACGCCACGCCAGGTCACCCTCAGCGGACCGCTACGCGTCGTCCGGCAACACGCGGCCGGCGAAGGCCTGATTCGCCTCACCGTCACCCAAGAACGCTACGTTCCGCCGCTGCGGCCAGCGCGTGGATAGCCGCATCTCCGTCCGCGACGCCCCGGAGATTGACCGGCTCCGCGTTCCCGCGCATGTCGCCATCATCATGGACGGCAACGGCCGCTGGGCCGCGGCCCGAGGGTTGCCCCGTGCCGCCGGGCACCGCGCCGGGCGCGACGCGATCCGCCCCACGATCGAGGGATGCCGCGAGGTCGGCGTCCAGATCCTGACGCTCTACGCCTTCTCCACGGAAAACTGGCGCCGGCCGCGGGATGAAGTCGGCGCGCTCATGAACCTGCTGCGCGAGTCGCTGATCCAGGAAGCCGAGGAGCTCCACCGCAACGGCATTCGCCTGAGGATCTCCGGCGACGTGGGGGCGCTGTCGAGCGCCGTCCGCCGCGAGATCGAACGCGTCGAGGCGCTGACGCACGGTAACCACGCGCTGGTCCTGAACTTCGCGCTCAACTACGGCGCCCGCGCGGAACTTGTCCGGGCGGCGCGCCGCCTGGCCGCGCGCGCCCGGGACGGCATGCTCGCACCGGAGGCGATCGATGAGGCTGTCCTGATGGCCGAATTGTACACGGCCGATCTCCCGGACCCCGACCTGATCATTCGCACCGGCGGCGAGCAGCGGCTCTCGAACTTCCTGCTCTGGCAGGCCGCGTACGCTGAGCTCTACTTCGCCGATGTGCTCTGGCCGGATTTCGGGCGGGAGCACCTCTACGCCGCGATCGCAGAGTTCCAACGACGGCAGCGGCGGTTCGGCGGCGCGCCCGATGAGTGACGCTGCGCGCCCGGTCGGCTCGCCGTCTCAGGGGAACGCGCGAGACCTACTCCCCCGGATCGCGACGATTGCGGTCGGGGCGCCGTTGCTCATCGGCGCCCTTTGGATTGGGAGCCTCCCGCTGCTCGTGGTGGTGCTGGTGCTGGTGGCCATCGGCGCTACCGAGTTCCGGCATCTGGCGGAGGCGGTCGGCTCTCGCCCCTCGGCGGTGCTCGTGGCCGGAGCCCTGGCCTTTCCGGTTCTGGCCGCGGTTGATCGCTGGGACGCATCCGGGCCCACCGCGGTCATCGTGGCGATGGCGGCTGCCGCATCATCACTGACCCCGTCGCGCCGCCTCGGGGCCCCGGGCGCCGCCGCGGTGGACACGCTGGGGGCGCTCTACGTGGGGGCGCTCTTTGCGCACCTCGTGCTCCTGCGGGTCGAGGCTGGATTCGCCGTGAGCATGACGCTGCTGGGCATCATCTGGACAAACGATATCGCCGCCTATGGGGTCGGCGTCACGCTCGGCCGCCGGAAGCTTGCGCCGGCGATCAGCCCGGGCAAGAGCGTCGAAGGACTCGTCGGAGGGCTGGCCGCCGCGGGTGTCGTGGCGGTCGCCGCCGCGTTCTGGCAAGGATGGTCCGCGGCGGGTTGGGGCATCGTCGGGCTGTGCGTGGCCGGTGCCGGCGTCGTCGGCGACCTGTCGAAGTCCACCATGAAGCGCGCTGCCGGAGTGAAAGACTCCGGTGCGCTGCTGCCCGGCCACGGCGGTGTGCTCGATCGATTTGACGCGGTCCTCTTCGGCGTACCCATTGGGTACTACTTGTGGAGATGGCTCCTGTGACGCGGCTGGTGGTGTTGGGGTCGACCGGGAGCATCGGCCGGGCTGCTCTGGAAGTGGCCGAGGCGCTGGGAGATGTGACCGTGGTCGGGCTGGCCGCCCGCCGCAGTCATGCCGATCTGGTGCGCCAGGCACGCCGCTGGCGGCCGCGCGCGGTCGCGGTGGAGGATGACGGCGCCGCGGGCCTGGTCCGCGACGGATTGCCAAGCGGGACGGAGTTGCTCGTCGGCCGCGATGCCGCCGCGACCCTGGCCGCGCTCGCCGAGGTGGACATCGTCCTGGTCGCGGTCGTGGGGGCCGCGGGACTGGCGCCGACGCTCGCGGCCGCGGGGGCCGGACGCACGATCGCGCTGGCGAACAAGGAGACGCTTGTCGCCGGCGGTGCCCTCGTGCGCGCCGCCTGTGACCGCGCGGGCGCGCGGCTGATCCCGGTCGACAGCGAGCACAGCGCGATCTTTCAGTGCCTGGTCGGCCAGGACCCCACCGCGGTCCGCCGGATCATCCTCACGGCTTCAGGGGGTCCGTTCCTGCGGCGTCCGCTGGCCGAATTGCGCGACGTGGCCGTGGAGGAGGCCCTGGCGCACCCGACGTGGAACATGGGTCCGAAGGTGACTATCGACTCTGCCACCTTGATGAACAAGGGGCTCGAGGTCATCGAGGCCCGCTGGCTCTTCGGTGTGGCACCCGAGCAGATCGATGTCGTGATTCATCCCCAGAGCGTCGTCCATTCTATGGTAGAGTTTGCCGACGGGGCCACGATCGCTCAGGTGGCCACCCCAGACATGCGGGGGCCTATTCAATACGCGCTCACGGCACCGCGGCGCCGGCCGGGGTTGGTCCGGCCGATGGAATGGGACCGACTGACGCTGACGTTTGAACGTCCGGACCCCAGTCGATTTCCAGCCCTCGCGCTGGCGGCCGATGCGCTACGGCGGGGCGGAACCGCACCGGCGGTCCTCAACGCCGCCAACGAGGTAGCGGTGAGCCGGTTCCTTGAGCGGTCGATCCGGTTCCCCGAGATCGTCGAAACGGTTGGCGTCGTGCTCGGGCGCCATCAGACCCGGCCGGCCCAAACGCTCGGTGCCGTACTGGACGCGGACGCCTGGGCCCGGGCCGAGGCCGCGCAGATCCTGCGCGTGGCGAGGTGACAAGATGACGAATGTGCTGGCCGCTATCGCGGCCTTTGGAGCGATGATCTTCTTCCACGAGCTTGGCCACTTTCTCATCGCCAAGCGCGCCGGGGTGCGCGTACACGCGTTTGCCCTCGGCTTTGGCCCGCAGCTCATCGGCTGGCAGCGTGGCGAGACAAAGTACACACTCAACCTGCTTCCGTTTGGTGGCTATGTGCGGATGGAAGGTGAAGACGAGGGCTCGACCAGCGCGGGCAGTTTCCGGGTGAAGAGCGTCGGCGCCCGGATGGCCATCATCGTGGCCGGACCCCTGATGAACCTGCTGTCGGCAGTCGTCATCCTGTCGGCGGCGGCCGCGCTCTTTGGCGAGCCCACGGGCGCCAGTACGCGCGTGGGGACCGTCGAGGCCGGCTGGCCGGCCAGGGCTGCGGGGATTGAGGCGGGCGACGAGATCATCGCCATCGACGGGGTCACCGTGACCACCGGTGACCAGGTCGTCGAGACCATCCACAAGAGTGCGGGGCGGGCGTTGACCCTGACCATCCGCCGCGCTGACCGAGAGTTCATCGTCACCATCACCCCACGGCTGGATGAGGCGCGGGGCGTCGGCCGGATCGGGTTCCAGCCGCTCCCGGTGCTGAAGCGCGTGGGACCCTTGGAGGCGGTGGGACTCGGCGTCCGCCGGACCGGCGAGTTCGTCGTGTTGCTCTTTGGCGCGGTGCGCGCGCTGGTGCGCGAGGGTAAGTTCCTGGACAGCCTGGGCGGGCCCGTCGCCGCCGGGAGCATGCTCGCGCAGACCGCGTCCACCGGCATGCAGGCCTTCCTGAATGTCGCGGCGTTCTTGAGCGTCATGATCGGCATTTTCAACCTCCTGCCGATTCCGGCGCTCGATGGTGGGCGGTTGGCCTTTCTGGTCGCCGAGGCGGTACGCCGCCGGCCGCTGCTGGACGCGCGCCGCGAAGGGCTCGTGCACACCGTCGGGTTCGCGCTATTGCTCTTGCTGTTGGTGGGCGTGACGCTGCGGGACTTCCGGCGCCTGTTTCCGTAGGGCCGGGAACCGCCGCACCGGGGGACACATGGTTCGCACGGAGACGCGCAAGGTGGCGGTCGGACGCGTCGTGATCGGTGCCGACGCACCGGTCTCGGTGCAGTCCATGACGATCACCGACACGCGGGACGTCGACGCGACGCTGGCGCAGATCTATCAGCTGGCCTCCGAGGGCTGCGAGATCGCCCGGGTCGCCGTCCCGGATACCGATGCCGCGGCGGCGCTACGCGAGATCAAGCCCCGCAGCCCGCTGCCGATTGTCGCCGACATCCACTTCGACCACCGGCTGGCGCTGCAGGCCCTCGAGGCTGGGGTCGACAAGCTACGTATCAACCCGGGCAACATCGGCGGCCGCGACCGTACCCGCATCGTGGCGCGCGAGGCCAAAGCGCGGGGGATCCCGATCCGGATCGGTGCGAACATCGGCTCGCTGTCGAAGGCCACACTCCGGAAGTTTGGCCGGCCGTGCGCCGAGGCACTGGTCGAGAGCGCGCTCGAGGACGTGGCGGTGTTGGAGGACCTCGACTTCCACGACATCGTCATCTCCGTGAAAGCCAGTGACGTCCCGATGATGATCGACGCCTACACCATGATCAGCGAGCGGACGCCGTACCCGCTGCATCTCGGCGTGACCGAAGCCGGCACCGCCTGGGCGGGCGGGCTCAAGTCCGCGGTCGGGATCGGGACCGTGCTCGCGCGCGGCATCGGCAATACGATCAGGGTCTCGCTGGCCGCCGATCCCGTGGAGGAAGTGAAGGCGGCCTACGAGATCCTCAAGAGCCTGGGACTGCGAACCCGCGGGGTCCAGTTTGTCGCGTGCCCGTCGTGTGGACGCGCCGAGGTCGATATCATTCAGATTGCGCAGGAAGTCGAGCGGCGCCTTCGCGACATCCCCGCACCGGTCAAGGTGGCCGTCATGGGCTGTGCGGTCAACGGGCCGGGTGAAGCCCGCATGGCCGATCTGGGGATCGCCTGCGGCCGCGGCATGGGGCTGGTCTTCCAGGATGGGAAGATCGTCGCCAGCCTGCCCGAAGACCGTCTGATCGAGGGACTGATGGAGCATGTCTGGCGGGTAGCACGCGAGCGCTATGGGATCACCGAGGCGCCAACGCCCGCGCCGACCAGAGCCGGGTCATGATTCCCTGGTGGGAAGTCCTCGGCCGGCTACTGTTGACCGTGCTCCTCGGCGGCGCGATCGGGTTTGAGCGCGAGAGCGTTGACAAGCCGGCGGGGTTCCGCACGCACATCCTGGTGTGTCTGGGGGCGGCGCTGTTCGCATTGGTCTCGCGCGAGGGGTTCTTCGGATCCGGCGCGGACCCGTCGCGCGTCGCCAGCAACATCGTCGTCGGCATCGGCTTCCTCGGTGCTGGGACGATCTGGCGCACGGGTGGCGGCGTCCAGGGCCTCACCACCGCCGCCAGCCTGTGGAGCGTCGCCGCGATCGGGACGGCGACCGGCATCGGCTACTACACCGGGGCCGTGGGCGCCACCGCCATTGTGATCGGCGTGCTCACGCTGATGAAGGGGCTCGAGCGCCGATTCCCGCGCCGGGGCATCGGGCACTGCAATCTGCTGATGGTTGACGTTCCCGGCCAGCTGGGGAAGATCGGCACCGCGCTCGGCGAGCTCGGCGTGAACATCGATCGTGTGGAGTTCACAGGCAAGGTCGACGAAAAAGTCACGCTCGACCTGACCCTCCGGCTGCCGGCGCGGGTCACCCGCGGCGACGTCGTGGTCGCCCTGGGGGAGCTTGAGGGTGTTGACGAAGCCCGCTGGGAAAACTAGTCGCGGATGATTCCGCTGCGGGACAGCACCCGCTCGCTCTCCAAACCGATCGTCGTCTACGTGATCATCGCGGTCTGCGTGGCCGCCTTCCTGTATACGCAGAGCCTGGGCGAAGGCGCCGTCGAGCGGTTCTACCTGACCTACGGCGCGATCCCGGCCGTTGTCACTGCTGGGGCCTGGCCGGAGGCCGGCGCGGGGCTCATCACCTCCATGTTCCTGCACGGCAGCTGGCTGCACCTGGGCGGCAACATGCTCTACCTGTGGGTCTTTGGCGACAACATTGAGGACGTGATGGGGCACGGCCGCTTCGTGGTGTTCTACCTGTTGACCGGCGTGGTGGCGGCGCTGGCGCACATCCTCGTGCAGCCATCGTCCGCGGTGCCACTGGTGGGCGCGAGTGGCGCCATCGCCGGTGTGCTTGGCGCCTACCTGGTGCTCTACCCTCGCGCGCGGATCCAGTCGCTGTTGATCCTCGGGTGGTTCTGGCGTGTCGCCGAGCTGCCCGCGCTGCTCGTGCTGGGGGTCTGGTTTCTCCTCGAGTTCGCTCAAGCAACGCTCTCGCTGGGAGCGGGCCCGGTCGCGTCCATCGCCTTTTGGGCGCATGTCGGTGGGTTCGCCACCGGCGCGGTCCTCATCCGGCTGTTCACCGTCGGGCGCTCGACCTCGCGCGTTCACTGAGTCGAGAATCCACGCTTCTCGGGGTACAGCACGTCTGCTATAGTGTGGCATGGCCCGCGCAGCTGCAGGGTACGAAGGGAGGCACGGCATGCGCAATATCACGGTGGACGTCCTGGCCCGGGCGCCGGTTTCGGAGCATCAGGTGGAGATCGTCGAGCGCAAGGGTGTCGGGCACCCGGACTCGATCTGCGATGCGATCATGGACCAGGTGTCGGTCGCGCTCAGCCAGGAGTATCTCCGCCGGTTCGGCAAGATCCTGCATCACAACATTGACAAGGCCTTTCTCGTGGCCGGTGACGCCCAGATCCGTCTCGGCGGGGGAACCGTCACGGACCCTATGCGTCTGATCTTTGGCGACCGAGCCACGGCCATGGCCAACGGTCAGGAGATCCCGGTCAGGGAGATTGCCGTCAACACCGCCAAGACGTGGATTCGCGAGAATCTCCGGTTTGTCGATCCCGACGCCCACGTCTGGTACGACGTTCAGATCAAGCCGGGCTCACCGGAGCTGGTGGACATCTTCTCGCGGGGCACGCCGACGGCCAACGATACGTCCGCGGCCGTGGGTTATGCGCCGCTGTCGCCCACCGAGCAGACCGTGCTCGACGTCGAGAAGATGATGAACTCCAAGACGTTCAAGGTGCACATTCCCGAGGTCGGCGAGGACATCAAGGTGATGGGCGTGCGGCGCGAGAACGAGCTGCACCTCACCGCGGCTGTTGCGCTGGTTGACCGCTACATCGACAGCGAGGCTACCTACTTCCGCCGCAAGACCGCCATCCGCGACGCGGTGCTGGATTACCTACGCACCAACGGAGCGTTTGCCAAGGTGCGGTTCGATATCAATACGCTCGACGCGAAGGATCGTGGGCTCGGGGGTATGTACCTTACGGTGACGGGCACGTCGGCGGAAAGCGGCGACTCGGGACAGGTGGGCCGGGGCAACAAGGTCAACGGCGTCATCTCCGTCAACCGGCCGATGGGCACCGAGGCTGCGGCCGGCAAGAACCCCGTGTCACACGTCGGCAAGATCTACACGATTCTGTCCAATCAGGCGGCGGCCCGAATCCACCGCGAGGTGACGGGTATCCAGGAAGTCTACGTCTGGCTGCTGAGTCAGATTGGGTCGCCGATCGATCAGCCGACGGTGGCCGCGGCGCAGGTGGTCCTCAAGCCCCGCGCGCGCCGCGGGTCCATCGAGCGGCGGGTGCGGGATGTCCTCGACCAAGAGCTTGCCAACATCTCCCAGCTCTGCCGCGAACTTGCCGAGGGTCGGTTCGCGGTCTGCTGATCGTCCTGGCGGAGGGCCGGTTGGCATCGCGGTCGCCGTCTGGGCGGCCGCGACGCTTCTCGCCGCGGGCTGCCAGGTCCAGCGTCAGGCCGCACCGATCGGCGTGGGTCTCCTCGAGGTGCGCGGGGTCGCGCGAGCCACTGATCGCGCGGCGCTGAGCCCCATCGCCTGGTCGCCCGACGGACGCCGCTTCGCCTATGGCGGCCGGGACGGTGTCTGGGTGCACCCGCTCGGCGACCCGGGCGGCGCCAAGATCGCTGGCGGCGAGGTCGTCACAGCGGTGGCCTGGTCGGTTGCCGCCGATGCGCTCGCCGTCGTCGACCGCGGCGCGCTCTGGACCATGCGTCCCGATGGGAGCGCCCGGCGGCGGATCGACGTTCCTGGACTCGTCTCACGACCAGTGTGGGCGCCGGGCGGCGACCGCCTCGCGGTCATTGTGCATCTTCAATCGGGCGCCGGCGGGCCGGGCCGCACGCAGATCTGGTGGACCAGTCCCGACGGCAGCACCGTGCGCCAGATTCTGTGGGGTCCGGCGGGACGGCAGGTCGTCGCACTCAACTGGTACCCCGACGCGCTCTACCTGTTCGCCGGGCTCGCCGCGGACGGCGAGGCTACGGTGGAGTGGTGGCGTGTGCGCATTGCGTACCCCGACTTCTTGCGTTTGGCGGACCCACCCCATCCGGTCCTCGACCCCGTGCTCTCGCCGACCGGCACGTGGATCGCCTATGTGGCCGCGAGCGGGACGGGCGAGCAGGTCTACGCCATCCGACCGGACGGGAGCGGTCGTCATCCGATTTCACACCAAGTTCGCCGCATCGCCGGGTTGGCTTGGTCTCCGCACGGCGACAAGGTCGCCTATGGGGTCCTGATCGACGAGCGGCAAGTCGACGTGCTCGTTGCCGCGGCGTCTGTGACCGCGCCCTCCGGGGCGCCGCGCCGCGCCGTCGCCACGCACCGCGCGGAGTTTCCCGATCCGGCCATGGAGCTCTCCCTCAGTTGGGCTCCCAACGAGGCCCACCTGGCGTACGGGACGAACACCGGAGCGCTCGCGGGGCCGGTCTGGCTGGTGCGTTTCGGCCCGCGCTGATTGACAGGCACTCACAGGGCTCAGAATAGTGGAGCACGCTCGAGCGTTCCAGAGTCCAGGGGTTGCACGCGGACCGGAGGACACGTGATGCCGACGTACGAATACCGGTGTACCCGGTGCGATCATCGCTTCGATCAGTCGCAGAAGGTTGGCGATCCTGCCCCGTCGTGTCCCGAGTGCGGCGGTGCGACCCGCAAGGTCTTTTCGTCCGTGGGGTTGATCTTCAGGGGCAGCGGGTTCCACACGACCGACTATCGGAAGCCCGCCCCGGCGGACAGCGGCGACGCCAAGCCCTCCACGGAACCGACGAAGACCGCCGCCAAGGAGTCCGGGGCTTCTCCGTCCACTCCGTCCACCGCCAAGGAGTCCGGGGCTTCTTCGTCCACTCCGTCCACGCCGCCGGCTCCCCCCCCCACAAAGGACAAAGACTGATCCCCCCGCGTCGCAGTCTCGTCGCTGCGGTCGCCGCAGCGCTCATCACTCTGTCCCTGGGCCACGGACCGATCTCCGCGCAGCCGGCGTCGTCGATCATCACCGCCACCCAGGTCGGGTACGGCGGTCGCGTCCGAATGGGCGCGTGGACGCCGGTCTGGATCGACATCGTCGCGCCCGCCTCCGGTCTCGACGGGACCGCCGTGGTCGCGACCGCCTCGTCCGCGGGCGCACCGGGGCCCGCGGTCAGGTACTCGACGCCCATCCGGGCGGCCCCGGGTGCGCGCCTCCGTGTGTTTGTCCCGGCCGTCTTTTACGATGCCCGCGCACCCGGAGCGATAGAGATCGAAGACGCGGGGCGCGTGGTGGCCTCGTTGCCCATTCCCCGCCTGCGGTCCGCCGAGGAGCTGATCGTGGCGCTCTCGTCGGAGGCGTTGGGCGCCGAGGCCGTGGCGGCCCGCGTGGAGCGCGTGGACGTGGCGTATGTCGCGGCCGACGATCTCCCGCCCGTCTGGCAGGCGTACGAGGGCGTACGGCTGTTGGTCATCCGCGACCTCGACGAGCGCCGCCTCGACGACGCTCAACGCCAGGCCGTGCAGCGATGGGTGTGGGCCGGCGGCCGCCTGCTGGCGATGCCGTCGGGCGATGATCCGCGGCACCTGGCGGGTCCGACGCTGGCATCGCTGCTGCCGGGCCTGATCGCGGGGCGCTCCGAGGGTACCGTTACAGCGCGGACGGTGTTCACCCTGACGGCGCGGCCCGGCAGTCAGCTGCTCGCCGGCGTGCCGTCCTGGGGATTGCGCTGGCCGCAGGGACGCGGTCAGGCTACGCTCTGGGACCGGGATGTCGCTGATGCCCTGATGCGCGGGCAGCCTGCGGCCCTGCGCGCGTGGGAGGAGGTGATGACGCCCGGCCCCCCGGCCGCACTGCCCGATCTCGAGCCGACCCTCCCGCCGCTCCGCCCGGTGCCGGCCCGGACGCAGGGGCTCGTCGCGGTGCTCGCGTTGGCCTACGTGCTTGCGGTGAGGCGGCTGAGCCGTCTGGCCGCGTCGATGCGGCCGGCGGCGGTCGTCCTGGTCGTCGTGAGCGCCTGCCTTGCCACGCTGTTCGCGGCGCGTGTGGCCGTAGCGGCCCGCCGCGAGGCCTCAGGTATCGTCGCCTCGATCGTCGTGATCCACCTCCCCGGCACGGGATTCAGCCTGGTGCATATGCTCGCCCGCACGGTCACCTCGCAGACCGGCGAGTTCACGTTCCAGGCGCCCGGCAGCCTCCTGCTGCGCCCCGCCCCGCCTTCGGGCGCCGTTGTTGAGCACGGGCAACAGACACGCGTACTCGGGATCGGCAGTGGACTGCGCCTCGCCGGGTCCGGGGTCATGCCGGTCTCGATCACGGGGTCGTTGGAGCGGTTGCCCACGGGCGATGTTGCGGTGGTGGCGAACCGCTCCGGGGTGCGCATAGAGAAGCCGTGGATCCTGCACGCCGGGCGCGCGCAAGCGATCCCCGAGATGAGTGGTGACGCGAGGGCCCCCCTCGATGCGCAGCGGTGGCAGGCGCGTGATCGCCTTCAGCGCACCGAGCCCAACCATCAGCTGCTGCTGTGGGCGTTCTCGCTGCTCGAGTCCGATGCTATACTCAAGGCAACTCCGACCTGGCTGGTTGGCTGGCTGCGCGATCCTGCGCTCGGCCTCAGGTGGGGGAACCGATCCGAGTCGACGTACACGCTGGTCCTCGTCCCGCTCGCGGCCCGCTGACCCGTCGACCGGGGTGGGCAGCCCGAGCAGCGTGAATCCGATCGCGCGCGGAGACCTGAGGGCCCGGCTCGGAACGCACCGGGGGATCTGGGTGCAGACGATCTATCTGGGGATCTGCAGCACCTTCCTCCTGCTGTCTCTGCCGCCGGAGATCGGACGGTTTGAGTTGCGCGAGGCCAACCTGCTCCTGGCCTTCCTCGTCGTGCAGCTCGTGGCGGTCACCTACCTCACGTCAGCGTTCGCGTCTTCAGAACTCGCACTCGAAGGGGAGAAGGGGTTGCCTGACCTGGCCCTGTCGGCCTTTTCGCCCCGTGCCGTCGCGGTGGGCAAACTCGCCTCCAGCGCCGCGTACGCGACCTACCTCATCGCCGTTGGGCTGCCGCTGGTCACACTTGCCGCCGCGCTTCGCGGTGCAGAACTGGGGACGGTGGCCGCCGCGGGCGTGCTGATCATCGCCGTGGCCACCGCCGCGGGGACCTGGGGCGCTTGGCTGGGCGGGCGGCTGACCTCGGACTTCACACGGAGTTTTGTCCACTGGGCGATGCTGGCGGGTGTGTTCGCGGGGACGACACTGCTCCCGCCGCCCTGGTCGCTCGCCAATCCCCTGCGGCTGCTGGATCTGACCGTCCGCGACGGCTGGACCATCTCTCTGGGCATCGTGGTCGTCGGCTACGCGGCCGTTGCGGTAGCGGGCGGCCTGTTGATCCGATCCTACATTGCGTCGGCGCGCCTGGACGCTGTCGAGTCATAGGCGGCCGGAGGTAGCGGGTCTATGGAGCATGAAGTCGTTCTGGAGGTCGTCGAGCACGGTCGCCGTCGGCTTGCGCGGCGCCGCGCGTGGCGGTGGGGCAGCACGGCGATGCTGGCCTGGGCCGGCGCGATCCTGGCGCTCGTGCTCGTGCGAACGATCGTGCCGATGGCCCTGCCGTTCGAGTGGCTCGCCGTGGGGGGGTTCGTCGCCGGCCTCGCGGTGACCATTGCGCTGTCCGGCCTCTTGCGCACGCCTCCTCGTTTCGCCGCACAGGTCCTCGACGTGCGATTCCACTGCGCGGACCGACTGGCCACGGCCGTTGAGGTGATCACCGGCGTACACCCGCCGACGCCGCTCGCACCCGCGATGGTCGCGGATGCCGCGCGGACGGCCATCGGCCTCGATCTGCGACGCGGCCTGCCGGCCCGGCCGCCGCGCTCGTTCTGGGCCGCGGCGCTGGCCGTGTCGATGGTGGTCGTGTCCGCGCCCTGGCTCGTGGGATTCTCTCTTCCCGGGACGCCGGCGCGCGACGTGGCGCAGACGATCAAGCGGGAAGGGCGCCGCCTGGAGCGGGCCGGCGAGACGTTGGAGGAGCAGGCCCGCGCCGACCGCGCGCGGCTGTCCCGGCGCATCGCGCCGTCGATCCGCCGGTTGGGTGAGCAGCTACAGCGAGAACGGGTGGATCGCACCGAGGCACTCGCTCGGATCGAATCGCTCGGCCGGCAAGTCGAGGAGGCGCGCCGTCAAACGCGGGCTCGGACGGCGGAGACAGGGCAGACCCCACCGGCCTCGCCGCGCGCGCTGCCTTCCGATCTGTTCCGACGCCGCGCGGCGGCCGATCGGTCGCTGCGGCAGATTCGCGAGATCGCCGACCGTCTCGCCCAGAGCCGCTCGCCCGAGGAGCGGGCCGCCCTCATGCGCCAACTCGCCGATCTGGCGGGCGGAGGGCCGGAGGGCGACGTTCCGGCCCGCGCGCGAGAGCAGGCGGAGGCCGCGCGGCAGCAGATGGCGGCCGGGGACGCCCAGGGCGCCCGGCGCACGCTGCAGCAGGGCGCGACCGACCTTGAGGAGTTGCGCGCGATGCTCGCCGACGAGGAAGGCCTGCAGCAGGCGCAGCGCGATCTCCAGCGTTCCGCGGACCAGATCGCCCGCGGTCAGCCCGGGGCACCGGTGGAGAGTGAAGAGACGCCGCGCCCAACCGGCCAGCCCGGCAACGTTGCGCCGGGCTCGCGCCCGCTGCCAGAGGGGGAGGGGCCCGTGGCAGAGCCGCCACCCGGTCCCAATCAAGGCACGACCGCGGGTCAGGGCGTGCCTGCCGAGAAACTCGGCGACCGCACGCCGCGCCTTGAGGCGGACAAACGGCAGAACCGGATTCGCGGTCTGCAGGGTGAAGGCCGCGTGACCACATCCGACCTGCTCGGGCCGGGCGGGCCGGGGCGGGTGCGTGCCCCGCAGCGCTCCGCCGTGGCGGCCGGACGGGCCGAGGCCGATCGGTACCTGTCCCGCATGCGGATCCCGCCGGAGTACCGTGAGATCGTACGGCGATACTTTGAGGCGCTGGCGGCGCAGCGGTAGCCGGCGCGAGGAGACGGTTGTCCTGATGGATGCCCAGACGTTTCGCTCGACGCACGGAACCCTGCGGGAGGCGGTGCGGCGTGTCATCGTCGGGCACGACGCCCTGATCGAGCACGTGCTGATCTCGCTGATCGCCAACGGACACGTCTTGCTCGAAGGCGTGCCCGGGTTGGGCAAGACCTTGCTGGTCAAGACGCTGGCCCAGGCGCTCGATTTGCGCTACAGCCGGATCCAGTTCACGCCGGACTTGATGCCCGCGGATATCATCGGCACGAACGTCATGTTCCAGGACCCCGATGGACGGCGGTTCTTCGAGTTTCAGCGCGGCCCGATCTTCTCGCAGATCGTGCTGGCCGACGAGATCAACCGAGCGACCCCAAAGACCCAGTCGGCACTGTTGGAGGCGATGCAGGAGCGGACGGTCTCCGCCCCCGGTGGTCCGTATGTGCTGGAAGAGCCGTTCCTGGTGCTGGCCACGCAGAATCCCATTGAGATGGAAGGGACATACCCGTTGCCGGAGGCGCAGGTTGACCGGTTCCTCTTCAAGTTGAAGCTGGAATCGCCAACGGTGCCGCAGCTCATAGAGATCATGGATCGCACGACCGGTCCGGCGACCCCACCGCCGCCGGTGGTGACCAGTGGCGAGCAGATCCGCGCGATGCAGGCATTCGCGCGCGAGGTCCCGGTCGCGTCGCACGTGAAGGCGTACGCCGCACAGCTCGTGCAGGCCACGCACCCGCGCGACGAGGCGGCCAGCTCGATGACCCGACGCTACGTCCGGTACGGCAGCAGCCCACGCGGCGCCCAGGCGCTCCTGCTCGCTGGCAAGGTTCGCGCCCTCGTGGAGGGACGGGTGAACGTCAGCGTCGAGGATCTGCAGTTTCTGGCGTTGGCCGCGCTTCGTCACCGCGTGATCCTCAACTTCGAAGCCGAGGCCGAGGGCCTCGATGCCGATGAAGTCATCCGAGCGACCCTCGCGGAGGTGCCCTCGACGCCGGCAGCCTCGGCGAGCCGGACCGCATGACCCAAGCCGAACTGCTGCTCGACCCCGAATTCCTCTCGCGTCTGGAGCGGTTGACGCTGCTGTCGCGCCGTATCTACCGCAGCGGCCTCCGAGGGGAGCGGCGGAGCGGGACGCTCGGCCGCGGGGTGGAGTTTGCCGATTACCGTTCGTACCAGGTGGGGGATGACTTCCGGTACGTCGACTGGAACATCTACGCGCGGCTCGATCGCCTCTTCCTCAAGCTGTTCAGTGAGGATGAGGACATCACGGTGCACCTCTTCGTGGACGCCAGTCGGTCCATGGAGTGGGGACGGCCGTCGAAGCTCGACTACGCCGTGCGCGTCGCGGCGGCCCTCGGCTACATCGGCCTGGCCAACCTGGACCGTGTCGGCGCCGTCGCGTTCTCCGATCGCCTTCAGAAAACGCTGACGCCGCGGCGGGGCCGCGCCGGGGCACACACGCTGTTCCGCTTCCTCGGCGGTTTCGCGCCGGAGGGGCGGAGCAATCTGGCAGCGGCGCTGAAGGAGTACGGTCTGCGCACGCGGCGGCGCGGCGTGCTCGTCGTCATCTCCGACCTGATGTTCCCCGAGGGCGTCGTCGAGGGACTGCGCCTGGCTCGCTACTACCGCTTCGAGCCGTTCCTCGTACATCTGCTGAGCGACGAGGAACTGCAACCGATCGTGGACGGTGACCTTCGCTTGGTCGATATCGAAACCGGCGGGGCCGTCGAGGTGACGGCCGACGGCGCGACGCTGGACGCCTACGCCCGGGCGCGGGACCGCTACTTCAGCGAGATCGAGCAGTTCTGTCTGCGCAACCAGATCGAGTACCTGCGGGCCGCCACCTCGATTCCGTTCGAAGACCTGGTCCTGCGCTATCTGCGCGCCGGGGGCCTGATCGCGTGATCACCTTTGGCGCGCCCGCAGCGCTGTGGTGGCTGGCGCTGGTGCCGGTCGTTGTCCTGCTCTACATGCTCCGCGCCCGGCGGGAGCCGCGGCTGGTGCCCAGCGTCATGCTCTGGGAGCGCGCCACACGCGACCTCGTGGCGCGCCTGCCCATGCGCCGCTTGGAGCGTAATATTCTGTTGCTGCTCCAGCTCCTGGTGATCGCCCTCATCGTGTTGGCGCTCGCCCGCCCGTCGGTCGCCCTGCGCGGGCTGGCTGGTGACGCCGTGGTGCTGGTCGTGGACGCGAGCGCGAGTATGCAGGCCACCGACGTCACGCCCACACGGCTGAGTGCCGCACAGCAGGCGGCGGTGACGCTGCTCGAACGACTCGGGCCGCGCCAGCCGGTGGCGGTCGTGGCCGCGGGGCTGCACCCGCGTCTGGTGGCGGAGTTCAGCATTGATCGCGCCGCGCTGCGCGCGGCCGTGCACGGCATCCGGGCCTCGGACGCGGCGTCGGCGATCGATGAGGCCGTGGCGCTGGCCGCGAGTCTGCGCGCCGGCGGCCGGCCGGCGGCGGTGCACGTCTTTGGCGATCGAGCCCCCTCGGATCCATCGGCGACCTGGCACCCCGTGGGGGGCCGGGCCTCCAACGCCGGCATCACGGCGGCCCAGCCGCGCCTGGACGCGCGGGGGCATACGCAGCTGATGGTGCGGATCGAGGCGTTCGGAGCGCCGGCCACGCGCACCGTGGCGGTCTCCATGGGTGGGCGTGCGGCACTCGCGCGCGAGGTCCATGTCGTCCCCGGTGCCCCGCGGGTCGTGCTCTTCGACCTCGCGCGAGGTTCCGGCATCGCTGAGGTGGCGCTCCGCGGTCGCGACGCGCTCCCCGTCGATGACCGGGCGATCGTAGCGATTGGGCGCGAGGGGCAGCCCACCATCCTGTTGGTGGGTGACCCCAACCCCGTCATCGACGCGGCCTTTCGCGCCGTGCCGGCCGCCGAGGTCATCCGCCGCGCCGAGGTGACGCCCGACCAGTGGGGGCGCGCCTCGCTCCTCGTGCTCGATCGCGTGGCGCCACTCGCGCTGCCGCCCGGTGCCTACCTGCTCGTCGGCACCATGGGGACAAACCTCCCGGTGCAAATCGAGGGGACCGCGACGCAGCAGACCGTGCGCGCGGTATCGGCCACGCATCCCGTCACGCGTCTGGTCGACCTGCGCGGCGCCAGGGTGGCGGAGGCGCTCGCCATCAAACCGGCCGCGGGAGTCGTGCTGGTCGAAAGCGATGTCCCACTGGTGTGGGCCTACGAAGGCCGCGGACTGAGGGTCGTGGTGCTGCTCTTCGATCCGATGGCCAGCGATCTCGCGATTCACCCGGCGTTCCCCGTGCTGATTGCCAATGCCATCGACTGGCTCGCCGGTTCTCCGCAGGCCAAACTTGGCGACGCACCGGTCATCCCGGCCGGGAGGTGGCCGCGCGCTACCCTGCTCGATCCCCATGGAGACGTGCAGACGATCGCGGCCCGCGAGGGCGTCTTCATCGTCCCGCCGCTCGATCGCGTCGGAGTCTACCGGCTCCGAACCGACGGGTGGGAGCGGCGATGGGTGGTGTCGACGGCGGACCCACGCGAATCCTCGCTCGATGTGGATGCCGCGGCGGCCGCCAGGCCGGTGGGTCCCGCGACGCCGCAGCTCGCACAGGTCCGGTTGACGCCATGGCTGTTGGGCGTCGCAGTCGTCTTGATCGCGGGTGAGTGGTGGCTGTGGGTCAGGACGCTGCCGCGGCGCCCTCGCCAGCGAGGCGCACCATGATCCGTCTGACCGCCCCGGTGGCCCTGTTGGGCCTCGTGCTGCTGCCGCTGATGTTCGTGGCGCTACGGCGCCACGGCGTGCGGCGGCCACTCGTGGTGCTGCGCCTCGCGGTGCTGCTGCTCCTGATTCTCAGCGTGGCCGGTCTGGAGGTCCTGGGTGCGGTCCCCGACCTCACCGTCGTGCTGGCCGCGGACCGATCGGACAGCGTCGGACCGGACGGCGCCCGGCTGATCCGCGGCTTCCTCGACGACGTCCGCGCGCGCGCCCGGTCGACTCAGCGCGTCGGTCTGGTCACCTTTGGGGCAGACGCGATCCTGGAAGAGGCACCGACCACGCAGCCGCGGCTCGCGCTCGCCAGCCGCCCACGGACAGACGGCACGAACCTGGCCGCGGCGATCGAGCGGGCCCTGGCTGTGCTGCCCGAAGGTCGCGGCGGCCGCATCGTGTTGCTGACGGACGGTCAAGCGACGGCGGGCAACCTCGCCGCGGCCTCGTCGGAGGCCCGTGGCCGCGGCGTAGAACTCGCCGTAGTGCCCGTCACGGCGAACGTGGGAGCCGAGGTCATGGTGGAAGAGGTCACCATGCCGGCTGCGGTCTCGATCGGTGAACGGTTGCCGGTAGCAGTGGCCCTTCGCGCCACAGAAGCGACCGAGGCGGACCTGCACGTCCGCGCCAACGGCGCCCTACTCTTTCGCCGCCAGCTGACGCTTCGACCGGGCCGCACCGTGATCGACCTGGAGCCCGTGGCGACGCAGCCCGGGTTACTGCGCATCGAAGCCTCGGTTGACGCTGTCGCCGACGGGGAACCCGCGAACAACCGCGCGTTCGCGTTGTCGGCGGTCCAGGGCCGGCCGTTTGTCGTCTACGTGGGATCGCCGCCTAGCCCGCTGGTCGCGGCGCTCGAGGTCCAGGGACTGTCGGTCCGGCGTGTGACGCCCGCTCAGCTCCCGGGCTCGACCGCTGGGTTCCAGGGTGTGGCCGCCGTCGTCCTCGACGACGTGCCGGCGTATCTCCTGAATGCGCAGCAGATGGCCGCGCTTCGGGACTACGTGCGCATCAACGGCGGCGGGCTGCTGGCGGTGGGGGGGAGCCGCAGCTTCGGGATCGGCGGCTATGCCGGGACGCCGCTGGAAGAAGCGCTGCCGGTCAGCATGGACGTGCGGCACCGCCTGGCGATTCCCTCGATGGCGATTGTGCTCGTACTCGACGCGTCGGGCAGCATGGGTGGCTTTGGCACGGAGTTTCCCAAGGTCGAACTGGCCAAAGAGACCGCGCAGTCGGTCGTGGACATGCTGGGTGAGCGCGACCTGGTTGGCGTCATCGCCTTCGATCAAGTGCCGCGCTGGCTCATCCCGCTCACGCCCGCCGCGCAGCGCGCGCGGATCCTCGAAGCCGTGAGCCGGATCAAGGCGGGCGGCGGGACCGTGCTCCATCCCGCGCTGGTGGCGGCGCGCGACGCCCTCCGGACGGCCGAGGCCAAGGTCAAGCACGTGATCGTCCTCTCGGACGGTCAGACCGACCCGGGTGACTTCCGCGGGCTGGCGGCCGCGATGGCGGGAGAGCGCATCACCATCAGCACGGTCGCCATCGGCCGCGACGCGGACCTCGATATCATGCGCAACATCGCGTCGTGGGGCCGCGGCCGCTCGTATGCGGCGCGGGACCTGTTCAGCATTCCGCAGATCCTGACCGCCGAGGCCCTGCTGGCCACGCGGGCGTACGTCATCGAAGATCGGTTTGTGCCGCGCGCGGTCGGCTCATCGCTGCTCCTCGCCGAGCTCGGCACGATCCCGGAGGTGCGCGGCTATCTGGCGACCGCGCCGAAACCCACGGCTGAGGTCGCGCTGATCTCCCACCAGGATGACCCGATCCTCGCGACCTGGCCCTACGGGCTCGGCCGCGCAGCTGCGGTGACCACCGATGCGCGGTTCCGCTGGACCGCGGCCTGGGCCGACTGGGCGCGCGCGGCGCGCTTCTGGTCGCAGGTCGTCCGCTGGACGATGAGCCGGGAGACCGGTCCGCTCGACGCCCACGTCGACATCGAGGGCGATCGCGTGCGCGTCGTGCTCGACGCCCGGGCGCAGGACGGCTCGCCGATCGTCACCTGGGAAGCGCGGGCGATCGTCGTCGGCAACAGTGGCGAGGCGGCCCGTGTGCCGCTCGTGCAGACCCGGCCCGGCTGGTACGAGGCCGATCTCCCCGTGCCGCCGGCCGGCGCCTACCTGGTGAGCATCGTGGCCGAGGAAGGCGGGCGGATCATTGCGCGCTCATCGCAACCGCTGGCGGTGCCGTACTCGCCGGAACTCCGGCACGTCGGTCTGAATCGCGCGACCATTTCGCAACTCGTGGAGGCCGCCGGCACGCGGGTGATCGCCACCCCCCACGAAGCGCTCGCGCCCCCGGCCATCCCCAGCCGGCGCGCGCGGCCGGTCTGGCCGCTGTTTGGGACCCTCGCCTTGTTGGGGTTTGTCGCCGAGGTCGCCGTCCGGCGTATCCCGGCGATTGAATACCACCTGGCCCGCCTGGCAGCGGTGACGTCAGCGTTCATCAGGCGGGCGCCGCCGCCCGAGCAGAGCGTGGAGGACGCCGAGTATCAGGCGGCAGACCGGTGGCGCATCGACGAGCCTGCTGAGGCGGCCGCCCGGGCCGCGTCGATGGAGGCCGCGGCCCGACTCTACATCGCCCGGCTGCGGAGGCAGCGAAGCGACGGCGACGAACCGAGCGGCGTCTAGGAGGCAGGTCGTGCGGCCACAGACCTTCGTCTTTGAGCTTCCAACCCAGATCATCTTTGGACCGGGCAGCCTGAGCCGACTTCCTGAGGAGGCCGGCCGTTTCGGCGAGCGGGCGCTCGTCGTCTCCGATCCGGGGGTCGCGGCTGCCGGGATCCTCGACCAGGTCCTGACGCAGGTCAAGGCGGCCGGCCGGCGGGCCGAAGTGACGACCGAGGTCGAGGCGAACCCGAGCATTGAGACGGTTGAGGGGGCGAGCACTCGCTACCGTCAGACAGGGAGTCAGTGGATTCTGGCCGTGGGCGGCGGCAGCGCCATGGATGTCGGCAAGGCGGTCGCGCTGCTTGTGACGCACCCGGGTCCGCTCACGGCCTATGAAGGCGTGGGGAAAGTGCCCGGTCCGGTCGCGCCGCTGGTCTGCATTCCCACCACCGCGGGGACCGGCAGCGAGGTCACGGTGTTCGCCGTGATTACCGATCGAGCGAGGCCCTTCAAGATGCCGATCGGCAGCACGCACCTGTTGCCGCGCGTGGCGCTGTGCGATCCCGAGCTCACGGTCAGCATGCCGCAGCCATTGACGGCCGCCACGGGGATGGACGCCCTGACCCACGCGATTGAGTGCTACTCCAATACCGTCTATCATCCGGTGTCCAAGACGCTGGCCCTGGAGGCCGTCCGGCTGATCGGCGGCGCGCTGCGCGGCGCCTACGCCAACGGGCGAGACCTGGACTTGCGCACCGACATGCTCCTGGCCAGCACGATGGCCGCGATGGCCTTTACGCGCACCCGGCTCGGCAACGTCCACGCGATGTCGCATCCGGTGGGAGCGCACTTCAACGTCCCGCACGGCGTGGCCAACGCGCTGCTGCTGCCCTACGTCATGGACTGGAACCTGCCGGGGGCTCTGGCGACGTTCCCGACGATCGCCGCGGCCTTGGGAGAGGGGACGGATGGACTCGCTCCCCGCGCGGCCGCCATGGTCGCCGTCGACGCCGTCCGCCAGCTCGCCCGCGATCTCGGCATCCCCGAGCGGCTGCGCGACGTTGGCGTGACCCGCGATGCCATCCCGGCCATGACCCGTGACGCCATGCAAAGCGGTAACGTCGCGGTCAACCCGCGCTCGACCACCCACGACGAGATGCTGGCCCTCTTCGAACGCGCCTGGTGAGCCCCGCGCTTCCCCCGATGCACGCCGTGGTGCGGCGGCTGCCGCGCCCGCGTGTGGCCGATCCGGAGCGCGCGACTCGCGAGGCGTTGGCGACGCTGGGGCTCGACGCGACGGTGCGCGGCCGGCGGATCGCTGTGACCGCGGGCAGCCGCGGCATCCGCGATGTCGTCGCGGTGTTGCGCGGTACGGTGGCGCATCTACGCGCCTGTGGCGCCGACCCTGTGGTCGTCGCGGCGATGGGCAGCCACGGCGGCGGCACCAGGGAGGGGCAACGCCGCGTGCTGGCCCACCTGGGGATCACAGACGCCGCGGTGGGCGCACCCATTTCCACCGCCATAGATGCCGAGGTCGTGGGCCGGACGCCGGATGGCCTGGCGGCGTACTGTGACCGGGTGGCCGCGAACTGCGACGGTGTCCTCGTGGTCAATCGCATCAAGCCGCACACGGCGTTCGCCGAGCCGTTCGGCAGCGGGCTCATGAAGATGCTCGCCGTCGGGTTGGGCAAGGTGGAGGGCGCCTCCCAGATTCACCGCCTGGGCCCGGGCGTGATGGCCGACGCGATCCAGGCGATCGCCCGGGTCCATCTCGATCGAGGAACCGTGGTCGGCGGCGTCGCGATCATCGAGAACGCCTATGACGAGACCGCGATCATCGAGGCCGTGCTACCGGAGCGCCTCGTTGATCGTGAGCGCAGCCTCTTCGAGCGGGCCCGCGCCCTCATGCCGGGGTTGCCGGTGGACGACGTCGACGTGCTGATCGTCGACGAGGTCGGCAAGAACCATTCCGGGACCGGGATGGATACCAACGTCATCGGCCGCATGCGCATCCCCGGGCTGCCGGAGCCGTCGACCCCGCGGATCGGCCGTATCGTCGCGCTGCGGCTCTCTTCCGCCTCGGAGGGCAACGCGCAGGGCATCGGCTTGGCCGATCTGACGACGCAGCGCCTCGTGGACGCCATCGATCGGCGAGCCACCTACCTGAACACCATCACCAGTACCTATCTCCTGCGGGGCTTCATTCCAGTGACGCTGTCGTCCGATCGCGAAGCCATCGCGGCGGCCCTCGACACACTGGGCATGGCCGACCCTACGTCCGCGCGGATGATCCGTATCGCCAACACCCTCCATCTTGAACACCTGCGCGCGTCGCCCACCGTCGCCGAGATCATCCGCGCGCAGGAAGGCACCGAGGTCGGCCCGGCCGCCGGCTGGGCGTTCACCGTCGGCGGCGACCTGGTTGATTTGTCGTGAGCATCGCGTCGGCGGCCGCGCTGCTCGTCGCATCGCGCCGGGCCGTCGCCCTGACCGGTGCAGGGGTCAGCGCCGCGTCGGGGCTGCCGGATTTCCGATCACCGGGCGGGTTGTGGGACGGCACTGACCCCATGGCGGTGGCCTCCCGATCGGCGCTGGCGCACCGGCCCGAGGCGTTCTACGCATTCTACCAGCAGCGCCTCGACCGCCTCGCCCGCGCCGCGCCGAATCCGGCCCACCATGCGCTAGCCGCGCTGCAGCGGGCCGGGCGGTTGCACGCGGTCATTACCCAGAACGTTGACGGCCTGCACCAGGCCGCCGGCTCGCCGGTCGTGATCGAAGTGCACGGCAATCTGCGCGAGGCCGCCTGCACCGGCTGCGGCCTTATCAGACCAATCGAGGTCGTCCGCGCCGCCCTGGCAGCCGGAGAGTTGCCGCGGTGCGACGCCTGCGGAGACCTGCTGAAGCCCAATGTCGTGCTCTTTGAAGACCTCCTCCCGCAGGAGGCCTGGCGCCGCGCGACGGAGGCCGCGAGGGCCGCCGATGTCATGCTCGTTGCCGGCTCGTCGCTCCAGGTGGTGCCCGCGGCCTACCTGCTCCAGGAGACGCTGGATGCGGGGGGACGCCTGATCATCGTCAACCGCGAGCCCACGCCGTTCGATGCGCGCGCGACGGTGGTGATCCCCGGCGAGGCCGAGGTGGTGCTGCCGGCCATCGCCGTGGAGGCGGGCGCCCCTTTAGGTGGGAAGTCGCCCCGAGACCGATTGAGGGGTCACATCGAACCAGATCGTGGTGCGCGCGGGCAAGGGTGACAAGGACCGGGTGACGATGCTGCCTTCCGCCGTCAAGGCCGACCTTGCGCGGGCGCCTCGAGCTTGTGAGGCGGCAGGACTCCGCCAGGATTCGGGCGAGGTAGATCCGGCAAATGTACGAGGAGTCGCCGAAGGGACACTAGCCGAGGAGCTCGGCGAGCGACGGCTCGATGAGCCCGCGGAAGAGACTGTCTGCTTCGCGCGCAGGAAGCAGGCTGTCGCTCTCCACCCACCAGTTCAGAACCAGCACGAAGGTCGAGGCGATCCAGCGGACCAGCAGCTCCGGCGAAGCGTGGCCCGCCGTGCGGCTGCGGCGCAACGCCGTCCTGACCTCGTCCTCGATGAGCTCGGTGATGGCGTGCTGAAGATGCTCGTGCATCGCCCTTCGCCCTCGGGGGCCCATGGTCGCTCCCCCAGTGTGGCGATGCTTTTCGATGTGCTCGAGGATGGGAAGACTGAACCAGACAATGCCGTCGCACGGCTTCGCCGGAACTCGCCCCCCACCGGCCGGCCGCGCTGAGCGCAGCATGTCTTGGATGCCGCTGAGCAGCAGCTCGTCCTTATCGCGGAAATGCGTGTAGAAGGTTGACCGGCCGACGTTCGCGCGATCCAGTATCTCTTTGACCACGATATCGTCGTAGGACTTTTCGCGAATCAGCGCGGCGAGCGCCTCGCGCAGCAGCGCTTCGGTCTTCTGGATCCGGCGATCCTTTGTCCGTTTTTCGTGCACGGTGGAATCGTTCCTCCGTTCGGCGATGTTGGACAGAACGATGGGCTTGTCCGCTATCGCACACAGCGCCATTGCTGTTCTTCACTCACACCTGCTCAAGCCTATAATACGGCTCGGCCGATGTCGACGGGCATTCATCGGGTATCCAGGGAGAGTTCTGTGACGAAGACGAAGGATCGCCACTCTGCGCCCGGCACCAAGGGCCGAGTCCTTCACTCGGCCGCTGGCTACGACCTTCTGGTCTGGCTCCTGCTGCTTGGCAGGGAGCATGCGTTTCGCGAGCGGCTGGTGCGGCTGGCGCGCCTCGAGCCCGGCCAGTCGGTGCTGGATATTGGCTGCGGCACCGGATCGCTGGCGATCGCGGCGAAACGGCGGGTCGGGCCCTCCGGCACGGTGCAGGGAATCGACGCGTCGCCGGAGATGATCGCCAGGGCGAGGAGGAAGGCAAGCAAGACCGGCGTGGATGTGCTCTTCACCAGTGGTGTCGTCGAGGCGCTGCCGTTTCCTGACGAACATTTCGATGCAGTGCTGAGCACGCTGATGCTGCATCATTTGCCGCGCGACGCGCGCCAGCAGTGCGCTCGTGAGATGCGCAGGGTGCTGAAGCCAGGCGGCCGCGTGCTCGCCGTGGACTTCGGGAGAGCGGGAGGAGACCGGAGGAGCCTCATGGAGCATTTTCACCGGCACGGCCGGGTTGACGTGCACGAGATCGTCAAGCTGCTGGGCGAGGCGGGGCTCGAGATCGTCGAGCGCGGTGCGGTCGGTGTGCGGGACCTGAACTTCGTTCTCGCGACGGCCTGATGAACTGGCCGCCACATCTGCTCGCGCGCAAGCGCTTCTGGATACTGCCGCTCCTGCTGGTGGTGCTCATCGCCGGCCACGGCGTCATCCTGTACTACGTGTCGTCGCACGTGATGCTATCGGCTGCGGTACTGTCGGGTGCCATCATTCTGCTGGTGATCAAGCACGTGGGACTGCTTGGCCCGGTGTACGCACTCTTCCGGCGGCGCCGCTCGCGGAACGGGCCGTGATAGAGCGCGAGATCCGGAGCCAGTAGCACTGGGCTCCGTGAGGAGGTCCGGGCCGCGCTGCGTCCACTTCTCTGCGACGCGAAGGGGACCTGGGTAGTCGACTATGTCCGACTTCGCGTTGCCGCATACTGCCCGGCAGGGCAACAGCAGGGAGCGATCTCGCCCCTGCCGAATCCCAGGGAGTGAAGAACGGCTCGGACTCGACCAGGCGGCCCGGCGATCCCGGGCCGATCTCATGTTCACGCGGGTGTGAGGTGCGGTTCAGTCATGGCCACGGCGGAGATCGGCGTGTTCGGCGGGTCAGGATTCTACTCGTTGATCGAGGGCGCCCAGGAAATTCAGATTGACACGCCGTACGGGCCCACCAGCGACGTCGTCACGGTGGGGGAGATCGCTGGCCGCCGCGTCGCGTTCCTGCCGCGCCACGGCCGGAAACACCAGTGGCCGCCACACATGATCAACTACCGCGCGAACATCACGGCGATGAAACAGCTCGGCGTCACGCGCATCCTCGCGCCCACCGCCGCCGGCAGCCTCCAGCCTCACGTGCGACCGGGCGACTTCGTCATCCCGGACCAGCTGGTGGACCGGACAAGCGGTCGCCGCGACACGTTCTTCGACGGACCCGAGACGATGCACGTCAGCCTGGCCGATCCCTACTGCCCGCAGCTGCGGGATGTGGCCTTGGCGGCGACGCGCCAGCTGGGGTTGTCGAGTCACGGCACCGGGACGGTCGTCGTCATTGGGGGGCCGCGGTTCTCCACGCGCGCCGAGAGCCGGTGGTTTCGCTCGGTGGGCTGGGAGGTCATCAACATGACACAGTATCCTGAGTGCCCTCTCGCGCGCGAGGCTGAAGTCTGCTATCTGAACGTGTCCCTCATCACCGATTACGACGTGGGCGTTGAGGGTGATCCCCACGCCCAGCCCGTCAGCGCCGAGGAGGTCCTGCGCCAGTTCGCTGCGAACCTCGGCCGACTCCGGGAGTTGATCATGACCGTGATCGCCGCCACCCCGGCCGCGCGGACCTGCCGGTGCGGCGCGGCGCTAGCCGGCGCGCATGGCTAGCCGGGGTGCGCCAGATTCGTTGAGGAGGTAGCGACAACGCATGGCGCGACCGCTCGATGACCCCGCGGGCCGCTGGCTCGGTCTGGTGGTGTTCCTGCTGGGTATTGTGATCCTGATCGCCGTCTTCGTCATCGTCTACCGTGACCTGGTGGGCGCCGGCGTGTTGGGCCAGCTGACCAGTCCGTCCCCCGCGGCCCAGGCCGACGCTGACCTGCGGGCGTTGGCGACAAAAGGCGTGCTCCTGTTCCTGATGTCGTACGTGGGGTCGGCGGTAGCCGGCCGAGGGATCGGTCTCTACGCCGCGTCCCGGGCGACCCATGAGCTCTAGCCGGGCGGAGCCGGCCGCGCCGCCGGCGCTGCGAGTGCTCGACCTACGCAGTGACACGGTGACCGAGCCCACCGATGCCATGCGCGAGGCCATGGCTGATGCGAGGGTCGGCGATGACGTCTTCGGCGAGGACCCGACCGTCAACGATCTGGAGGCGTTGGCCGCCGGGACCACCGGCAAGGCCGCCGCGCTCTTTGTGCCGACCGGGACCATGGCGAACGTGCTGGCAGTGATGTGCCACACGCAGAAGGGCGACGAGGTCCTCGTCGAGGCGGAGTCGCACATCTACAACATGGAGGCCGGCTCGCTCTCGGCGCTGGCGGGCACGCTGCCTCGTCCGCTTGCGACAGAACGGGGGTGCTTCACCGGTGAGCAGATCGAAGCCACCCTCCGGCCGCGCGACCCCCACTACGCGCCGACGCGGCTGGTGTGTCTGGAGAACACCCACAACCGTCAGGGTGGCACCGTGGCGACGCTCGAACAGGTCGAGGAGGTGGCCGCCACCGCCCACCGGCATGATCTCCGGATGCACCTGGACGGCGCACGCCTCTTCAACGCGGCGGTCGCCCTCGGGATCCCGGCCGCGCGCCTGGCGGCGGCGGCGGACTCAGTGGCCTTCTGCCTGTCCAAGGGACTCTCGGCGCCGGTGGGGTCGCTGCTGTGTGGAGAAGCAGACTTTGTGACCCGCGCCCGCCACTTCCGGAAGATGCTAGGCGGAGGGATGCGCCAGGCGGGGGTGATCGCAGCCGCCGGCATCGTGGCGCTCGAGCGCATGGTCGATCGGCTGGCGGATGATCACCGCACAGCGCGGGCGCTGGCGGAGGCGCTCGCCGGGCTGAGCGGACTACGTATCGACGCCTCGCGGGTGCAGAGCAACATGGTTCGCATTGATCTCGAGTCCCGCGACGCGCGACCGCTGGCCGCGACGCTCGCCCATCGCGGGGTCAGGGTGTCAACGCCCGGGTCACGGCGCCTGCGACTCGTGACGCACCGCCATGTGATGCTAGAAGACATCCCGACGGTCGTCGACGCGTTCCGGTGGTCGCTCGATCAATCACCCTGACGACGTGGCGTGAAGTTTTTTCTTTTTTTCTTGCACGATGGCAGGAAAATGTGTCGCCATCACGAACACATCGCGCGTGTGACGACGAGCGCCTCGCTCGTTCGAGCGATTCTGGAGAGGAGGCGAGTCTCATGGCGAAGAAAAAGGCCAAGAAGAAGCGGTAACCATACCGCGCGAATACCAGAGAGCACTGCGGGCGCAGTGCTCTCTTTCTCTTGTTGGCGTGGCTAGAACCGGCGAATGTAGCCGACGCCCAATGTCGGCTGGCCCAGCAAGCCCAGGCCTCTGAGGCTGATGCCCCAGTCGCGCTGGAAGAAGTAGGTCGCGTACAAGTTGACGGTCAGCTGGTTGAGGTTGTAGACGTCAATCGAGTAGACCGGCCCGGGCGCGGCGCCATAGTCGAGCCCCAGTCCCGGGTGCCCATCGATCAGCCCGTACCGGTACAGCAACCCGGGGGCGTTCGCAAGCTGGTTGCCGATCTGGAGACCGATGCGGCTGCTGCCGCCGATGTCTCGCCAGGTGAAGATGTACTGCCGGGGGGCATCTGGCAGGAGTGTGAACCGCACGTCGTGTCCGAGTCGCTGGCTGGCGTACCACAGCTGATAGTCGAGCTGGTACCCTGATGGCAGACCCGGCAGCTGGAGCTGGTCGGGGATAATGCGTTCCACGCGGTCAACGACGCCGCCGGCGCGGCTGATGACGCCGCGCGCCTCCGCAACGCCCTGTCGGATCTCCGCCACGCCCTGGCGCGCTTCGGTGATCGCGGTCTGGGCCTCGGTGAGAGACGTTCGTACCGCCCGCACTTGCTGCTCGTTGATCACCCCCGAGAGGTCCTGCGTCATCTTGTCGACACGCTGCGTCGCTCGTTGGACAGCCCCGACCGTTTCCCGGATTCGTTGAGCCGTCTCGCCGTCGGCGGCCACGTCCCGCACCAGGGTCCGGACCTCCTGGGCCGCGCCGGCGAGATCGGCCGCCATGGCCTGTAGATCACGAGCGATGATCGGAATCTCCCGACTGATAGACCGATCGAGCGTCCGTGTGGCGTGCTCGATATTGTCCGCGGCCCGGCGCATCACCATCGTCGTGTCCCGGGCGTTGCGGACCGTCTCACTCAGCGCTGCCGGCAGCGCCGGATCTCCGACGAGGCGGTTGACGTTCGCCAGGGCGGTCTCGGCCTGACGGGCGACGGCGATCACGCGTGCCGCAAGATCCTCCACGGTGAAGGGGTCGGCGCCGGTCACCGTCGATTGCTCGGGGATCGGGGGTGCCGTCGATGGTCCGGGCGTGATCGTGACGAGGCGGTCGCCCAGCAGTCCTGAGGTCGCGATCGCAAAGCGCGAGCCGGCCGGAATCGTGATCCCTTGGCGTATCCTGATGGTGACGACCGCCTGCCGCTCAGGGGTCAAGTCCAGACTGCGGACGCGCCCCACCTGAATGCCCGCCATCTGGACCGGCGCGTTGAGGGTCAGGCCCCCCGCGTTGGCCACCCGCATGTAGAGATCATAGCCGCCCTCGCGCAGTCTGATCCCCCCCGTCAGGAAGGCGATCGCCACCAGCAACACCGTGACGCCCAGGATCGCGAACAATCCGGCTTTCATCTCAACGGTCATGACGGCGTCACGGCAACGGTGCGGGTGGAGAGGAAGCGCTGCACGAGCGGATCAGGGGCCACGAGGACTTCAGCCGGCGTGCCGGCGGTCTCCAGTCGCCCCGAATCCATGACCGCAATCCGGTCGCCGAGCCGAAACGCGCTGTCGAGATCGTGCGTCACCACCACAGAGGTGACCCCCAGGTCAGCCCGCAGGCGGAGAATCAGGTCGTCCACCGTTCGCGCGGTGAGCGGATCCAGCCCGCTGGTCGGCTCATCGTAGAGGACCAGCGACGGCCGCAACGCCAGCGCCCGGGCGATGCCCACGCGCTTGCGCATCCCGCCGGAAAGCGCGGACGGCATCACCCGCTCGGTTCCCTCCAATTCTACCAGCGCCAGCAGCTCGTGGACGCGGCGGGCCAGCGCCTCGCGATCCAGCGGGCTGTGGCGGCGGAGGGGGAAGGCCACGTTGTCCCCCACGGACATTGAGTCGAACAGCGCGGCCGACTGGAACACCACGCCGATCCGGATCCGCAGCGCGTCCAGGTCGGCCTCGGGCAGGGCATGCACCGGCCGGCCAAAGACTACGACCTCCCCACGATCCGGCCGATACAGGCCGACCAGATGCTTGAGGAGGACGCTCTTCCCACAGCCGCTGGGTCCCATGACCACCAGCGTCTCGCTGTGGCGCACGGTCAGCGAGACCCCGGCCAAGGCGGTCCGCGTCCCGAACGATTTCCACACGTCGCGCACGGACACGACGACATCCGCCGCGATCTGGTGCGCGGCAGGCGTGCTGGTGGTTTCGGTGTTCACCCCAGCCTCCCCTAGAAGAAAATCAGATCCAGGAAAAAGTTGGCCACCAGGATCCACAGAATTGCCGTGACCACCGCGCCTCTTGTCGCTCGCCCGACGCCGTCGGCGCCGCCGGTAGCCTCCAGGCCCCGCGAGCATCCGACGGCCGCGATAATCACCCCGAAGCAGAAGGCCTTCACCAGGCCAGCCCACAGATCGTAGGCGTAGAGGTACCGCTGCAGCGAGATGATGAAGGTACCGCTGCTGATGCCCGCGGCCGTCGCGACGGCGTAGCCGCCGATCCCGCCGACGACCGTCGCAAAGATCGTCAACACGGGCAGCGCCACGGCCGCGGCCGCCAGACGGGGGACGACCAGGTAGCGCACCGGGTCCGTCGCCAGGACCCGCAGGGCGTCGATCTGCTCGGTCACCGCCATGGTGCCGATCTCCGCGGCGATGCCCGCACTGACCCACCCTGCCGCGGTGAGCGCCGTGAAGACCGGCCCCGCTTCGCGCGCCATCGTGACGCCGACCAGCCCCCCGACAAAAGTCTGAGCCCCAAAGTCGAGGAACTGCCGGGCGGTCTGATACGCCAGGACCAGGCCGGTGAACGCGCCGGTCACCAGCACGATGTAGAGCGAGTCGACGCCGATACGATTGAGCTGTACCACGAACTCGGCACCCTCCAGCCGTCCACGCGCGATCCACCGCACCGCGGAGATCATCATCAGGGCGGTGCGACCGGTCTCGGTCAGGCCGCGGATGATCCGGATGCCCACGGCCTCCAGGATGGAGGCGGGAAACCCGGGCAGCGCCTGCCGGTCGCTCATACCGTCACAGTCGTTCGGTACCCTTGTCTTACTTCCCCTCTCGCTGGCCCGTGCAGTCCATCGCCGTTGACGCTCCTGACCTTGCGTGCTATACTCGCGCGAGGTCATGCGGCCGAAGTAGAAGCCATCCGCTTCTCACCCGAGCGCCCGCCGTTGGCGGCGTGGCTCGGGTTTACTGTGATGCCAGCGTGGTCACGGGGATGGCGTCTGCCGTCCCCTTTCTAGTTTCACGGCGCGGCGCTCCACGCTCGCATGGGGAGCGCACAGGAGGGCGAAAGCCTATCGAACGCGAGACGAGGATCAACGACCGAATCCGATCCCGGGACGTCCGGCTGATCGGCCCGGAGGGCGAGCAACTCGGCGTCGTCCCAACCCGCGACGCCCTGGCCAAAGCCCAGGAGGCCAATCTTGACCTGGTCGAGGTGGCCCCGACCGCCAATCCGCCGGTCTGCAAGATCATGGACTTTGGGCGCTACAAGTACGAACAGAGCAAGCGGGACCACGATGCGCATCGGAAGACCCGGGCCGGCGACCTCAAAGGCATGCGCATGAGCCCCAAGATCGGGGAGCACGACTTCCAGGTCAAGACCCGCCGGGTGCACGGGTTCCTCAAGGACGGCAACAAGGTCCGCGTCGCGATGTGGTTCCGAGGCCGCGAGATGGCCCATCCCAAGGTTGGCGAAGCGCTCCTGCAGCGAATGGCCGAGATAGTCGCCGACGTGGGGGCCGTGGAACGCATTCCCATGCTGGAAGGTCGCAACATGATCATGATTCTGACCCCGCGCAAGGGTGGAGCGCCGACGGGGTGAGCGCGGCGGGCCTCTCGCGCGCCCGATGAGGAGTCCGGTGATGAAGAAGTCGAAGCGCCATCAAGGAGCCTCCAAACGGATCGGCGTGACCGGTTCGGGCGCCCTCATGCGCGGTCGGCAGCACGGCGGCCACTTGAAGGTGAAGAAGCGCCCCAAGCGCAGACGATCGCTTCGACAGCGCGTGCCGGTGGCTGCCGCCGATGAGGCGCGGGTGCGGCGCCTGCTGCCCGGGACGTAGGTAGGCACGACCCCGGTCACCCCGGAGATCGTGCGCACACCGCGGAAGGTGGGACGGACATGGCACGGGTGAAGCGCGGCGTCACCGTGCGGCGCCGCCACAAGAAGGTCCTCCGGCTGGCCCGCGGATTCCGCGGAGCCAAGAGCCGCTGGTACAAGCTCGCCAACCAGTACGTCACCCGCGCGCTGGCCCGGGCGCTGGTCGATCGACGCCTGCGCAAGCGCCAGTTCCGCCGGCTGTGGGTCACCCGTATCAACGCGGCGGCGCGCGGCAGCGGGGTGTCGTACAGTCGACTCATCGGCGGTCTCCGCAAGGCCGGGATCACGGTGAACCGAAAGGTGCTGGCCGACCTAGCGGTCCGCGATCGCGTAGCCTTCGACGCCCTGGTCGCGCGCGCCAAAGCCGGCCTGGGGTCATAGTCGGCGAACGCACGCGGCCCACACGGCCCGGCCTGCCTGGTGGAGAGAGCGGTTTGCGCGGATGGCCCGTGAGATGGCGCTCGGTTCACGACTCCGGGCGGCCCGGCTGACGCTGAGCCCGGCGCAGTCCATCGTCGCCGGGTTTGCGGCCGTCATCCTGGTCGGGGCCGGACTGCTCAGTCTGCCGATCGCCTCAGAGACCGGCCAGCCGACACCCTTTCTCACGGCCCTCTTCACCGCGAACTCGGCCGTGTGCGTGACGGGGCTCGTCGTTGTCGACACCGCGGACCACTACTCCACGTTTGGCGAGCTCGTGATCCTGGCCTTGATCCAGATCGGCGGCTTTGGGTACATGACCTCCTGGGCGCTGCTGGCCCTGGTCCTGGGATGGCGGATCGGGCTGCGGGAGCGTATCGTCCTCACCCAGGCGCACAATCTCTACGAGGTGGGCGGCGTGGTTCGGTTCACGCGGCGGATCGTGCTCATGGCGCTGACCATCGAGGCGGTGGGTGCGCTGATCCTGACCCTGCGGTGGTCGGTGGACGCGCCGCTGGGGCGGGCCGCCTACCTGGGACTCTTCCACAGCGTCTCGGCCTTCAACAATGCCGGGTTTGACGTGATGGGGGGCTTTCGGAGCCTGACGGCGTACGTGAGCGATCCACTCGTGAGCCTGACGATCGCCGCGCTGATCATCCTGGGTGGACTCGGGTTCTCGGTGCTGTTCGACCTGCTGTCGCGGCGGCTCACCACTCATTCCAAGACCGTCTTGCTGGGTAGTGGAATCCTCATCGCCGCGGGTGCCGGTCTGTTCCTGCTGCTGGAGTTCGCCAACCCGGAGACCCTGGGCGGGCTGTCGCCGGCCGCGCGCGCGCTGGCCGCGGTCTTCCAAGCGGTCACGCCCCGCACCGCCGGGTTCCACACCCTGAATCTGGGGGCACTGACGCAGCCGACGCTGGCCTTGATCGTCGCCCTGATGTTCATCGGCGCATCGCCGGGCGGTACCGGAGGCGGTATCAAGACCACGACGTTCATCGCCCCGCTCGCGGTCATCCTGAGCACTATCCGTGGGACGGGTGATGCCACGCTCTTTCGCCGGCGCATCCCGGTGTTCGTCATCTACAAGGCTGTCACGATCGCGCTCGTCTCCGTGGCCTTTGTGATGACGATGACCGTGCTGCTGACCCGCGTCGAAGGCACCGACTTCCTGCCGGCGCTATTCGAGGTCACCTCGGCGTTCGGCACCGTCGGGCTGAGCACAGGACTGACGCCGGATCTCTCCCAGGCCGGCCGGGTGATCGTGATGCTGACGATGTTCGGCGGGCGCGTGGGGTTGCTGACCCTGGCGTTTGGCGTGACCCGGCGGGTCCGGCCGCCGAGGATTCGCTATCCAGAAGACCGGATCTACGTGGGGTAGGACGATCTCTCCCGCCGGGCGGGAGATGGCTGGAGACGACCATGGGCGAGTTTGCAGTGATTGGGATGGGCCGCTTCGGCCGAAGCGTCGCGACGACGCTCCGGCTGTTGGGCCATCAGGTCCTGGCGATCGACAAGGCCGAGGAGCCGCTCAGCCGGGTTGCGGATGAGGTCACCCATGCCGTACAGGTGGACTCAACCGACGCTGAGGCGCTTCGGGGCGTGGGGATCACCAACTTCGATGCCGTCGTCGTTGCCATCGGCAACTTTATCGAGGAGAGCATCCTGACGACGCTGGTGCTCAAGGAGCTCGGCTGCAAGAAGATTGTGGCCAAGGCCGTCGACGAGCGTCAAGGCAAGGTGCTCGAGCGCGTCGGCGCCGACGTCGTCGTCCACCCTGAGCGCGACATGGGCGCGCGCATCGCGCACACCCTGGCCTCGCCCAATGTCCTGGACTACCTCGAGGTGTCTCCGACATTCTCGATCGAGGAACTCAGCGTTTCCGAGCGCCTGGCAGGGCGGACGCTGGGCGATCTGGATCTACGGAAGAACTACGGGATCAGCGTGCTGCTGATCCGGCGCGATGGACAACTGTTGATCTCTCCCGGCGCCGAGACCCCGCTGCTGTCCGGCGACGTCCTGGTCGTTGTGGGAGAGAACCGGCAGCTCACCCGACTCGAAGCGTCTCTCTGACGCGAGCCGGCGCGGATGATCACGTCGACGCGCCACCCCCTCGTGCAGGCGTTCCGCCGGGCGGGTGAGCGTCCCGATGGCATCGCGGGGGACCGCATGCTGCTCGACGGCCCGCGCCTGATCGGGGAAGCCCTTGACGCGGGGGTCGTGGTGGAGACGGCACTCGTGGTACCCGCGTCGCCGCAGGCCCAGCCGCTCGCCGACCGACTGCACGCGGCCGGCGCGCGCGTGCACGCCGCCGCACCCCGCGTCGTGCAAGCGGCCAGCCGTGTGGTCACCAGCCAGGGCGTCGTCGCGCTCGCACGCCGTCCTCGTGCGGCGACCGACGCGGTCCTCGATGCTCCCGACCTCGTCCTGCTCGTTGCCGACCGGATTCAGGATCCTGGGAATCTCGGGACCATCATCCGCACGAGTGTGGCTGCCGGCGCTTCGGCCGTGGCGATCACCGAGGGCACCGCAGATCCCTACGGACCGAAGGCGCTGCGCGCCACCATGGGTGCGGCATTTCGGATTCCGATCGTCACCATCGATGGTGCCGCACTCCGCTCCGCGTTCGCCGCGCGGCGAACGCGGGTGCTCGTCGCCGATGCGTACGCGTCGACCGAGTATACGCAGGCCGAGGTCGGGCCGCCGGTCGCCATCGTGGTCGGGAATGAGTCCTCAGGCCCAGATCCCGATTGGGACGGCGTCGGTGAGCGCGTACGCATTCCCCTGCGTGGTCCGGTGGAGTCGCTCAACGTCGCCGTCGCCGCCGCGCTGCTGCTCTACGAGGTGGCGCGTCGCCGATGAGGGCGCCGCACTACAAACGTCGGCTTGCCGGTTCGCGCGGCCTGTGTTATACTCGCGGCGTTGATGACGCGGCGCCTGAAACCCTGATCTGTCGCGGGTTTCAGCCCGAGGGGTGTGGCGCTGCCAGGGCGTCCGCGCATCGGTGGTTGGGGGGCGATCGGTGCACGCGTACTGGTCGGGCGACTGGTGCTGGCGATTGTTCGAGACGACCGGATCGGTCTGGGCGTACCTGTTGTACCGACGGAATGCCTCCGGCCCGCTGGGGTGGTTGACAAGACTCTCCCCGAATTGATCTCGGCACTCGTTCTGCAGCATGATCGCGCAACGACCATACGGCACGAGGCGATGACGGAGAGAGTACCGGTGGGTGGGCTCGACCCCGCGGCAGAACCCCGCGGGGAGAGGGAGTGGGGGCCAGCGACTGCAAGCCCCCTCGGGTGTGACCGCCGGGAAGTTCGCTCCAGAGCCGCCGGGTTGAACGCCACATCCTGCCAGTAGACCCGGCCGGAGCCCCGCCGCTAGCAGGGGATTGAGGATTGGATGCGCCGCACGGTGCTGGGCCGTCCGGTCGATAAGGGTGGTACCGCGAAAGCGAGGCGCTTTCGCCCCTGGGGCGAACGTGCCTCGTCGTATTTTCGAGAGGACACCATGGCAGACGAGTTGGATCGACTGGAGTCGGAGACGCGGGCGGCGCTGCGGACGGCAACCACACCCGAAGCCCTGGCCGCCCTGCGCCACGACGTGCTGGGCCGGCGGGGCCGGCTCGCGGCGTTGATGAAGACCCTGCCGTCGCTGGCCGCGCGCAAGCGTGCGGCGTTGGGGGCCCGGCTCAACCAGGTGAGGGAAGGACTGGAGGCTGCCCTCGCCGCGCGAGCTTCAGAGCTCGACGCCACGGCCCTGGCAGGGCGCCTTGAGGCGGAAGCGATCGACGTGACGCTGCCGGGCCGGCGGGGACCGATCGGCCGGCGTCACGTCCTCCGGCGGACCCTCGACGAGGTCGAGCGGATCTTCATCGGGATGGGGTTTGACCTGGTGGACGGTCCGGAGGTCGAGACCGACGAGTTCAACTTCGCCCGCCTCAACATGCCGCGCGACCACGCCTCCCGCGACTCTCAGGATACGTTCTACCTGAGCGACGAGTTGCTGCTGCGCACGCACTCCACCGTCGTAGACGCCCGGGTGATGGTGGGGCGGACGCCGCCGATGCGCATCCTCACGACCGGGCGCTGCTACCGGCGCGACGCCGTGGACGCCACCCACATGCCCGTCTTTCACCAGGTGGACGGCTTCATGGTGGGCGAGCGCATCACCATGGCGGATCTCAAAGGCGTGCTGGCCTCATTCGCGCGGGAGATGTTCGGTGGCGAGACCCGCGCGCGCTTCCAGCCCGGCTACTTTCCCTTCACCGAACCCAGCGCCGAGTTGGCCGTGACGTTTGGGGGCCGGTGGCTCGAGTTGGGTGGGTGCGGCATGTTCCATCCGCGCGTCCTTGAGATGGCCGGGATCGATCCCGAGCGCTACACGGCGTTCGCGTTCGGGCTGGGTGTCGACCGGCCGGCCATGGTCCGCTACGGTATCCCCGACATCCGCTTGTTGTGGGAGAACGACCTCCGGCTCCTCGAGCAGTTCTGATGCGCGTCGTCCTGTCGTGGCTGCGCGACTACGTCGAGGTGACCGATGACGTGGACACGCTCGCTGAGCAGCTCCCCATGCTCGGGCTCGGGGTCGATACCGTGGAGCGTCTGGCGGACGGGGACGCGGTCTTCGACCTGGAGATCGCCTCGAACCGCCCCGATCTCCTCAGTGTGATCGGCGTCGGCCGAGAGTACGCCGCATGGCGGCGGCGGGAGGTTCGTCTTCCCGACGACGCGGTCGCCGAGGTCGATCCGCCTGCCGATACGGTGGCGGCGGTCGAGATCGCGGACGCCGTGCTCTGCCCGCGCTATATTGCGCACGTCGTCACCGGCGTGACCATCGCGCCCTCACCCGTCTGGTTGGCCTCGCGGTTGGAGGCGAGCGGGATCCGTCCCATCAACGCGATCGTCGACGCGACCAACTACGTGATGCTCGAGTGGGGTCAGCCGCTCCATGCTTTTGACCTGGACACCCTGGCGGAGCGCCGGATCGTGATTCGGCGCGCGGCCGTGGGCGAACGGCTCGTGACGCTCGATGGGGTGACGCGTGATCTCGACTCGGACGCGCTGGTCATTGCCGATGCCCGCCGGCCCATCGCGCTGGCGGGCATCATGGGTGGTGCCGACACGGAGATCGGGACGAGGACGCGCGCGATCCTGTTGGAGGCCGCGTCCTTTGCGTCTGCGAGCGTCCGGCGTACCAGCCGGCGCGTGGGGTTGCGCACCGAGGCGAGCACGCGATTTGAGCGCGGGATCGACCCCGAGGGGACGCTGCGCGCTGCCCGGCGTGCGGCGCGCCTGATCACGCAGCTGACGGGCGGCGCGCTCCTGCGGGGGTCGGTCGACGCCTATCCCCCGGCCGCGCGGGTGGTGAGGTCGGTCATCCCGCTGCGGCTGGCGAGGGTCGAGCGCCTGCTCGGCGTGCGCGTGCCGGGCGAGGAGGCGATCGCGATCCTCTCCAGACTGGGGCTGCACGTGCAGCGGGACCACGACGTGCTCCGCGTGACGCCGCCGGCAGGACGCCGCGACCTCGAGCGAGAGGAAGATGTGATCGAGGAGGTCGCGCGCCACTTCGGCTACGACCGGATCCCAGAAGCGATGCCGGTCGAGGTGATGGCCCAGGGGCGCCGCCCGGTCCGGCTGGAGATGGAGTCGGCGGCACGCGATGCGCTCATCCGTGCCGGGTTGACCGAAGCGCTCACCGTCTCGCTTGTCAATCAGTCGCTGTTGGACCGCCTGGATCCGGATGGTGGCGGGCACGCGAGGTCGGAGCCGGTCCGGCTCAAGAATCCCCTGACCACCGACCACACGCAGCTGCGTCCCATCCTGCTGCCCAGTCTGCTGGACGCTGTGCGGGTGAACGTCAACCGGCGCCGCGACGCCGTGCACCTCTTCGAGATCGGACGGGCCTTCGCCCGCCGACCCGACGGCTCCATCACCGAGCGGCGCCACCTGGCCGTCGCCATGCGCGGACGTTGGCTGCAGGGCGGCTGGGACCGGCCGGACGAGGCCGGGGAGGTCACGTTCTTTCATTTGAAGGGTGTCCTCGAGGCCCTGGTCACAGAGCTCCGGGCCGGGCCCCTGGACCCCCACGGCCCGGGGACCCGGTGGCTACACCCCGGCAGGGGTGGGCACATCACCATCAGGGGGAACGAGGCCGGCTATCTGGGCGAGCTCGCGCCCGAGGTGGCGGCCCGCTTCGATCTCCCCGGCCGGACCTACGTGGCTGAGCTGGACCTGGAGGTCGTATTGGACCGAGCCGTGTTGCAGCCCCGGTACGCCGGCCTTCCCCGCTATCCGGCGGTGCGCCGCGACGTGGCCGTGGTCGCCCCTGTGGACCTGCCGCACGCTGTCATCGAAGCGTCGATTCGTGACAGCGTGGGAGAGCTGCTCGAAGGCGTCGAACTGTTTGACGTGTACGCGGGTCCACCGCTGGACGCCGGCATGCGCAACCTGGCCTACGCCGTCACGTTGCGCGCGCCGGACCGAACGCTGACAGGCGATGAGGTCGACGTGATCATTCGCCGCGTCCATACCACACTCTCGGCGCGTCTGCCGGTGACGATCCGAGTGTAGGCACGGGCGTGTGAACGAGGCGCGTGAAGGAGGTGTGGCGATGATCTGGCTGGACTGGTTCGTCATCGCGATGGCCATATACTTTGTCCTCCAGGGGTTGTTCAAGGGTGCAACCCTCTCACTGCTCACCGGCCTGGGGATCGTCGTCTCCTACGTGGTGGCGGCAGCCCTCCTGGCGACCGCCGGCGAGACCATCGCCGCCGCCCTCGTGTCCTCGATCAAGGACCTGCCCAAGGAGTGGGGGCGCACCGTAGGGTTCGTCCTGCCGTTCGTCCTGGTCTACCTGCTGCTCTCGCTGCTCATCAGCGTCATGCCAGGCGGCAAGCGGCCGGCGTCCCAGGCACAGATGCTGGGCGTCGTCGCCGGCGGTCTCAAGGCGTACGTGGCGGCGATGGCGCTGGTCGGCGTGCTGCTGGCGACTCCGCTCTCCGACGGGATCACCAAGGATATCGAGCGATCAACGATCATCAAACCGGTGGCCGCCGGTCAGCGGAGCAGCATCAAGCAGCTCCGGACCCTAAGCCCCGTTCCGTTCCCGCCCGTGGGTCCGGACCACAAGTTCTAGCCGCTGGGGCGTGCAGAACCGCGCCATCGCCCAGCGCTTCGCCTTGATCGCCGACATGCTGGAGGTCAAGGGCGAGTCGATCTTCCGGATTAACGCCTACCGCCGTGCCGCCCGCGCCATGGAGGCGCTGACGGAGGATGTCGCCGCCGTCGCAACACGGGGCGCGCTGACCGAGATCCCGGGCATTGGCACGGCCACCGCCGACAAGATCGAAGAGTTCCTCAAGACGGGTACCATGAAGGCCTACGAGGAGCTCGCGGCGTCGCTGCCGCCCGGGTTGACCACGCTGATGTCGGTGCCGGAGGTCGGCCCAAAGACCGCACTGCTCCTCTACGAGCAACTCCGCATCACCTCCATCGATGCGCTTGAGGCTGCGGCGACGGCGGGCCGAATCCGCGATCTGCCGCGGCTGGGCGCCAAGACCGAAGCGAACATCCTAAAGGGGATCGCCATGCTCCGGCGCAGCGGGGCCCGCCAGCCGCTGGGCGTCGTGCTCCCGGTTGCCGACGCGCTCGTGGCGCGGCTGCGCGACGTGCCGGGGGTCAAGGAAATCAGCGTCGCGGGCAGCCTGCGGCGCATGAAGGAAACGGTCGGCGACATCGACATCCTGGTGACGAGTCAAACGCCGGAGGCGGTGATGGAGGCGTTTGCCGGCGCCCCGCAGGTGGAGCAGGTGCTGGCGCGGGGGCCCACGCGTTCGAGCGTCGTGTTGGACGTCGGCCTGCAGGCCGACGTCCGCGTCGTCGAGCCCGCCGCCTTTGGCGCGGCGCTGCAGTACTTTACCGGCAGCAAAGAGCACAATGTGGCGCTGCGGGAGCGCGCGATCCGCGCCGGGCTCAAGTTGAACGAGTACGGCGTGTGGCGCACCGCCGACGGCACGCGCGTCGCCGGCCGCACCGAGGCGGAGGTGTACAAGGCCGTCGGTGTGCCGTGGATCCCGCCGGAGATGCGGGAGGACCAGGGCGAGACCGACGCGGCGCTGGCCGGGACCCTGCCGACGCTGGTCGAGCTCACAGACATTCGGGGCGATCTGCACATGCACACCCGCTGGAGCGATGGCTCCGAGACCGCGGAAGGCATGGCCCGCGCCGGCCGCGCGCTGGGCTACGAGTACATCTGCATCACGGATCACTCGCAATCCCTGAAGATGGCGGGCGGAGTCACGGTCGCGGAGCTCCGGGCGCACATCACCGAGGTCCGGCGCCTGGCCGACCGCGCCGGCCTGGTGGTGCTCATCGGGGCGGAGTGCGACATTCTGGCCGACGGCGCGCTCGACTATCCTGATGATGTGTTGGCGGATCTCGACGTCGTCATCATCTCGGTGCACACGCGATTCAAGATGACCCGGGAGGCGATGACGCGGCGGATCGTCAAGGCGATGGAGAGCGAGCACGCTGACATTCTGGGCCACCCGAGCGGACGGCTGCTGGGACAGCGCGACCCGTACGAGATCGACATTGAGGCGATCGTCGACGCCGCCGCCAGGACCGGGACTGCGCTCGAGATCAACGGGGCGCCCGAGCGGCTCGACCTCAAGGACACGCATGCGCGCCTGGCCAGGGAGCGGGGTGTCAGGCTGGTGATCGGGACGGACGCGCACACCGGCGACCACCTCCACCACATGAAGTTCGGCGTGAGCGTCGCTCGACGCGGCTGGGTTGAGGCAAAGGACGTCCTCAACACGCTGCCGGTCGCGAAACTGCTGGGCACATTGGGCCGCGCCCCGGGAACGCCGCGCCGCCGCCGGTGACATGATCCGGTACCGCCCCCTCAGCCGGCGTTTCTTCGCCAGGCACACCGTCATCGTCGCCCGCGCCCTGCTCGGACATCTGTTGGTGCACGAAACCGAACGCGGCCGGCTGGTGGGCAGGATCGTGGAGACCGAGGCGTATCGCGGCGTCCGCGACCCGGCCAGCCATGCCCATCGCCGGACGCGGCGCAGCGCCATCATGTTCGGACGTCCGGGCACGGCCTACGTGTACTTCACGTACGGCATGCACTACTGCCTCAATGTCACAACCGAGCCCGACGGTCGCCCTGGAGCCGTGCTGCTGCGCGCGCTCGAGATCATTGAGGACGTCGAGGGCGTCCGGCGGGGCGCGACACCGTCCGGCCTGGCGGCCGGCCCGGCTCGTCTGACCGCCGCTATGGCGGTCGGACCACACCACAACGGCGCCGACTTGACGGCGCCGCCGCTCTTCATCGCCAGGGGGCGGCGGCGGCGAGCCCGCATCGTGGTCGGTCCGAGGATCGGCGTCACCGCAGCGGCCACCCGGTCCTGGCGCTTCGGCCTGGCCGGGCACCCGGCGCTGTCGCGGCCGTTCCGGCGTCTATAATGAGAGCGATGTCGCTGCTGCTGCTCTTCCTCGACGGTGTAGGCCTTGGCGCGAACGATCCGGCGACCAACCCCTTCGCCCGCGTGCCCACGCCCACGCTGCGCCGCCTGCTTGGCGGACCGTTGGTACTGCAAGATCCCCTTGAGCACGGGGACGTCTTGCTGCAACCTGCTGATGCGACCCTGGGCGTGCCCGGGTTGCCGCAGAGCGCCACCGGCCAGACGGCGCTGCTGACCGGCGCCAACGCCCCTGCCCTGGCCGGACGCCACATCACGGCGTATCCAACTGCGCCATTGCGGACCCTGCTGGCCGGCGGCAGTCTGTTTGCGCGTCTGATCGGGAGCGCTGCCCGCGTGGCCCTGGCGAACGTGTACAGTCCTGAATACTTTGCGGCCGTCGCGGCGCGGCGCCTGAAGGTCGCGGCGGTGACGTTCGCCGCGCAGGCGGCCGGCGTGCGGCTCCGCACGCTCGAGGACCTGCGCGCGGGGTACGCCGTCTTCCACGACCTCACCAACCGGCGCCTTCGCCAGTGGGGGTACGACGTGCCGGAGATAACACCGGGCGAAGCGGGCCGCCGGCTGGCGGCGATTGCCGCGGTGAGCGATCTGACCTTCTTCGAGTTCTTCCTCACCGATCTGGCCGCCCACGACAGGATTCCCCTGACGCCCGACGAGGTCGTGGCGATGGTGGATGCGCTGATCGCGGGTGTACTTGGGGGTCGAGATACGGCCCTCACCGTTCTGATCACGAGCGACCACGGCAACATCGAGGACGACCGTACGCACCTCCACACGACGAATCCAGTGCCGGTGCTCGTCGTTGGTCCGGCGCGAAGTGCCTTTCGTGCCGTCCGCGCTATTACCGATGTCGCGCCGGCGGTTGTCGCGGCGGTGCTGGGCGGGATGGCGCGGGAGGCGCTGGCCGCGGGAGGACCGGTGTGACCGGCCCCGCCGACGAGCGCACGCTCCGTGTACTGGAATTTCCGAAGGTCGTCGAGGCGCTGAGCCGGCACACGGTGACCTCGATGGGCCGCGAGCGCGCCCTTGGTCTCGTGCCGTCGGGCGACCCAGACGACGTGCGCGAACGGCTCGCACTGACCAGCGAGGCAGTCGCCCTGGTCGCGGAGGCGGAGATTCCCGTGCGGGGCGGGCGGGATCTGACGCCGTACATCGCGCACGCCGCCTCCGGAGGGTCACTGGATCCCACCGATCTGCTGGAGGTCCTCCAGACCCTGGAGGTCATCCGGCACCTGCACGGGCACGTCCGCGGCCGTCGCAGCCGTGCGCCGCGTCTGGCGGAGATCGCGGACCGCCTGACGCCCCTGCCCGATATCGAAGCGCAGATCGAGCGCGCGCTGGACACTCAGGGCCGGATCAAGGACGACGCGTCCCCAGAGCTGCGACGCCTCCGCACCGAGCAGCGCGATCTTGAACGCCGGCTGCGCACGTCGCTGGATGCGATCGTGCACGGCGAGGCCCACGCCCGGTATCTGCAGGAGCCCATCATCACGACGCGTGGCGATCGCTTCGTCGTGCCGGTCAAGGCAGAACACCGGGCGCAGTTCCCCGGCATCGTCCACGACGCGAGCGCGAGCGGCGCCACGCTGTTCATGGAGCCGCTGAGCCTGGTGCCGCTGGGTAACCGCCGGCGCGAGCTGGCCGCGGCCGAGCGCGAGGAGATCCGGCGCATCCTCCAGCGCCTCTCAGCGCTCATCGGGCAGGCCGCACCGGCCCTCCGTCAGAGCCGTGACGCCATGGCGGAGATCGATCTGGCCGCGGCCGGGGCCGCTCTGGCGGCGGCCCTCCGGGCGGCGCCGCCGGCCGTCAGTGCCGACGGCGTCCTGCGTCTGCAGGGCGCGCGCCATCCCCTGCTGGTGCTGACCCGGGGTGCCGACTCGGTGGTGCCCATCGACGTCGAGCTGGGTGGAGCGTTTACGACCCTGGTCATCACGGGCCCCAACACCGGCGGCAAGACCGTCGCCCTCAAGACCGCGGGGCTGCTGGTGCTGATGGCCCAGGCCGGTCTTCACATCCCGGCCGACGACGGCAGCCAGGTCACCGCATTCGCACAGGTCCACGCCGACATCGGCGACGAGCAGTCGATCGAGCAGAATCTCTCGACGTTCTCCTCGCACTTGACCGCCATCGTCGAGATCCTGCGGCGCGTGGAGCCGCCGGCGCTGGTGCTGCTCGACGAGGTGGGCGCGGGTACGGACCCGACCGAGGGGGTGGCGCTGGCGCGTGCCATTATCCTGACCCTTCACCGCAGGGGTCTCTACACCGCGGTGACCACCCATTACAACGAGTTGAAGATGCTCGCCTCCGGCGAACACGGCATTGAGAACGGCTCCGTGGAGTTCGATGGCGAGACGCTCCGGCCTACGTATCGACTGCGCATCGGGCTGCCCGGCCGCAGTAATGCGCTGATCATCGCCGAGCGCCTCGGGCTGGCGCCCGAGATCGTGGCGGATGCCCGGGCGCAGCTCGCGCCCGAGCAGGTGGCGATCGAACGGGTCCTGGAAGATCTGACCCGGGATCGTCAGGCCGCCGAACACGATCGGGTAGAGGCCGCGCGCGCGCGGCAGGCCGCCGAGGACGCCGAGCAGCGGTGGGCCACCGAAGCCGACCGCCTTCGCGCGGAGCGCCGGCGCCTGCTGGCTGAAGCGCGGCGCGCCAGTGAGGCGATTGTCGAGGAGACGCGCCGGAAACTCGATGCAGTACTCGCGGAGGTGCGCGCTGCCCGCAGTGAGGCTGCGGTCCGGCAGGCACGGGCGCACCTGCGCGCGGTCCTCGAGGTCCTACCGCCGGCTGAGCCTCCAGCGGCGCCGGGCCCGCTGCTCGATCGCGTGGAACCCGGGCAGGCGGTATTCGTGACCCCGCTCGGCCGGGCCGGCGTCGTCCGCGCCGGACCCGACGCGCGCGATGAGGTGGACGTCGAGATCGGAGCCGCGCGCACGCGCGTGCCGCGCAGTGCCCTGCGCCGAGTGGAGCCGATCCTCCAGCGGCCCGATGAAATGGTCCAGACGCCCGACACTCCCGCGGTCGCGTCGTCGCTCAGTGTCCGGGGCGCCACGGTGGACGACGCCCTGCTCGAGGTGGACCGCTACCTCGACGAGGCGGTCCGCGCCCGGCTGCCCCAGGTCACTGTGATTCACGGGAAGGGGACCGGTCGGCTGCGCCGGGCGCTCCACGACTTCTTGCGTGGCCATCCGCATGTCCGTCAGTTTCGTCTAGGCGAGCGCGGCGAGGGAGACGCGGGCGCCACGATTATCACGCTCGCCCTGTAGGACGGTATAATCAGGCACATGCCGTTCCTCCCACCTGAGCAGCAACTCGAGCGCCTCCGGCGCGGTGCCGTTGAGATCATCTCGGAGGAGGATCTCCTGGCCAAGCTGCGCCTGGGCCGGCCGCTGCGCGTCAAGCTGGGCTTGGACCCGTCGGCGCCGGACCTCCATCTGGGCAGCGCGATCGTGCTGCGGAAGCTGCGCCAGTTCCAGGACCTGGGGCACGAGGCCATCATTGTCATCGGTGATTTTACAGCGATGATAGGTGACCCGACTGGCAAGAAGCAGACGAGGCCGATCCTGACGGCCGATGAGGTCGAGCGCAACGCCGCGACCTACCGCCGCCAGTACAGCCTGATCCTCGATCCTGCGCGCACACGGGTCGTCTTCAACAGTCAGTGGCTCGGCCCAATGTCATTTGCGGATGTCGTTCGGCTGACATCGCAGGCGACGGTGGCGCGCATCCTCGAGCGCGACGACTTTGCGACGCGGCTGCGCGCCGGGGTGGCGATCCACCTGCACGAACTGCTCTACCCGCTGTGCCAGGCTCAGGACTCGGTGGCGCTGGAAGCCGACGTGGAGCTCGGCGGCACCGATCAGAAGTTCAACAACCTGATGGGCCGCGAGCTCCAGCGCGAAGTGGGCCAGCCGCCACAGGTTGTCCTCCTCACCCCGCTGCTGCCCGGTCTCGACGGCGCCGAGAAGATGAGCAAGTCCCTGGGCAATGCCATCGGCATCACCGAGCCGCCGGCGGAGATGTTTGGCAAGGCCATGTCCATTCCCGATGCGCTGATGCCGATGTACTTCGAGTACGCGACCGACGTCCCGCTCGAAGCAGTGGCGGCGATCACGCGGAGTCTCGCGGACGGCACCCTCCACCCGCGGGACGCCAAGCGCCGCCTGGCCCGCGCCATCGTGGCCCTGTGGCACGGAGAGGCGGCCGCCCGCGAGGCAGAGGCGGCATTCGACCGGGTGTTCGTCGAAAAGGAGCTGCCCGCCGACATCCCCGAGGCCGTGGTCTCGCGTGACGATGCACCGGGCGGGCAGATGCGCCTGGTCAAGCTGCTCGTGCTCACGGGTCTCGCCGAGAGCAACAGCGACGCGCGCCGCCTGATCAGCCAGGGAGGCGTCGCGCTCGATGGCGGCCGCAGCCACGACGTCGATGCCACCGTGACCCTGCGCGACGGGCTGGTCGTCCGGGTAGGACGCCGCCGGTTTGCGCGGATCCGGCTGATCTGACGGGAGGAGCGGTTCCGCGACCTGGCGAACCCCCACGCAACACCCGATTCCCGGAGGCTGTACCCATATGCAGGCTGAGATTCTTGCCGCGATCGATGCCGCGTCGGCGGAGCTTGTGGACCTGGCACGGCGTATTCACGCTACGCCCGAGATCGCCTTCCAGGAGCGCCAGGCCTCGGGGTGGCTGGCTGAAGCGCTCGAGCGACACGGCCTGCGGGTGCAACGAGGCGTCGCCAGTCTGGATACCGCGTTCCGCGCCGAGGCGTCCGGTGCGAGCGCCACACCGACGGTTGCCATCCTCGCCGAATACGACGCGCTCCCGGAGATCGGTCACGCCTGCGGGCACAACCTGATCGCGACCGCGGCGATCGGTGCGGGCATCGGCCTCGCCGCCCTCCGCGAACGGCTGCCCGGGCGCGCCATCGTGTTCGGCACACCGGCGGAGGAGGGCGGCGGCGGCAAGGTCATCATGCTCGAGCGCGGCGCCTTTGCCGGGGTGGACGCGGCGATGATGTTCCACCCGGCCGGCTACACGCTGTCGGAGCGGCCGTCACTGGCGTCGTACCGCCTCACGCTCAAGTTCACCGGCAAGGCGGCGCACGCGGCCGCGGCGCCCCACGAGGGGATCAACGCCCTTGACGCGCTGATTCAGACGTTCTCGGCCATCGGACTGCTGCGGCAGCAGATCCGCGACGATGCTCGCATCCACGGCATCATCACGTACGGGGGTGCGGCCCCCAACATCATTCCCGACCGTGCGGAGGCCGCGTTTAGCGTGCGCGCCTCCGACGCCGCCTATGCCAGGACCGCGCTGGAGCGCGTGATCGCGTGTGCCCAGGGCGCGGCGGTGGCGACAGGCGCCAAACTCGAGCACACGGTCCGCAAAGGCTATGATGCCATCAAGCCGAACCGCCCGCTCGCGGCGGCGTTTTCTCGGCACCTGGAGTCGTTGGGGTGGTCGCCGGACAAGCCGCCGGAGCGGCCGCGCATGGGGTCGACCGACATGGGCGACGTCAGCCAGGTCATTCCGTCGATTCATCCGTACGTGTCGATCGGGCCGAAATCGCTGGCCGGACACACGGTGGAGTTCCGAGAGGCCTCGTTGTCCGAGCGTGGGTTTGCGGCCATGGTCGCCGCGGCGAAGGCCATGGCGCTCACCGCGTACGACCTGCTTTCGCAGCCCGAGTTGCTGGCGCGCGTGCGCCGCGACTTCAACGGCGCCGCGGCAGCGGGCGATTGAGCCCCGCCGTCGCGCCGTTGCCACGGTTCGCGCCGGTCGGTATACTCGATGCAGCGCACGGGCCCTTAGCTCAGGTGGTGAGAGCGCGCCCCTGATAAGGGCGAGGTCGGTGGTTCGAGTCCACCAGGGCCCACCAGCAGTTCGAAGATCTCCGTACAAGGTCTGCATCGTGATTCGTCCGCTTCCCCCGCTTCCCTAACTTCATCCTCTGCCTTGGGGTTACCCCAGAGGCATGGCGTCGCCCTGAGGGCGGCGGATTCATGCCTCCAGGAACCCAATCACCTGGCGGAGGAACAACTCGGGCGCTGTGGTCATGGCAACGTGTCCCTGGCCTGGCATCACGACAACGCGGCCGTTAGCGAGTACAGTGGCCAGGCGCTCAGTTGGCTTCTTGAGTGATGGCGGACTGTTTTCTCCGAGTAGCAGGAGCGTGGGAACGGCAAGGTTGCGGAATCTCTTGGGGTCAAATACGTAGTCGGCTTCGGCCGTCTCTCGCACAACGGTATGCGCTCCGGCTAACCGCGCTTGCCAGATGGGCTCGGCTCGCATGAGCGCGATGTCCTTCTCCGGCATGTGGACGATGTCCCGAAAGAACGTCACGAGGAGACCTTCGCGGTCTCCTTGTTTGAGGAGCGCTTGAAGCTTTTCTCTCGCCCCAGGCGGATATATCTCTATCCCCTCCACGGGGAAGGCTGGCTCATAGAGAACCAGCTTGTGGAGGTGGGTGGTGCGGAGGGCTGCCTCCATGGCGCAGAGGCCCCCATAGGAGTGGCCAAGCAGGTTGACGTGTGGTCGGGCGGCGTTCACCACGGCGGCCACGTCCTCAAACTCGCGCTCAAGAGCGTAGGGCTCTGCATCCCCGCTCTCCCCCCGTCCCCGTCGGTCCATCGCATATACCGTAAAACGTTGCTCCAGTGCTGCAAGAACGAGCGTCCACCGGGTATGGTCTGCCGTCGTGCCATGCACCAAGACCAGCGGAGACCCCTTCCCACTGCGCTGGTAGGCTATGGGGGTGCCGTCGTTGGATCTGACTTTTTCCACGAGTCCCCTCCTGTTAGCACGTCAACTGATCAGGTTCTGAGGGGAGCATAGGCATCAGGAGGCCGCGGCGTCATCGACCGGACAGTCTATTTTGCGCCTTCCGGCCGAGTCTCGAGCAGGTCGTGCTGCATCGCAAACAACGCGGCGCCGGCACGGGTGGATACGCCGATCTTGTTGTAGATATGCAGGACGTGATGGTGGGCGGTGTGGTTTGAGATGACAAGCGTTCCTGCAATTTCCTTGTTGGATCGACCTCGGGCAAGCAAACGGAGCACGTCAACCTCTCGGTCGGTCAAGCTGGCAGGCCAGGCGGCCCTGGTTCGGCCCGGCAGATGACCAGCGGCTTCCAGCACCGCGGCGACCGTCTCGCGGCCGAGCTTTCCGGCTACTGCTTCATCCTGCAAGGTCCTGGCTGCTTCGGATCGGGTCAAGGCCGGCCGATGGGCCCGTTCCTCGGTCATCGCGTGGTACGCATCGGCGGCGGCAAGCACCCTCGCGGGCACTGGCAGCGATGTTGCCGAGATCCCCCGATGATAGCCGGATCCGTCGAGGCGCTCGTGATGCATGCCCGCCATGGTGGCAACAGGAGTAAGCGCGGCGGAGCGGGAGAGGATTCGCTCGCTGTGGTAGGCATGCAG
>Ga0187893_10000649_pt1 | contig 88473 bp, 76 predicted proteins | sample MA1701074metaG_FD_139574 | JGI IMG/M metagenome (GOLD analysis project Ga0187893, IMG submission 139574) | White microbial mat communities from a basaltic lava cave in the Kipuka Kanohina Cave System on the Island of Hawaii, USA - MA170107-4 metaG ... | reverse complement strand
GGACTGGATCGTGGCGGAGTTCAAGAAGGACCAGGGCATCGACCTGTCGAAGGACAAGATGGCCTTGCAGCGGCTGAAGGAAGCGGCCGAGAAGGCCAAGTGCGAGCTGAGCACCACGGTGGAGACCGAGATCAACCTGCCCTTCGTGACCGCCGACGCCTCGGGTCCCAAGCACCTGCAGCTCAAGCTGACCCGCGCCAGGTTCGAGCAGCTGGTCGCCGACCTGCTCGACAAGAGCATGGGGCCGGTGCGCCAGTGCCTCCAGGATGCGGGCGTGGGCGCCGACAAGATCGACGAGGTCGTGCTGGTTGGCGGGTCCACGCGCATTCCGCGGGTCCAGCAACTGGTGCGCGACTTCTTCGGCAAGGAGCCCCACAAGGGGGTGAACCCCGACGAGGTGGTGGCCGTGGGCGCGGCCATCCAGGCCGGCGTGCTGTCGGGGGACGTGAAGGACCTGCTGCTGCTCGACGTGACGCCCCTGAGCCTGGGCATCGAGACGCTGGGCGGGGTGTTCACGAAGCTGATCGAGCGCAACACCACGATCCCCAGCAAGAAGACCGAGGTGTTCTCCACCGCGTCGGACAACCAGCCGGGCGTGGAGGTCCACGTGCTGCAAGGCGAGCGGCCCATGGCCAAGGACAACCGCACCCTCGGCAAGTTCCAGCTGGCGGGCATCCCGCCCGCGCCCCGCGGCGTGCCCCAGATCGAGGTCGGCTTCGACATCGACGCCAACGGCATCGTCAACGTCAGCGCCAAGGACCGGGCCACCGGCAAGTCCCAGAACATCACCATCACCTCCTCGTCGGGCCTGGGGAAGGACGAGGTCGAGAAGATGGTGAAGGACGCCCAGTCGCACTCCGAGGAAGACAAGGAGCGCCAGGAGGAGATCGAGGCCCGCAACCGCCTGGACAGCCTCGTCTACGCCACGGAGAAGACCCTGCGCGACAACCGCGACAAGCTCTCCGAGCCCGACGTGAAGCCCGCCGAGGCGGCTTTGACCGCGGCCAAGCAGGCCCTCGAAGGGGGCGACAAGGCGAAGCTCGAGGCGGCGGCACAGGAGCTGACCCGCGCGTCCCACCGGCTCGCCGAGGTGCTGTACCAGCAGGCGAGCGCGGCTGCGCCGGAATCGGGCGCGGCCCCTGGCGCCGAGGCGGGCGGCGAGGGTCCTAAGCAGGCCGACGTGGTGGACGCCGAGGTCGTGGACGACGGCAAGAAGTAGCGCGATGGACTTCTACGAGCTTCTCGGCGTCCGGAAGAGCGCCAGCTTGGCCGACATCCGCCGGGCCTACCGGAAGCTCGCGCGCCGCCTGCACCCCGACCTCAACCCCGGGGACCCCGTGGCGGCCGAGCACTACCACGCGGCGACCGACGCCTTCGAGGTGCTGCAGGACGGCCAGCGCCGCGCCGCGTACGATCGCGGCGAGCGCAAGTCGCCCGCGCCACCGCCGGTGGCGGCCGTGGGCTTCGAGGGCTTCGACTTCTCGATCGAGACCAAGGGCGGCTCGGCGTTCCGGGAACTGTTCGAGTCCGTCCTGAGCCGCGAGCCGGCCGGCGGCCCGGCGCGTGGCGAGGACCTGGAGGCGCGCGTCGGCATCGGCTTCGACGAGTCGATGCGCGGTACCGAGAGCCGCCTCGAGGTCGTGCGCTTCGAGCCGTGCTCGGCCTGCGGCGGGCAGGGCGAAACCGACACGGTGCCCGCCGGCTGCCCGCGCTGCCATGGCTCGGGACAGCTCCGCGCGCGCCGCGGGCACATGATTTTCACCCGCGCCTGCCCCGACTGCGGCGGCCTGGGCCGGCTGGTGCGGCGGACGTGCGGGCGCTGCGCGGGCGAGGGCCGCGTCATGCAGGCCGACCGCCTGCAGGTCCGCATCCCGCCCGGAGCCGGGGACGGCACGCGGCTGCGCCTGCCCGAGTGCGGGAACGCCGGCCGGCGCGGCGGCCCCCAGGGCGACCTGGTGCTGGTGGTCCAGGTGGAGCCCCACACGTTCTATCGCCGGGACGGCGAGGATCTCCACTGCATCCTCCCGGTCAGCATGGCCGAGGCGGCCCTGGGCGCCCACGTCGAGGCGCCCACCCCGGACGGGCCGGTCAACATCGAGGTCCCGGCGGGAACCCAGACCGGTCAGCGCTTCCGCCTGCGCAAGCGCGGCGTGCCGCTCCCCGACGGCGGCCGGGGCGATCTGTACGTGGAGGTGAGCGTCGTGATCCCTGCCATCACCGACAAGCGCTCGCGGGAGCTGCTGCAGGAGATCGCGAGCCTGCACGCCGAGGATCCCCGCCGGGACCTGGACACGGGAAGCGTCGTCGCCAAGGCCGCCCCGAGGAGGAGCTGATGGCCCGCGGACGCAAGCCGAAGAGCGACGCCCCGGCCGAGCGCCGGGCGCCCTCGGGAGGCAAGTACTACATGATCAGCGTGGTGGCGAAGAGCTACGACATCCATCCCCAGACCCTGCGCCTCTACGAGCGCGAGGGCCTGCTGAAGCCGTCACGCACCGACGGCAACACCCGGCTCTATTCCGAGGCGGACCTGCGCGATCTCGAGGTGATCCTGAACCTGACCCGCGACCTGGGCGTGAACCTCGCCGGCGTCGAGATCATCCTGAACATGCGCCGCAAGATGGAGCAGATGCAGGCCGAGACGGGGGACTTCGTGGCCTGGGTCAAGGAGGAGCTGGACCGCAAGAACCGCGAGGGCTGGCAGGAGCGCTTCGAACAGGCGCTCGTCAAGCTGCCCCCGTCGCCCCTCGTGGTCGCCCCGCCGCCGGCAGACGAGCCGAAGCTCCCCTGACGGAGCGCGGCGCTATAATCGAGTTTCCGGCGCCCGCCATGTCTTCCGGCAAAATCCCTTCGCCCCGCGACCGCGACCGGTCCTTCACGGGCGACAGCCTCAGCGCCTACATCCGCGAGATCGCGAAGTTCAAACCCTTCGCGATGGAGGAGGAGAAAGTCCTGGGCCGCCGCATCCGCGAGGGCGACCGCGAGGCCCTGAACCGCTTGGTCGAGGCGAACCTGCGCTTCGTGGTGTCCTACGCCAAGCGCTATCGCGGCATGGGCCTGGGCTTCATCGACCTGATCCACGAGGGCAACCTGGGCTTGATCGAAGCTGCCAAGCGCTTCGACCCGGACCGCAACGTCAAGTTCATCTCCTACGCCGTGTGGTGGGTGCGCCAGGCGATCTTCAACGCCCTGTCCGAGCACTCGCGGGTGTTCCGGCTGCCGCCCAAGATGTCGGGCCAGGTCTCGCGCGTCGGCCACGCGCGCAGCCGGCTGTCGGCCGAGCTGTCGCGCGCGCCCACCACTGAGGAGGTGGCGAAGGCCACCGACCTGTCCGAGGCCGCGGTCACCCAGCTCCTGCGCGTGGCGGGGGAGGACCTGTCCCTGTCCAGCGCCGTCGGCGAGGACGGCAGCCTGGAGCTTGGCGACACCCTGGAGCAGGACACCATCCCCGGCGTCGAAGGCGAGATGATCAAGGCGTCCTTCGAGGAACAGATCCGCCGCATCCTGGCGGACCTGGAAGACAAGGAGCGCGATGTGATTCGCATGCGCTTCGGCCTCGACGGAGAGGAACCGCGCACGCTCCAGGAGATCGGAGAGAGCCTGGGCCTGTCCCGCGAGCGCATCCGGCAGATCGAGAGCAAGGCCAAGGAGAAGCTGCGACGGAACCAGCGCGCGCAGGGGCTGCGGGGATTTCTCAATTGAAGACGGTAGCCGTCAGCTGTCAGCACTCGGCTGTCAGGAACGGATAGACTGAAGGCTGATGGCTGAGTGCTCGATCTGCGGAGGAGTCGGCTTCACGATCGCGACGCGTGACGGGCGCGAGTACGCGGAGCCCTGCACCTGCCGGCGGCCCTCGGTCCTGACCCCCGCCGCGGTGCTGGCCGCGTGCCGCATCCCGCCGCGCTACGAGCACTGCCTGCTCGACCACTTCACGCCCGGGACGCCTTCGCAGCGCGCCGCGAAGGAGCGGGCCGTTCGCTACGTGGCGGGCTACCCGTTCCTCGGCACCGACGAAGGGCTGGGGCTCCTGCTGTCCGGGGGCAACGGCGTCGGCAAGACGCACCTGGCCGCCGCGATCCTGCGCGAGCTGGTGGAGAAGAAGGGCGCGCGGGGCCAGTTCTGGGACTTCCACGAGCTGATCCGCGAGATCAAGAACTCCTTCGACAGCGAGACCAAGACCACGGAGCTGCAGGTGCTCGAGCCGGTGGTCGAGGCCGACGTGCTGGTGCTCGACGACCTCGGCGCCTGGAAGATGACCGACTGGATGAACGACACGCTGTTCTACCTGCTGAACAGCCGCTACACCGCGCGCCGGCCCACGATCGTCACCACCAACTACCAGGACGCCGACGTCGAGAGGATCAAGCACGCCGACCCGCTGGTGCGCCGCGAGTACCTGGTCGAGCGCATCGGCCAGCGCCTGCGCTCGCGACTGATGGAGATGTGTGTCGTGATCCCCATCGACGGCACCGACTGGCGCCGCATGGTGCAGCAGGGCCATTCGCAGGTGGTTTGATGCCGCGCGCGCAGGCCCGCGCCCTCCACGCCTGAGCTGCGGACGACGGCCCCCTACGTTCGCGTGGAGACCTCCTCCACACTCTGGCGGCCGCGCCTTACGTCAGGCCGCTCGAGACGAACCCCAGCATCTTCCCCGCGAGCAGGGCCGTCGTGCCGGTGAAGCGGCAGCCGGCCACGGTCGCGCCGTGGTCGACGGGCTTCGTCCAGCGCACTTCGACGCCCAGGGCAACGTGTGTGGACGCGTCCTGGCTGTGAAGGATCACCCGCAGCAGGTCGCCCTGCACCAACGGCATCGGCACCTCGAGCCGGCAGCCGCTGCCGCTCACGTCGGTGAACTGGCCCATCGCGTGGACCTTGCTGGTTTTGTGCACCGCCTCGATCTTCATGATCAACGGCCGGCGGATGCGGCGGCGCCTTTCGGTGCGGTCGGTGATGCCCGCCCAGCCCGAGAGGCGCTGCGAGGTCTCGACCAGCTCGTCGGAGCTCGAGGGCTTGACGAGGTACGCCGCGACGCCCTTGGTGATGGCCTCGGTGAAGCTCTCCACGTCGCCGTCGTAGGCGAGGATCACGACCGGCACGCCCTTGAGCGCCGGGTGGCTCTGGAGGCGCCGCAGGGAGGCAAGCCGCGCCGCCCGGTCCGATGCGTCGTCCACCACGACCAGGCGGGGCGGCAGCAGGTCGTTCACCGCCAGCACGTCGGCCTCGGAAGCGGCCGCCACCTCGAGGCCGCCCCGCAGCAGCGTGCTCTCGATCCAGGCCCGATCCTGGTTGTCCTGGCCGACGACCAGCGCGTAGCTCAATCGAGGCCTAGTCTAAGGCGGAAGCTCCTCGGGGCCCCAACGTGAGCAGGTAGGCCCGGACGGCCTCGATCTGCTTCTTCTGGTCCCCACCCAGGATCTCGGGGAAGGCGTTCTCCGCGGCAACCTCCGGGAAGTTCGACGGCATGCGTGTCCCCGGCATGATGCGCCCGGGATCGGCCAGCCAATGCGTCAGCCACTCGGCCCGCAGTCGCTCGGGGACCTTGGCCAGGTCGGGCGCCATGTTGGCGGGATCCTGCTGCGGCAGCTTGCCCGCCACCACGTGGCACTTCACGCACTGCCAGCGCGCGAACAGGTCGCGCCCCGCCGCCAGCATGGCCGGTTCGACGCGCGGCTTCGGCTCGTAGGGGTAGGCCACGCGGTCCTGGGCCGCGAAGTACTGCGTGATGGTGTTGACCTGCTCCTCGCTGAACTCGAAGCTGGGCATGCGGACCTCGAGCCAGGGCCGGATCTCGTTCGACGGGTCCTTCAGGAAGCCGTGCAGCCACGGCGTGTGGACGCGGGCGCCCTCGCCGACCTTCGATTTGGCGTTGTAGAGCATCGGCGGCGAGAGCGCCTGGCCTTGCAGCACGTCGCCGCCCGAGGCCTCGAGCTGTGCCTCGATCACCGCGCGGATCGATCCGCCCTTCTCTCCGATCTGGTGACAGCCCTGGCAGTTGAAATCGCGGACGATGCGGCGCCCGCGTTCCACCAGGCGGTCCTCGGCCGAGAGCTGGCGCTGGGCGGCCAGCGGGACCTGCTCCTTGCTGAACGACAGGATCGCCGTCACCACTGCGTCGGCTTCGGCCGACGTCAGGTGGAACTTCGGCATCCGCAGCAGGTCCTCCGGCTTCTTCTCCTTGTCACGGTCGAAGACGCGCGGCTCCATGAGCTTGCGGTGGAGCCAGCCGGGCAGCGTGTGGGGGATGTCGTGCTCGTAGCCGAAGTCGAGGCGTTCGACCAGCTTGCTGCCCTGCTCGGTCAGCTCCACGCCGATCGGCGAGTTCTTCTCGAAGCCTGCGATGGTGTGGCAGCCGAAGCACCCGTAGCGGCCGATCGACTTCTCGCCGACGAACAGCGTGCGCGCGCGCTCGTTCATCGACGCGAGCTTCTCGTCGGCCTGCTTCACCGTGAGCTGGGCGACCAGGTACTCCCGGACGATCGCGTCGCGGACCTTGGCGTCGAGGGCGGGCCGCGGCCGCGCCACGAAGTCGTCGTTCTTGAGGCTCATCAGGTAGGCGGTGACGTCGGCCGCCTCGCCTTCGCTGAGCCTCAGGTTGGGCATCTTGGTGTCGTGCCAATAGTCCTTGGGGCTGCGGATCCACGAGTACAGCCAGCCCGCCGACACCTTGCTGCCCGTGCCGTCGAGGTTCGGGCCGTGGCTGCGGAACGACGCCATCTCGAGGCCGTCGACGCCACGCTTGTCGTCGCCGACGCGGTGGCAGGCCAGGCAGCCCACGCTCTCGAACAGCTTGCGGCCGCGCGCCAGGTCGCCCCGCGGCGGGTCGGGGTAGCTCGCCTTCGCCGAGTGCTCCATCACGTATGCCGCCACGGCATTCGCCTCGGCGTCGTTGCGCCGCTTCTGGTCCTCGGTCTCGTTTACCCGGACGTCCCAGATCTGGGGCATGCGGGTGTGGCGGAACCCCTTGGGGTCCTTGATCCAGCGGTAGATCCAGTCCTCGCTGGTCTTCGACGCCACTTTCGACAGGTCGGGGCCGACCTTGCGCAGGTTCTCCCAGCCCTTGATCTTGTGGCAGCCGAAGCAGCCGTAGCGCTCGATCAGGAACACGCCCGTGTTCAGCCGGTCGGCCTTCGGCACCTCGACCGTACCCTGATGACACTTCAGGCACTGCGACTCGGCGGTGCCCTTCGCGAGCATCGGCTGGTCCCACAAGTGCCAGCGCTCGTACTCCTTGGTTCCCGAGTACTGACCCCAGGCGTGCTCCTGCTCCTTGGTGGCGGGTGTGTGCACGGCGTTGACGAAGCTCGTCGCGCGGCCCCGGCCCTGGTGGCACGCCGTGCACCCGATTCTCTCGATCGGGTGGGATCCGCGCAGGTAGACGTCCATGTCGGGGTGGGTGGTGAATGGCTGCGGCGCCTTTTCGTAGCCCTTCTTGTCGATTCCCAGATGGCAGGTGGTGCAGCGATCGACCTTGGGCGTGGGGGAGAAGATCACGTCGTCGAACAGATTGGCCGGCATGATCTGCTGGACCTTGAGCGACGGGTTCAGCATGTCGAGCACCGGCAGGTTGCGGGCGAAGGACACGAAGCCTGGTTGGATGCTGGCGAGGCGCGCCTGCAGCCGGTCGCGATCGGCGTAGAGCTGCTTCTGGAGGGCTTCGGCGCCCAGGCGCGCCTGTTCGAGACCCGCGAGCTTCGCCTCCTCGGCCGCCCGGCGCGACTCCACGTCCTCCTTCTTGCCCCGCCAGTCGTTCCACTCGGCCTCCAGGCGGTCGAGCACCTGCTTCTTGCCGGCGGCGTTGGCTTTGCCCTTGTGGGCCGCTTCCTCGTACTCGTAGCGGGCGACGTCGATGTGGGCCTTGGTGAAGCGGAAGTTCTGGTCCACCGCGTACCACTCGGCGTTCAGCTTGCGCAGGGCGGCGCTGGAGGTCTGGATCGCGGCTTGGTTCTGCTGCAGCTCCGCCGCGGCCTTCTGCAGGTCGGCGTCGAGCTGTTGCTTCTTGCCGGCATCCAGCCCGGTGACGCTGGCCTGGATCTGCTGCTGGGTGGACTCGACCTCGAGCCGGTTGAACTCGAGCTGGTGGCGCTTCCATTCGCGGTCGTAGTCGGCCCACACCATCCACGAGAACGCGATCAGCAGGGCGACCGACGACAGCGCGAACAGGACGTTCAGTCGCTGTGTCCTGTCAGCCATCTGGGGGTCGCGGCCGGGCTCGGGCTTGGCCATGGCGTGTCTCCTAGATGTTGAAGAAGATCTCGGGCAGCGCCACGATGTACTTCAGGTTGATGGTCCAGCGCAGGATCATCTTGATGGGCAGCGCAATCATGCCCAGCAGCAGCATCACGAAGACGCTGTAGCGGTAGAAGCCGAGCTTGTCGTGAAAGCGCTTGAGCCCGATAGGCAGGCCCAGGACGCGGTCGGACCGGACCAGGATCGCAGGCAACACGCCCACGTACAGGAGCACCAGCGCGATCCCCGGCAGCTCGCGCAGCAGCATGTTCCCCGGCAGGCCGATGCCCAGGGCCTTCACCCACACATACTCGGACAGGTTGACGTTGACGAGGGCCTCGAGCTTGTGCAGGTCCCAGTACTCGTAAGGGCCGAAGAAGTTCCAGTTGGGCCCGCGCAGGAAGGTGCCCAGGATCACCAGCAGCACCCACAGGATCAGGAAGCCGAACAGGAACAGGCCGATCTCGGTCTTGCGTTCGCGGAACGTGAAGTAGCCGTTCCCCTTCGGGTTCATGTCGATGTAGGGAATGGCCATCAGGCCCACGATGATCAGGCTCGGAAACACGACTCCGGCCAGCCAAGGGTCGTAGTAGACGAGCATCTCCTGCAGGCCCAGGAAGTACCACGGCGCCTTCGACGGGTTCGGCGTCCGGGAGGGGTTCGCGGCTTCCTCGATCGGCGCATGGAAGGCCAGGCCCCAGGCCACCAGCACGATCATGCCGATCACCATGCAGATCAGCTCGGTGTACACGAGGTCGGGCCAGACCCAGGTCTTGTCCTTTTCGCCGTCGCTCGCCTCGCCAGGCGGCAAGCCCTGGGCGATGCGCTGGTCGTTGTGGTGCGCCTGGTGCATCGAGAGCCACAGGAAGAAGCCCACCAGGAACAGCATCGCCACGATCGGGACGTTGTCGGGCTTGCGGACGATCAGGGCGAAGTCGGGGTCGAGCATCGACACGGCCAGGAGCACGGCACCGCCGCCGCCGAGGCCGACCCACAGCCGCGGCTTCCACAGGCCGGGCCGCGGCAGCGCCACGAACAGCAGCACGCTGCTCAGGCTGATGAACAGCCAGGGCGTCGTGAGCAGGTTGACGACGTCCTTCAGGAACTCGACCGCGGCCATGCGCGCCTCCCTACATCGGCCCGGAGATCCCGCCGTCCTTCCGGACCCGCCAGAAGTGGACGGCCATCAGGATCCCGGCGACCAGGGGTATGCCGACGCAGTGCAGGACGTAGAAGCGCAGCAGGGCGCCCTCGCCGACGAAGCGTCCGCCCAAGAGGGCGAAGCGCGCGTCGGACCCGGCGTGGACCATCTTCACGTCCCCCAAGGCGAGCAACTGGGCACCTGGCCCTTCGTGCCCGAGGAGCGGCGTGGCGCGCGCCATGTTCGAGCCCACGGTGATGGCCCAGATCGCGAGCTGGTCCCAGGGCAGCAGGTAGCCCGTGAAGGAGAGCAGCAGGGTCAAGACCAGCAGGATCACGCCCACGTTCCAGTTGAACTCGCGGGGCGGCTTGTAGGACCCGGTCATGAACACCCGGAACATGTGCAGCCACACCGTGATCACCATGGCGTGGGCGCCCCAGCGGTGGATCTCGCGCATGATGCCCAGGGGCACCTGCTCCGCGAGGTCGATGATGTCCATGTAGGCGAAGGCGACCGTGGGCCGGTAGTAGAACATCAAGAGCAGGCCCGTGAAGGTCTCGACCAGGAACAGGAAGAAGGTCAGCCCGCCCATGCACCAGGTGAACTTCAGCCGCACGCCGCTCTTGCGGATCTTCACGGGGTGCAGGTGGAGGAAGACGTTGCTCATCACGGCCAGCGCCCGGTTGCGGCTGTTGCTCGGCATGCCGTGACGGAAGATCGAGCGCCAGATCTGGGTTTCGGTGATGTAGTCCCAGGTGCGGCTCAGCAACGTCTCGGCGGGTTTGGTCGCCATGCCACCTCGCTTTGGATGCTACGGACCGGAGACCGTCAGGCCTTCAGGTAGGCCTCCGGGTTCGTCCACTCGCCCTTCTCCTGCTGGAACTTCACGGACTTGTCCACCAGGATCTGTCCGTCGTCGGCCAGCACGATGCGGGCGCGCTCGAGCGGCCGCGGCGCCGGCCCCTCGAAGTTGATGCCGGTACGGTAGAACCCGCTGCCGTGGCAGGGGCACTTGAACTTGTTCTCAGTCGCCAGCCAGTTGGGGGAGCAGCCCAGGTGGGTGCAGGTGGCCAGCAGGGCGTAGAAGCCCTCGTTCTCGCGCACGATCCACACGCCGAAGGCGTCCTTCCAGCGCACGTCCACCTCGCCCGCGTTGTACTCGCTGGGAAAGCCGGCCTTGAAGGACTGGGGCGGCTCGAAGAGCACGTTCGGGAACAGAGAGCGGCCCGTTGCGACCAGGGCCGCGGCGGAGGCGGCGGAAAACGCCGCCCAGCCCACAGGCAGCGACCACATGAACAGGCGCCGCGACATCTCGGGCGCCGGAGCGGCCGGCGCCGGTGCCGCCGCCGTCGCGGCAGGGGCCGGCGCAGCCGCTGCTGGCGGCGTTCCTTGGACGGGTGGCTGCGCGCTGTCCTTCTCGTCGGCCATGAGGACCTCGCCCGGTGATTGCGTCTGCGACGCCTGTAACGGAGTCCGGCCATTCTACCGACGCACCCCTGGGTGTCAAGATCCGCGGTGGCGCTACGGGTGCAGTTGGAACGTCTTGGCGACGATCTTCCAGCCGTCGGCGAAGCGGTACAGCGAGAGGAAGTCCGTGAAGGTGTGCCTTCCGTCGCGGTGCAGTTCCACGCGTACCACCGAGGCGTTCCCCGCGACCTCGATCATCGGGTACTCCGCCTTGATCTGGGGCTTGGCCTTGGCCGAGGCCGCGCCCTGCTCGAGGCGCGCGATCCATTCGTCCCGAGTCACGACCGTCGCCGCGCCGTCCTTCAGCACGTACATGCGGAACTCGGGATGGAAGCCGCGGCGCATGGCGTCGGCGCTGAAGGCCGCGTGCACGCCCTGAACGTAGGCGGCCTCGATCGCGGCCCGCACGTCTTGCTTGTCGTCCGCCTGGATGGGCGTCGCCGCTGCGACCGCCAAGAGAGCGAGAGCCGGCAACCGCATGAACGTCTCCTTGCCGCCCCCGACGACCAGTCTAGCGCGAAGCGAGCGCGCGCTGGGCCGCGTCCCTGACCTTCAGGCTCGGATCGCGGTCGCGCAGCGCTTCGAGGGCGGCCCGCAGGGCGGGGTCGCGGCTGACACCGGCGACGCCCGCGGCTTCGACCAGGATCTCTTCGGCCTGCTCGTCGCTCACGCCCACGGCTGCAGCGCCGCCGCCCTGGGGTGTCTTCCGTAGCAGGCCGCGGTCGAGCATCTGCAGCAGGACCGGCGTCGCCAGAGGGTCGCCGCGCCGGCCCAGGGCGAGGGCCGCGTTCCAGCCCACGTCTTCGGCGCCGTCGTCGAGCGCCGCCTGCAGGCTGAGCAAGGCCTCAGGTTGCGGAAACGCGCCCAGGGCGTGCACCGCGGCCTTGCGCAGGCCGGGGTCTGCGTGGCTCGCGAGGCGGACCAGGTCGGGGATCGCCGACGCATCGCCCAGGGCGCCCAGCGACCACAGCGCGTAGATCACGGTTTCGCTGTCGGCGTCTTCGCCCCGCGTCGCCTCGCGCAGCGCGGGCACCGCGCTGCGGTCTCCGAGCCGGCCGAGGGCCAGGGCCAGGTAGCGCCGCACCCGCGGGTCGTCGCGCTGCGACTCCGCGAACAGCGCCACCGCTTCCGCCACGAAGCGCGGGTCCTTGAGCGCCGGGTCCTTGCCCCCTTGCAGCACCTTGGACAGCTCGAAGGCCGCCTGCCAGCGCCGGTTTTGGCCGCCGCTGCGCACTTCGGAGAGGTAGTCGCGCGCGGACTTCCCTTCGGAGGCAATCAGTCCGAAGACCACGAACACCGTCACGCAGACGGCCACGATCGCCATCGGGAAGACGAAGAACTGGAGCACCAGGAACGGCGTCGTTTGGCGTTCCGGCGAGTCTCCCGGGGTCGGCTCGTCCGCGGGCGGTGTCGGGGCGTCGGTCATCGGCGGCGGGAGTCTACTGCACGTAGCCCAGCGCCCGTAGCTCTTCGAGCTCGCCCTGCGAGAGCGCGCGCTCCTGCTCGGGCTCGCGCCGGGCGCGGGATTCGCCCAGGCGCAGGCGCATTTCCAGGAAGCGTGCGGTGGCGCGGCGCAGCGACGCCAGGTTCACGCGCTCGCCGGGATCGGCGCGGAGGTCGTAGAGCTCGACGCGGGAGCCGGCGCGCCACAGCCGCTCGTCGTCGTCGTTGACGATCAGCTTGTCGTCGCCCCAGCGAAGGGCGCGCTTGCTCTGCGGCGAGACCCGGGTGTCGGCGCGCCGCTCCGCCGGCGGCTGCGCCTCGCCGCGGACGAGCGGGCCGAGATCGCGCCCGTCGATCCCCTCGGGTGCCTTCAGGCCCGCCAGGGCCAGGAGCGTCGGGACCACGTCCACCTGGCCCACCGGCACGCCGCTGCGCCTGCCGCCCGCGACGCCGCCCGGCGGCCGCACGGCGAGCGGGATGCGGATCATCTCCTCGTAGAGCGTGCGCACGTGGCCGTGACCGCCGCGCTCCCACAGCTCCTCGCCGTGGTCGGCCAGGAACACGACGGCGCCCGAAGCGAGACGGCCGCGCTTCTGGAGGCCGTCGAGGAGCAAGCCGAAGGCGGCGTCGCTCTGCCGCGCCTCGGCGTGGTAGGCCGAGGTGACGAGCGCGCGCTGGGCCGCTGACGGAGAAGGCAGCATCGGTATGGCGTCTAGGACGTTCGCCGGCGGCGCAGCGCCCGCGCCGATCTCCCGCCAGTGGCGCGCGTGGGCGCGGTAGGGCGTGTGGGGCTCCAGGGCGTGCATGTAGATGAAGACGGGCTCGGAGCCGGCTGCGTCGAGCCAGCGCAGCGCGTCTTTGACCAGGGTCTCGGCCGTGGGCGCCCCGCCCATGTTCGCGGCGGCGGGCCGCCAGTGGGCGAAGCCCTGGCCGAAGCCGCGCCCCTCCTGGACGAGCGGGTTCGCGCAGAACGAAGCGGTCCTGTAGCCCGCGGCGCCGAGTGCCTCGGCCAGCGTGGTGAAGCCCGGGTCGAGGTCGCTCTTCCAGCCGGTGACGCCGTGGCGGCCCTCGACGAGACCGGTGAACAACGATGCGACCGCCGAGCGTGTCCACGGCGCCTGGGCCCAGGCCGCGTCGAAGACCACCGCCTCGCGGGCGAAGGCGTCGAAGCGCGGTGAGACCGGCGCCTGCTGGCCGTAGGCGCCCAGTGCGTCGGCACGCAGCGTATCGGCGAGGAACACGAAGAACGACGGCCGCAGGGCGGGCTGCACAGCGGCGGCGGGGACGCGGGCGTGGACGGTCGGCGCGGGCGCGCGCAGACCGAGCGTCGAAACCCGCAAGCCGCCAGGCCCGAGACACTCGACGCTCAGCGCGGCGAAGCCCGGCTGCCCGGGCAGGGGCAGTTCGAGATGGGTTTTCCCGGCCACCTCGCGCTCGACGAGCGTCACGCGACCGGCGTCGGTCTCGGCGACCACGCGCAGACGCGCGGCGTTCGAACTGGAAGGCCGCAGGTCCAGAACCGCGATGCCCTGCGCCGACTCCAGGGGGAACACGGCGGCGCTCGACGCCGCGAGGCGCAGCTCTGCGTCGCGAATCTCGGGAGAAGGCGCGGCCCCGACCCCCGGCGGCCCGAGAGTCAGCTCGAGCAGCTCGAACGAGGCGTCGTCCGCCGCGGGCGCGAAGAAAAGGACGCTTTCGCCGATCGTCTGAACCGAAGCCGGAACGCGCAAACGCACCTGCGCGGGGGCCGCGCCGAGGGCGAGGCGCCCCAGCGGTCGTCCTCCCATGGAGAGCGCCAGCTCGAAGTCGCGGCCCTGGCGCGCCCGCGCCCGAAGGAACAGCTCCTTCTCGCCCGTCGTCGCCACGGGCAACAGCAGCCGCGGCGTCTGGCGGCGGCTGACCAGGACGCGCGGCTGCCGAAAGGCGACGCGCCAGCCGGTGCGCTCCGGGAAAGCCCGAGCGGCCAGGAATTCGAGAGCGAGCGAGTCGCTCAGGACCTCGGCCGAATCGAAGTGCCTGAGCAGGTCGAGGCCGGGCGGGGCCGCAGGCGTGCAGGCGGCCAGGAGTGCGGCCGCGAGCAGCACACCCCCGGCTCGCCGGCCCATGCCTAGGCCGTGCGGTTGCGATCCCGCAGGCGGCGCAGCGTGCGCTCCACGTCCACGATCAGGCTCTCGGTGGTGTTGTCGAGCTGGTCGAGGACGCGGTGGAACTGCATGTAGTCGGCCTGCTGCGGCTCGTCGGCCTCGGTCAGGTTCTCGAGCCGGGCGGCCCACTCCATGAGGATCTGCAGGCTCGCCTCGCCGTGGGAGTCCATGTGGGAGGCCTCGGTGCGCCCCACGTCCAGGCCTCGCATGAACGCGCCGATCTCGCGCCGGCGGTGCTTGGCGCGCTCGATGACGCTCTGGAAGGTGCGGCGCTCGCGCAGTTGCCGGTTCGGCAGCAGCGGGTCGATGCCGGTCTCGAAGCGCTGCGCCATGGTCTCGGCCTGCTTGCGCAGCTCGGTGCGGATCGCCTCGTCGCCGGCGCGCTTGGCCACGACCTCGTCGATACCCAGGTCCATGGTCACGTGTTCGGAGGCCGAGGTGCCGCGGAAGTAGTACTGCAGCTCGTCTTGCCCCTGCGGGCCGGTCGGCAGCAGCAGGTCTCCGGGGACGAAGGGCTGTCCGTCGGGACCGCGGCGGTTGGCCAGCGTGCTGCGCCGCGACGAGCGCTTCGCCGGGCGCGGGGCGGATGCCCCCGGCGCCCCGGGCTTCATCGAGACCAGCTTCGGCGTGACGCTGAGCGTGGCCTTGGGTCCCGGCTTCGGCTCGGGCTTCGGCGCCTTCTCCGGCTTCGCGGGCAGCGTCTTCTTCGCGGCCTTGGCGGCGGGCGGCGGCGGCGGCGGCGCCGGCTTCTTCTTCGCCGGCTTCGCGTGGCCCTTCGCCTTCTTCTTCGACGACACCATCTTCTTCATTCTCCTCGCTCGCACCCGCCTACGGCAGGAAGCGCTCCGGATGCTTCAGCTTCTCGGGCAGGTACTTGTCCATCACGTAGTTCAGGTCGTGCTTCGCAAACGCCTGCTGCTCGGCGCGCTTGCCCATCTTCAGGAGCTGTTCGAAGGCCTTGGCCCACTGAGGATAGTGCCGGAAGAACGGGTCGTTCTTCAGGGCGTCCTTGGCCCGCTTCACGTCCACGTCCTTCAGGGGATGCGTGGGCAGCTCGTAGTCCACGATGTCCTGCGGCGTCACGCCCAGGAACTTCGCCTGGGGCACGCAGAAGTACTCGTTCAGGTGCGCGTTGTTCCCCGAGCCCACTTTCAGGGTCCGGTAGATGTTGCCGATGCCATAGGGATCGCAGTCCACGAACACGTACACCGGGATCTTCTTCTCGTCGGCCAGGCGGCGGATGAAGCGGCGTACCGCGCGCGTCGGCACGCCCGCCATCGAGACCAGGATGCAGTCGGCCTTCTCCCAGAAACGGTGGCGGTTCAGGCGTTCGAAAATACCGCCGGTCTCGATGGCCAGGATGAACTTCGCCTTGGTCCGGAAGCCCAGGTCGTCCACCGCCGAGGGGATGCCGTAGGCGCCCGAGCCGAACTTGGTGCAGTCGATCTCCTGGATCTTGCCGCTGCCCAGGTCGCGGTCGATCACGGTCAACTCGCCCGCCACCAGGCCGCCGTGCTCGTCGGGCGTGAAATGCAGCAGCTCCTTGTGGACCCCGTACAGGCCCTCGATGTCGTCCATGATCGTGTCGGACTCGACCTGGTCGTCGCAGCGCGCGTCGTCCCAGTTCTTGGTCTGGTAGTACGCGTCGCGCTTGGTCGCGAAGTCGCCGGTCTCGATCAAGGTCTTGGACAGCGAAATCATGCGCAGAGTCTGGGCGAAGGACTTGACCGTGGAGACGGTGAGCGTGCGCTCCTTGGTCTTGCCCAGCATCTCGAAGTGGCCCTTCTTGGCCGCGTAGCGCACGTTCGCCAGGCTGCGCAGGGGGAACTTCATGGCGGGCTTCCGCCCGGCCACGATCTTCTGCTGGGTGTCCCGGGCCGACGACACGATCTTCCCGACCACGGGACTTGCGGTAGCCGTCCTGGCTTTGGACAAGAAGTTGGTCCCCGAAGAGCTAAGGATCTTAACACAGGGGTGTATCCTCGTCGGCCGTGGGCGCCGTCCTGGAGCTGATTCGCGACGACGCTTCGCCCAGGGCCACGCCCGAGCTGCGCGTCGCCGCGGCGCTCATGCACACGACGCTCTGGGTCCGAGACACCCTGCAAGCACCGCCTGGATCCGAGCGGCTCCACCACACGGCCCGGGCGCTGCTACGAGGCGACGGCGCCGAGGTCCGGCGCGCCCGTGCCGCCTGGTTGCTGTTCGTGGGCCGCTGGCGCCAGCGTCTCGGCCACGCCTGGCTCGCGGAGACGGCCTTCAAGGAGCGCCTGGCCCAGTTGCCCGACGCCTTCCTGGAGGTGTTGGCCGAGACCCGGACCCGCTACCTGCTGAGCTTCGTGCCCGAGGGCGCCTCGCGTCCCGGCTGGCACGAGCTGAAGGTCCGATTGGCGCGGCGTCAAGGGCGAGCTGCGCGCGCGGCGCGGCTACTATCGTCGTCCCACGCCATAGCTCACGCCTGCTCGTCGCCTTCCCACACCCAGAACCCGGAGGACCAATCCTCGTCGCTCGGCGCTGAAACGGATGGCGCGTTTCCGCTGAACGCCGGCCCGGACAAGGCCTCGCCGCTCTCGATGGCCGCCAGGTCGATGCCCCCTGCCGCGACAGGCGCGCCGCCGTGCCGCCGGCGCCAGGCCTCGAGGGGCCGCGAGAGGTCGAGTGCCTCGAGATGGGCGATCCAGGTGTCGCGCAGGCGCGGCCTCTCGCGGCGCAGCTCGGCCGCTGCCCAGCGCCGCGCCCGCCAGAGCTGCTCGAGCAGCGGGCCGTTCTGGCCCGCCGGCCGAGGCAGGGCCGCCAGATACCCGGCGATGTGGCTGGCCATCAGCAGGGCCAGCGCGAGGCTGGCATCGGCGCCCAGCGGCCGGTTGGGGATGAGCGCCAGCGGCACCACGGCCGCGCTCAAGATGGCGATGGGGATCAAGAGAGCCAGGGCCGCACGCACGGTCAGGCCGCGCCACCAGGCGCTGGGCATCAGCAGGCCGAGACCCCCGCCGGCCACGAGGCCCGCGCCCAGGGCGTAAGGCTCGGCGGCGGTGGCCTGCAGGTCGCGGATCCCGAGCACCAGTCCCGCTCCCGCGAGTGCCAGCCGCAGCAGCGAGAAGAGCGGGCGCTGGCCCTGGCTGGCCACGGGCTGGCTCGCGAACGCTTCCGCGATCACGGTATCGGGGTCGAACTCGCTGCCCTTGTAGCGCGCCTGGACGCGCTCCGTCGTGGTTTCCCGGACGCCAGGATCGAAGAGCGCCGAGATGAGGGCCGCCTCGTGATCGCGCAGCTCGGAACGGTCGACCAGGAGCCGCAGCTCGGTGCGTGCGTTCGCGTCGTCGGTGGACGGCTGGGTGACGCGGATCTGCAGCTTGCGTTCGGCCGCCATGCGCAAGAGCAGCGTGTCGGTGTCGGGGGGCATCGGCTGCCCGCCGAACAGGGAGCGCAGCAGATCGGGAGGCCGCGACGCGACCACCGACTCGAAGTGCGCGGGATCGAAGCGCGGCTGGCGCAGGTTGCGCACGCCCTCGACCACGAGCAGCAGCAGCCACAGTACGAGGCCGGCCGCCGCGACTGCAGCCAGGGAGGCGACGCGGATCCCCGGCGCGCGCCGGTCGACGGCGGCGGGCCGGCCGGCCTTCAAGTACTCGAGGGTGCGCTGAACGCGGTAGTCGGTGCCCGGCGTCGCGCGCCCTGCGTCGCGCTCGGGGTGGAGCAGGCGCCAGACCCGCTTGTCCCACTCGAGGTCGTAGTTCAGCTGCCCCAGGGCGAACGCCGGGCCGGCGCGGCTCGGGAACAGCACGTCGTGGTCGATGCGGTAGTGGCGGTCGAGGTCGGGCCAGGCCTCGAGCCACAGGTTGCGCACCTCGCGGAAACGCTGCAAGGGACTGACGTACTCGGATCGCGTGACGTCCAGGGGTAGGGAGCCGGCAGGCAGATCCCAGGAGGGCGAGAGCCCGCCCTTCACCTCGTATTCGATCCGGTAGACGCGCCGCTCGCCGGCGATCGTGTCCTCGGCGTTCTTGAGGCCGATGCGCAGCCAGGCGCGGCCCAGGAAGTAGGATTCGGTCCGGGTGGGCTCACCGGCCGGCAGCTCGCGCTCGCTCCCGTCGTCCAGGACGCGGACCAGGCGCCGCAGCACGAGGGACTGGTCGGCGGCGAGCCCGACGTCCCAGGTGAAGTCCTGGATCTGCCGGCCGACCGCGATGTCGTGGGTCTCGGAGACGCTGACGCTGCCGTCGTCGGCGAGCTGCGCTCGCACGTCGATCCGAGTGAAGAAAAGGGTTTCGCCCGCCGCGTGGGCCTGCGGGGCGAAGGGGACGAGAAGGCCGGCCAGAAGCGCTGCCGCCCGCACGGCCGCTGAGTCTACCTCAGCGGCCGGGGGCTGCCGGCTTAGCTGGCGCGGAGATAGTCGTTCACGCCGTCCGCAGCCTGATAGCCGCGGCGGATGATCGCGTCCTTCTTGTCGCCGATGCTGCGGGCGATGCGCTTGCGGGTCTCGCGGCCCGAGTGGGGCGCGCTCAGAAGGCCGAGGACTGCGCCCACCGCGCTGCCTGCCAATGCGATGCCGAGGTAGGTGAGGTTCTTGCGGGACATGCTCTTCCTTTCCATTCTCAAGTCGTGACAACCGTGGCTAAGCAAACCTGGTGCCAGGGGCCGACTTCGCGGGAACCTCAAGGAATCTCCGCATTTCGGCGGGGTGGCAGTGGTCCTGGGGCCACGCACGCGTGCCCCAGATGGGGCTAGCGGCCCACGATTTCGGCGACGCGGCGCGCGGCCTCGATCCGACCCGGGGCCCCTTCGAGGTTGGTCAGCAGGACGACGACGACACCCGAGTCCGGCCGCAGGTACATCACCGTGCTGACGCGCTGCTGGCCGCCGGTGTGCCAGGCTTCCCGGGGCGGGCCGGCCCGGACGCTGAGGCCCAGGCCATAGCCGTGAGCCCGTCCGGCTCGAGTTTTCTGGGGAGTGAGCATTGCCGCGAGGGAGGCCGGGGACAGTAGGCGCGCCTCGAGCAGCGCGCTGCCGAAGCGGGCCACGTCAGCTGCGGTAGCGATGAAGCCACCGCCGGGGATCTTGTAGCTGGTGTCGGCCGGTTCGGAGACCCGGAGCCGCCCGTCCGATCCCTTGAAGTAGCCCTGGGCACGGCCTGCGATCGGCTCGCGGGCATCGTCGTCCCGGGTCGAGGCCATGCCCGCCGGGTCCAGCACCGCCAGGCGGACGTGCTCGACGAAAGGCCGGCCCGCCGCCGCTTCGACGACCGCTCCCAGGAGCGAGTAGCCGTGGGTCGAGTAGAGGTACTCCGTCCCGGGCTCGTGGACCAGCGGGTCATCCTTGAAGAGATCCAGCCCCTCCAGGACGCTGACATACCGGCGCACGCTGTCGAACTCGTCGCCCTGATAGTGCCGGACGCCCCCGAGGTGGGCCAGCAACTGGCGGGTCGTGATGGGCCAGGGTTTCTTCGGGAAGCCCGGCACGTAGCGCCGGATGTCGGCATCGAGATCGAGGCGCCCCTGATCGACGAGCTGCATCGCCGCCACCGCGGTGATCGGCTTCGAGATCGAGCCCAATCGAAAGCGCGTGTCGTTCGTGACCGCGAGCGCGTTCTCGACGTCGGCCTGGCCGAAGCCCGCGGCCCAGGCGAGCTCGCCGCGCGCGGCGATGGCGGCGCCGATGCCTGGGATGCCCTGCTCGGTCCGAAGCTGCTCGATCGCCGCCTTGACGGCCGCCGCCTTGGCGTCGGTCCAAGCCTGGCCGCCCGCGGGCGGCGCCAGCGCGAGAGCCGCGAGGGCGGCGAACGCCCTCACACCATCTTCTCGCGGCTCTTCTCGAGGGTGACGCGCAGGCTGGACACGACCTTCTGTTCCTCCCGCTCCGAGAGCCCGAGGATCTCGCGGAGCGCGATTCCGATGTGGGGGATGAACTTGTCGATGTAGCCCTTCTTCTTGGCCTCGGCGTCGGCGCGCCGGCGGTGGCGGATGTGGGAGCCCAGCTTGCGGCCGACCTCCATCAACCCCAGCCGCAGCTCCTTGACGATCTCGGGGTAGTGCGCGATCGCCTCCTTGGACTCCGACGTGAAGGGCACCCACACCGAAGCGATGTGCACCATCAGCACCATGGGCCCGCTGGGCAGGGCGCCCCTGGACATCTGCATGCCGTAGGAACGCCAGTCCACGGTCATGGTGGCCTTGCTGATGGCGCAGGCCGAGGCCTGGTACTGCAGCGGCACGCGGTTCGCGAGGCGGTACAGCTCGATCAGCTCCTCCGCGGGAAGCTGGCCGCCGTAGGCCAGGCCGACCTCGACCTGGAACGGGTTGCCGCGGTACACGGCCGGCGGGCGCGTCACGGCCTCGAAGTAGTCGGCCTGGTAGCGCTTCTTCAGGCCGGCCAGGATCGCGTCCCCGCCGATCGGCGACAGGCAGTTGGTCGGCGGCGCCATCAGCTTCACGCTCTGCAGCGCCTTGTGCAGGCGCTCGACCTCGGCGGCGTCCAGGTCGTGAGGCCGCTGGTTCGGCCGCAGGTGGGCCGCCTGGGCCACGGCGGCCACCACCTTGTCGGTCACCCGCGAGAAGTCGTGCTTGAGGGCGGCGGAGAGGTTGCGCGCCGGCGTGTCCTGCAGCATCCGCAGCAGCATGCCCAGCTCGACGCCGTAGGGATGCGGCTTGATCTCCCGAGGCTCCACCGGCAGCACGCTCACCGCGCGCGCGTAGTGAACGGGCTCCGAGCCGGGGGCGTTGTAGAAGATCTCGGCGTGGGGGTTGGCGAGCGCCGTCTGCTCGACGTAGTCGTCCACGCTGCGCCGGCCCTTCTTGTAGATCGCCTGCAGCTCGATTGAGGCCTTGGTGCCGTGGGACACGTTCCACTCGGTCGGCTCTTCGCGCAGCACCAGGGGCTCGTTCTTCTTGGTGTCGACGGTCACCTCGAACAGATGCGCCGGCGAGCGCGAGCTGGTGCGGCTGACGATCGTCACCGGCTTGCCTGTCGTGAGCTGGCCGTACATGCCGGCGGCCGAGACGCCGATGCCCTGCTGTCCGCGCTGCTGTTTCAGGGTGTGGAACTTGGAGCCGTACAGCAGCTTGCCGAACACGCGCGGAATCTGCTTGCGCACGATGCCGGGGCCGTTGTCCTCGACAGCGATGCGGAAGCGGTCCTCGGCCAGCTGCGTGATGTCGATCCGCAGCGTGGGCAGGATGCTGGCCTCGCCGCAGGCGTCGAGTGAGTTGTCGACACACTCGCGCACCGCGGTGAGCAGCGCCTTCTGCGGGTTGTCGAAGCCGAGCAGGTGGCGGTTCTTGACGAAGAACTCCGAGACCGAGATCTCGCGCTGCTTCTGGGCCAGCGTCTCGGCGGTGACCCGTTTCGGCGCCTCGGTCTTCGCGGGGGGCCCTTCCGTCGCCTTCGCGTCCGGCACCGGGGCGGCCAAGGGCTCTGCCTTGGGCTCCTCGAACAGTCCGAGCTGCGGCCGCGCCGGCTTCCTTCCCTTCGCTGCGTTCTTTGCGGACGCCTTCGCCAAGCTCGACGCTCCTCAGAAACGCGCGAGTCTAATGGGAGGAACGAGCGATAAGCAATAAGCTAAGCTGCCCGCTCGCGTGAGCCGCAAGCGGAAGGCCCCAGTCGCGAATGACGAGGCAGCCCGGCGTGCGTCGCCGTGGGTGGTCCCGGCCGCACTCGTTCTGACCCTGGCTGCGGTCGCTCTCGCGTTCAGTGGGGTCGCCCGCCACGAGTTCCTCAACTGGGACGACCCGGGTGTGCTCGTGCGCAACCCGTCCCTGGGCGCTCCCGAGGTCGTGGCCTGGGCCTTCGGCACCACGCACAGCGGGCACTACCAGCCGCTGGCCTGGCTCGCGTGGGCCGCGGTGCGACGCGGGTTCGGCGCTGGTGCCGCGGTCCACCACCTCGCTTCGCTCGTGCTGCATGTCGCCAATGCCGGTCTCGTGTTCCTGTTGGCCGCGCGCCTCGCGGGAGTGGCGCGCCTGGGGGCAGCGGCGCAGGCTCCGGGCGCGGTGGCCGCAGCGCTCGCCTTCGGCCTGCACCCGTTGCGCGTGGAACCAGTGGCCTGGGCCAGCGCATTCCCTTACGTCCTGGCGCTCCTGCCGCTCCTGCTCTCGCTAGTGGCGTACCTGCGCTTCGCGACTCGGGGGGGTCTGTGCTGGTTTGCCGCGGCCCTGGGGCTCTACGGCGTGTCCGCGCTGTGCCGCCCCATGGCGCCCGGCTTGGCGCTGGTGCTCCTCATCCTGGATGCGTGGTTGGGCCGTGCCGCGGACTGGCGGCGCGTCGCGCTCGAGAAGGCCCCCTTCGCCGCGATCGGTGCAACCGCCGCGCTCGCCGAAGCGGGAGCGAGGCATTTCGCGCCCATGGAGCGCGTCGGGCTCGTCAGTCGCATCGGCGACGCGGCCTGGGCTCCCTTCGTCTACGTCGGCCGCACGCTGTGGCCGTCGGGGCTCACGCCGCTCGATCCGATGCCGATCGAACCGGGCGGATCGGCGCTGGCGGCGTTCGCGGGAGTGGCACTCCTGTCGGCTCTCACGATCGCCGCCTGGAGCCTGCGCCACCGGAGCGCGGCGCTGCCCGCGTGCTGGCTTGCGTTCCTGGTGCTGGCCGCCCCGGCCGCGGGCCTCGCCCCGAGCGGCCTGCAGGCCACGGCCGACCGCTACACGTACCTGCCCGGCGTCGTCCTGGCCCTTCTCGTCGGCGGCGCCTTCGCCCGTGGATGGGAAGTCCCGGCGCGGCGGCAGCTCCTGGCCGGGATCGGCCTGATTGCATCGCTCGCCCTGGCGATCGGCACGCTGCGCTACCTGCCCCACTGGCGCGACTCGAGGGCGCTGTGGACGCGGGCGCTCGTGGTAGACGCCCGCAACGACGTCGCCCTCTACAACCTCGCGTTGGCGCTCGAGGAGTCCGGAGACGAGGACGCCGCCGTCAGGCGCTACCACGAGCTGCTCCGCCTGATCCCCGACCACGCCCCCGCGCGGCACAACCGCGACCGGCTCGAGGCGAAGCGCCTCGAGGGCGACGCCAATGGCCTGGCCCAGTCGGGCCGCCTGGCCGAGGCGATCGACGTCTACTCCCGCGCCCTGGCCCTCGACCCGGAGCGCCTGCACTCGCGCCGCAGCCGGGGCATGGCGCTCGCCCAACTCGGCCGTTTCGACGAAGCGATCCCCGACCTGCAGGCGGCCGTCGCGGCGCAGCCCGAACCGGCGCTTGTCGAGGCGCTGGCGTATTGCCTGCGTCGCGGGCGTTGAAAGAAAAAAGCCCCGGAGACCACGCAGGTCTCCGGGGCCGGTGCCGGCGCGGACGCTAGAAACGAAGCTTCGCGCCCACCATCAAACGGCGCGGGAGGATGATCCGTGAGGGCTCGCCGAAGTTGGAGGCGGAACCCAGGCGGCTCTGGACGTCCTCGTTGGCATCGTCGTTGAAGGTGTTCAGTAGGTCGGCGAACAGCGCCAGGTTGGCCTTGCCTCCGAGACCGAACTGCTTCTGGGCGCGCAGGTCCAGGATGTTCCACTTCGCGACGCGACGGCTGCCGTCGAGCTGGTCGGCGTTGATCTCCGAGGTGAGGCCGAGGCCCGGAACGCGGATGCGGCGCGTCCAGGGCCGGCCGCTCTGGATCGTCCAGTTCGCGCCGAGCAGGAAGCCCGCGGGCAGCTCGACCACGAGCTGGTTCTTGAACTGCCAGGGCCGATCGCCGATCAGCAGCCCGTCGATGTTGACGTAGTCGTTGGGGTTGCGCCCGAAGGTGCCTGCCGTTCCGCCCTGGGCGCTGAGCGGCCCGCCCCGGCTGGAGCCGATGATCCCTTCGGACTTGCCGTAGGCGAGCGAGCTGACGAGCTGCCAGCGATCCGCCATGCGCTTGTTGATCTGCAGCACGCCACCGCTGTAGCGGGTGTAGAGCTGGTCCGGGTTGGTCAACTCGAAGATACGCTCCGACGGGTCGTTCGTGAGGCGGAAGACGTTGATCGTCTGTCCCGTGGCCTCCGCACCCACGCTGTCCACGTAGGTCGCCGGGACGAAGATCCCGCCCAGGTCACGCCAGCCGCCGTAGCGATGGCCGTTCTTGTAGGTGTAGTGGACGGCCACGCCGAAGTTCTTGAACAGCTCGCGTTCCAGGCTGGCCACGAACTGGTCGGTGTAGGGCGCTTCGAAATTCGAGTCGACCCGCAGGTTGCTGTTGTCCGAAGACAACTCGATGGTGGCCGGGTCGAAGTTGTTGGCGGCAAAGTCCCAGATTCCGAAGTACACCGGTGCCACGGACGGCCCAGCCGAGGCGAACTCTCCGGTGACGATGCCGCGGTAGTAGCGGCCGTAGTGGCCACGCAGCACAGTCCGGCCGTCGCCTGTGAGCTTGTAGTTGAAGCCGATACGCGGCGAGAACGTGTTCCAGGTGTAGAGGTTGTCCACCGCGGCCGCGGTCTGGCCGCTCTCGTTGCCCTGCCGGTCGAGGATCGGATAGGAGGGGAAGAACGCCCTGCTGTTGTCGTAGCGCACACCCAGGTTGACGGTGAGGCGATCGTTGACGCGGAAGCTGTCGTCGGCGAACACGCCGATGTTCCGCATCTCGCCGCCGTAGTGGAACGGATTGCGCGTGTAGCCGTAGCCGTACTGGGTTCCGCCGTACGAGTAGGTGTAGATGTAATCGTTGTATCCCAAGGTGTAGTCGCTGCCGCCGCTGTTGTACTGGACGCCGAACTTGAAGTCGTGGCTGCCGCCCAGGAAGTCGTCCGCGAAGTGCGAGACCTTGCCTGAGAAGGCCGTCTTCCAGCTGTCGCCGTCGTACCAGTAGTAGATGCCGCCGGTGGTCTGGCCGGTGTCGAGGTTGTAGAAGCGGGGCTTGATGCGGATGTCGTTCGAGCATGGCGGCGAGCAGTTCTCGTTCAGCGGATCGCCGTGGTCCTTGCCGTAGAAGCCGGAGTAGCGCAGCTCGAAGTAGGTCTTGTCCGACACCACCGAGGTGAAGGTCACGTTGGGCGACGGGTTGTGGCCTGTCTCCACGGAGATCGCGCTGGGCGCCACTTCCGGGGTGCCGCGCGACGGGATCGCGTAGTAGTCGTCGTGGTAGGCGAAGAAGACCTTGTTCTTGGCGCTGATCTGCCAGTTCAGCTTGAAGAAGACGCGGTCGGCCTCGGAGGCCGCCGGGAAGTTCGGGTCGGTGCCGGGCTGGGAGTCCGAGTCGCGCTGGTATTGATAGGAGGCGAAGAACCACAGCTTGTCCTTGATCGCCGGGCCCGCCAACTGGAACGTCGCATCCTTGTAGTTGTCGCGGTTGTAGGGCTGGCCGCCGTCCTGCTCTTCCGTCGTGTTGCGGCCCGTCAGCTCCTGGTTCTGGAAGTAGAAGTTGGCGTCGCCGTGGAAGTCGTTGCTGCCCTGGCGCGTCACCACGTTGAACACGGCCCCTTGCAGGTTGCCGTACTCGGCCGGGGCGCCCAGGCTCATCACCTCGATCTCTTCGACGGCATCCGTGTTCGGCCACGGCCAGGCCGCGCCCGTGCTCGGCGCCGTGAAGTCTGTGCCATCGAGCAGGTACGCGTTGTCGGTGGTGTTGGATCCGAAGGACGTCGAGCGCGAACTGGTCGAGGTGTTCTGGCTGACGCCGGGCGCCGCGTTGATCAGGTCGAAGAACGTGAAGCGCCGCAGCGGCGCGTTGCGCACCCAGTCCTTGTCGTAGTTGGTGCTGACGGTGTTGCCCGTGGTCTCGATCACGGGCGCCACGTCGGCGACCGTGACCTCCTCGCTCAGGCTGCTGACCTTGAGGCCGGCGTTCGCCTCTATCGAGCCGCCAACGCTCACGCGCACCGCCGTCCGAGTCAGGGTGGCGAAGCCGGAGATCGCGAAGCTGAGGTCGTAGCTCCCGGGAGGCAGGCCTGCGAGTCGATACAGCCCCTTCTCGTTGCTGACCGTGGTCTGCGCCCCCACGATCGTCGCTCCGCGCACGGTGACGGTGACGCCCGGAAGGACCGCGCCCGACTCGTCGGTCACGGTGCCGATGATCGTGCCCGTCGTGGTCTGGGCGAGGGCCGGGAACGAAACGGCCAGCAGGATGGCACACAACAAACCGACAACGCGAGTGCGCATGGCTGTGCTCCTTATCGGGGATTCCGCGACGCCGGCCGCAGGGCGGCTCGTCCAGTCGCTTGAATGCACGCTTGGTCTCGTTGTCCAAACTCTAGGAGCCGCTCCCACCCGTGTCAAGCCCTCGAACTGACCTGAGGTTTAGGACGTAGGATTGAACCATGTCGCAATCGCCGCCCCTGACCTACGGGCGCTACCTGAAGGTGCCCGAGCTGCTCGCGCTGCAGAACTGCATCTCGAACCCGCCGCACCACGACGAGACGCTGTTCATCCTGATCCACCAGGTCTACGAGCTGTGGTTCAAGCAGGTGCTCCACGAGACCGACAGCGCCATCCGCCACCTGGACGCGGACCGGGTTGGGGAGGCGACGCGCTTGCTGCGCCGCGTGGTCGAGATCCAGCGCGTGCTGATCGCCCAGATCAAGATCCTCGAGACCATGCGGCCCCAGGATTTCCTGGGCTTTCGCTACAACCTCAATCCCGCCTCCGGCTTCCAGTCCGTGCAGTTCCGGGAGCTCGAGTTTCTGCTCGGGATGAAGAACCCAGATATCCTGCAGCACCTGCGTTCCGAGCCGGACGAGAAGGCGCGCCTGCAAGCGCGGCTCGCCGGACGCAGCCTGCCCGACGCGTTCTTTGCCCTGTTGCAGCGCCGGCTGGGCCCCGCCACAGGCACCGAGTGGCGCGTTCCGGCCCTCGCGCGCCTGTACGAAAAGGAAGAGCATCCCGACCTGCTGGCCCTGGGCGAGGTGCTGATGGACATCGACGAGAGCCTGACGCTCTGGCGCGCGCATCACGTGCAGATGGTCGAGCGCATGATCGGCGCCAAGCGGGGCACGGGAGGCAGCGAGGGCGTCGCCTACCTCCAGGCCACGCTGCCGCGGCGCGCCTTCCCCGAGCTGTGGCAGGCACGCACGCACCTGGGGCAGGAGCCCGCTTGATCCCATGGGCCCTCGCGGCCCTGCTGGCTGCAGGTGCCGCGGAGACGCAGGGCTCGGGGGTGAGGATCGGCGATCTCCCCTGGACCCAGGCCGAACAGATCCTGACGGCCGAGCGAATCGTCGTCCTGCCGCTCGGCGCGGGCTCGAAGGAGCACGGTCCGCACCTGACGCTGCGCAACGACGAGATCCTGGCGGACTACCTCGCGGACCGAGTCCTGAAGGAACGGCCCGTCGCGATGCTGCCCACGTTGACTTACGCCTACTACCCGGCGTTTCTCGAATACCCGGGCTCCGTCTCGCTCGCCGCCGACACCCAGCGCGACGTGGTGGTGCAGATCTGTCGCTCGATCGCGCGCTACGGCCCGCGGCGCTTCTACGTCCTCAACACCGGGATCTCGACAGTGCCGCCCCTGAAGGCCTCCCTCGAGCTGCTGGCCCGCGAGGGCGTGCTCCTGCGCTACACCGACCTCCACGTGGCCGGCCAGGCCGCCGAAGCCAGGGTCCGCCAGCAGGAGGCGGGGACCCACGCCGACGAAATCGAGACGTCGATGCTCCTCTACATCCGCCCGGACACGGTTCGCATGGACCGAGCGGTCAAGGACGGCCTGCCCTACAAGCCGGGCCCCTTCGTCCGCGAGCCCAAGGAAGGTGCCCACTACTCGGCCTCGGGCGTCTATGGGGACGCCACCCTGGCGAGCATCGAGAAGGGACGGGCGGTGGTCGAGGGGCTGGTCGCCGACCTGCTGGGTGAACTGGACGCGCTGCGGGCCGCGGCCGTGCCCCCTGGCTCCCCCCGGTCCCCTCTGGTGCCCTAGCCGGGCTAAGCCCCGGCATTTGAAGAGCCTGCCCGGGGCCGGTACAATCCCCTTCTCCCTCCGGACGACCGCCTAAGGAGTCCAGTCATGAGGCAGTGGGTCGTTCTCTCTGTCCTGGTGCTCGGGGGTATCCCGACCCTGCTCTCGGCCGAGGGCAAGGTCGCGACATCGCGCGAGCTCCTCAGCATGGGCTTTTTCCAGGACTTCGAGGAGCTCGACCTCCTCGACCTGCTGGAAGCCACCGACGTCCGCCTGCGCATCGCGGCCCGCAAGGACGAGGCCCTCGAGGACGCCGCGGGCGTCGTATCGGTCCTCACCGACGAGGATCTGCGACTGCGCGGCGCGCGCACCCTCGAGGACGCCTTGCGCCTGCTGCCGGGGGTCGACGTGACCATCGACCCCTTGGGCCGACCTCGAATCGCGTTCCGCGGCATCGTGTCCGGCATGACCGGGGGCGCCTCCGAGGACGTGCTCATCCTGTTGAACGGCCATCGGTTGGACGACCCGCTGCTGGGCGGCGCCACGCTGCTGAACCCGGCGCTCACCATGGCCAACGTCAAGCGGATCGAGGTGCTGCGCGGCGCCGGCTCGGCGCTCTTCGGATCCGGCGCGGTCGCAGGGGTGGTGGACATCGTGACCTACGACCCCGGGGATTTCACCGGGATCGAGGTCTACGCCGAGGGCGGGTCCTTCGCCAGCCAGCGCTACGGCCTGCGACTCGGCAGCGAAGCCGGCGAGCTTCGGACCTTCGGGCTGATCGAGTTCCAGGACTCGGACGGCGCGCGGCGTCCGGTTCCGGCGGACTCCCTGACGGGCTTCGGAGCCAGCCTCGCACCGGGCAAGGCCCGGGACGGCCTGCGGGCCATCGAGACCAACTACCGTGTCAACTGGCGGGACTACGAGCTGAACCTGCGCGCGGGGAACGCGCGCTCGGACGGCTACATCGGCCTGGCCGAGGCGCTGGGTACGAACGACATCGCCTATCGGCAGTTGATGGCCGACCTCACCTGGCAGCGCGTCGTTCCGGACAAGGGCAACTTTCGTGTCACGGCCAGCTTCGCCCAGAACCGCTACCGCGAGCATCTGCAGCCGCTGCCTCCCGGGTTCGAGGTGCGCGACGGTTTCTTCCCCGACGGCGTTTTCATCGAGCAGAACGCCGACTCGCGACGCTACGGTGTCGAGGGAGTCTGGGAGCACGATCTGGACGGCCACCGGCTGCTGGCGGGGGCAGGAGCCGGCCGCGAATCGGCCTTCGACGTCGAGGCCATCGGCAACTACGACTTTGCCACCGGCGAGCCGCTGCAGAGCATCGGTCCGCTGCCGGGCGCCGGCGGCGACAGCGCTCGCACCCTGCTGAACGGCTTCATCCAGGACCACTGGAGCCCCACCGAGCGCGCGGCCTTCACCGGGGGCCTGCGCTTCGACCGCGTCGGCGATCTCAATTGCCTGAGCCCGCGGGCGGCGGCCGTGTTCACCCTGCCGCGGGGCGCCCGCTTGAAGCTGCTCTACGGCCGCGCCTTCCGGGCGCCCACCCTGGCCGAGCGCGACATCTCGCTGCCGCTCATCATCGCCCGCGACCGACTCGACCCCGTCCGCGTGGACACCCTGGAGGCCGCCCTGGTGCTACGGCGCAAGAGCTTCCGCGCCTCGGCCTCTGCCTACACGAGCTTCCTGCGCGACAGCATCCGGCCGGTCGGCGCCTTCGATCCGGCCCGCTCGCGCCCGCTGCGCAACACGGCCGGGGCCGACCTGCACGGCCTGGAGCTGGATCTGCGCCGCGGCTTCGGCGTGGCGAACGTCCTGTTCGCCACCTGGTCGTGGCAAGGCGGCGAGGAGCGCGGGACCGGACGCGAGCTCAGCTACGTTCCCGCGCACATCGGGACGGTCGGCGCGACCGTGAACCTGCAGGGGCGCGTAAGCGCGACGCCGACCCTCGCGTTTCGCAGCAGCCGCCCGCGCGAGGCCGGCGACACGCGCGAGGTCCTGGCGGGCTACGGCCTCCTGGGTCTCGCGCTGCGCGCGACCAACGTGGTGCGCACGCTGTCCCTGGCCCTGACCGCCCAGAACCTGCTGGCCAGGGGGTACTTCGACCCGGCGCCCCTCTACGGCGTGCCGGGGGACTACCCGCGCCCCGGCCGCTCGATCCTGCTGCAAGCCAGCTACCAGTTCTAGGACAGGAATTTGCGGTCAGGGTCCCTGCGTCGTCGCGGCGCCGCCCTCGCACTCGGGCTCACGCTCGTGCTGCGCGCGGGCGTCGCGGCCGCCGCGGAGCCGATGCCGCTGAAGGCCGATCTGCAGGTTCCGCTGATCCTCAAGATCCTCACCTACGACCGCCACTTCGACTCGAAGGCCGGCCGCGAGGTGGCCATCGGCATCGTGTACGCACCCGAGGATCCGGCCTCGGTCAACGCCGCGAACCAGATCTTCGAGACCCTGTACCGCTTCAGCGACAAGACCGTCAAGCGGCTCCCGATCAAGTACCACCTGCTCGAATACGGCGGCCCCGAGCGGCTCGAGCGCTCGATCCTGGATCGGAACATCAGCGTGCTCTACGTGGCGCCCGGCAACGCCAAAAACCTCGAGGCCGTGACCAAGGTGAGCCAGGCCCGGGGCGTCACCACCGCCACCGGGGTGCCCGACTACGTCCGCCGGGGCGTGGCCGTGGGCATCGGCATGGCGGACGATCGCCCGCAGATCCTGATCAACCTCAACTCGGCCCGCGCCGAGGGCAGCGAGTTCGACGCCAGCCTGTTGCGCATCGCGACGGTCGTCAAGTAGACCCCAAGCGTGGCCCTGCGCACGAGCCTCCGAAACCTGTCCCTGCGGCGCAAGCTGACCCTGGCGGCGATGGCCACCAGCGCCGCCGGCCTGCTGTTCGCATGCGTCGCCTTCGTGGTCTACGACGCCTTCGCCTTCCGCCAGAAGATGGTGCGCGACCTCACGGTCGTCGCCGACGGGGTCGCCCAGATGGGCGGCACCGCGCTCAACTTCGGCGTGCGCGAGTCGGCCGGGGACGTGCTGCAGGCGCTGCGGGTGTACCCCCACATCACCCAGGCCTGCCTCCTCGACGCCGAGGGCCGGGTGTTCGCCCGCTTCACGCGACGCGACGTGGTCCGCGGCGCCTGCGCGCCGGTAGCGGGCGAGGGATTCGTCTTCGACGGCAACCGACTGCGCCTGAGCCGCGAGGTGCCGTGGGAGGGCCAGAGAATCGGCAGCGTGGTGCTCGAGTCCGACATGGAGGAGCTGCGCGCCCGGCTCTGGCAGTACGCCCGCAGCGTGTTCGTCGTGCTGCTGCTCTCCGCTGTCGTGGCCTTCGCCCTCTCCCGGGCCCTGGCCGGCGCCATCTCGCGACCGATCCTCGACCTCGTGGAGCTCGAGACGCGCGTCACCACCAGCAAGGACTTCGGGCTGCGCGCCCGCAAGACGGCGGCGGACGAGGTCGGACGCCTGATCGACGGCTTCAACGAAATGCTGGGAGAGATCCAGGTCCGCGACGCGGAGCTGCGCATCGCCAAGGAAGCGGCCGAGGACGCCAACCGGGCCAAGAGCGCGTTCCTGGCCAACATGAGCCACGAGCTGCGCACGCCCCTGAACGCCATCATCGGCTACAGCGAGATCCTGCAGGAGGAGCCTGACGCCGAGAAGCTGGTGCCGGACCTGCAGAAGATCCACGCGGCCGGCCGCCACCTGCTGTCCCTGATCAACGACGTGCTCGACCTGTCGAAGATCGAGTCCGGCAAGATGGAGCTGGTGATCGAGGACTTCGAGGTCGCCCGCCTGCTGGAGGACGTGGAGGCCACCATCCGGCCGCTGGTGGCGAAGAACCGCAACCAGCTCGTGGTCCGCGGTGCGGCCGAGGCCGGCCGCATGCGCGCCGACGTGACAAGGCTGCGCCAGGTGCTGTTCAACCTGCTGAGCAACGCGTCCAAGTTCACCGAGGATGGCACCATCAGCCTGGAGGCGACCCGCGAGAGAAACGGCCGCGAGCTGGTGGTGTTCCGGGTGCGCGACAGCGGCATCGGCATGACTCCCGAGCAGCAGGCCAGGGTGTTCGAGGACTTCGTGCAGGCCGACGCGTCCACCTCGCGGCGCTACGGCGGCACCGGTCTCGGCCTCGCGATCAGCCGGCGCTTCTGCCGAATGATGGACGGCGAGATCGAGGTCGAGAGCGTTTCGGGCAAGGGCTCGCTGTTCACGGTGCGGCTGCCGGCGGAGGTGCGCCGCAAGCCCGAGCCGGTGGGCGAGGCGCGCGTCGGCACGGCCCTGGTCATCGACGACGACGAGAACGCCTGCGACCTGCTGGCCCGCAGCCTGGCCAAAGAGGGCTTTCGCGTGGTCAGCGCCGGATCTGGCGAGGCCGGCTTGCGCGCCGCCCGCGAGCACCGGCCCGACGTGATCACGCTCGACGTGCTGATGCCCGGCCAGGACGGCTGGTCGGTGCTGCGCACCCTGAAGGGCGATCCGGACGTGGCCCAGATCCCGGTGGTCATGATCTCCATGGTGGACGGCCACGACATGGGACGCGTGCTCGGCGCCGCCGACTTCCTGGAGAAGCCCGTGGAGAAGGAGCGGCTGGCCGCGGTGCTGCGGCGCTACCGCGGCTCGCGCAGTCCGGCCCAGGCCCTGGTGGTGGAAGACGACCCGGCGGCCCGCGAGGTCATGCGGCGCACGCTGGAACAGGACGGCTGGCAGGTGAGCGAAGCGTCGAACGGCCGCGAGGGCCTGCGGGAGCTGCAGCGCGTCGTGCCCGACCTGATCCTGCTCGACCTCATGATGCCCGAGATGGACGGCTTCGCTTTTGTCGAGGCGCTGCGCGCGAACCCCGCCTGGGCGGCGGTGCCGGTGCTGGTGGTGACCGCGCGCGAGCTGAGCCCGGCCGACCGGCGCCGCCTCGAGGGCCAGGTGCGCCAGGTTCTGCAGAAGGGCGTCTTGTCGCGCGACGAGCTGGCCCGCGAGATCCGCAAGCACGCGGTCCGCCGCTAGGGGCGGACCAAGTCGCGGCCGGCTTTCGCGGCCGCGTGGCGCTGGGCTAAGATCGCGAGCCTATGCCGATCGGAACGCCGTTCCAGCCACGCATCGAAGCGCTGTGCGAGAGCCGCCAATGGCGCGACTGGGCCGGCTTCTTCGCGGTCTCGAGCTACGAGGTCAGCCACGAGCGCGAGTACAACGCGATCCGGAACGCGGCCGCCCTGATCGACATCTCGCCGCTGTTCAAGTACCGCCTGACGGGACGCGACGCGGTGCGCCTGGTGGACCGCGTGCTGACCCGCGATGCCCACAAGATCGCCATCGGCCAGGTGGTGTACACGAGCTGGTGCGACGGCGAAGGCAAGGTGATCGACGACGGCACCGTGTCCCGGCTCGCCGACTCTGTCTACCGCTGGACGGCCGCCGAGCCGAACCTGCGCTGGCTGCGCGAAAACGCCCTGGGCCTCGAGGTCCAGGTCGAGGACATCTCCGACAAGACGGCGGCCGTCGCCCTGCAGGGTCCCACCAGCCGCGAGATCCTGAGGGGCTGTGTCGAAGGCGACGTGGCGGCGCTCAAGTACTTCCGCGTCGGCTCCTTCAAGCTGGGCGGCATCCCCGTGGACATCTCGCGCACGGGCTATACCGGCGACCTCGGCTACGAGGTCTGGGTGGACGCCGGGCGGGCCGTGGAGCTGTGGGACGCGCTGATGGCGGCCGGCCGGCCCTACGACATCACGCCGACGGGCATCTACGCCCTCGACGTGGCCCGCATCGAAGCCGGCCTGATCATGCTCGACGTGGACTACACGAGCGCCAGGCGCGCGGTCATCCCGTCGCAGCGCTTCACGCCCTTCGAGATCGGCCTCGGCAAGCTCGTGCACCTCGACAAGGCGCCCTTCATCGGCCAGCCGGCGCTGCGCCAGGCGGCGAAGTACTCACCGGCCCGCCAGATCGTGGGCCTGGACGTGGAGTGGACCGACGTCGAACGCCTGCACGACGCGGTGGGCCTGCCGCCCGGCATCCCGGCGGTGGCGTCGCGGGTGCCCGTACCCGTCTACCGCGACGGCGTCCAGGTCGGCCGCACCACCAGCAGCACCTGGTCGCCGACGCTCAAGAAGCTCATCGCCCTCGCCCTGGTCCAGGGCGACTGCGCCGCGCCCGGCACGCAGCTCGAGATGGAGCTGACCGTCAACCACGAGCGCAAGCAGGCGCGCGTAAAGGTCGCGAAGTTGCCCTTCTTCAACCCGCCGCGCAAGACGTCCTAGCGCACGTAGCCGAGGGCCCGCAGCTCCTCGGCCTTCTGCGGCGTGATCTCGAGCGGCGGGCCGAACTCCCGCGCGGCGGTCCTCGTGGTGCGCTCCATCTCCTCGAGGCGGGCGCGCAGGGCCGCGACCATGGGCGCCTTGTCGCGGGAGAGGTCGCGACGTTCGCGCGGGTCCTCGAGCAGGTCGAAGAGCTCCGCCCGTTCCTCGGGCAGCGAGAGGATGAGCTTGTAGCGCTGCGTGACCAGCGCCTTGCGCGCGAGACGCGTGGGGCCGAACTCGTCGCTGCGCATCGCCAGCAGCGCGCGCTCGGCGTCGCCACCGGAGCGGGCGGTGTCGAGCAGGCTGCGGCCGGGGTCGGCGGCCGCGGCCGGCAGCCCGCACAGCTCGCGCAGCGTCGGCATCAGGTCGATCGTGCTCACCGGGCTCGCCACGCGGCCCGCGGGGATGCGCCCCGGGGCGTGGAGCACCAGGGGCACGCGCAGCAGCTCCTCGTACAGGGTGTTCTTGTGGCCGATCCCGCCGTGGTCGGAGAACTCCTCTCCGTGGTCGGCGGTCACGATCACCACGGCGTCGTCGGCCAGTCCCAGCGCCTCGAACAGCTCGCGGATCTCCTGGTCCATGAACGACAGGTTGCTGTCGTAGGCGGCGACGTCCTGAAGCCGCGGCGGCGTCTTCGGGTCGTACCAGGGCGCTCGTTTCCGATAGGGCGCGTGGGCCGCCATGTAGTGCAGGTACAGGAAGTAGGGGCCGCCCGCGCGCAGCTCCGGCAGCCATTCGGCCACGGCCTTGCCGTGGCGCAGGCCGCCCTGTTCCTTGGAGGAGAACGCGTCGAAGCCCCGCGTGAACCCCATGGCCTCTCCGACGTTCATGTTGTCGGCGGCGCCGAAGCTGCGGTAGCCGGCGGCCTTCACGACCTCGGGCAACGTCTCGAGGGACCCCGGGATACGGTTCAGCGAGATACGCTCGCCGCGCTTCAGCGCAGACTTCGTCGCGGCAAACCCGGAGAGCACGCCGTGCTGGTGAACCCAGCGCCCCGTGAAGATCGACGCCATCGATGACGGCGTCCAACTGGACGCGGCATACGCACGCTCGAACACCAGTCCGCGCGTCGCGAGCTCGGCCAGGAACGGCGTGGTTTCCTTCGGGTAGCCGTAGAGACCCAGGTGATCGGCCCTGACAGCGTCCAGCAGGATCAACACGACGCTCGGGCGCTGCTTTTCGGCTGCCGGCGTGGCCCGCGGAAGCTCCGCCTTTCTGCCGCAGTTCGGAACCGTCAGGGCGAGGAGCAGCGCGACAATGAGGCGTGAAGGCCCGGGTCGAAGTGTCATCTCGGGGGCGTGCCGGCATCTTCTCACGGCCAAGTGCACTCCCTGGAAACGCCCGAAACCGAGGCTCAGCCATCATTGCCTAGAGCAATAAAACTCAATGGCCATAGTATTTTAGATTAGGATTCCCAAAGCAGGTTTCAGATGTCCAGTTCTATCCTCCTACAGGATCAACGAAACGCTACCCATCGCACCCGAGGTATCTCGAAGGCAAACCGTCGTCATTTGTGTGACGCTCGGGCTAATGCTGGGAGGACCACCTCACTCTAAGTGATTGAACAGCAATATATTGTTGGCACGCTCTGGGCACCCACAATATCTTGCGTTTTTCCCTTGACACCCCTGGACCGGTGTTTATAATCGCCGACACACTCAACGTGACGACACACCGCCGGCGAGCCCCCCAATAAAGGCCCTCCGGAGGGGCGATCCGTAGAGCAGACAGCCTAGAGTTGGAGGAATGGCCCTGATGTCGACCCACCCAGTGGAGAACCCCCGGAGCGAGCCTCGGAAGGAAGCCACCACAGAGAAGCGCACCGGGCTGAGTCACCGGCGATACTTCACCAAGGAAGGGCGACACCCCTACGACGAGCTGGCGTGGGAGCTGCGCTCCGCGGTGATCAACGACGAGCGCGGGCAGCCGGTGTTCGAGCAGCACGGCATCGAGATCCCTACCACCTGGAGCCAGACCGCGACGAACATCGTCGCCTCCAAGTACTTCCGCGGCCAGCTCGGCTCGCCGCTGCGCGAGTCGAGCGTCAAGCGCCTGATCTCCCGCGTGGTGGATTCGATCCGCAGCTGGGCCGACCAGCAGGGCTACTTCGCGACGCCGCAGGACACCGCGGCGTTCTGCGACGAGCTGACGCACCTGCTCGTCACGCAGAAGGCCGCCTTCAACAGCCCGGTCTGGTTCAACGTCGGGATCGAGGAGCGCCCGCAAGCCTCGGCATGCTTCATCAACTCCGTCAACGACACCATGGACTCGATCCTCGGCCTGGCCAAGACCGAGGGCATGCTGTTCAAGTTCGGCTCGGGCACCGGCTCCAACCTGTCGAGCATCCGTTCCTCGAAGGAGCCCCTGGCCGGTGGCGGCACTGCCTCGGGCCCGGTCTCGTTCATGCGCGGCTACGACGCCTTCGCCGGCGTGATCAAGAGCGGTGGCAAGACCCGGCGTGCGGCGAAGATGGTGATCCTGAACGCGGACCACCCGGACATCGTCGAGTTCATCAGCGCCAAGGCCGACGAGGAGCGCAAGGCCTGGGCCCTGATCGACGCGGGCTACGACGGCTCCTTCAACGTGAAGGGCGGCGCCTACGACTCCGTCTTCTTCCAGAACGCCAACCACTCGGTGCGAGTGACGGACGACTTCATGCGCGCAGTGGCAGAGGACCGCGACTGGCAGACGCGCTACGTGCTGGCGAACCAGCCCTGCGAGACCTTCCGCGCCCGCGACCTGATGAAGCAGATGGCCGAGGCTGCCTGGCAGTGCGGCGACCCGGGCATGCAGTTCGACACCACCATCAACGACTGGCACACCTGCCCCAACACGGCGCGCATCAACGCCAGCAACCCGTGCTCCGAGTACATGTTCCTCGACGACACGGCCTGCAACCTCGCGTCCCTGAACCTGATGAGGTTCCTGCGCGAGGACGGCGAGTTCGACACCGAGGCTTTCAAGGCGGCCTGCCGCACCGTGATCACGGCCCAGGAGATCCTGGTCGACAACGCCAGCTACCCGACCCAGGCCATCGACCGCAACAGCCACGACTACCGGCCCCTGGGCCTCGGCTACGCCAACCTGGGCGTGCTGCTGATGACGCGTGGCCTGCCCTACGACTCGGACACCGGCCGCTCCTTCGCGGCGGCGATCACGGCGCTCATGCACGGCGAGGCCTACGCCCAGAGCGCGCGCGTCGCCTCCGCACTGGGCCCCTTCGCCGGCCACGACAAGAACGCCGAGCCCATGCTGCGCGTGATCGACAAGCACCGGCAGCACGCCCACATGATCGACCCCACGCTGGTGCCGCGCGACCTGATGCAGGAAGTGTTCCGCACCTGGGACGACGCCTACACGCTGGGCGTGCAGCACGGCTTCCGCAACAGCCAGGTCACTGTGCTGGCTCCCACCGGCACCATCGGCTTCATGATGGACTGCGACACCACGGGCATCGAGCCCGACATCGCCCTCGTCAAGTACAAGAAGCTGGTGGGCGGCGGGATGATGAAGATCGTCAACCAGTCGGTGCCCGGTGTGCTGAAGAAGCTGGGCTACACGGCGGGCCAGGTCGAGGACATCCTGCGCTACGTCGATCAGAAGGAGATGATCGAGGGCGCGCCCCACCTGAAGGACGAGCACCTGCCGGTCTTCGACTGCGCCTTCCCGCCGGCGAACGGCAAGCGCTCGATCCACTACATGGGCCACATCAAGATGATGTCGGCCGTGCAGCCCTTCCTGTCGGGCGCCATCAGCAAGACCGTCAACATGCCCACCGACGCCACGCCCGAGGGCATCGCGAGCGCCTACGTCGAATCGTGGCGCCTGGGGCTCAAGGCGGTCGCGGTGTACCGCGACGGTTGCAAGCGCAGCCAGCCGCTCTCCACCAGCAAGGAACAGGCGGGCGAGGCCCCTCGCGTTTCCGACTCGGTGGAACCGCGCCCGGCGCGCCGCAAGCTGCCCGACGAGCGGCGCTCCATCACCCACAAGTTCTCGATCGCCGGCCACGAGGGCTACATCACGGTGGGGATGTACGAGGACGGCAAGCCCGGCGAGATCTTCCTGGTGATGGCCAAGGAGGGCTCGACCATCTCCGGCCTGATGGACGCCTTCGCCACCTCGATCTCCATGGCCCTCCAGTACGGCGTGCCACTGGAGGCGCTGGTCGAGAAGTTCTCCCACGTGCGCTTCGAGCCCTCCGGCTTCACCAAGAACCCCGAGATCCCGTTCGCCAAGAGCATCACCGACTACATCTTCCGGTGGCTGGCCTCGAAGTTCATGTCGGCCGAGGACGCGCAGGCGAGCGGCGTGCACAGGATGTCGCCGGCGGACCAGCCCTCCGCGACAGACACGCCTGCGGTGCCGGCGGCGGCCGGAGCCTTCAGGAACCAGGCCGATGCGCCGTCCTGCCACGTGTGCGGCAGCATCATGATGCGCAACGGCTCGTGCTACCGCTGCGCGAACTGCGGCACCACGTCGGGCTGCTCCTAACCCGTGTCCAGCCCAGCCGCCATGCCTCGACCGCCGGCGCCGCCGGCGGTGGCCGAGCCGGTGCGCGCCTGGGCGCACTGTCGCAACGCGCTCGGGATCGCGCGGCTGCTCGTCCACGAAGGCCGGCCGGCAGACCTGGTGGGCACGGCCTGCCGCATGGCTCTCGAGGCCGCCAGCCGCGCCGCGCTGGAGCGGAGCGGGTTCCCCTGCGACGGCGATCTCGAGCGGAGCCTGGATCGCCTCTCGGCGCCCCACGATCTGCTGGCCGGCCTCGAGGACGCGGAGCCGCAGACGCGGCTCGCGGCCTGCGAGCGCGCGATCGGCTTCCTGTCGGCCTACTTGCGCGCGGAGTCGCCCGAGAGGTCCTGGGCGTTCTGAGCCTCACGCCGCTTCGCCGCCCACTGGTCGGCGAAGCGGCGGATCCATCCCGTCGCGAAATTCTCGCTGAAGACACGGGGCTCGGCAGCAGGCTCTGCCGCCTCGCTGCTGCCGGCGGAGCTGCTCCTTGGATCGTCCATCGGTGCCTAGAGTAGAACGCGCCGGGTCTGCCGGCAGTTCCCTGGGGGCGTGACGGCTCGCACAGGTCCCGAGTCGCCCACCACACAGCAAATAGCGTTTTTTCCTTGACACAACACAAGATATGGCGTTAGCCTGCGTTGGAACTTCAACATGGAGCCTGCGGCCTGAAGCCCATCCCTCGGTCGTCCGAGGCGCCGCGCCGAGCACTCCACAGCCTATCCATCTCTCTCGCCCGCAACCTGGAAGTCGTCGAGTTCGCCCGCCGCCTGGTGCAGGACTACCGCGCCCGCGATCGCATGGGACGCGTCGCCGCCGTCTTTACGTTCGTCGGTCATCTCGTCGGCGTGCCGGCGCCCGAGTACAACTGCCGCGACGGGGTCGACGTCCTGCTCGCCCTCGCGGGCGAGCAGGAAGGCCCCGCCGTGATCCTCGCCGCGCTGCTGCTGGCCCTGGGAGAGAAGGCCACGGTCGACTACGCGCCGGGCATGGCGTTCGTCCGCCTGGAGCTCGATGCGGCCGATCTGCCGCGGCTTGCGCCCTTCACCGATCTGCGCCGCGCCCGCGGCCGCTTCTACCTGCCCCTCGACGCCCGCACGCCCCGCGCCACGCTCGGCATGCTCCGCGCGCGCTGACGCTCCAGTTCAGGGAACCGTAGTAGGCTCGCGCACGTTCATGCAGGGAGTGGGGGCGCCTCTCGTCGAGTTTCGCGACCTCGCCGTGTCGTATGGCCCCGTCCAGGCCCTCGGAGGCGTCACGGGGGCGATTGCCGAGGGTGCCACCGGCCTCCTGGGTCCCAACGGCGCCGGCAAGACGACGCTGCTCAAGACGCTGCTCGGTTTCCTGACGCCCGACTCCGGTTCGCTCACGGCGTTCGGGCTCGATCCTATCCGGCAGTCGCTCGAGGTGCGCCGGCGCATCGGCTACATGCCCGAGCAGGACTGCCACCTGCCGGGCATGACCGCGTCGGCCTTCGTCGCGTTCGCCGCCGAGCTCAGCGGCCTGCCGCGCGACGAGGCGATCAGCCGCTCCCACGAGGTGCTCTACTACGTGGGCCTGGGCGAGGCGCGCTACCGCACGGTGGACACCTATTCGACCGGCATGAAGCAGCGCGTGAAGCTGGCCCAGGCCCTCGTCCACGACCCGGACCTGCTGCTGCTCGACGAGCCCACGAACGGCCTCGACCCCGGAGGCCGCGAGGAGATGCTGGCGCTCATCCAGGACATCGCGACGCGCCGCGGCATGAGCCTGCTGCTGTGTTCGCACCTGCTCCACGACGTGGAGCGCGTGTGCCGCAGCGTGGTGGTCTTCAACCAGGGCCGCGTGGCCGCCCAGGGCACCATGGCCGAGCTGACCGGCACGCGGCGTTCGGTGTTCGACGTCCGGCTCAAGGGCGACCCGGCGGCGTTCCTGACCGACGTCAAGGACGCGGGCGGCGACTGGACCGAGGGCGAGGACGGCTTCCGCGTCTTGCTTCCCGAGGGCCAGGGCCCCGAGACGATCTTCCGTCTCGCGAAGGGGGCCTCGGCCCAGGTGCGCGCGCTGCGCCCCGGCGCCGAGAGCCTGGAAGACGTGTTCCTGCGCGCCCTCGGCCACGAGGTGCAGTCGTAAGCCATGCCGATCTACGACCAGGGCTACCGCCGCTACGAGGCCCGCGAGGCGCTGCGCAGCGTCCGCTTCTGGCCGATCACACGCGAGGGGCTGTCGCTCATCCTCGCGAAGCGCGCGTTCCTGTTGCTGTTCGGCGTCGCATGGCTCCCGTTCGTCGCGTGCGTTGTCTGGGTCTTGGTCGTCACGAAGGTCCCCCAGTTCGAAGCCGCGCTACCCATCGACGGCCGCCTGTTCGGCCAGTTCCTGGCCATGCAGGGCTTCTGGACGCTGCTGCTCTCGGTGTTCGGCGGTGCTGGGCTGGTGGCGAACGACCTGCGCACCGGGGCCATCCTGGTCTACCTGTCGAGGCCGCTCACACGCCGCGACTACGTCCTCGGCAAGCTCGGCGTGCTGATGGCGCTGAACCTGGGCGTCACGCTGTTGCCGGGCCTCCTGCTCTACGTAGTGGGCCTGGGCCTGGCGCCGGAGCAGTACCTGAAGTGGGAGCTGTGGTGGATCGCGCCCGCCATCGTCGCCCAGGCCAGTCTGATGTCTCTCGCGATCAGCGTCGTCGCGCTGGCCGTGTCGTCCCTGTCCCGGAGCGCTCGCATCGCGGGCCTCTCGTTCTTCGGCTTGGTGGTGGGCCTCGACGTGGCGCGGGGCATCCTCGTCAACATCGTGCGCGCCGAGTGGGCCAGCGTCGTCTCGCTGCAGGGCAACCTCGAGGCCGTGGCCGTGGCGCTGTTCGGTATCGCCGGCCGCCGCACGGCCGAGCCCGCCTGGGCCGCCGCCGTGCTGGCCCTTTGCATCGTGGCGTCGCTCCTAGTGCTGCGCTCGCGCGTGCGCGCGGTGGAGATCGTGAAGTGAGCGCCGCGATCGAGTTGGTCCGCGCATCGCGCTGGTACGGCCCCGTGATCGCGCTGAACGACGTCACGACCGCCATAGCACCCGGCGTGACCGGCCTGCTCGGCCCCAACGGCGCCGGCAAGTCCACATTTCTCAAGCTCGTCGCAGGGCAGCTGGCGCCCAGCCAGGGCGAGGTGCGCCTGCTCGGCGCGCCGGCTTGGGGCTCTCCCGAGCTGTTCCACCGCGTGGGCGTGTGCCCGGAGACCGACGCGTTCTGGGAAGGGATGACCGGCTGGCAGTTCCTCACGGCGCTGCTGCGCCTGACCGGCTTCGACGAGAGCGAGTGCCGGAAGCGCGCCGAGGCCGCCCTGGTGCAGGTGGATCTGGTGGCCGCCAAGGACCGCAAGATCGCCGGCTACAGCAAGGGCATGCGCCAGCGCGTCAAGCTGGCCCAGGCCCTGGCCCACGATCCCGAGGTCCTGCTCCTCGACGAGCCCGTGACGGGGATGGACCCGGTGAACCGGCGGCGCGTGGTGGACCTGGTGAAGCGCCTCGGCAAGGAAGGCAAGACCGTCGTGGTGTCGAGCCACATCCTCCACGAGGTGGAGGCGATGACGCGCCGCGTCCTCTTGATCCACAACGGTCGCATCCTGGCCGAGGGCGACGTGCGCGAGATCCGCGACCTGATGGACGAGCATCCGCACACCGTGTCGATCCGGGCCCGCGAGCCACGCAGCGTGGCGCGGGCGCTGGTCGCCGCGCCCAGCGTCGTGTCCCTCGCGTTCGGCCCTGAAGGCGAGTGGGTGACCATCCAGACCGCCCGGCCCGACGATCTGTACACGGCCTTGCAGGACGTCGCCGTGGAGGCCGGGGTCAGCGAGATGTTCTCGCCCGACGAGAACCTCGAGTCCGTCTTTCGCTACCTGGTGGAGCGGTGAGCCGCGACCGCGCTCGCCCGCTGCCCCTCGCGGCCGGCGCGAAGGCCGTCTTCGACCTCGCCATCGAGGGCATGGTGTGGACGCGGCGCAGCGTGCTGATGGCGGCCTTGCTCGGCCTGCCGGTGCTGTTCGCGCTGCTGTACCGGATCACGCTGGTCACGAAGCTGCCCTCGACCTTCTCGCCCGCCGATCTCTACGGCAGCATCGTCGCGCTGTTCTACGTGCGCAACGCGGTGCCGCTGGCCGCCCTGTTCTACGCCACGGCCCTGATCGCCGACGAGGTCGAGGGCAAGACCATCACCTACCTGTTCACGCGACCCATCACGCGCGCCTCGATCCTGGTGGGGAAGTTCGCCGCCTACGTGGCGACGACACTGAGCCTCGGCCTGCCGGCCTTGGCGCTGAGCTTCGCTATCATCACCAGCGCGCACGGCCTGGCCGGCGTGCGCGAGGCCCTGCCCCACCTGCCGCGGGACCTGGGGGTCGTGACGCTGGGCTTCCTCGCCTACGGCGCGTTGTTCGCGTTCCTGGGCGTGCTGCTGCGCCGACCGGTGATTCCCGGGCTGCTATTCCTGTTCGTGTGGGAGCTGCTCGCCAACCTGCCCGGCTACCTGCCGCGGGCCACACTCACCGCGTGGCTGCGCTCGCTCATCCTCCACCGTCCGGCCGAGGAGGGCCTTTCGCAGCTCTTCAGCCCCGCGGCCCAGCCGGCCGGCTTGAGCCTTCTGGTTCTGGTCGGCGCGACCGGGGTCTTCGTGGGGCTTGCCTCCGCGTTGTTCGCGCGCCGCGAGTACGTCCTCGAGCAATGACGCGCAGCCGCCTCTTCGTGGCTTCGTCGCTCGGCCTGGTCGCGCTCGTGGCGACCGCGGCCGTGGCTGCGCTGCTGCTGCGGCCCCAGGCCGCCTTGGGGCCGGCGCCGCCCGCGGCCCTGGCGTTGCCGGGAGACTCGCCCTTCGTCATGGGCCTCGACGTGAGGAAGCTGGTGGCGAGCTCCTTCTACAAGAACCAGTCCGCGCGGCAGCCCGTCGACGTCCTGCAGGAGATTGCGAAACAGACGGGACTTGACCCGGAACGCGACGTCGACACGATCGTGTTCGCCGGCTCCAAGGAAGGCGCGCAGCGTGGCGTCGCCGTGGTGGTCGGCCGCTTCGACACGGCGAAGTTGCAGAGCCGGATCGGTCCTTCGCTGGCGGTCCTCGGCGACGGTGCGATCGTCGCGGGAGAGCCAACCCTGGTGCGGGCCACGGTCGACAATCACTCGACGGGCAAGACGGGCCTGGCCTCGAACGCAGCGCAGGTAGCGCGCCTGGAGCGAGTGAGGCCCGGCTCGGCCTTCTGGATGGTGGGCGACGAGAGCGTGCTGCGCAGACTGCCGCGGACAGTCCCATCGCCGATGGGCGGAGGCAGCCTTTCGCTGCCGGCGCTCGAGCAGCTCGTGGTGTCGGGGGAGTTCGAGCCCCAGCTCGCCATCGACGTCGTCGGGGATACGGCCGACGCATCCGGGGCGAAGAACCTGGCCGAGATGCTCAGCGGCTTGATCGCCCTGGTCAAGATGCAGACCGCGCAGAGGCCCGAGATCGCCGGCCTCGCCACGGCCTTCAACGTCAGCCACGCGCAGAACCAGGTCAGCGTGGCGGTGCGGATGCCGCCCGACCTGGTCGAGGCGCTGCAGAAGTCGGCGCGCGGCGACGCGGCGACGCCGGAGGTGCGATGAGACCCGAAGACATCGTCGGAGCCGTCCTGCGCGGGGTCCTGACCTCGGGCGGCAAGCCGTCGGCGAAGACCTTGCGCCGCCTGAGCCACGGCCAGCTGCTCAGCACCCGGAACATCGTCACCGCGGCTGCGGCGGCCTGGGGCCTCTACGAGGCGATGCAGAGCGGCACCGGCGGTGTCGCCGGGCCGGTCGGCTCGGGCCCGCGTCCGCAGCCCGCGCCGTCCTCCCACGTTCCGCCCCCTACGCCCTCGTCACTTCCGATACCCCAGGCCGGCCCAGCCGCGAAGCCCGCGCCGATGCCGCCGCCGCTGCCTGTGCCAGTCGCGCCGCCGGCGCCCCTGGCCGCTGCCGAAGACGGCGGTTTCCCGCCCGATCTGGCGCGCGCCATCCGCGTCCTGATCGCGGCGGCCCGCGCCGACGGGGACCTCAAGCCCGAGGAGGGCGCCTTGATCGCGCGCCAGGCGGCCGCCGGCGGAGCCGAGGAGCTGGTGCGCGCAGAGCTGCTGATGCGGCGCAGCCTGGCCGAGATCGTGAGCGGTGTGGGCGCCCCGGCCGTGGCCGCCGAACTCTACGGGCTGGCGTTCACGGTGCTGCGCGCCGACGAGGACGTGAACAGCGACGAACGCGCCTGGCTTGCGGAGCTGGAGCGCGTCTTGAAGCTCGATTCGCCCACGGCGCGGCGCATCGAGGAAGAGGTGGCCGGGCGGATCGACGGGACGAGTAGCTAGCCCAGCCGGACCGAGACCAGCTTCGAGACGCCCGGCTCCTCCATGGTCACGCCGTAGAGTTGATCGGCGATCTCCATGGTCTTGCGGCTGTGGGTGATCAGGACGAACTGGGTGTCGTCCTTCAGGCCCGCGAGCATCCGCACGAAGCGACCGATGTTGGCGTCGTCGAGCGGCGCGTCCACCTCGTCGAGGATGCAGAAGGGCGAGGGCTTGTACTGGAAGATCGCGAACAGGAGCGCAATCGCCGTCAGCGCCTTCTCGCCCCCCGAGAGCAGCAGCACGCTCTGCAGGCGCTTGCCCGGCGGCTGCGCCATCACGTCGATGCCGCTCTCCAGGATGTCCTCTTCGTCGATCAGGGACAAGCCCGCGGTGCCTCCGCCGAAGAGCTGCTTGAAGATCTCGCCGAAGTGCTGGTTGATGACCTGGAACGCCTCCTGGAAGCGCTCCCTGGAGGCCTTGTCGATGCCCTTGATCGCGCGCTCCATCTCGGCGATCGAGTCCACCAGGTCCTGGCGCTGGGCGGTGAGGAAGCTGAGCCGCTCCTCGAACTCCTGGGCCTGTTCGACCGCCAGCACGTTGACGGGGCCCATGCGGTCCAGCCTCTCGCGCAGGTCCTGGATCTGGGCTTCGACCGCGGACAGCTCGCGGAGCTTGTCTTCGTCCCCCAGGCTCTTCGCGGCCTCGGCCGGTCCCATGCCCACGGCCTGGACGCACTCGCGGCCCACGTGGTCGAGGTCCGAGCCGGCACGCGCCTTGTGCACCTCGAGTTCTGCGAGGGCCTCGCGCAATGTCTCGCGCTCGCGCCGGCGCTCTTTGAGCGCCTGCTCGCGCGCGTCCAGTTCGTTGCGGATCTCGCGCACCGCGTCCTCGACCCGCGCGCTCTGACCCAGCGCCCGGTCGCGCTCCGCCAGCGCCTCCGCCAGCAGGCGCTCGGTCTCGCGCAGCTCCGCGTGCAGCTCCTGCTCGCGCCCTCGCAGCTCGACGCCGCGCTTGTGCGCCGACTCGATGCGCGCCAGCAGCTCGTCATTGTCCTTCTCGAGGCGCCGGACTTCGACCGCGGCCGCGGCCGCGCGCTCGCGCAGCGCGGCGAGCAGCGAACGCGCTTCCGCCGAGCGCGCCTGGGCCGCCTCCGCCGCGGCGCGCGCCTCGCCGACCGAATGCCCCAGCGCCGTCAAGCGCTCGGACCCCGCCAGGCGCTCCACCTCGGCCGCGCCCAGGGCCTGCTCGATCTCGGCCAGCCGGACGGCCGCCACGCCCCGCTCGTCCTCGGCCTGACGGCGTTCGGTGTCGAGCACCGCCGCCTTGCGATCGAGACGCGCGGACTCTTCGGCCGCCACCGCCAGGTCGTGACGGATGGCCACCAGGTCCTTCTCGGCGGCGTGGATCCGCTCCTCGAGACTGCGGGCCAGAGCGGCGGCCTCTTCCGAGACGCGGCGCTGCTCGGCCTCGCCGGCGCGGGCGGCGGCGAGCTGGGTCAAAAGCTCGTTGAGGCGCACCTCGACCTCGCGGATCTCGCGGCGCGGCGCCAACAGGCCCTTCACCGCGCGGCCGCCGTCCACCATGGCGCCGCGGATCGTCTCGCCCGGCAGGGTCACGCAGGGGATGGCGGCGTGGCGCGACTGCACGTCGAGGGCGTCCTCGAGATTCTCGAACACCAGGCCGTTGGGCAGCGAGGCGCGCAGCTTCGCCGCGTGAGGCCCGCCGACGCGGTACAGGTCCGAGAGGATCGCCTTGACCTTGGGCTCCACGCGTTGGACGTCGCGGAAGCATTCGCAGTCGAACTCGGTTCGGGCACTGGCCAGGGGCAGGAAGGTCCCGCGGCCGGCCTCGCTGCGGCGCAGGTACTCGACGCCCTGCAGCGTCGTGGCGGTGTCCGGCACCAGCACGGCCTGCAGGCGGTCGCCCAGGAAGGCCTCGACCGCGCGCTCGTGGGCCTTGTCGGTCTCGACGTTGTCGGCCACGACACCCAGCACCTGCAGGCCCTCGGGCCGCTCGAGCAGCGCGCGCACGCCCTCGTCAAAGGCCGAATGCGTGGCGACCATCTCCTGCAGCGACATGAGGCGCCCCTGGAGCGAGTCGCGCTCGCTCTGGAGGCCCTCGGCCTGCTGGCCGAGGGCCAGGGCGCCCGCGCGCGCGGCCTCGGCGCAGGCCGCCGCCTCGGCTCGCTCGCGGCCCAGGCCCTGGGCCAGCGCCTCGCTCTCGCTGCGGCGCAGCTCGGCCACGTGGCGCAGCGCCTCCACGCGGGCCCGCTCGCGCTGCATCTCGGCGGTCTCGGCCGCGAGCTTCAGCAGGTCGGCCGAGGCGCGCTCGGCGTTGCCCGCCACGGACTCGCGCGCGTTGCTGAGCGCGGCGATGCGTCCCAGGGCCGTGATCTGCGCCTCGCGCGATCGCTCCTGGTCGGCTTCGGCCGCGAGCTGAGCCTGCGAGGCCGCGACGAGAACCGCTTCGGCAGCCGAGAAGGCCAGATCGGCCGCGTGCACCTCGCCCAGCAGCCGCGCCTCGTCGCTGCGGGCCGCGCCGAGAGCAGCCTCCAGGGGCTCGACGCGGGACTGCAGCTCCGCGGCCTCTTGCTGCGCCTGTGCGCCGCGCGTGGCGGCGTCCTGGAGCTGCTCCTTGCAATAGCCGCTCTTACCCTGGTGGCGATCCACCGCGAGCGTGAGCTCGTTGAGCGTCGCGCGGGCCGACTCCAGGCGCGCCTCCTCGTCGTACAAGGACGTGCGCCGGGCCTCCATCTGCGCTTCCTCGGTCTCGAGGGCCAGGCTCGCGGCCTGCTCGCGCCCGCCCTCCAGCGCGAAGCGCTCCTCCAGGCCGCGCAGCAGCGAGTCGAGGTCGAGGTAGCGGCGGCCGAACAGGACGCGCTCGACGCCCTGCATCTCCTCGCGCAGCGCGCGGTAGCGCCGGGCCTTGCCGGCCTGGCGCCTCAGGCTCTCGAGCTGCTTTTCGACCTCGTGAACGATGTCGCTCACGCGCAGCAGGTTCGCCTGGGCCGCCTCGAGCTTGAGCTGCGTCTGGCGCCGGCGCGCCTTGTACTTCGTGATGCCGGCCGCCTCCTCGATCAGCGCGCGCCGGTCGGCCGGCTTGCTCGAGAGGATCTGGCCGATCTTGCCCTGCTCGATGATCGAGTACGCCTTGGAGCCCAGGCCCGTGTCCATGAACAGCTCGTGGACGTCGCGCAGCCGGCACAGCTCGCCGTTCATCAGGTACTCGCTGGTGCCGTCGCGGTACAGGCGCCGGGTCACCACGCACTCGGGGTTGCCGTCGGGGCTGTTGCCGTTGAGGCCCGAGACCCGGAGGTTCACCTCCGCCATGCCGAGAGGCTGGCGCGCGGCGCTACCCGCGAAGATCACGTCCTCCATCGAGGCGCCGCGCAGGCTCTTCGCGCTCTGCTCGCCCAGGACCCACGAGATCGCGTCCGAGATGTTGCTCTTGCCGCAGCCGTTCGGCCCCACGATGCCCGTGACTCCGCCCTTGAAATCCAGCTCCTGGCGGTCACAGAAGGACTTGAAGCCCACGATCTCGACCTTCTCAAGGCGCATCGACACCCCTAGATGTTGTTGCTCCCTTGGAATCTAGCACAAGGGAATGAGGAACGTCCAGGCAAAAGCCAGGTACTTGATCGGAAAGGACTTGGGTGGATTAGGATACGCGCCAAAGGGCCACCCAGAAAATGCTCGCCCGCTGCCCGAAGTGCGGGGTGCGCTTCGCCGTCCCGGAGGAGCGCGCCCAAAACCCTGAGCTCGTCGTCCGCTGTCGTTGCGGCGCCGAGTTCCCGCTGCATGCGCCGCGGCCGGCCCGTACCGCAGCCGCCGCCGCTGCACAGGCCCCGCCCGTCGAAGCAGCGCCGCGCGCCGCGCCGCCCGCGGGAGCGCCGACGCTGCGTACCGGCGCCTTCCGTCGTTGCGTGAATCACCCCCAGGCGAAGTCCGAGAGCGTGTGTCCGGCGTGCGCCGTCGGCTTCTGCCGCGAGTGCGAGCAGCGCGTCCGCAACGTTCCGGTGTGCCCGCGCTGCGAGGGACTGTGCGGCGACACCGTGAAGGTCGAGGAAGACCTGGCCCGCGACACCCAGCGGGCGCGCACCATGGCCGACGACAGCGGCTTCATCGCGGCCTATCCGTTCACGGACCGCGTCGCCTACGTGATGCTCGCGCTGTTCACCTGGTTCTTCTCGTTGTTCTCGGCGATGCCTCTCGGTGTCGTGCTCTCCAAGGGCGTGCTGGTCTGGTACAGCTTCACCGCCCTGAGCAAGGTCTCGGCCGGCCGGTTCCGCGGCTACATGCCGAACTTCGGCGACATCACCGACATCGTTCACCCGTTGCGACTCAGCACCGCGGCGTTCCTGGCGGCGTCCTGGCCACTCGTCGTCCTGATCTTCTGGGCTGGCCCCGTGGAACTGTTCGAGCGGTCTGGTCTCGAATCCGCCATCGTTCACGCCCAGGAAGCGGAGCAGCCGACTCCCGAGGGCCAGGGCGAGGACGCCCACGAGGACACGGAATCCAGCGACGAGGATGCCGAGGGCGAGCCGAGCCCCGACGCTGCCGAAGAACCCGAGGCTGCAAGTCCGGAAGACTACGACAGCGGACCGCCCCTCTACGTCAAGGGACTCTATGCGCTCGCCTTTCTCTGGCAGCTCCTCTACATGCCCATGGCCCAGATCGTCGCCGCGATCTCGCGCGGGTTCTGGAAGACCCTGAACCCGATCATCGGCGTCGAGGCGATCGCCAAGATGGGGTCGGCCTACTGGTTCGCCGCGCTCCTGTATAGCGTCCTGACCATCGTTCAGACCCTGCTCGCCCAGGTCCTGTCCCTGGTTCCCATCGCCGGAAGCCTGGTCGGTTCGTTCATCGGCGCCTATGTCTCGCTGACCACCGGTTGCGCCCTCGGGCTCGCGGTGTTCAAGAAGGCGAAGGAGCTCAATCTCGACTGACGGAGGTCCCATGTCCCTTGCGCTGTGTCTCGCTCTGGCGCTCGCCGTACCCGTCGCCGCCGAGCAGAAGAAGACCGAGCAGAAGAAGGCGGGCCCCGTCACCCCGGAGGACCTGGTTCTGCAAGCCGAGGAGAAGGTCGCCGCCGGCGATACGGACGCGGCGGCGGAGCTGCTGCGCCGCGCGGTCGCCATGGGCGGCGCCTCCGGCGACCCCGGCCTGCGCCTGGGCCGGCTGCTCGAGTCGCGCTACGAGCTCGACGGCGCCATCGACGCGTACAAGGCCGCGGCTCCGAAGCTGACCGGCGGAGCCAAGGGCGAGGCGCTGGCCCGGCTGGCCGTGGTCCAGGAGATGCGGGGAAGCGCCGAGGCCGCGCAGAGCGCCGACGCGGCCGTGGCGGCCGACCCGGAGGGCGCATGGACGAAGGTGGCGCTCTCCCGCGCGCGCGCAAGGGCCGGCAACGCCGACGAGGCGCTGCGCCTGGCCGGGGAGGCGGTAGCGAAAGGCGCCGGCGCTCCGGCCGTGTGGGCACGGGGTTTCGCGAACGAAGCCAAGGGCGACCTGGTCGCGGCCGAGGCGGATTATCGCGAGGCCCACGCGACCGCCCAGACCCGGGTCGCTGCGTCCATCGGCCTCGCCCGCGTCCTGCGCAAGTCGGGGCGCGCGGCCGAGGCGGAGCCGATCCTCGCCAAGGCCCTCGAAGCGGCGCCGGGCGCCGTAGACGCGTACAAGGAGTCGGCGCGGGTGAAGATCGCGCTGAAGCGCCCCGACGAGGCGATGGGCGATGCGGCCACCGCGGCCGCCCTTGCCGAGAACGATCCCGAAGCCCTCGGCTTGGCCCGCGAAGTCAGCGTGGCGAAGGCCATGGCGGCCGTCGCGGCCGGACAGGTGGACGACGCGATCCGGGACCTGACGACCCTGCGCGACCAGAGCCCCGAGTTCGCGGGCGCGCGCATCGGCCTGGCGAAGGCCTACGTCGCCAAGCGGCAGGTAGACGCCGCGATCACGGAGCTGCAGAAGGCGGTCGAGATCGATCCGGCTTCGGCGGACGCCTGGTACCAGCTCGGCTATGCCCAGCACATCCTCAAGGGCAACGCGGCCGCGGCGGTGGCGCCCTACGACAAGGCGGTCGCCGCCGAGCCGGGGAACACGACCTACCGGACGAACCTGGGCGCTGCGCTCAGCGCGGCCGGACAGTACGACCGCGCCGTTGCGGAGCTGACCAAGGTGACCGCGACACCGGGCTACGATCGCGCGGACGCCTGGATCTACACGGGCCAGGCCCAACTGGGAGCGAAGCGCTACAAGGACGCCCTGGCGCCCCTGCAGAAGGCCACCGAGCGCGCGCCCCAGAGCGACCAGGCTTGGGCGTTCCTGGGCTGGGCGTACTTCGGCCTGAAGGACGCCGACAATTTCAAGAAGGCGGCCGGCAAGGCCAAAGCCCTGGGCTACAAGGAGCCGACGCTCCTGCAGTACCTGCAGCGGATCGAAGCGGGGGAGCCCATCAAGTAGCCGGCGAGCCGCCGTTCGCGCGGAACCTTGACGCCCACGATAGCGTAGTGATATAAGGCTGATATCACACTGGTGGGAGGCAAGCGATGATCCGCGAACGCGAAACCGAACAGGTGCCGGGCCTCTTGGCCCTGTTCCTGCTGCTGTTCATGCTGGGCGCCGCGGGCTTCTTCGCGGTCCAGTCGTTCCGCCACCAGAACCTGCCTTGGGGTCTCGCCTGGAGCTTCGCCTGCAGCGCGTTCGCCTTCTGTCTCGGTGGGCTGTTCGTCGTGAACCCCAACGAATCGAAAGTGCTGCAGCTCTTCGGCGCCTACCGGGGCACGGTCAAGACCGCCGGGCTGCGCTGGGCCAACCCGTTCTACTCGAAGCACTCGATCTCGGTGCGCGTGCGGAACTTCGAGAGCGCGCGCCTGAAGGTCAACGACGCGGACGGCAATCCGGTCGAGATCGCCGCCGTGGTGGTGTGGCGCGTGGTGGACAGCGCCGAGGCCTGCTTCGAGGTGGACGACTACGAGAACTACGTCAAGGTGCAGAGCGAGTCGGCTGTGCGCAGCCTCGCCACCCGCTATCCCTACGACGCCCACGAGGAACACCACAAGTCCCTGCGCGGCAGCACCGATGAGGTGGCGGCGGACCTGAAGTCCGAGATCCACGAGCGCCTGGCCAAGGCCGGCGTCCAGGTCATCGAAGCCCGCATCAGCCACCTGGCCTACGCGCCCGAGATCGCGGCGGCGATGCTGCAGCGCCAGCAGGCCGGCGCCATCGTGGCGGCCCGCCAGCGCATCGTGGACGGCGCCGTGGGCATGGTCGAGATGGCACTGGCGCGGTTGTCGAGCAACAACATCGTGCAGCTCGACGAGGAGCGCAAGGCGGCCATGGTCAGCAACCTGCTCGTGGTGCTGTGCGGCGAGCGCGGCGCGCAGCCCGTGGTGAACACCGGGACGATCTACCAGTAGGGACGAATGGCCGACCGCAAGGCCTTCCTGCTGCGCATCGACCCGGCCGTCCTCGACGCCCTGCAGCGCTGGGCGAACGACGATCTGCGGAGCCTCAACGGGCAGATCGAGTTCGTCCTGCGCCGGGCCCTCGAGGCGGCTGGCCGCGGCCCGAAGTCCGCATCCCGGCCAACACCACAGAGATCACAGAGGTGAACGGATCAGGACACCGAGGGGAGTTGGCCCTCGGCACAACCCAGCCACTCTGTTCTCTCGCGATGTCTAGCGCAGCTTCAGCCGCTGGATCGGGATCGCGCGGTTCTCGAAGGTCGCGACCGCGTAGGGCAGCAGGCGCTTTTGCAGCCGCTCCGGCAGCGAGGCGGCCGCCGCCGGGGTCAGCAGCGCCTCGTGGCGGCGCGCGCGGTCCTCGCCGAGCTTGGAGGCCAGGTTCACCTCGAGGCCGAACACGTCGGCTTCGACCTCCAGCACGTCGCCGTAGCCGATGCCGTAGCTGAAGCCGAGGCGCTCGTGGGCCGGCCGGCCCGTGTTGAGCTTGCGCAGCCCCGCCTGGATCGCCGAAACGCCGTCGCAGGCCAAAGCCGCATCGGGAAACGTGAGCAGCAGGCTGTCGCCCTCGGCCTTGAGCAGGCGGCCGCCCGAGCGCCTGATCCCGGGCTCGAGGTGGCGCAGCGCGCGATCGAACAGCATCAGGAAATGCAGGATGCCGTGGCGCGCGACCAGGACGGTGAAGTCGTCGGTGTCGGTGAAGACCACGGCGCGCTTCGTGAACAAGCGCGGAAACGTGCGGCAGTCGAGCTCGGGCCGGCGCGCTGCAACTGTGCCGGCGCGCTGCCTTAGGAAGGCCGAGAGCCTTCGCGTCCGTGGCCCGGCGACCCGAAAGTACCCCACCAGCGCTCCCGCTGCCCGCCTAGCGGAACTCCACGCTCACCACTCGATCTCCGGGCAGCGCGCTGCACTCGACCAGGGGCGAGAAGCTCGCCAGGCAGAACTGGCGCTTGGTGCCGGTCAAGGTTTCCCCGACCAGGTCCAGCACCCGGACCTGGAAGAACACCTTCTTGGCGTCGGGGGCCAGCACGTCCTTGGAGGGTGGTTGCGGCTTGAGCTTGGTCTTCTTGCCGGCCAGGGTCAGCGTCATGCCGGTGACGGCGGCGCCCGGGACCTTCTGGCCCTGGGAGTCCACCTGCTCGAACACGCGGTGCTGTATCTCGAAACGGGCTCCGGCCACCGAAAGCAGCTTCTCGTCTTCGATCAGCTCGCGGCCCTCGCGGCGCTTGATCTCGGCGAAGGCCGGCGACGAGCCCTGCGCCCAGGTCTGGTACTCGTACACCAGCTTCCACGCGGCCAGCGGCACCTCGGAGCCGTCGGCCAGCCGCGCCATGGCGACGCTCGTGGAGTCCTGGGCGGCGGCCGTGGCCGCGGCGAACAACAGCAGGCAGAGGGCGGGAGCGCGCATCAATAGAAACTCGACTTTCTCGACTGGCCAGTGAAGTCGACGTAGACGGTCTTGACCTCGGTGAAGAACTCGAGGGCCGTGTGTCCCTGCTCGCGGGGACCCACGCCCGTCGCCTTGGTGCCGCCGAAGGGGAGCTGGGCCTCGCCCCCGGGCGTTCCGCTATTGATGTGGACGATGCCGGCCTCCATGCGCTCCGCGAAGCGGAAGACGCTCGATGCGTCGTTCGTGAACACCGAGGCCGAGAGGCCGTAGCGCGAGGCGTTGGCGGTCTGGAGCGCGGTCTCGAAGTCCCGTGCGCGGATCACCGACACCACCGGGCCGAAGATCTCTTCCTGCGCCACGCGCATGGCGTTCGTCACGCCGTCGAACACGGTCGGCTCCACGAAGTAGCCGCGGTCCAAGCCGTCCGTTTCGAGGCGGCGCCCGCCCCGAACCAGGCGCGCGCCCTCGCCCTGGGCGATCTCGATGTACTGGAGGTCCGTCCGGAGCTGGTTCTCGTCCACCGCCGGCCCCATGTCGGCTCCTTCCAGGCCGTTGCCGACCCGGATCTTCGCCGCCCGGGCGGCGAGCTTCTCCACGAAGGCGTCGGCCACGCGCTGGTCCACGATCGCGCGCGAGGTGGCCGTGCAGCGCTGCCCCGTGGATCCGAAGGCGCCCTGGGCCGTACACTCGACGGCCAGTTCCAGGTCGGCGTCGTCCAGCACCACGACGGGGTTCTTGCCCCCCATCTCGCACTGGACGCGGATCATGCGCCGCGCACCCCGCGCGTAGATCTCCGCCCCGACCTCGTTGCTGCCCGTGAACGACACCGCGCGCACCGCCTCGTGATCGAGGATCGCGTTGCCCACCGTGCTCCCCGAGCCCAGCACCAGGTTCAGGACGCCCTTCGGCACGCCGGCGCGCTCGAAGATCGAGACGAGATGCGTCGCCGTGGCCGGAGTCAAGGTGGCGGGCTTGAACACCACGGTGTTCCCCGCCACCAGCGCCGGGGCGATCTTCCACACCGGGATCGCGACGGGGAAGTTCCAGGGCGTGATGCAGGCCACGACGCCCAGCGGATGCCGGAGCGTGTAGCAGAAGTTGTTGGGCAGCTCCGACGGCACCGTGTGGCCGCCCACGCGCCGGCCCTCGGCGGCGATGTACTCGAGGATGTTGACGCTGCGCTGGACCTCGCCCATGGACTCCTTGAGGGTCTTGCCTTCCTCGCGGGTCAGCAGGCGCGCCAGGTCCTCCTTCTCCTTGTCCAGGATCGCGAGGGCGCGGAACAGCGCGGCGCCGCGCTGGGGCGCCGGGGTGTCGCGCCACGCGGGAAAGGCCCGCGCCGCCGCGTCCACCGCCGCGCGCGCCTCCTCGGCGCTCGACAGCGGCACCTGACCGAGCACCTCGTGGACGTCGGCCGGGTTCCGGTTGGGCGCCGCCTTGGCGGACGCGGACTCGCGCCATTCGCCGTCGACGAAGTTGCGGTAGCGCTCCACGAGGCCTCATTATGGGGGCCCCACCCCCATGTCTCAAGCCAGCGAGGAACGCGGCCTCGTCCGCGTCATCGGCCGCTACGACCTCACGGCCGCGGTGATCAACGGCGTCATCGGCAGCTCGGTGTTCGGCATGCCCGCGCGCCTGGCCGAGCTTTTGGGCACCGCCAGCCCCTGGGGCTACGTGATCGCGGGGCTCTTCACCCTGGTCATCGTGCTGTGCTTCGCCGAGGTCGCGAGCCGCTTTCAGGAAGCGGGCGGGCCCTACCTCTACACGCGCGCCAGCTACGGCCCGCTGGTGGGCTTCGAGGTGGGCTGGCTCACCTACTGGGTCCGCGTCACCGCGGTGGCCGCGAACCTCAACGTGTTTTCGGAGTACCTGGGGCAACTCGTGCCCGCGGCCGGCGCCGGCGCCGGCCGCCTCGCGACCATGGCCTTTGTGCTCGGCGTGATCGTGGCGGTCAACATCGTCGGGGTGCGCACGGCGACCTGGGCCGTCAACCTGTTCACGCTGGCCAAGCTCCTGCCCCTGGTCTTCTTGATCCTGATCGGGCTGCCCCAGGTGGAGGCGTCCAACCTGGCCAGCCAGGCGGTAGCCGACCCGCGCTGGCTCGAGGCCATCGTGCTGCTGGTCTTCGCCTACGGCGGCTTCGACGCGCCCTTGATTCCGGCGGGCGAGGCCAAGAGCCCGCGCCGCGACACGGCCTTCGCGCTGCTCGTGGCCCTGGGTGTCATCGCTACCGTGTACGCCCTCGTCCAGCTCGCCGTGGCGGGGCTGGTGCCTAACGTCGCGGGTACCAAGGCGCCGGTGGCGGCGGCCTTCGGCCAGCTCCTGGGGCAGACAGGCGTCACCATCGCGGCGCTGGCCGCGATGACCTCCGTCTGGGGATATGCGACGGGCAACGTCCTCCAATCGCCGCGCCTGCTGTTCGCCATGGGCGAGCGCAACGAGCTGCCCGGCGCGTTCGCGCGTGTGCACAAGCGCTTCCGCACGCCCCACGTGGCGATCGGCGCCTTCGCCGCCTGCACCATGGTCGCGGCCGCCTGGGGCAGCTTCGAGTGGAACGCCACGCTGTCGGCGATCGTGCGCCTCGTGACCTATACGCTGACCTGCGGCGCGGTTCTGGTGCTGCGGCGCAAGCACCCCGACGAGCCGCCGGGCTTCCGCCTGCCCGGCGCCGCGTTCCTGGCGCCGGTGGGGGCCGTGCTGTGCGTGGGTCTCATCGTCACGCGGCCGATGACCCAGGCCTGGGTCCTGATCGCGCTGCTCGCGGCCGGCGCCCTCTTGTGGGCCGTCATGCGGCGGCGGACAATGGTCGCATGACCCCGATCCCCACCTTCCGGGAGGTCGAGGACCAGGTCGGCGCGATCCTGCGCGACCAGGGCGCACTGGCCGCAGTGCTCGTGGACCTCGAGCCGCTGGCGCGCATCGAGCGCAGCTTCGGCGGCGCGACCTACAAGGGCCTGCGCGAGCAGGTGGATCCCCTGATGCGCGAGATGATGGAGAAGCTGCGCGACGGCGACATCCTGACCCGCGACGAGCGCGAGGGCGACCGCTTCCTGCTGCTGCTGGGCCCCAAGCGCGGGGAGGGGCCGTTCCGCCTCGCCGACCTGCGCCGCTTGACGGAGCGCGTCGAGGAATTCCTGACGCCGCGCGTCGGCCGCCTGATCTCGCCTTACCTGCGCGAGCGTCCGCGCATCGACGTCGGCTACGGCTTCGTGCTGTATTCGCCCCTAGAGAGCCCCGAACGCCAGATCCTGCGGCTGATCGAGGACGCCCGCCAGAGCGCGGACCTGCGCGGGCGCGAGCGGGAGCGCGAACGGCGCGAGAGCCTGGTGGAGATCATCCACAACCGCAGCCTGTGGACCGCCTTCCAGCCCATCGTCGAGATCGAGTCGCGCCGGATCATGGGCCACGAGGGGCTGTCTCGCGGCCCCCGGGGCAGCGACCTCGAGCCGCCGATCGCGCTGTTCGGCCTGGCCGGCCGCTGCGGCGTCGTGGAGGAGTTGGAGCGCGCCTGCCGCCGCCAGGCGTTCCTGGACTGGACGACCTTCGGCGGTACAGGCCGCCTGTTCATCAACACCGTCCCAGCCACGGTGCGCGACCCGAGCTTCGTCGGCCGCGGCGTCCTCGACTACCTCGGCGCGGACCAATCGCCCCGCTTCGTGACCCTCGAGATCACGGAGGGCCAGGTGATCGAGAACCTCAACCTGTACCGCGAGGCCATGCACCCGTTCATCGAGCTGGGCTTCAGCTTCGCCATCGACGACGTGGGGGCGGGCTACTCAGGCCTCGAGACCATCGCCAACCTGGGGGCGAGCTACCTTAAGATCGACATGGGCCTGGTGCGCGACGTGCACCAGAAGCGCGTCAGCCAGCAGGTGGTCAAGGCGATCCTCGACATGGCGACCGGCACCGGCGCCACTGTGATCGCCGAGGGCATCCAGACCGCGGAGGAGTCGAGCTGCCTCACGGACCTGGGTGTGCGCTACGGCCAGGGCTACTTCTTCGCGCGGCCCATCGATCCGCTCGCCCACAGGATGAAGATCGTCGCCAAGAACGCGCCGGCCTGAACGTGGCCCGCGTCCGCGGCCGGCTCGTCATGAACGCTGTGGAATACGTCGTCCAGCGATTCGGGCGCGCGGCCCACGAACGCGTGATCGCGGCCCTGCCGAAGCAGCACTGGGGCACGTTCCTGGGTCCGCTCCACGAGGCGTCCTGGGAGCCCGCCATGGACGCGGTGGCCTACTTCGAGACGGCCCGCGCCCTGCTGGCTCCGGGCGAGGAGGCGTTCTACCGAGATGCCGGCCGTTTCGCGGGCCGCATCGAGCGCCAGGTCCAGGGCTACCAGCCGATGGTCAAGGACCCGGCCACCGCGATCCGGCTGGGCCCCAAAGTCTGGAGCAGCTTCTACGACGAGGGGCGACTGGAGGCGATCGTCATCAGCCCCACGGAAGGCCTGGCCCGCATCTTCGACTTCCGCGTCAGCCCCGTGCTCTGCGAGCGTTCCTGCGGCGCCTGGGAAGGCCTGCTCTCCAGCCCGGAGCTGGACGCCAGCACCACCGAGGTGTGCTGCATACATCGCGCCGCGCCGCACTGCGAGATCCGCGTGATGTGGACTCCGGCGGCCCCGCAGTCGGTGGGGCACTAGGGGCTCTCGACGGAGAGCCGCAGGGGCCAGCCGTCCACCCTGGCCTGCTGGTGCACCGCCGCGACCTTCGCCTCCGCTTCCTTCCGGGGATAGTTTCCGACGAGCGCCTGGCCAGTGACGTGCGCCTTGACCATGATCCAGTTGGCCTTCCACCAACCGAAGGCGAACACCTGCTCGAGGATCGCGACGACGTACTCGGCCGGCGTCACGTCGTCGTTGTGCAGCCAGACTCGAACCGGCTCTTCTCGCCGCGCCTGTTCCTCGGGATCGGTCTGCAGCACGACGACGGGCTTCGACGGGCCGGGCTGGAGGAGCGAGCAGCCCACGTCAATTGCAGGCTTTGGCGCCGAGCGTGAACAGCACCAGCACGACTGTCGCAAGGGCGGTGAAGATCGCCGGCCGCCACACGGCCGGCCCCTCGATCTCTGCCGTCGCCGTGGGGCTGCCGGGCTCGTAGACGACGGTGACGGTCTGGCCCCGCGCGTAGATGGGATTCCTCGGATGCTCCACACGCGAACGAAACTTGACGACGGAGCCGTCCGGCATGGGGAACTCCACGAAGTTGGCGTAGTACACGACGGTCTCGGCGCTCTGACCGTGGCTGCCGCCGAACTCGTGGTTCTCCGGAACCACGTTCACGACCTTTCCGGGGACGCGCACGGCTTGCGCGAGAAAGCGGCGGATCCGGATCGCCTGTACGGCGGTCACGACCACGCCGATCGCGATCAGGGCGAGCAGTACGTAGAGGACTCCATCGTCCACAGGCCGGATTCTCTACACCAGGTGCGGCAGGACGCCCGGATCCGCGAGGGGGATCACCACGTCGGCGATCAGCATCCCGTCGGATTTGACCGTAGCGACACCCGCGGCCACCGCGGCGCGCACGTCGCCCACTGCTCCGGTGAGTACGACCAGCCCCTTGCCGCCCGGCTGGTGGCGCGCTTCGATCAACGTCACCTTCGCGGCCTTGACCGCGGCGTCGGCGGCATACACCGCCGAGGCGACGTCGCGCGTCTCGATCAGGCCCACGGCCTCGATGCCCGGCACCTTGACCCGCGCCTTGATCGCGGCCGGAAGCTGGGGGTGCACGTTCGGGATGAGGAAATGATCGACGACGCTATGCCCTGCGGTCTCGAGGCCTGCCTTCAACGCTTCCTCGACCTCGGCGACGCCGCCGCCGAACAGGATCAGGTACTTGCCGCGCGGGGCGACCGTCGTCAGCAACACCTCGACCCGCGCTCGCTTGAGGAGGGCGTCCAGGGCCAGCACGCCGCGGGCGATCGACGCGGTCTCGATGAACCCGAGTGCGGGACCGGGCAGCGCGTCGGCCTTGGCGGGGAGCTTGTCTACCACGCGAGGGACGAGTCTCGGTGCACCGGCTTGCCGTCGAGGAGAGTCAGAAGCACCTTCTGGTTTGCGATCTCGAAGGGCGAGACCTCGAACAGGTTCCTCTCGATCACCACCAGGTCGGCCGCCTTACCCACCTCGATCGAGCCCGCTTCCTTCTCGAGGTCGTTGGCGTAGGCGGCGCCGATGGTGTAGCCGGCGAGAGCCGTTCCCAGGTCGATCGCCTCTTCGGGGACCATCGCCGGCCGGCGCGGCTCCGCGATTCCCTGGCGCGTGACGGCGACCTGGATCGCGTCGAGCGGCTTGAGCGACGACACCGACCAGTCGCTGCCCAGCGCCAGCAGCCCGCCGGCCTTCACGACGCTGGAGATGGGATAGATCCAACGGTTGCGGTCAGGCCCCAGCTTCGGCCAGGTGAGGTCCACGATGTAGTCGTCGGCGTAGGCCCACAGGGCCTGGAAGTTCGCGATCACGCCGAGCTTGCGGAAGCGCGGGATGTCCGCGGGGTCGATCAGCTCCAGGTGCGCGATCTGGTGGCGCTGGCCGCGGGCGCTGGTCTTCGCCTGGGCCTTTTCCAACGCGTCGAGGCTCATCCGGATGCCCCGGTCGCCGATGGCGTGGATGTGCACGTTGAAGTCGTTCTGGGCCAGGCGCAACACGATGGCGTCGAGAGCTTCGGGAGTCCAGTTCGCCTCGCCGCGGTCGCCGGGCTCGTCGAGATACGGCTCCAGCATCGCGGCCGTCCGCGCCTCGATCACGCCGTCGGCGAAGATCTTCGCCGCGACCGGCCGTACGCGCGCGCTGGTCACTTCCTTGCGCACCGCCACCAGCTCGTCCACCTGTTCGGGTCCGCGCAGGGGATCGGTTCCCAGGGCGACCGTCACGCGCGCGGTCAGGACGCCCGCCCTCTCGGCCTCGAGGTAGGCGGCCAGCGTGTTGCGTGCGCCGCCGCCCTCCGCACCGCCGCCCGCGCTCGCCTCCTGCACCGCCGTGACGCCCGCCTCGGCGAACAGCTTCAGCGCCCGCTTCAGGCCCAGAAGGCGCGCGCCCGCGCTGGTCTTCGGCTGGTGCGACGAGACCAGATCCGACGCGTCCTCGCGCAGGGTCCCGGTGGGGTTGCCAGCGGCGTCGCGCTCGACGCGGCCGTTCTTCGGATCCGGGGTCTTTGCCGTCACGCCCGCGAGCTGCAGCGCCTTCGAGTTGACCCAGGACGAGTGCCCGTCGGCCGCGTAGAGCTGCACGGGCTTGTCGGAGACGATCGCGTCGAGATCCTTGGCGGTCGGGTTGCCGCCCGGGAAGATCGGCAGGCCCCAGCCGCCGCCCACGATCCACGGCCGGTCTTTCATCGAAGCCGCGCATTCGCGCACCTTGGCGAGGACGGCCTTAACGTCGGGCAGATCGTTGAGGTTGCACTGGGTCAGCTCGACGCCGCCGCTGACGGGATGCACGTGGGCGTCCTGGAACCCCGGCAGCAGCATGCGGCCGGCCAGGTTCACGACCCGCGTCTTCGGGCCGACCAGGGCCTTGGCGCCCGCGCTCGTGCCGACGAATACGATGCGCCCGTCGCGGACGGCCACGGCCTGCGCCCACGAGCGGGCCGCGTCCAGCGTGTACACGGCGGCGCCGTCGAGGACGAGGTCGGCAGGAGCCTCGGCCCCTGCGGGGTACGCCGCCAGGAGGGCGAGGACGGCCAGGAAGCGAGCGCGCTGGAGCATTTCGAGAACCTCCGGAGGAAACGCCGCGAGTCTACCGGACATAGCCCAGGGCGCGCATCTGCTCCTGCAGCTCGGGGCGCTCGACGCTGATGTCGCCCTCGCGCAGGATCGCAAAGGCCCAGGCCCGCGCGCCGGGCGTGAGGAACGCCGCCGGCGCCGCCACGCGCAGATCGGCCGGGACCAGCTGGCACGGCAGCGTCGTGGCGCGCCGAACGCCGTCGCCGAGCTGGAGGCCGGCCGGCGCGAAGCCCGCTCCCAGATCCAGCGAGACCGTCGCTCCGACCGGCTGCGTGTGCAGCACAATATGGCGCGCCACGCCGGCGCGACCGAACACGAAGCGGGCCGTCCGCCCTTCGGGGCTGATCTCGAGCGTGTCGCCGGTGCGCCGCGTCAGCCGCAACACGTCGGTGATGCGGCCGCTCGTGCTGAGCCCGACGCGCAGCGTCTGGCCCGGCTCGGGATCGGCCAGCACGATGTGCAGGCCCTCCTGTCCGGCCAGCAGGAACGGCCGCAGCAGCTCCGCGCTGCGGAGCAGCTGTTCCGGCTGGGTCGCCGAGATGTCGCGCAGTTCCCCGGGGTCGGCCTCGAGGTCGAAGAGCAGCTGGCGCGGGTTCGGCAGGATCTCGTGCAGCAGCTTGTAGCGGCCGCTGCGCACGGCATACAGCGCCGTGTTGCCCGACACCTGCTCGGCGAACAGCGCACGGCTGGGCGGCGCGGCGCCCTGCAGCGCGGCTTGCAGCGAAACGCCGTCGAGGCCCCCCGGCACTGGCCGACCCAGCAGGCCGAGCACGGTCGGCGTCAGGTCGACCGTGCCCACGGGCGCCCGCACGCGTCGGGGCGCGGGCGCGCCCGCCGGCCGCACCACGAGCGGCACGCGCAGCAGGGTGTCGAACAGGCTGCGGCCATGGCGCGTATTGCCGCGCTCACCGAACTCCTCGCCGTGGTCGGCCGTCAGCACGATTGCCGTCCGCTCGGTCAGACGCAGGCGCTGCAGGCCCTGCAGCAGCCGGCCGACCTCGTGGTCCGTGTACGCCAGCTCGGAGTCGTAGAGGTCGCTGTCGCGCTCGAGGCCCGTGCGCTCGGGCCGCACCACGCTCTCGAAGCCCGCGCGAGAGAGGTACGGGTAGTGCAGGTCGATCGAGTGCAGGTACAGGAAGAACGGCCGATCGCGGTGCGTCTCGATCCACGCGAGCGCCGCGTCGGTGACCTGGGCCGCATCGGCCGGCGTGTCGTTGACCGAGCGGCGCTTCCACTCGCGCGCCAGCTCGACGTACGCGTCGATGCCGCGCGCGAAGCCGTAGCTGCGGCCGTCCAGCACGGGGTTCGCGACCACGGCGGCGGTCGCGTGGCCCGAACGCTGCAGCCGCTCGGCGAGTGTGGCGTGCTCGCCTCTCAGCGCGACGCCGACGCTGCGCGCGCCGTGCCGGACCGGATACTGGCCCGTCAGCATGCAGCCGACCGCAGGCCGCGTCCACGCCGCGCACGCGTACGCGCGTTCGAACGCCACGCCCTGGCCGGCGAGGCGGTCGATGTTCGGTGTCAGGCCGCGGGTGTTGCCGAACGCGCCCACGCGATCGGCGCGCAGGCAATCGACTACGTAGACGATCAGGTTTCCCGGCGCCGGTTCCGGCGCCAGCAGCGTGGGCTCGCCGATCGCGACCATGTCGAGGGCGCCCTCGACATGGATTCGGATCTCGGCCTGCCGCCCTCCGAGGGCTGCCAAGCTGACGCGGCGCTCGCTCCAGCGCCCCACGCTGCGTTCGCGCTCCTGGTGCAGCACGCTGCCGCCGCTCTCGACCCGCAGCGCGAGGGGCACGTCCAGCGGTCGCGCCGCCAGGCCGAAGCTCAGCACGGCGTTCTCGGGCACGCGGGCTCGCAGCCGGGCGATGGCGGGAGGGGTCAGCTTCAGGCTGCGGCGATCGTCGCCGCGGATCGCGTGGCGCTCGACGACGCCGGAGTGGCCGACGATGCCGGTCTCCAGCAGGTGGACACGGCTGGCGAGAGCCTGTGGCCGCGGGCGGCAGGCGCCCGCGGCAAACGCCAGCGCGGCAATCGCCGCAATGCGGCGGAGCCACGGGCCGAGCCGACGCGGGATGACCCTAACCCCGCTGCGGCGGTCCGGGCACGATGCCGTGCTCCTTGCGCAGCCGCTCCAGGGCGGCGATGCGCACGGGACGGCGCACGTCGTGGTCCTCGGGCCGGTAGCCCGGGCCGTACTCCACCAGCTTGGCGCGCTCCATCAGCCGGTCGCGGTCGATGATCAGCTCCTCGCGCGACGTGCCCACCAGGTCGTTCTCGCGGCTCATCATGATGGCTTCCTCGGGACACGCGTCGACGCAGAAGCCGCAGTAGACGCAGCGCAGGAGGTCGATCTCGAAGCGCGTGGGGTACTTCTCGATGGCCTTCTCGGGCCGCTCGGCGGCCTCGATGTAGATGCACTCGGCCGGGCAGGCCGTGGCGCACATGTAGCACGCCACGCATTTCGGCGTCCCGTCCTCGCGCGCGGTCAGGATGTGGATGCCCCGGTAGCGGCCCGAGGTGACGCGCTTCTGCTCGGGGAACTGGACCGTGGCGGCGCCGCCGCGGAACACGGTCTTCAGGAGGTTCGTGAGGGTGAGGCGCATCCCATAGAGGATCGGAATGATCCCCGGCCGGGTGTCGCGCTTGACGGTGACCACGCGCTGGCTGGACATGGTCGCCCTCAGGTCCTCGCTTCGGCCGCGGCCAGGCCCTCGAGAACGAGGGCGCGGCCCGTGGCACCGAGCGCCCGGTAGTCGAGGCCCTCGTAGCCGGGCACCGAGGCGCACAGCCGCGCGAACACCTCGCGCGCCGAGGTCGCCGCCAGCGTGCCGCCGCAGCGCCGCAGCAGCTCGGCCGAAAGCTCCCACATCGGTCGCGCGTCGCCCGGCGCGGCGAACGCCGGGCGGATGCGCTGCACGCGCCTCTGAAAGTTGGTGAAGCTGCCCTCCACCTCGGCCCACATCGCCGCCGGCAGCACGACGTCGGCCCGCTCCAGCTCCGGGCCTTGGTGGGTCGCCATCACGACCACGCAGGGCAGCTTCGCGATCGCGGCCAGTTGCTCGTCGCTGCGCAGCAGCTCGGAGCCCTGGAGCACGAGGACCTTGACCTCGCCCGAGGCGCAGCGCTTCACGATGGCGTCGACGCCGTCGCGCGCCAAGCCCATGTCGAGGGCGCCCTGGGTGTTCGGGTTGCGGTCCTTGCGCTGCAGCACGTGATCCAGCCGCTCGCGCAGCACCCGCTGCGGGTTGCCGACGCGGAAGTCGATCAGGCCGCCCGTGGTCTCGGCCAGGGCCTTGAAGGCGAACAGGTCCTCGTTGGTGGCCTGGGGCGAGGCGAGGAACGCGACAGCCGAGCCGGCGGCCTTGATGCGCGCCGCGACCTCGTCCAGGGCGGCCGCCGTCGCGACGGCCTCGGACCGGCCGTCGCGCTTGACCCGCGCGCCCGTCACGCGATTCGTGGCGCCGATCTCCTTGTACAGGACCCGGCCCGGGTCGCACATCCAGGACTTGTTCACCTCGACGTTGCGCCGGGGCCGCAGGCGCTGGGCCTCGCCGTCTGTGTGGTCGATGTGGATGTTGCAGCCGGTGGAGCAGCCCGGGCACACCGACTCGGTCTGCTTCAGGAACCAGACCCGCATCTTGAAGCGGAAGTCGTGGCTGAGCAGGGCGCCCACGGGGCACACGTCGGCCAGGTTCCCGGCGTAGTCGTGCTCGATGGGCCGGTTCTCGAAGGTCGCGATCTGGGTCACGTTGCCGCGGTTCACGAACTGGAAGCTGTTGGTGCCCGTGACGCTGCCCTCGAAGCGCAGGCAGCGCGAGCACAACACGCAGCGCTCGGCGTCGAGCATGATCGGGCCGAGGTCCACCACCTTGCGCTTCCTGACCTTCTCTTCGATCTCCACCTTCGAGTCGTGCAGGCCGTGGTCCATGTACTGGTCCTGCAGGTAGCACTCGCCGGCCTGGTCGCACACGGGACAGTCGATCGGGTGGTTGACCAGCAGGAACTCCAGGGTGGTGCGATGGGCCTGGGCGGCCTTGTCGCTGTTCGTCTTCACCACCATGCCGTCGGCCACCTGGGTGTTGCAGGCGATCTGGAGCTTCGGCATCTTCTCGACTTCCACCAGGCACATGCGGCAGTTGCCGTCCACCGGCAGGTCGGGGTGCCAGCAGAAGTGGGGGATGTGGATGCCGGCCTGAAGCGCCGCCTGGATCACGGTGGTCCCGGCCGGAACTTCGAACTCCTTGCCGTCGATCACGCACTTGGGCATGGCCACTACCTGTCCAGCTCGCCGGCAACCACGTTCAGTCCGCCGATGATGGCCACGGCGTCGGCCAACAGGCCGCCCTTGATCATCTCGGGATACGCCTGGTAGATGTTGAAGCAGGGCGGGCGCACCTTGAGGCGCCACGGCGTCTTCTGCCCGTCGCTTACGATGTAGTAGCCCAGCTCGCCGTTGGCGCCCTCGGTGTAGCCGTAGACCTCGCCACGGGGCGGCAGGATGCCCTCGTAGACCAGCTTGAAGTGGTTCATCAGCGCCTCGATGTTCGAGTAGACCTCGCTCTTCGGAGGCAGCGCGACCCGCTTGTCGTCGGTGATCACGGGACCCTTCGGCAGCTTGGCAAGCGCCTGCTCGATGATGCGCAGGCTCTGGTAGATCTCCTCGATGCGCACCAGGTAACGGTCGTAGCAGTCGCCCACCGTGCCGATGGGCACGTCGAAGTCGTACTGCTCGTAGCCCGAGTACGGATGGTCCTTGCGGATGTCGTAGGCGACCCCGGAGCCGCGCAGGCACGGGCCCACCCAGCCGTAGTCGAGGGCGTCCTCGGCGGACAGCACGCCGATGTCGCGGAAGCGGTTGGCGAAGATCGGGTTGCGCGTCAGCAGCACTTCGGCCTGGGCGGTCACGTCCCGGATGCTCGCCATCACCCTGCGGCAGCGCGCCTCGAAGTCGTCGGGCACGTCCTGGGCCAGGCCGCCGATGCGCACGTAGGACACGGTGAGCCGGGCGCCGCAGCAGGCCTCCAGCAGCTCGTAGACCTCTTCCCGGGCGCGGAACACCACGAAGAACGGGGTGATGGCGCCCAGGTCCACGACGTTCGTGCTGACCGCCACGAAGTGGTCGATGATGCGCGAGAACTCCGACAGGATCACGCGGATGGCCTCGGCCCGCGGCGGGGCCGGCACGCCCAGGAGCTTCTCCACGGCCAGCGCCCAGCCGTGGCCGTTCATGAACGACGAGCAGTAGTTGAGCCGGTCCGTGTAGGGGATGATCTGCCAGTAGGTCCGCGCTTCGGCCATCTTCTCGAAGTTGCGGTGCATGTAGCCGATCTCGGCCTCGGCGTCACGGATCGTCTCGCCGTCCATCAGCGCCTGGATGCGGAAGGTGCCGTGCATAGCCGGGTGCGACGGGCCGATGTTCACGATCATGCGCTCGCTGCTCTCGGGAACTTTGAGCAGCCACTCCTTCGGCTTCCGGAGCACGTGGCGTTTCGCCGTGGGGTAGTCCTTGCGCATCGGATGCCCCACGAAGTCGTCGTGGGTCAGGATGCGTGTCAGGTTCGGATGCCTCTGGAAGACGAGCCCGTACAGGTCCCAGGCCTCGCGCTCGAACCAGTTGGCGCCTTTGTACACCCCGCACAGCGTGTCGAGGGTGGGGTCGTTCTCCGGCAGCGTCGTCTTCAGGCGCACATGGTGCTTCTTCGAGACCGAGTAGGCGTGGAGCACGACCTCGAAGCGGTCGAGGCGCTCGTCCTTGTCCAGGTAGTCGACACCGCACAGGTCGAGGAACAGCTTGAAGTCGAGCTCCGGGTGGTCGCGCAAGGTGCGCGCGGCCTCGACCCACGCGCTGCGCTCCACGCTGATCGCCAGGTCGCCTCGGAATTCCGTCGCGCCGCGCATTTGCTGGCCCAGGCGCTCGCCGAGGACGCGCACGGCCGGGCTGGTCGCTCCGCTAGGCGCGGCCGGCGCTTCGAGGGTGCTAGCCATGGTGCGAACCGCTCTCCGGCTCGTCGGGCAGCACGCGCAGCGCGAGCACGCCGCGCGGCGGCAGGCCCTTCTGCTCCCGCTCCGCGTCGTCCTTCGACCAGAAGCCGCGGCGCGCGCGGCGGTCGATGGCGCCGTCGCCCGGCACGCCCAGGCGATGCTGGCCCTGGGGCGCCTTCGCCTGCTGGCTCCTCTGGATCTTCTCCTGGATCTTCATGATGCCGGCCAGCAGGCCCTCGGGCGACGGCGGGCAGCCGGGAACGTAGACGTCCACGGGGATGATCTCGTCGATGCCCTGCATCACGTGGTACGAGCGATAGAAGCCGCCCGAACACGCGCACACGCCCATCGAGAGCACCCACTTGGGCTCGGGCATCTGGTCATAGATGGTCTTCAGGATCGGTGCCAGCTTGTCGGGGATGGTGCCGGCCACGAACATCAGGTCTGCCTGGCGCGGCGAGAAGCGCAGCACCTCGGACCCGAAGCGCGCCACGTCGTAGTGGGAGCCGGTGAAGGCCATGAACTCGATGGCGCAGCACGCGGTTCCGAAGGGCATGGGCCAGATCGAGGACTTGCGGCCCCAGCGGACGACCGCGTCGAGGCGCGTCGTGATGATGTCGCCGCCGGCGTGGACCCCGGCCCAGGTCGGGTCGACGAACTTCCCCTTGAAGAGGTCGAGGAGGCCCATAGCCGGGGGATCATAACTCAGCCCGCGGCGCGCGGCTTCAGCGCAGACGGCGCCAGAGGAACTCGTAGGCCAGGGCGCTCATGTACGCGAGCTGCTTGTTGTCGGCGGCGCCGCCGTGGCCGCCCTCGATGTTCTCGTAGTAGAGCACGTCCTGGCCCAGCTCCCGCAGACGCGCGGTCATCTTGCGCGCGTGTCCGGGGTGGACGCGGTCGTCGCGGGTCGAAGTGGTGATCAGCGTCGGCGGATAGCGAACGCCCGGCTTCAGGTTGTGATAGGGCGAGTAGGCCCGGAGGAACGCCCAGTCGCTTGGCTGGTCGGGGTTGCCGTATTCCTCCATCCAGCTCGCACCGGCCAGCAGCAGGTGGTAGCGCCGCATGTCGAGCAGCGGCACCTTGCACACCACCGCGCCGAACAGGTCGGGCCGCTGTGCGAGCATGTTGCCCACCAGCAGGCCGCCGTTGCTGCCGCCCAGGATGCCCAGATGCCCCGGGCTGGTCACTCGCCGGCGCACCAGATCCTCGGCCACGGCGACGAAGTCGTCGTACGCCCGCTGGCGATGGGCCTTCAGTGCCGCGCGGTGCCACTTCGGCCCGAACTCGCCGCCGCCGCGGATGTTGGCCACGACGTAGACGCCCCCTCTCTCGAGCCAGCCGGCGCCCACGCCGGCGCTGTAGGCCGGCAGCTCGGAGACCTCGAAACCGCCGTAGCCGTAGAGCAGCGTCGGGCTCGTCCCGTCGAGTGCTAGGCCCTGGCGTGCGACCTCGAAGAACGGGATGCGCGTGCCGTCCTTCGACGCTACCTCGCGCTGGTTCACCGCCAGGCCTTTCGCCTCGAAGAACGCCGGCAGCGTCTTCAGGGTCTCCGGCGCGGCCTGTCCGACGCTGCCCAGCCGCAGGCTGCTGGGCGTGAGGAAGTCCGTGACGGTCAGCCAGAAGTCGTCGGACTCCTCGTCGTCCACGGCGCTGGCACCCACGCTGCCGAACTCGGGCAGGCCCGGAATCGGCCGCCGGCTCCAGGTTCCGCCCTGGCGCGAGGCAACGTAGACCCGGCTGCGGACGTTGTCGAGCTCGTCGACCAGGACGTGGTTCCGCGTCGGGCTGTAGCCGGCGAGCGACTTGCGTTCGCCGGGCTCGAATAGCAGCTCGAAGCTCCGCCCCCCGTTCAGGAAGACTTCGAAGTCGATAGCCAGCAGGGCACCCGCGGGCCAGTTGCGTCCGCCGACGCTCCAGTCCTCGCGCAGCTCGAGGAGCAGCAGGTCGCGATGCACCGCGGCGTTGGCGCTGTCGGGCTTTTCGATCTTCACGAGCTTGCCGTCCTTCCGCAGGAACAGCTCGTTCTGGAAGAAGCTGATGCCCCGGCCCACGAAGTCGCGCTCGAACCCCTTCGTGTGATCCCGAAAGGCGTAGGCCCAGACGTCGTCGGGCCGGCCCTCGAACAGCGCCTCCGCCTCGGCCAGCGGCGTGCCGCGCTTCCACAGCTTCGCGATGCGCGGATAACCCGAGCTGGTCATCGAGCCCGGGCCGAAATCGGTGCCGACGTAGAGCGCGTCGCGCCCGCGCCAGCCCGCGCTCGTCTTGGCTTCCGGAAGCGTGAAGCCGCCGGCGACGAAGCTCGAGGTCGTGAGGTCGAACTCGCGGACGACGCTGGCGTCGGCGCCGCCTCTCGACAGCGAGACGAGGCAGCGGTCGTAGGCCGGGGGCAGGCAGTCGGCCCCCTGCCAGACCCAGTTCTCCTTCTCGGCCTTGGCCAGCGCGTCGAGGTCGATGACGGTCTCCCAGGCCGGCCTGTCCCTGCGGTACTCGACGAGCGACGTGCGCCGCCACAGTCCGCGGGGGTTCTTCGCGTCGCGCCAGAGGTTGTAGTAGTGCGGCCCGAGCTTCTCGACGTAGGGGATCTTCGCGTCCGAGTCGAGCACGTCGAGCAGGCGCTTCTCGAGGCGGCGGAAGTCGTCGCTCTCGAGCGCCCGCACCGCCTCGGCATTGCGCTCCCTCACCCAGGCCAGCGCCTTCTCGCCCAGCACCTCCTCGAGCCAGAGGTACTTGTCTTCGGGCGATTGCTCGCCGGCAGAGATCGGCGGGGTAGAGCCGAGCAACGTCACGACGAGCCAAAGCATGGGCATGAGCGGTTCTCCGCATTCATGGCAGGAACCTAGTCAACGACGGTTCTCGAGTTCGGAGTTGCCTCGTTTCCTGGAACCCGGGGTTCCAAAATACAAGGCATCACGAACGCAGGATCCCGGTCAGCACGTCCTCCAGGTCGCCGAAGCGCGACAGGTAGTCCTCGTGGCTGCGCCGCACCACCTCGTAGGCCTCCTCGCGGCCGTAGACGTCGGTGATCTCGCACGGGCTCGCGGCCTGGTCGGGGGCCTGCTTGTAGGTGAGGAAGTAGTGGCGCAGGCGGTCGAGCAGCGGGGCGGGGCAGTCCGTGATCTCGGTCCAGCCGCCGTACATGTCGTCGCCTTGCAGCACCGCCACGATCTTGTCGTCGGCTTCGTTGCGGTCGATCATGCGCAGGCCGCCGATGGGGATGGCGGGGACCAGGATGTTGCCGTGTGAGAACGGCTTCTCGGTCAGCACGCAGATGTCGAGCGGATCGCCGTCCCCGGCGATGCCGCTGCGCCCGGTGCGCTCTGCGCAGTACTCGCCGACCTTCTCCGCGCATAGCGTCTGCGGGACGAACCCGTACAGGCTCGGGCACACGTTCGAGTACTTCTGCGGGCGGTCCACCTTCAGCAGGCCCGTGACCTTGTCGAGCTCGTACTTCACCGCGTCGGTCTGGACCATCTCGATGTACGAGGTGAGCCCGCGCGGCGCGTCCTTGGGGAACGGCACCCCGTGCCATGGATGCGAGCCGAACAGCACGCCCAGGACCTGCCAGCGGGGCTTCTTCGCCGTCACGACGGCCTCCTTCCGGCACGGCGCCGGCGTTCCCAGGCGATCGCCGATTCGACGATCTCGGCGAGACCCGAGTGGACCGGCTTCCACACGGCGCGTTCCACCAGCGCTCCCGGATCCGCCACCAGGGAGGCCGGATCGCCGGGCCGGCGCTCCTGGAACAAGGTCCGCGGCGCGACGCCCAGGGCCTGGCCCACCGCTTTGATCACCTGCAGCACCGAGGTGCCACGACCGGTGCCGCAGTTGACGCTGGTGCCGCTCGGCAGGCCGGTGGCCTCGAGCAGGCGCACGTGGGCGTGGGCCAGGTCCGTGACGTGGATGTAATCGCGCACGCAGGTGCCGTCCGGGGTCGGGTAGTCGCGGCCGTAGACCGTCACGGGCCGCTCGTCGAGCAACGCCTGGACGACGCGCGGGATCAGGTGCTCCTCGGGCTCGTGCTCCTCGCCCACCAGCCAGCCGGGATGCGCGCCCGCGGCGTTGAAATAGCGCAGGGCGACCGAGCGGAAGCCAAGGCCGCGTGCCGCATCGTGGAGCAGACGCTCGAACGCGAGCTTGGAGGCGCCGTAGGGAGAGGTCGGCGCCAGGGCCGCCGTCTCGGGGATCGGGGAGACCGCGGCGTTGCCGTAGACCGCGGCGGTGGACGAGAACAGGAACGCCTTCACCGGCACCCTGGCGCAGGCCAGGAGCAGGGCCGCGGCCGCCGCCGTGTTGTTCTGCCAGTACAGCTCGGGCTGCGCCACGCTCTCGCGCACGCTGATGTAGCCGGCGAGATGGGCCACCGCCTCGGGGCGGTGGCGCTCGAAGACGCGCAGCACGCCGGGCACGTCCTCGATCGCGACGCGCTCGTGCGGGAAGCCCTCGAGGCGCCCCTCCCGGGCCCGCCGCAGGTCGTCCACCACGATCGGCCCGTGACCCGCCTCGGCCAGCGCGCGCACCACGTGAGCGCCGATGTAGCCCGCGCCGCCGGTGACCAGCACCCTCATGCGGCGAGGGCCGCGGCGTAGGCCGCGACGCCCTCCTGCCACGCCGGCAGCTCGATGCGCGGCTCGCGGATGGTCACGAGCGGGGCGTAGCGCGGCCGGCGCGCCGGGCGCGGGAACTCGGCCGTGCTGGCGGGCTCCACGGCGGTCGCGAGGCCCAGGCACCGGAACAGCTCGACGGTGAAGCCGTGCCAGCTCACGGCACCCGCACCGGCCAGGTGGTGAATGCCGAAGGCGCCCGCCTCCAACAGCCGCGCGATGGCCTCGGCCAGGTGGGGCGCGTACGTCGGCGAACCCACCTGGTCGTAGACGACCCGCACCGGGCCCGCCTCGGCCAGGCGCAGCATCGTGCTGGGGAAGTTGCGGGCCCTCGGAGCGAAGACCCAGGCCGTCCTCACCACATAGTGGCGCGGGTTCGCGGCGCGCACGGCCTCCTCGCCCGCGAGCTTGCTGCGCCCGTAGACGGACAGGGGGTTCGGCGTGTCGCGTTCGTCGTAGGGCCGGCCGGCCTCGCCGTCGAAGACGTAGTCGGTCGAGACGTGGACGATCGACGCGCCGGCCTCGGCCGTCGCCTCGGCCAGGTTCCGCGGCCCCAGGGCGTTGCCGCGGAAGGCCGCCTCGTGCTCGGACTCGGCGCGATCGACGAAGTTGTAGGCGGCGGCGTTCACCACGGCCTCGGGCCTGTGGGCCGCTACGGCGGCGCGCACGGCCACGGGATCCTCGATGTCGAGAGCCGCGCGGTCCAGGGCGATCGTCTCGTGGCCGCGCAGCGCGGGGCCCAGGGCGCGGCCGAGCTGTCCCGCGGCGCCGGTCACGAGGATCCTCACCCGGCGTATCGCGGCAGGCTCTCGCGCAGCTCCGAGAGCCGTGGCGCCGCGCGGTCCTTGTCCGAGAGGATGGGTTCGGGAACCGGCCACTCGATGCCGATCTCGGGGTCGTTCCAGGCGATCGCGATCTCGTCGCCGGGCACATAGAAGTCGCTGCACTTGTACTCGACGTCCACCTCGTCGGACAGCACGCAGAAGCCGTGGGCGAAGCCGGGCGGGATGTAGAGCTGGCGATAGTTGGTGCCCGAGAGCAGGGCGCCCACCCAGCGCCCGAAGCCCGGCGAGCCGACGCGGATGTCCACCGCCACGTCGAACATCTCGCCGCGCACCGCGCGCACCAGCTTGGCCTGCGGCCGCTCGCGCTGAGCGTGCAGGCCGCGCAGGGTGCCCCGGTTGGAGTGGGAGTGGTTGTCCTGCACGAACACCGGGTCGATGCCGGCCGCCGCGTACTTCTTCCGGTGGTAGGTCTCGAGGAAGAAGCCCCGGCTGTCCTGGAACACCCGCGGCTCGACCAGCAGCACGCCCGGCAGGCCGGTGGGCGTGACCTTCACGCCCGGCCTTCGTCCTCGAGCAGGCGCAGCAGGTAGCGCCCGTACTCGTTTTTCTCCATGCCGCGCGCGAGGCGCAGCAGGTCCGCGTCGGAGATGAAGCCCATCTTCCAGGCCACCTCCTCGGGACACGCGACCTTGAGCCCCTGCCGCTCCTCGATGGCCTGGATGAAGGTCGCGGCCTGCAGCAGCGCCTCGTGGGTGCCGGTGTCGAGCCAGGCCAGGCCGCGGCCCAGCACCTCGACGTGAAGCTGGCCCTGGCGCAGATAGGCGCGGTTGACGTCGGTGATCTCCAGCTCGCCGCGCTCCGACGGCTGGAGGCCCGCGGCGACGTCGAGCACCTGGTTGTCGTAGAAGTACAGGCCGGTGACGGCGAAGGCCGAGCGCGGCTTGATCGGCTTCTCCTCCAGGCCCACGGCGCGGCCGGTCTTGTCGAACTCGACGACCCCGTAGCGCTCCGGGTCTTTCACCCGGTAGGCGAAGACCGTCGCGCCCGCGCCGCGCTTGGCGGCGGCCTGCAGCGAGTCGGAGAAGCCGGCGCCGTAGAAGATGTTGTCGCCCAGGGCCAGGGCCACCGAGTCGCTGCCCACGAATTCGCGCCCGATCAGGAAAGCCTGGGCCAGGCCCTCGGGCTTCGGCTGCACCGCCCACGCGATGCGGATGCCGAACGCGGCGCCGTCCTTCAGCAGCCGCTGGAAGCTCGGCTGGTCCTCGGGGGTCGTGATCACCAGCACGTCGCGGATGCCCGCGAGCATCAGCGTGGTCAGCGGGTGATAGATCATCGGCTTGTCGTAGATCGGGACGAGCTGCTTGCTCACCGCCAGCGTGACGGGCCACAGCCTAGAGCCCGAGCCTCCGGCGAGGATGATCCCCTTCACGCCGGCGCCCCCAGCCCCAGGCGCTCGCGCCCGTAGCGGCCCCGCTGCACCGCCTTGCACCACGCTCCGTTCGCGAGGTACCAGGCGACCGTGGCCTCGAGGCCCGTCTCGAATGCGTAGTCCGGGCGCCATCCCAGCTCGGACTCGGCCTTGCTCGGATCGATCGCGTAGCGCCGGTCGTGGCCCGGGCGGTCCCTCACGTAGGTCTTGAGCGCCGGGTAGCTCGTCACGCCGCGAGCGGCCAGCGCCGGGTTGCCGGCCGCCGGCTTCAGCCTCTCGAGAACCGCGCACAGTGCGTCCACGACCGCGAGGTTCTTGCGCTCGCCGTGGCCGCCCAGGTTGTACTTCTCGCCGGGGCGTCCGCCGCGCAGCGCCAAAAGCACGCCGCGGCAGTGGTCCTCGACGTGGATCCAGTCGCGGACGTTGCCGCCGTCGCCGTAGATCGGCAGCGGCTGGCCGTCCAGGGCGTTCAGGATCATGAGCGGGATCAGCTTCTCGGGGAACTGGAACGGCCCGTAGTTGTTCGAGCAGTTGGTGACGATCACCGGCAGGCCGTAGGTCTCGTGCCACGCCCGGGCCATGTGGTCGGCGCCCGCCTTGGTGGCGGCGTAGGGCGAGTTGGGCGCGTAGGGCGTGTCCTCGCTGAAGGCTCCTGCCGGGCCCAGGCTGCCGTAGACCTCGTCGGTCGAGACGTGGACGAAACGGAAGGCGTCGCGCTCGCCCTGACTCCTGCCGCGCAGGTGGTGGCGCGCGCCCTCCAGCAGCTCGAAGGTCCCCAGCAGGTTGGTGCGGACGAATGCCAGGGGGTCGTCGATCGAGCGATCCACGTGGCTCTCGGCGGCGAAGTTGACGACCGCGGTCGGCGCGTGGGTCGCGAACACCCTACGGATCGCGTCGCGGTCGGCGATGTCCACCTTCTCGAATGCGTAGCGGGGGCTCGCGGCCGGCTCCTTGAGGCTCTCCAGGCTGCCGGCGTAGGTCAGGGAGTCCACCACGACCACGCGCTCGTCGCCGTGGCCCAGGAGCAGGCGCACGAAGTTGCAACCGATGAAGCCGGCCCCGCCGGTGACCAGGGTGGTGCCCATGAAGCGCCCCTTTTTACTACGGACACGCGCCTTTCGTGGAACCTGGGGTGGGCCGGACGGCAAGTCGGAGTGGGGTAGACTGCCTTGATGAAGCGCCGACGTCTCGCGCTGGCGGCGGCCGTCGCACTGATCCTCGTGGCTGTGATCGCTTCGGTCCGCGGCCGCTCCGAAGCGCCCACGTACGAGACGGCACTCGCAGACCGCGGCGACATCGTGGAGGTGGTGGGCGCGACCGGGGTCCTGGAGGCCGTCACCACCGTCCAGGTGGGATCCCAAGTCTCCGGCACGGTGGCCTGGCTGGGCGCCGACTTCAACTCGCGGGTCAAGCGGGGCGCGATCGTGGCCCGCCTCGAGCCGTCGCTGTTCGAAGCGCGCGTGGCCCAGGCGCGTTCCAACCTGGTCGCCGCCCGGGCCCAGGTCGATCGCAACGCCGCGGCCGCCGCCGACGCGCGGCAGAAGGCCGAGCGAGCCGAGGCCCTGGCGGCGCAGCAGCTGCTGCCCGAGTCGGATCTCGAATCCGCCCGAGCGACCTATGCCGCGGCGGTGGCGCAGCAGCGGGCCAGCGAGGCCGCGGTGAGCCAGTCCGAGGCGGCGCTGAATCAAGCCCTGGTGGACCTGGGGCACAGCGTGATCGAAGCGCCCATCGATGGAGTGGTGCTGGCGCGCAACGTGGACGTCGGGCAGACGGTCGCCGCGTCGCTGCAAGCCCCCACCCTGTTCGTGATCGCCAACGACTTGAAGAAGATGCGGGTGAACGTGGCGATCGACGAAGCCGACATCGGTCGCGTGAGGGTGGAGCAGGCGGTGACGTTCCGCGTGGACGCCTGGCCCGACGACGTGTTCGCGGGCAAGGTCGAGCAGGTCCGGCTGCAGCCGATCGTCAACCAGAACGTGGTGACCTACAACACCCTGGTGGCAGTGGACAACGACGCGCTGAAGCTGATGCCCGGCATGACCGCGACCGTGTCGGTCGAGACACAGCGCCGCGACGGCGTCGTGCGCGTGCCCGCCGCGGCCACGCGCTTCCGGCCCGAGACGGCGGATGCCGCGCTCTTCACGGGCCAGCGGGGTCCGGCCGGCCCGCGGCCGAAACAGTTGTTCGCTCCGGGGCCCGACGGCCAGCCTGCGGCTCGGGAGGTGAAGCTGGGCCTGTCCGACGGCCGCTTCGTCGAGGTGGCCTCGGGGTTGCAGGAGGGCGAGGCCGTCATCACGGGCCTGCGTGGCAGCGTGGTGGCCGGCGCGCCGGGCGCGCGGCCTTCCCCCGGCGCAACCAACAACCCGTTCTCGCCGCGCCGGGAGCAGCGGACCCGCTGAGGCGGCGGTGAAACTCCTGGCCGTCGTCGACATCGCCCTGCGTGCCCTGGCGCAGAACAAGCTGCGCTCAGGGCTGACGGCCCTGGGCGTGATCGTGGGCGTCGCGTCGGTGATCACGATGATCGCGATCTCGACCGGCGCCCGCGAGGCGATCGACGCCGAGATCCGCAGCGCCGGCGTCAACGTCATCTACGTGTCGGCCGGCAGCAGCACCCGGGGCGGGTTCTCGTCGGGCGCGGGCGGCGTCCAGACCCTCAGCCTCGAGGACGCCGACGCGATCCGGAGCGAAGTGCCCGGCATCGCGCGCTTCAGCCCCGTGGCGCGCGGGCGCGTACAGGTGGTGGCGGGCTCGCAGAACTGGTCCACCTCGATCGAGGGCGGCAACGACCAGTACCTGGTGATTCGGAGCTGGCCCGTCGCGGAGGGGGCGCCCTACACCTTCCGGGACGTGCAGATCGCCGAGAAGGTGTGCGTGCTGGGCCAGACCGTGGCGACGACACTGTTTCCCGACGGCGATGCCGTGGGCCAGGTGGTCCGCATCCGGAACATGCCGTTCCGGGTCCTGGGGGTGCTGGCGCCCAAGGGGCAGACCCAGTGGGGCCAGGACCAGGACGACATCGTGATCGCGCCCTTCACCACCGTGCAGAAGAAGCTGCTCGGCATCACCCACATCCACCAGGTGATGGTCTCGGCCCAGGCGCCGGAGCAGGTCGAGCCCTCGGCGGTGGCGATCACGCGCCTGATGCGGACGCGCCACCGCATCCTCAACCCCGAGGAGGACGACTTCCGGGTGCGCACCATCGAGGAGCTGGCGTCCACGCGCACGCAACTGGCCAGCACCATGACCGGCCTGTTGATGAGCGTCGCCTCGGTGAGCCTGATCGTGGGCGGCATCGGGATCATGAACATCATGCTGGTGTCGGTCACCGAGCGCACGCGCGAGATCGGCATCCGGCTGGCCGTGGGCGCGCGGGCCCGCGACATCCTGCGCCAGTTCCTGATCGAGGCCGTGACGCTGTCGCTGCTGGGCGGGTTGATCGGAGTGGGGCTGGGGCTGTTCGTCTCGCGCTCGCTGGAGGGACTGCTCGGCTGGCCCACGCTGATCACCACCACGGCGGTCGGCGTGGCCTTTTCATTCGCGGCGCTGGTGGGGGCGTTCTTCGGCTACTACCCCGCGCGCAAGGCGGCGCGCTTGGATCCGATCGAGGCGCTGCGCTACGAGTAGCGGCGCCTAAAGGCGGGCGTAGAGGGTGAGCGACGAACGCGCCCAGTCCTCGATCGCGCTCCAGAAGAACAGCGGCAGGACGTTGCCCAGCACGAAGATCAGGACCCAGGCGAAGTCTGCGCCGTGGAGGCGAAACGCGGGGCGCTCGAACTCGGCTTCGTCCATCACCATCGCCTTCAGGACCCGCGCGTAGTAGTACGCGGCCACGGCCACGTTGACCGCGGCGACCACGGCGTACCACCAGAACGCCGGGCCCCGCTCGACGATCGCGGCGAAGACGTAGAGCTTGCCCATGAAGCCGACCAGGGGCGGGATGCCCATGAGCGAGAACAGGAAGATCGCCATGGCCAGCGCCAGGAAGGGCTGGCGCTTGTAGAGCCCCGGGTAGTCGCGCAGGTCGAACGTGCCCTCGTGGAGGTGGATCAGCGTCACCACCAGGAAGGCGCCGAGGTTCATGAACAGGTAGGCGAACAGGTAGACCAGCAGGCCGCGCGCGCCGTTCTCGGAGAGGGCGACGACGCCCATCATCAGGAAGCCTGCGTGGGCGATCGACGAGTAGGCCAGCAGCCGCTTCATGTTGGTCTGGGTCAAGGCCGCGACGTTGCCCAGGGTCATGGTGGCGACCGAGACGATCATCAGGAGCTGGACCCAGTTCACCGTCCACGCGAGGTCCCAGCCGCCCGATCCGCGCGTGGACAGGCCGCTGAAGAAGAAGCGCAGCATGATGGCGAAGCCGGCGGCCTTCGGCGCGACCGAGAGGAACGCCGTGACCGGGGTCGCGGCGCCCTGGTAGACGTCGGGGCACCAGAAGTGGAACGGGACCGCGGCGGTCTTGAAGCCGAAGCCCGCGGTGACCATCAGGGCGACCAGGTAGAGCGCGGAACGCGCCTCCGGGGTCACGCCAGCCGTCAGGTACTCGCGCAGCACCGGGATCGACGTGGTACCGGAGAGGCCGTAGAGCAGCGAGAAGCCGTACAGCATCACGCCCGTGGAGACCGCCCCGAACAGGACGTACTTGAGCGAGGCCTCGTTCGAGAAGCGGTCGCCCTTCATGTAGGCCACCATCACGTAGGAGGTGATCGAGACCATCTCGAGGGCGAGGTACAGCATCGCGATGTCGTTGGCAGCCGAGAGCAGCAGGTTCGAGATCGTGACCGCCAGCAGCAGGGCGTAGAACTCGCCCTGGCCCAGGCCGTGGAGCTCGGCCGAGTTGCGGAAGGTGAAGGCCAGCACCAGCAGCAGCGACGCCGCCACCAGCACGACCTTGAAGAAGGCGCCCAGCGGATCGGCCACCAGCATGCCGCTCCAGATCTCGGTGGCCAGCCGGCCCGAGACGGCGCTGAGCGGCAGCGCGGCGACCAGGCCCAGCACCGTGAGGCCGCGGCACAGGCCGTTTCGGATCCGGATGCCGGTAGAGTCCACCAGCACGACCAGCAAGAGCGCCACGGTCAGCGCGATCTCGGCGCCGAAGTGCGGCAGGCTCTGGAGGATCTCGGTCATCTACGCAGCCCTCACCGCATCTCCGGTCAAGGCAACCACAGAGTGCACAGAGGTGGAACGGAGAGGACACAGAGTCAGGATTGCCACTGGTGCTCTCGACGCCTTCACCAGGCTCGTCACCTCTGTGCTCTCTCCGTTCGTTCCTCTGTGATCTCTGTGGTCGTTCTGGCCAGGCAAGGAGCGCGTCATCCGCGCAGCAGGTCCGCGGCGTCGAGGTTGGGCGTGCGCCGCAGGCGGTACAGGGTGAGGACGATGGCCAGGGCCACGGCCACCTCGGCCGCCGCGATCACGATCACGAACACCGCGAACAGCTGGCCGCTGAGGTTGCCTTCGCCGTAGCGCGAGAAGGCCACCAGGTTCAGGTTGGCCGAGTTGAGGATCAGCTCGATGCCCATCAGCACGTTGACCGCGTTGCGGCGCGTCAGCACGCCGAGCAGGCCCAGGGCGAACAGGGCGGCGGAGACGAGCAGGTAGTGCTGCAAGCCGATCATGCTTCCTTCTTCCGGCGCACGATCATCGCCGCGCCGATCAGGGCCACCAGCAGCAGGATCGAGGCCGCCTCGAAAGGCAAGAGCCAGGCGCCCATGAACTCGCGGCCGATGTCCGCCGTGGTGGCCGCGGGAAGCCGGCCCTCGCCGATGCGCCAGGGGGTCCGGAAGGCCGTCCAGGCGACGATCACGAACACGGCGCTCGAAGCGATCAGGCCCGCTCCGAACTGCGTGACCTCGCTGCGCAGGTCGAGGTCGTAGATCTTGTGGGTCAGCATCACGCCGAACAGGAGCAGCACCAGGATGCCGCCCACGTAGATCAGGAGCTGGGTGGCGGCGAGGAAGTCGGCCCCGAGGAGCAGGTACAGGCCGGCGACGCCGAAGAACGTGAACAGCAACGCGAACGCGTTGTAGATCAGGCTGTGGGCCAGGACGCACACGGCGGCCGAGCCCACCGTGATCGCCGCGAACACCAGGAAGACGACGTCGCTGGGCGTCAAGGCATCAGGCTCCCGTGGCTGGCGCGGGCGGGGTCTGGGGCGCCGGAGGCGCCTGCGGCGACGGAGGCGCGGGTGGCGCGCCGGCGGGCGGAGCCGCGGCCGGCGCGGCCGGCTTGGGAGCCGGCGGCTTGGGGTTCACGGTCAGGAACTTCGCGTCCTTCTTGGCGAAGCGGTACAAGTGCTGGTTGAGGTCGTCGGTGGCGAACTCGTACTCCGGCGTCATGTAGATGCAGTCCGTCGGGCACGGGTAGGTGCACAGGTTGCAGTAGCAGCACAGCGACATGTCGATGTCGAAGACGTGGACGTCGAGCTTGATGCCCTGGCCATTCGCCGCGAAGATCGCCGGCGCCTTGGGGTCGCGCTTCTCGGCCTTGATGTAGATGCACTGCACCGGGCAGGCCCGGGCGCACTGGCCGCAGCCGATGCAGTCCTCGTAGGCCATGAACAGGCGCATGCGGCTCTTGGGGGGAAGCTGCCACTTCTCCTCGGGGTAGTGCAGCGTCACCTTCTTCACGAACAGGTGGCGCCAGGTGATCTTCATCCCCACCAGGACGGTGTAGAAGCCCTCCCACAGGTCGGTCAGCCACTGCTTCACTCTAGGATCCTCACGAGGTGGCCATGACGCGGTTGCGGGTGCGGCTCCACTGGATCGCGCGGAACATGCCGACGATCAGGTAGGCAACGATACCGATTGCGACGACCCACGCCCACGTGCGGTCCCAGAGGCCGAAGCCCCAGCGGGTCGCCGGCACCAGCACCAGCCCGCCGACCACGACCGCCAGCGTCATCGAGATCGGCAGCAGCACCTTCCAGGCCACGTGCATCAACTGGTCCACGCGCAGCCGGGGCAGCGTCCAGCGCAGCCACATCATTATGAAGATGAGGGTGAAGGCCTTCAGGAACAGCCACAGCGGCCCCAGGCCCAGGCCGCCCACGGTCTGCAGCATGGGGTGCGGCGCCAGGTATCCGCCCAGGAACAGCACCGAGGCGACGGCGGAGACGATGAACATCTCCGTGTACTCGGCCATGAAGAACATCGCGAAGAAGAAGCCGCTGTACTCGGTGTGGAAGCCGGCCACCAGCTCGCTCTCGGCCTCGGGGATGTCGAAGGGCGCCCGGTTGCACTCGGCGAGCGAGGCCGTGAAGAACACCAGGAAGGCGATCAGGTTGAGCGGGAAGTAGCGGAACAGGAACCAGTAGCCGATCCCGCCATGCTGGGCGTTCACCACGTCCTGCAGCGACAGGCTGCCCACGATCATCACGATCACCAGCATGCTGAACACCGCCGGGATCTCGTAGGACACGATCTGCGCCGCCGAGCGCATGGCCCCGAACAGCGCGTACTTGTTGTTGGAGGCCCAGCCCGCCATGATGATCCCCACCGTGGACAGGCTCGACACCGCCACCACGTAGAACAGGCCGATGTTCAGGTCCGCGGTCTGCAGGCGCGTGCCGAACGGGATCACCACGAAGCCCAGGAAGGCACCGACCACCACCAGGCACGGCGCCAGCACGAACAGGAACTTGTCGGCGGCGGCGGGGAAGATCGCCTCCTTGAACATCAGCTTCACGGCGTCCGCGATGGTCTGCAGCAGGCCGTGGGGGCCGACGCGCTTGGGGCCGATGCGGTCCTGGAAGAAGCCGGCGAGCTTGGTCTCGGCGTAGACGTACGCGATGGGCCCGAGCGCCATGAAGGTCACGAGCAGCGTGGCGCAGATGAGGGCGGCGACGAGTGCGAGCAGCCAGGCCGGCTGGCCCGCGAGCACGCCGCCGAGCAGCGAGGAGAGCAGGTCCATTAGCGGTCGATCTCCCCGAGCACCACGTCGAGCGACCCGATGAGCGCGATGATGTCGGCCAGGTACATGCCCTTCGCCAGCACGTGGAAGACACTCATCGCCGTGAAGCAGGGGCTCTTCACCTTGACGCGATAGGGGTTCACGCCCGTGCCGTCGGCCACCACGTAGTAGCCGAGCTGGCCGCGGGGCGCCTCGCTGCGGGCGTAGATCTCGCCCTTGGCGGGCTTCACCCGCTTCGGCACCTTCTCGCGCACGTCGCTCTTGTCGAGCTTCTCGAGCCGGTCCATGGCCTGGTGGATGATCTTGGCGCTCTCGGCCATCTCGTGGGCGCGGACGATGTTGCGGTCGAAACACGAGCCCACGGGGCCGTACTCGCCCTTCCCGACCGGCACCTCGAACTGATAGTTCTCGTAGCCGCTGTAGGGCTCGTCCTTGCGCAGGTCGCGCGGGAGGCCGCTGCCGCGCAGGTTCGGGCCGGTCAGGTCGTAGTTGATGGCCAGCTCCACGGGGCACACGCCGACACCCGCCGTCCGCTTGATGAAGATCTTGTTGCCGATCAGGAGGTCCATCAGCTCGGGGTGGGTGATGGCCTCGTACTCGCGCAGGAACTGGCGGCAGGCCCGCACGAAGCCGTCGGGGACGTCGTGGCTCAGGCCGCCGATCCAGTTGTAGTTGTAGAGCAGCCGCGCGCCGCAGGTCCACTCGAACAGGTCGAGGATCTTCTCGCGGTCGCGCAGCAGGTGCAGGAAGGGCGTGAAGGCGCCGATGTCCATGCCGTAGGTGCCGACCGCGATGCAGTGGGAGGCGATGCGCTGCAGCTCGGCCATGATCACGCGGATTGTCTGCACGTAGGGCGAGACTTCGATCGCCATCAGCTTCTCGACCGCCAGTGCGTAGCCGAGGCTGTTGCCCATGGACGCCACGTAGTCCATGCGGTCGGTGTACGGGATCACGCCCGGGTAGTCCACGTTCTCGCTGTGCTTCTCGAAGCAGCGGTGCAGGTAGCCGATGTGGGGCCGGGCCGCCTTCACCACCTCGCCGTCGGTGCGCAGCTCGATGCGCAGCACGCCGTGGGTGGACGGGTGCTGCGGCCCCATCTGGAGCACCATCTCGTCGGTGTCGAGCTCGGCGGCGGTCCAGGCAGTCTCGATGGCCATCAGCCCACGTGCTTGTTGGGCGGCGTGAAGGCGAAGGGGCCGATGCCGATGGCTTCGCCGCCGGCGGCGCGCTCGGCCATCTGGGCCGTCGGCTTCACGTGCATGCCGTTGTAGAAGTCGGGGTCCTGCCAGTCCTTGCGCAAGGGATGGCCCTGCCAGTCGTCGGGCAGCAGGATGCGGCGCAGGTCGCTGTGGCCCTCGAACACGATGCCGAACAGGTCGAAGGCCTCGCGCTCGTGCCAGTTCGCGACGCCCCAGGAGGCCTCGACGCTGGGCAGGCGCGGCTCCTCGCGCGGCAGGTGCACCTTCAGCACGAACTGGTGCGCGTGCCGGTACGAGAGCAGGTGGTACACCATCTCCATCCGCGGCGGCATCTCCTTCGGATAGTCCACCGCCGACAGGCACATCAGGTTGTCGAAGGCGAGCTCGGGATCCGCCTTGAGGAATGCCGCCACGTCCGCGATGGCGTCGGCTGCCACCACCGCGAAGGGTTGCTTCGCCGCCGCCTCGAAGTGGCTCAGCTTCTGGCCGAACTTCGCCTGCAACCTTTCGTGGATGGCCGCGGCGTCCAGGCTCACCGGACGCTCTCGGGCGCCATGCGGGCGCCGGGCAGGCTGCCCAGGGACTCGGGCTTCTTGCGGAAGACGCGGTCCTCCTGGATCTTCTCCTGCAGCTTCATCACGCCGTAGAGCAGCGCCTCGGGCCGCGGCGGGCAGCCCGGCACGTACACGTCCACCGGGATCACCTCGTCGACACCCTTCAGGACGTGATATCCGAAGCGCCAGTAGGGCCCGCCGTTGTTGGCGCAGGAGCCCATGGAGATCACGTACTTGGGCTCCGCCATCTGCTCGTAGAGGCGCTTGACCCGCGTCGCCATCTTCAAGGTCACGGTGCCAGCCACGATCATCAGGTCGCTCTGGCGCGGGGTGCCGCGGGGGATCAGGCCGAAGCGGTTCCAGTCGTAGCGCGTGCCGCCCGCTGCCATCATCTCGATCGCGCAGCAGGCCAAGCCGAAGGTCATGGGCCACAGACTGGACTTGCGCGCCCAGTTGACGAGCTGGTCCACCGTGGTGAAGACCAGGTTGTCGTCGTCGAAGCGGCTCTGCAGCACGCCGGTGATGGGAGCGGTCAAGCGCGGTCCTCCGCACGCACCCATTCGAGGTCGCCCTTGCGCCACACGTAGACGAGGGCCACGACCAGGATCGAGATGAATACCAGTCCCTCGGCGAAGGCCAGCGGGCCGATCTCCTTGTAGACGACGGCCCACGGCAGCAGGAACACGGTCTCCACGTCGAAGATCACGAAGATGAGGGCGAACACGTAGAAGCGGATGTTGAACTGGATCCAGGCCGAGCCCAGCGGGTTCTCGCCGCACTCGTAGGTGGTGAGCTTCTCCTCGGAGAAGCGGCTGGGCCGGATCAGCCACCAGGCGATCAGGTTCACGACCACGAAGCCGACCACGACGAGCAGGAACGCGAGGATGCTCGCGTGGGCGATGAGGAAGTCCTGCGTCGGCGCGCTCGACATGCTTCCGCCTCCGACTGGATCCGCGGTGAACGTCGACTGGTCGGGGACTCTAGCAGAGCCCGCCTTTGCCGGGCAAGACCCGTCAGGCGCTCGTCGAACCCAGGAGCGCCTCTCCGCCCGCGGCGCGGAACGCCGCGAGGCTCTCCCGCCGGCGCGCCTCGGAGAGACCGACCAGCTCCCGGAAGGCGGCCTCCCCGCGCAGCGAATCCAGGACGCGGCTGCGGGTGAGGACGCCCCAGGCGTTGTAGCCGGCGTCCACCGCGTGGCGCATGCCGCGGATGGCCTCGCCGGGATGCCCGAGGGGCGCCAGCAGCTCCGCATACATGAAGACGGCCTCCGGGTCGAAGTGCGTGTCGCTGAGCTGCAGCAGGGAGCGCGCGGCCGCCTCGCCCCGGCCGCCGAGAAGGTGGCGGGTCGCGTCCAGGATCGCGCCGATCACCGGCACCTGCTGCGGGGGCGACGCCTTATCCAGCAGGCTGCGCGCCTCGTCGAGGCGCCCCAGGCAGTACAGCGCGAAGATCGTCAGCTCCGGATCCTGCGGGTCGTTGAGCCGCGCCACGCCCTCCAGGTCGTCGGCGGCCCACAGCGTGAACGCGATGCTGGTGCGGGTGTGGGGATCGAGCCGCCGGGCCTCCTCGTGGGCCGCCAGCGACGCCTCGACGAGGCCGCAGTATCGGCAGGCCTGCGTGAGGCCCGCGAACAGCTCGGGGTCGTTGCGGTCCCGGGTGGCCAACTCGATCAGGCGCCGCATCGCCTGGGGCGCGCGGCCCGCCTCGGATTCGAGGGCGGCGTAGAACTTGTGGGCGATGGCGAGTCCCGGGCTCAACTCCAGGGCGCGCTTGAAGGCGTCCTCGGCTCGCGCGGTGTTGGCCACGCGCTCCTCGATGTACTTGCCGATCACGCGGTGGCAGCGCCCGAGGCGCGCCCAGGCCGGCGCATAGCCGGGGTCCTCGCGCAGGCACTGCTCGTACAGGTCGCGCGCGCGCTTGAGCTGGTCGTAGGGGCCGGCGTTCAGCTCGTTGGCGCGCAGGTAGAACTCGTAGGCCCGCGCGCTCCTCGGCATGTCGGGGGCGACGTGCTCCGGGCGCTTCGAGCCGATCGGCAGGCCCTCGACCAGGTGACGGGCGAGGTCGTCCTGCATGCGGAACAGGTCGCCCATCGCCTCGTCGCGCCTGCCGGACCACACGAGCGTCCCCGAGGGCGCCTCCACGAGCTGGGCGGAGACGCGCACCGAGCCGCCCGCGCGCATCAACGTGCCCGTGAGCACCAGGTCCACGTCCGCCTCCTGGGCGATGGCGCGGAAGTCCGCCGAGCCGGCGAAGCGCGCGGCCATGAGCGGCGAGCGCACCACGAGCGACTCGGCCTCGGCCAGGGACGTCGCCACCGCGTCGGCCAGGCTGTGGGCCAGGAAATCCGTCTCGGGATCCGGACGCAGGATGCGGAACGGCACCACGATCAGGCGCGTCATGGCGCGGGCCTGCACCACCGCGCCGGTCGCGTCGTCGAGCATCACGGCTTCCAACTCGCGGGCCATCGCCGCCGCATTCGGGTAGCGCTGCTCGCGGTCCTTGGCCAGGGCGTGGCGGATCGCGCGATCCGCCGCCACGATGGCGCTCGACCCCGCCAGCGCCGGCGGCTCGTCGTGGAGCGTCGCGTGCAGCACCTCGACCACCGTCGAGCCGGGAAAGGCCGGACGGCCGGCCAGCATCTCGAACAGGATGGCGCCCAGGGCAAACAGGTCGGAGCGCGCGTCGGCCTCTTCGCCGCGCGCCTGCTCCGGCGCCATGTAGCGCGGAGTGCCGAGCAGCATGCCCGGCTGCGTCACGCTGACGTCGGTCCGCGCGGTCTCGGCTCCGCTGCGGGCGAGGCCGAAGTCGAGCAGCTTCACCCCGTGGGGCGTGAGGAAGACGTTGGACGGCTTCAGGTCGCGGTGTACGACGCCGCGCGCGTGGAGCGCCTCGAGGGCGCGCAGCACGCCGAGGACCAGCGGCACCGCGTCCTTCACGACCAGGGCGCAGCGGCGCATCCGCTCCGAGAGTGGCTCGCCCTCCAAGAGCTCCATGGCCAGGAACACCACGTCGCCGTCCTCGCCGATCTCGTAGAGCTGGCAGACGTTCGGGTGGTTCACGCTGGCGGCCGCCTTCGCCTCGCGCCACAGCCGGCGCCGCGCGCTCTCGTCGGCGCTGGCGCCGCTCAGCGTCTTCACGGCCAGGTCGCGCTCCAAGCGCTCGTCGTGGGCGAGATAGACGACGCCCATGCCGCCCTCGCCTAGCTTGCGCAGCACGCGGTAGCGGCCGATGCGCTCGGGCAACAGCGCGGGTGGCGTCGGCGGCCCCGTGCGGCCCAGGGTGGCGGCCAGGGTCTCGTCGCTGGTCGGGTCGCCGTCCTCGGGCTTCTCGGGCAGGAGTGGGCCTCCGTTTGTCGGGCGCTTGGGGTGGCTGCTAGAATGCCATGCTCTCGCAGACGTTGCGAGCCCGCCTACGGGCCGATGTAGCTCAGTGGTAGAGCAGCTGATTCGTAATCAGCAGGTCGTGGGTTCAAGTCCCACCGTCGGCTCCAACGCAGTCAACGAGTTGTCGCGACCGACCTCGGCCTCGAATTCGCTCGGGGTAACACCGGGGTAACACAAGGCGCGCGAACCGCACTATGGCTGAGGCGCAGCGCCCGTTGAGGGATCACTCAGCTTGGGCGGCGAATCCGCTCTCTCGGGCCCGAAATCCCTCACTTCTTGCCCTTCTTCTTGTCTTGCCCTCCTGAAGCGTCTTTCGACTCCGCCAGAGGATCTTGGATCGCTGTCGATTCTGGAAGCTGGAGGATTGAAGGCCCCTCCAGCTTAAGGAACTGAAGCTCCGGTGTGGCGCCTTGGATTGTCTCGATGTCCTGGGTCAGTTTCGGATCGTCGGCTGGCGCCGACGGGGCCTTTGCGCGGACATCAATGTTGTAGCCGGAGTCGATTCTGTTGGCGATTGCGTTGAGAGCATTGCGCAAGTCATTCTCAAGCTCGTTGCGCCGGTTGGCCACTTGCTCAGTCCAGTACTTCTGAAATAGTTCCTGGACGAGTGGCTCGATGCCCTTGCGGGTCGTGTCTCTGATCTGGTGGAAAGTGCTGAAGGCGTCATCATCCGGCGCAGTTGTAGTCAAACACGACTGCGCCCGCTTGCCGGCGGGCTCCGGAGGATGACGCCATGTCGAACGATAGCAGGGGCGGTGTAGTTGGAGAAGC
>Ga0187893_10000648_pt1 | contig 88645 bp, 79 predicted proteins | sample MA1701074metaG_FD_139574 | JGI IMG/M metagenome (GOLD analysis project Ga0187893, IMG submission 139574) | White microbial mat communities from a basaltic lava cave in the Kipuka Kanohina Cave System on the Island of Hawaii, USA - MA170107-4 metaG ... | reverse complement strand
GGCTCGCTGACGCTTCGCGTCTCGTGGTTTCGCCGGGAAACACGATACGGACCTCGATCGGCGAAACACTTCCTTCACCGAATCGCGAAACATCCGGGCTCGCTGACGCTTCGCGTCTCGTGGAGGGTCAGGAATCTTCGTACAGACTTTGATCGGCAAACCACATCCATAAGCGAACCACATCCGTTTACGAGACGCGAAGCGTCAGCGAGCGTCACGTCGGCGCGGCGCGAAACTGAGCCCTGCCGCGGCGCTAAAAATGGAACCGGCCGTCTGGCGACGGCCGGTTCCACGGCGCGGTGTTGGGAAGGACAGAGGGGATCGTTCGCTGTCGTTCGCCCGCAGTCCGTTTCGACCGCCGGCTCCCGACACCCCACAGAGGAGCAACTCGCGTGCCAGCGGCGGAACACAGCCGATCCCGTCTCCATCGGCCCGCGATCGCCAATCCCGGGCGACTTGGTGCGCTCCGTTCGCTTCCCGATGGGCAATTCTCCCGCGCGGTGGGGAACGCGTTACCACCCGCGCGTGCCCATCGTCCGGTTGGCATCGGCCGGACCGTTGCTGTATCCGTTGAAACGGGGCCTACCTCCCCAGCGCGTTCCTGGCGGGGTCCGGGGGCATCTCGGTCAGCCGGGTGGCCGCGAGACGAAAACGCTCGCGGAACTGTTCGGGCGCGAGACGGGCTAGGGCGGCCAGGTCGGCAAGCATCTTTTCGTCTTCCAGGTCCTGCCGTTCGAGGCGGATCATGTAGGCCCGGGCGACGCGGTAGGTGAGTGAGCGGGTGTCGACCTGCCGGATGCGGGTGCGGTTGGTGGCCGGGTCGATCATCTCGGAAAAGTCCATCGGCACCAGGTTCCCGTTGACCAGCGTCACCATGACGCCGTGCGGCAGCGGCCGCTCGTCGAGCAACATGCGGATGCTGCCGTAGCCCAGGTCGCGGCAGTAGGCGATGTCGGCGGGCGTCGGTTCGGCGGACCGCAGTTCGTAGCCGAGCGTGTGCGTTACGACCGTCAGGTTTTCCCCGCGCTGGCGAAAGCGATCCTGGAGTTCGTGCTTGAGCATCTCGCCCAGCGGCACCTCGGACAGCCGCAGGTGCCCGGCGGCGTCCAGCGGCACCTCCTTGCCCAGCAGCCGCTGGAGTTCCGCCCGGTCACCCAGCCGGTAGGCCAGTCCTTCGGCGATGACCGCCACGCCGTCCGGCCGGCCCATCACCCGACGCTTGAACATCGCTCCTTCGAGCACGTCGGCGATTCGCGCGATGGAGGTGTTTTCCGGAAACTCCTCGGGGATCAGGGCGAGAGTGGCCCCGGCCGACTTGGCGACGCCCAGCGCGAGGAAACCGGCGTTGCGGCCCATGGCGGTCACGAGATACCAGCGGCCGGTGGAGCGCGAGTCTTCCATCAAGTTCTTGACGATCTGGCAGCCGATCAGCCGCGCGGTGGAAAAGCCGAACGTCGCCACGTCGTGAGGCAGCGGCAGGTCGTTGTCGATGGTCTTGGGGACGTGCACGACGCGCAGCGCCCCGCCCGCCCCCTCGGAGATAAAACGGGCCGAGAGGACCGTGTCGTCGCCGCCGATGGTGATGAGATAATCGACGTTGATCCGCCGCAGGTTTTCAACGACCTGCCGGACCTTCCCTTCGTCCGGGGCGACGACGCGCGAGGTCTTGAGCCGCGCCTCGTCGAGCAGACTCGTCCGCGCCGTCCGCAGGATCGACCCGCCGCTGAAGTGAATCCGTGCCACGTCGGTAATGGTCAGCCCCACGGTGTCGCGGGCCGGGTCGAAGTCGGGCGACGAGAGCCGCCGCAGGCCGTCGTAGATGCCCATGACCTCGAGTTTGTTGTTGACGGCCTCGATGGTCGCCGCGCCGATGACGGCGTTGATCCCGGGCGCAGGCCCGCCCCCGACGAGGATCGCCAGCCGCTTCCCCATCAAATGCTCCCGCGTTCAGGAAGATGATCGGTGCGCATCGGGCCTTCCGGCAGTCGGAATCCTAGCCGCGCCCGCGGCCCGTTCAATCCCGCCATCCCGCACTCGGACCGGTCCCGGTCTTCCGGTTTCCGATGTTCGACCCTCGCGCCGTGTCGACAGCCACGCGCCGCCGGGGCACAATCGTACCTCCATGAACGAGACGATCGCCGTCGTCGATTTCGGCTCCCAATACCGCCAGTTGATCACCCGCCGTGTGCGCGAAAATCACGTCCATTCGCGCCTCTTTGCCCCGTCGGTCACGCCCGACGAACTCCGCCGCGCCGGCGTGGCCGGGATTATCCTTTCCGGCGGGCCGGCCAGTACTTACGAAACCGGCGCGCCCACGTGTGATCCGGGGCTGCTCGCCCTGGACGTGCCCGTCCTCGGCGTCTGCTACGGAATGCAACTCGCCTGCCGGCTGCTCGGGGCCAAGGTCCGCTCGGCCGCCTGCCGCGAATACGGCCGAACACCCCTGCGCATCCGCACGTCCGACCCGCTCCTCGAACACGTTCCGGCAGAAACCACCGTCTGGATGAGCCACGGCGACGTGGTGGACGCTCTGCCCGACGACTTCAAATCGCTCGCCGATACCCCCGACTGCCCCCTCGCCGTGGTCCGGCACGGCGCGCGGCCGTTCTGGGGGGTCCAGTTTCATCCCGAAGTGACCCATACCCCTCACGGGGGGCAGATTCTTCGGAATTTCCTCTATGGCCTCTGCGGCTGCCGAGGGACATGGCGGCCCGACAACATGGTGGAACAGGCCGTGGCCGACATCCGCGACGTGGTTCCGGACGAGGCCCGCGTTCTTTGCGGGCTGTCGGGCGGCGTCGATTCGAGCGTGACCGCGGCGCTCCTTCAGCGGGCCGTCGGCGACCGGCTGACCTGCATCTTCGTAGACAACGGGCTGCTGCGGACGGACGAGCGGGACCGCGTCGAGGCGACGTTCCGCGGCCACTTTCACATGGACCTGCGCGTGATTGACGCGGCCGAACAGTTCCTTTCGCGGCTCGCGGGCGTCACCGACCCCCAGGAAAAACGCCGCCGCATCGGACACACGTTCATCGACGTCTTCCGCGCCGCGGCCACCGATGTGTCCAATGCCCGCTTCCTCGCCCAGGGCACGCTCTACCCGGACGTCATCGAATCCGGACGGTCGGCCGCCGGGACTGCGGCGGGGATCAAACTTCACCACAACGTCGGCGGACTGCCGGACGATCTCGGGTTCGAATTGATCGAGCCGCTTCGGGACATGTTCAAGGACGAAGTCCGGCAGGTCGGCGAACTACTCGGGCTGCCCGAGGAACTGATCTGGCGGCATCCTTTCCCGGGACCCGGCCTCGCCGTCCGCGTCGTCGGGGAGGTCACCGCCGCCCGGCTCGACCTGCTTCGCCGCGCGGACGACATCATCGTCAGCGAGATCGCGGCCGCGGGATGGGATCGCAAGGTCGGGCAGGCGTTCGGGGTACTGCTGCCGGTTTCGAGCGTGGGCGTCATGGGGGACGGACGCACCTACGCCGGGATGCACGTGATTGCCGTTCGCGTGGTCGAGACGACGGATTACATGACCGCCGACTGGGTTCCCCTCGATGCGGCTTTACTCGGCCGAATCGCGGGACGGATCGTCAACGAGGTTCCGGGGGTCAACCGCGTTGTTTACGATATCACGAGCAAGCCCCCCGGTACGATCGAGTGGGAATAGGGCCGGCCGGGCGGCTGATTCCCGTCGAAACACTGGCACCGCACACGTTGCGCGGCGTCGGCGTCCTCTCGGGCCAATAATTGGACGCGGGCGTCTCATTTTCCATGCTTGTTCCACGCGCAATGCCGCGTTACCATGGCGGATCACGGGTGGACCGGCGCGCGGGGCGAAGGCGCGCGCTGTCTCGGTTGGATTCCGATCTCTCCGGGCGCCCTGACGATCCGGAACCCTTCCGTATCCGTACTCCGCCGCGGGTCGGAGAACATTATGTTCAATTCAGCCGCCTGCGAATACGCTATTCGCGCGCTGACGCATATCGCCCTGCGCGGCGCGCCCGGAGACTACTTTCTCCTCAGGAGCATTGCGCGCGAGGAGAAACTGCCTCCGTATTTCATGAGCAAGGTCTTCCAGGCCCTCGTGCGGGCGGGAATCCTCGAATCCGCCAAAGGCCGCGGCGGCGGGTTCGCGCTCCAGAGGCCCGCCGCCAAGATCCTGCTGCGCGACATCGTCCGTGCCGTCGAGCGCGACGACCGGACCGAGCAGTGCCCGCTGGGGATGCCGACCTGCGACGATCAGCAGCCCTGCGCCGCGCACGAACTCTGGAAGACGCCGCAGGAACACCTCCGACGCTTCCTCGCAGAGACCACCCTCGCCGATCTCGCCGCCGCTCTGCGCGCCAAGCGCGCCCAACTCGGGCTCGAAGGCCCGCACCGACGCGGCCGCCCGCATTCCGAGTGAAGTCCGCGCCCCGCAGCGCGATTTGATTCGCTCCCGTTTGCCGCCGATCATGGACCGCACATGGCCCACGCCCCCGCCGGCACCGTCCGCACCCGATTCGCGCCGTCGCCCACCGGATACCTGCATATCGGCGGGGCGCGCACCGCCCTGTTCAACTGGCTGCTGGCCCGCCGACACGGCGGCGCGTTCATCCTGCGGATCGAGGACACCGACGTCGAACGAAACCTCCCCGACGCCGACGCCCAACTGATGGAGGACCTGCGCTGGCTCGGCCTCGGCTGGGACGAAGGCCCCGGCCTCGGCGGCCCGCGCGGTCCCTACCGCCAGAGCGAACGACTCGACCTGTACCGGTCCTCGGCGGCCCGGCTCCTCGATGCCGGCCACGCCTATTACGCGTTCGAGACCCCCGGCGAACTGGACGCCATGCGCGCCGCCGCCCAGGCCCGACGCCGGCCCTTTCGTTATTCGCGCCCCGCCCGCCGTCCGTCCGCGGCCGACGCCGACCGCGCCCGGGCCGAAGGCCGGCCCGTCGTCGTGCGGCTCTGCGTGCCGAACCAGGAATTCATCGTGCACGACCTGGTCCTCGGCGACGTGACGTTCCGCCCGGGCGAGGTGGAGGACTTCGTCATTCTCAAATCCAACGGCTGGCCCACCTACCACTTTGCCGTCGTCGTCGACGACGAGGCGATGGAGATCACCCACGTCCTGCGCGCCCAGGAACACCTCATGAACACGCCCAAGCACCTGGCGCTGCAGGCATGCCTCGGCTGCCGCGTGCCGGCCTACGCGCATCTGCCGCTCGTGTTCAACCTGGACGGCTCGAAGATGAGCAAGCGCGACAAGGAAAAAGACGTGGCCGGCGGCCGGCCCCCGCGCGAGATCGACGTGCACGATTTCCGCGCCGCCGGCTATCTGCCCGAGGCGATCGTCAATTTCATCGCGCTGATCGGCTGGTCGCCCGGAGGGGACCGGGAGAAGTTGACGCGGGAGGAGATGATCGAACTGTTCTCGATCGAAGGCATCACCAAGACCAGCGGCCGTTTCGACCGCGAGAAACTGCTGGCGTTCAACACCGATTACGCGGCCGCCGCGCCGCCTGACCGGCTCCGCGAGGCGTTCCGCGACTATGCCCGCCTCGCCGATTCGCCGCTGTCCGGACTGGACGAGGCCGCGCTGGCCGCCGCGCTCGACGCCTGCCGCGGCCTGCGGACGTTTCGCGACGTCGACGTCAAGATCGGTCCCCTGTTCGTGCCGGACGAGCAGGTGACCTTCGACCCGGATTCCGTGCGCAAGGTGCTCGAAAAGAACGGGGGCAAGGGTTACGCCGTGCTGGAACAACTGCTCCCCAGCGTGGCCGCCGCTGAACCGTGGACCGCCGAGCGCATCGACGCCCTCATCCGCGAGTTCTGCGAACGGCATGGCGCCAAACTGGCCGACGTCGCCCAGCCGGTCCGCGTCGCGCTCACCGGCCGCACCATCAGCCCCGCCATCGGGCAGACGCTCGTCCTCGCCGGCCGCGAACGAACGCTCGCCCGCCTGCGCCGCTGTCTCGACCGCGGCGGCCGGGCCTGAAGCGCGGAGGACCTTGACGCGCCCCGCTCCGCCGGGGACACTCCCGCACCCCCGCGGCTCGTCGGCCGTTCCCGCCGACGCGGGAACGACGCGCGTCGCGGTTGCCGCGGCGCGAGGACCTCGGTGAGACAGGAGCAGCACAAGGTGAAGCGAAGATTCATGCGCCCGGCGCTCTGCGTATCGTCCTTTTTCCTTTTGACGCTCGGCTGCGGCCTCCAGGCCCGGTCGCTCCGCGTACTCCTGCCCCAGCCGATGCAGACCGCCTCCACCGAATTCTCGCTCGACAATAACCGGGTGCGGATCGTCGTCACGTTCAACCGCCCCGTCGCCCTGAACTCCCTCCTGCCGCGGCAGAACGTTCTGCTCCAGACGCCGCAGAACGCCGACGCCGACACCACCATCCAGGCCGGCCCCACGCCCCTCGAAGCGGTCATCACCAGCGTCGACGACGCGTCGGTCCTTTTCCCCGCCGGGACGTCGGCCTTCACGCTGCGGCTGCTCGGGTCCGGCGCCACGCCGATCACGGCCACGACCGGCCTCGGGCTCGACCAGGACCCGACTACCGCCGCCATCGACGACTATCAGACCATGTTCACCATCACGCGCTGACGAATTCACCGCACGCGCAGCCGTTGCGGCTACTGCGCTGTTGTTTTTCGCCAAGGTTTGGAGGGTCTGCGCTGCTCCTATCGCGTCGCCGCGGGCTCAAGTAGACTCTCCGCCCATGGTGAGCCGCCTTAGCGTTTCGGTCGTCGTCGCGGCCCTTGTCGCCGTCGCCGCAGGCGGATGCCAGTCGCTCGCATGGAACAACGAGCCGCGTGGGTCAGCCCCGGACGCTTCGCGGGCGGCCGGGCGCGGCGACGGTCATGAGGACGCCAGCCCGACGCGGCCGGAGTCGGTCCGCGCGACCGAGAATGAGTCGGGCGCGGCTCGTACCTCCGTCGCGGGCGAAGCGGGCCGCGAGCGGCCCGGCGAAACGCGCGAGGAGTCCGGAGTCGCGGCCGGCGTCCCCCGCACGGCGGCGGGAGCGGCCCCTCCGGCCGGCAGCGTGCTACCCGCAGCGCTGGTCCTCAACGACGAGGTCATCACCGTCGAAGACGTGCTCGAACCGATCCGCCCGCGTCTTCAGCGCGCTGCGCAAACCCTGTCGCCCGACGCGTACCACGCCGAACTGGCCCGCGCCGTCCGGCGGCAGTTGCTGGAGGAAATCAGCGACCGGCTGGTCTGTCGCGAGGCCAGCCGCCAGATCGACGACCAGCGCGCCCAGGCCATCGAGAAGGCCGTCGACCGCGTCGAGAGGGACCGCATCAACGCCGAATTCGGCGGCCGCGAGGCCCGCTATGAGCGGTACCTGTCCGAACTCGGAAAGTCGCGGGCCGACGTACGCGAACGGCTGAAACGCCGCCTCGTCGTCGACCAGTACCTGCGCGACCGGCTGATGCCGCTGATCTCCGTCCGTCGGCGAGACCTGGAGCGATACTACGAGCGCCACCGGCCCGACTTTTCGACGACCGCGCAGGTCGAACTCAAGTTGATCGAGGCCCCCGTCGCCGCGTTTCTCAAGACCGCCCTGCCGCCCACCGAGGTCGAACTGAGGCAGGCCCGCGAGGACGCTCGCCGTCACATCGAGGAGTGTTTGGAGCAGGTTCGCGCCGGACGCTCCTTCGAGGAGGTCGCCCGCGAACGCAGTCGCGGTCTGCACCGCGAGGACGGCGGATCGTGGGGCCTGATCTCCGAGCCGCTCCGGGGGCGGTACGAAACGCCCTCGCGCGCGGCCTTCACGCTCTCGGGCGGGGCGGTAAGCGACGTGATCGAGACGCCGGGAGGATGCTTCCTTGTCAAGGCCGCCCGCGTCCGGAAGGCGACGGTCCGTCCGTTCGAGGAAGTTCAGGCAGAGATCACCGAGGCCCTGCGCGACGAGCAGTTCGCCGACCTTCGGGCCCGGTTTATTCAGCGCACGCTCGCGCGCACCGCGGTCGGCGACATCGAGCCGCTCATCCGTGCGGTAGTCGCCCGCGTTCCGGAGCGCGCCGCGCGGTCGGCAGCGCAGGCCCGCACCGCCCGTTGACGGCCGGCGCCGGTCCTCAACGGATGTCGAACCGTTCCTCCAGCCCCTTGACGTGCGGGCCGGTCCCCGCGCCGAATTCGCGCAGCACGGTGCGGCGGATCGCACCCTCAATCGCGTATTCGCACCCCAGCGCCGTGCGGTTGGTCACCGAAACGTCCTCGACCTCCACCTGCCATTCCTTGCCGTCGCGCCGTCCGACGAACGTCAACGCCCCCCGCGACCCCTGCATGGGCGCGTGCGGCGTCGTCATGCTCCCTCGGGGCTGGGGGCCGTCCGCGTCATACAGCGTCACCACGAACACCTCCTCCACCGGCCGGGTGTCGAACTCGATGTGCGACGGCACATAGGCCTCGAGCGCCATGGTTCCGATCCTCAGTTGCCTGATCCGTGCCTATTGAATCTCCCCCCGCCGCGTTCCGCAATCCGGCCGCCGCGGCTTATCGGCACCAGGCCCGGCCCGCTTTTGTGCGCGCGGGCGCGAAACGGCGTTCGATTCGTGGTAGAATATCGAGCCGGCGGCGCATTCAGTGCGTCGCTCCGGGGGCGAGGGGATGCGAACGAATCCACGCTGCGCGGCCGCTGCTGCGCTTTCTTCGTGCCTGCTGCTGGCCGGCTGCGACGGCGTGCCCGCGCCCGCATCGCTGACCATTCCAGGCCTCGGCACCGCCGGCGGAAACCGGCCGCCGGTGTTCGCCACGCAATCGCTCACAATGCTTCCCGGCGGGGCGCTGCTGATCGAGGCCAGCGCGATCGACCTGGACGGCGATGGACTCGTCATCACGTACGACCAACTCGCCGGCGTGCCGCTGCTCGAGCGCCGCTCCTACCGCGTCGGCGGGTTGCTCAGCGTCGTGTTCGAGCCGCCGCCGGACGGGGACTACGTCTTCCGCATCTCCGCCAGCGACGGGTTCTTCAATTCGGACATCCGCCTGACGCGGGCGATCCGGGCGCCTTCGCCGCCCGCGTTCGACCCCGCCCGGCCGATCGGCGTCGTCGCCGCAGCACCGGCCTTTGTCGGGCGGTACATCGTCCAGATCACCGGGCAGGTCTTCGACGTCAACGGCCCGCTTTCCTTCTCGCTCGGGGCTGCATTGAACATCGAAGCGCCCCGCTTTGATTACCGTGGTTCAAACCCCCTGATCGTGCGCCTGGAGACGACCAGCGACCCGGCCCTAAACACGACGGCCCTGGGCGCGCTGCGCCTGGCGTCCGCGGCCGACCGCGCCGGGCGGCCCGACGACGTGCTGATCGTCGAGGTCGCCGGCGACCGACTGCATCTGTCCGGTCCTCCCGCACAGGCCGCGGCCGCGGGCGGATCTGCGGGCATTTTTCGACCCGAGCGATTCCGCGGAGGCGCGGTCGTGATCGGGCGCGTGACGGCCGAGTTCACGTTTGTCGGCGCGACCGTCTCCGGCCGGCTCGCGGCCGTCGAGGTCTCGGGGCAGATCGTCTACGACGCCCAGTTCAGCGGCGTCCGTTCCCCCTGACCCGTTAGGCCCCCACCAAGGACGGCGCGGGCTGCGACGCGCCGGCCGACTGTTCGAGGTACCAGCGGACCGTCATCGGAATCCCCTCTTCGAACGACACCGTGCTCTTCCAGCCGAGTTCGCGGCGGGCCTTCTCGGCCGAGAAGAACGCCCGCCGGCCCATGAGCCACACCGCATAGCGCGTGATCATCGGGGGCCGCCGGGTGCGGAACAGATGTCCGAACACCTCCAGAAGGAACGCGACGCCGTAGGCGACGCGATAGGGCACCCGGCGCGTCACCGGCGGTGCGCCCAAGGCCGCGGCGAGCAATTCGTAATAGCGCCGAGGGGTGAGGACGCCGTCGTTGCTGGCGTTGTAGGCCTGGTGAACGGCGCGGGGCTGGTCCGCCGCGAGAATGCACACCTCGGCCACGTTTCCCGCGTAGACCATGTTCAGCCGATTCTCGCCGTCGCCGAGCAGTTTTGCGCGGCCGCTGCGCACCAGTCCGGCCATGCGCTCGATGGTCGCCCGGTCGCGCGGCCCGTAGAGCCAACTGGGGCGGATGATGCTGAAGGCGATGCGGTCGCGCCGCGCCCAGAGCAGGTGCTCGACCTCCACCTTGGCCCGGGTGTAATAGGACCAGCGATGCACGTTCACGCCCAGCGGCGCGGTCTCATCCAGCACCAGCCCCTCGCCGTTGACGTGCCCGTAGACGCTGATGGAACTGATGTGAATCAGCCGCGGCGTGCGGGCCCGCTCGATCGCGTCGAACAGGTTGCGGCTGCCGTCGATCGTGATCCGCTGAAACTCCGGCCACGGCCCCCAGTCGCCCACGCGCGCCGCCGCATGATAGACGCACCCCACGCCCCGCAGGGCCGCGTCGAGCGACGCGCGGTCGGTCAGGTCGCCGCGGACGATCTCGACTTCCTGCATCCGCAGCCAGTCCACGTCCGACCCCGGGCGCACCAGCGCCCGCACCGGCCGCCCGCGGCGACGGAGTTGCTCGACGACATGGCTCCCCAGCAGGCCGGTCGCGCCCGTGACCAAGTTCATCCCAACCTCGCGTTTCGACGCCAGACCATACGGTCCCCGCATCGCCACCGTCAACCCGCGACCCACGCTGATCCGAGCCGCCTCTCTTCCTCCCCGTGCCGCATGGGCTATCATCCCCCCGCGCCGCGAGTCCGCCAGACCGTGATGATTTCGTTCCATTCACCGATCCGGCAGCCCGGGCGATTGGCCGCCGACGCGCCTGCTGCGTTCACGCTCATCGAGGTGATCGTCGTCATCGCCGTCATCGGACTGCTGATCGGGATCATCCTCCCGTCCGTCGGACGCGCCCGGGCGACCTCCAAGGTCTCCGTCTGCGCGTCGAACCTCCGCCAGGTGGCGATTGCCATTCAGCAGTATGCCATGGACAACCGCAGTTTCATCCCTGTCGGGCCGTCCACGCCCATGCCCTTCAACCCCGCGCGCACCTGGCCGGAATGGGCCAGCAACCAGGTCTGGATCGGCGGCATCCTGCAGGAAAACGGCCTCGGCCTGCTCGTGCCGCGATACATCGACGACCCCCGCGTGCTCTTCTGTCCCGGCAGCGACGAGCCGGAAGACATGGCCGAGGAACTCCCGCGTCTGGCCGCCCGCGGTCCGGCCGACGCGTTCTGCTCCTACCTCTACCGCCAACTCGACGAGACGACCCGCCCCAGTTTCGACGACCTCGGTACGAACTCGCTCGGCCTGGTGGCCAATGCGCTCGCGATGGACGTCAACAGTCTCGGCTTCCCCCGGCGGACGCACCACGGCGGCACGCGCGCCAACGTGGTGTTTCGCGATTCGCACGTCCTGACCGTCGACAACGCCCGCCAGCCGCTCACGCTGCGCGGAATGGACTTCGCCGGTTTCCCCGGATCGGTCGATCGGCGGCTGGATGCCATCTTCTGCGCCGCCGACTACGCCGAGAACGGCAATCCCGACGAGACGCCGCCGTTGCCATGAGGCCCCGCGCCTATTTCTCCTTCAACTCCAGCGCCCCGATCCACTCGGCCTCGTCGGGCGGGAAGCGTTTCATCTCCTGGCAGGCGTGGATGTAGGCGCTGGCTCCCGCGTCGTCGAACCGCCGCGCGAGGATGCGCGTAAACTGCACGATCGCTTCGTCCCAGCGGCGCTGCTTGTAAAGTTCGACGCCCCCTTCGAAGCGCGAGATGTACTCGCCCTGTCCGTCCGCCAGTTCCCCCTTGCGGCAGACCAGTTCGAAGACCGGCACGGTCAGTTGCTTGCCCTTGACCTGAAGTTCCGCCAGGTATCGCCACTCGTACCGGTCCCGCACGGCGTCCCGCGTCGCACCGCTGACCATGATGCACGTGCCGAACACCTTGTTGGCGGGCTCCAGGCGCGCCGCGAGGTTGCAGACATCCCCGATCACGGTGTAATCGGCCTTACGCTGCGAGCCGAAACGTCCTACTCCCGCGACGCCCGTCGCCAGACCCACCCGCATGAACAGTTTCTCGAAAAGGTCATCCCGCCCCGCCATCTCGCGCTTCAGCGCCTCGAGCGCCTCCAGCGCAGCCAGCGCGGCCTCGCACGCCAGCCGCGGGTGCTCGGGCTGCGGGTTCACGTTGGGGTTGAAGAAGGCCATGATCCCGTCGCCGAGGAACTTGTTGACGAACGCCTCGTGCCGGAACAAAACCTCCGACATGCGGTCGAGATAGACGTTGAGCACGTGCTGCACGCGGGCCGAATCGGTCTGCTCCGCGATGGATGTGAAGCCCCGCAGGTCGGAAAAGAAACAGGTGACCTCGCGATTCTCGACCCGCTGAAGGGCCTCGGCCGCCCCGGGGTTTTCTGCGATCCGCCTGGCCAGCGCCGGGTCGGTGAACTCGGCCAATTGCCCCTGGACGAAGCGTTTCTGCCGCTCCGCGGTGAGTTGCCGGTAGACGGTCACGGCGGCCCACGGCGCGAGCATCGCCGCGATCGGCGCGACCCACACCACCCACCACATCAGGCCCCAGAACAGCACGAAGAAGTTGACCGCCGTGTACGCCGACGCCAGGGCCAGCGTCGCCACCAGCGTCATGATCGGCCCGCGGGTCGCCGTCAGGATCGTGACGGCCGCACCCAGCAGGAGGATCAATCCGGCCTCCACGGCCGGCGGCGGCCGGCGGATGAACTGCCCGCTGAGGAACGCGCCGGCGACGTTCGAGTGGACGATGACGCCCGGCAGGGTCGGGTCGATCGGCGTCGGCGCGATGTCCCCTTCGGCCGTCGCGGTGTGACCGACAAAGACGATCCGGTCCTTCACCAGCGGCGCGAGCGCGGCGAGGTCGGATTCGATCTTTGCCCGCAGTCGTTCGTTTGCCGCCCGCAGCGGTTCGATCCGCTCCGTGAGCGCCTCGTAGGCCCGGCGGTAGCGGCGGAACAACGCCTCCTCCTCGGGCGACTCCGGTTCCGCGCCGGCCAACTCGCGGTGAATTCTGCGGACCTCCTCCTCGGCCCGCTCCTGCTCGCCGCGAAGTTCCTGTTCGAGCAGTAGACACTCCTCCCGCCGCTGACGATGTTCGGCCTCGTCCTTTCGGCCGAGCAGCCGGTCCAGTTGCAGCAGCCGCCGCAGTTCCGCGCACCGCTCCGCCCGCGCCGCGTAGGCCCCGGCGTGCTCGCCCTTGACCGCCCGAATCACCCGGTCGTCCAGATAGTGCGCGATCGCCCGGTGGTTCTCCCGGATCGCATGACGGTCGAGCGCCGGGGCCATCACCGTCGCGGCCGGGACATGTCTGACGTCCAGGCCCTTCGCCCACTGCGGACCCGTCTCCGTCCACGGGACCACCATACGGCCGTCGCCGTCGACCTGGACCCGCCGAGGCGCGCGGTCGCTTCCGCCCCGAATCTCCAGGTAGCCGTCCCGCGTCACGTCCAGGTCCGCGTCCCGCACGCCCAGCACATGGCACGCCACGGCAAAGCCGAACTGCTTGATGAGCCGGCCGTCGAACTCGGCCAGCAGGGGCATCTGGCGGACGGGCCCGTCGGGATCGCGCGTGAAGACGACGAACCCGACGCCGCGCGCCGCGTCGCCCAGCACGCCGCGCGGCGCGATGAGATCGAGCGCCTCGGCCGCGTGGGACCTCAGGCCCTGCGGTGTCGGACCGACGCGCCGGCGCAGGGCGGCGTGATCCTCGGCCGTGACGACAAACGCCTTGCGCAGATCGGTGACGTCGAGCGATCGGGATTCGGGCGAAGCGGCGGGCAGCACCTGCGCCAGAAATACTTCCCAGTTTCCGTCCGGGGCCTCCTTTACGAAGCGCGACGCCCGGTAGGCCGCGGCCAGTTCCTTGGCCCGCGGGAGTTGGCGCGAGACGGCCTCCAGACGCGCCTTTAATCGCTGAGCCGCCCCGGCCTCGTCGAGCCCGAACTCCTCCCGGAACAACAGGGACAGCCGCGCCCGCAACCAGAGACCTTCCGCCTCTTCCGGCGTAACGCCGGCGGCCCGGCGGACCGCGTCCGCCGCGGCTTCGGGCGACGACTCGAGCAGTCGGATCGCGGCGTGCTCGGGCGGCAGCGGCTGTCCGCGGAACCGCAGCGTGAAGTGGGTGCTCAGGAACACATTGCCCGCGCGGCGGAACGCGTCCGCCAGTTCCCGGTCGGGATAGACGACGTTTTGTTCGTTCAGTTGACCGCGGACGGCCTCCCGGTCGCGCGGATCGGCTCCTCGCGGCGGAAGATCAATGCGCTCCGGCTGCGGCAGGTCGAGGATCAGGTCGAGCGCGATCACCGACGCGCCGAGTTCGTGCAGCGTCCGCACCAGGCCGGCCAGTTTGTCGCGGTCCCACGGCCAGCGGCCGATCCGGATGAGACTGCCGTCGTCAATGTCGACGTGCAGCAGGCGCGGCTCGGTCCGGATGCGGTTGGCGTGGCGGAAGCGCCAGTCGAGCGCCTGGCGCTCGAGCGTCTCTCCGCGGCGAAGGGCCAGGGCCCCCGCCCCGATCGTCGCCGCCAGTCCCAGGGCGATGCCGACCAGTTGATTCTGCCGGACCGTCACACCGTCCATTAGACCCCCGCGCCGCCGCGTCGGCGAGCAGCGGAACGGTGGACGAAAAAAAGCGGTCGCCGAGGAGACCGGCGAAATTACCCGGTCCGCCCGCGGGTCATCATGCAAGCCAATGAACCGCTCCTCCCCGATTCGTTCGTTGTTCGTTTCGGTGCTTGACTCCGCGGCCCTGCGGCCTTGCAATTCCCGGTGACGTGGTCCCCGGAGTCATCGCATGACCCCACCCCATGGCGCCGCCGCGCTGCGGCCGCTTTACGTTGCCGACGAGGAAGAACGCGCCGCGCTTCGGCGGGAGTCGGAACGCCTGCCGTCGCTGGCGGTCAATTCGTCCGCCGCCACCTATGCGGTCATGCTCGGGGCGGGCTACTTCACTCCGCTGACGGGCTACATGGGTCGGGCCGAGACGCTGCACGTCGCCGAGAAGATGACCCGGCCCGACGGGCTGCTCTGGCCCGTTCCGATCACGAATCTCGCGCCCCGCGACCGCCTCACGCCCGAGGTCCGCGGCGCGCGGAGGATTGCCCTGCGCGATCCCAACGTCGCCGCCAATCCCCCGCTCGCGGTGATGGACATCGAGGCCATCGAACCGCTCTCCTCCGACGACCGGACGTTCATCGCGCAGAACGTGTTCCGCACCGCCGACCCCGCCCATCCCGGCGTCGCCGACCTGATGGCGGCCGGCGACCACCTGGTGTCCGGCCCGCTGCGGGTTCTGAACTATTCGTACTTCGGGTCCGAGTTCCCCGACACGTTCCGCACCGCCGGGCAGATCCGGGACGAGTTTACGCGGCGCGGCTGGCAGCGCGTGGTGGCCTTCCAGACCCGAAACCCGATGCACCGCGCGCACGAGGAACTCTGCCGCATGGCCCAGCAGGCCGTCCGCGCCGACGGCATCCTGATCCACATGCTCCTCGGCCGGCTCAAGCCCGGAGACATCCCCGCCGCCGTACGCGACGCCGCCATCCGAAAGATGGTTGAACTCTACTTCCCGCCGAACACCGTGCTGGTGGCCGGCTACGGCTTCGACATGCTCTACGCCGGCCCGCGCGAGGCCGTGCTCCACGCCATCTTCCGCCAGAATTGCGGGTGCACCCACCTGATCGTCGGCCGGGACCATGCGGGCGTCGGTTCGTACTACGGTCCGTTCGACGCGCAGACGATCTTCGACGAGATTCCCGCCGGCGGTTTGAAGATCGAGATCTTCCGGGCCGACCACACCGCGTGGTCACGGAAACTGGGGCGGGTGGTGATGATGCGCGACTGCTCGGATCACGCCCCCGACGATTACATCACGCTTTCCGGGACGAAGGTCCGCGACATGCTGACGGCAGGCCAGCCGCTCCCCCCGGAGTTTGCACGCCCCGAGGTCGCCGCGGTGCTGATGGACTACTACCGCTCCGAGAGCGCGCACTGAGCGGGGGCGGCAAGAAGCGGTCGCCAAGGCGACCGGCGAAATGGGCTGCACGTCGCCTAACGAGACTAATTGTTGCGCGCCGCGGTCAGCGCTTCGCCGCGGTCAGCGCTTCGCCGCGGTCAGCGCTTCGCGCCGCCGGCCTTCTTCCAGTCCGCTAGGAACCGCTCCAGGCCCACGGTCGTCAGCGGATGATCGAGCAGTTTGCGAAACACCTCATACGGCATCGTCCCGATGTCCGCCCCCGCCCGCGCCGCCTGCACCACGTGCAGCGGGTGCCGCAGACTCGCCGCCAACAGTTCCGTCTTGTAGCCGTAGTTGTCATAGATCTCGCGGATGACGTGGATCCGTTCCATCCCCTCCTCGCACACGTCGTCGAACCGCCCCACAAACGGCGAACAGAACGCCGCCCCGACCTTGGCCACGATCAGCGCCTGCGCCGGCTGAAAGACCAGCGTCATGTTGACCCGGATGCCCTCGTCCACGCAGCGTTTCAGCGCCTTGACGCCCTCGGCCATCGTCGGCAACTTGACCACCACGTTGGGCGCGATCTTCACCAGGTCCCGCGCCTCCTTCATCATCTCGTCCGCCGTCAGCGAGACGACCTCCGCCGACACCGGCCCCGGCACGAGCGAGCAGATCTCGGCGATCAGCGGCCGGAACTCCCGCCCCTCCTTGGCCACCAGCGAGGGATTCGTCGTCACGCCGTCCAGCACGCCCCACTCGCGGGCGGCCCGGATCTGGTCGAGGTTCGCCGTGTCGAGAAACAACTTCATCGCGTCACTCCCGTACCGCCGTCGTCCGCGCGCATTCTACCCCGGATGGCGGACTTCGTGACGACGCCGATCGTCCGCCCGCCCCCCGCGCCGCAACGAGCACGAATCGCCCGGTCTGACGCCCCCCGCGCGCAGCCGGTATGATGCTGCTGTTGTCCGCGCCGCCCCCCACGCTTGTCGTCCGGTCCGCCGCCCTGGCGGCGCCGCGCCTGCGGCACGCGGCGCGGGCCGCCTTCGTCCTGGCGCTCCTGCCGGCCGCGGCCTGTCAACCCGTCGGACCCCGGCCGCAGATTCAGGCCGACGACGCCGGCGCGCGAATCCTCGCCATCCGCGAGGCGGGCGAGCGCCGCGACCGCCAGGCCGTGCCCCTCCTCGTCGATCGCCTCGAGGACGAGGACGAGGCCGTCCGCTTTTACGCCATCCTCGCCCTGGAGCGGATCACCGGGACGCGACTAGGATACGACTATCGCATCGGCGGCCCGGCCCGCTTCGACGCCGTGGAACGCTGGAGGCGCTACGTCCGCGACAGCGGAGTCGCATCGACGGACGCGCCCGATCGACCCGACGCGGACGCCCCCCGACGTGCGTCCCACCGATGAGGCCAGGGTGAGTCCTCCGTCGACCGACCAGCCGCCGGCCGCGCTCCGCGTGGAGATGACCATCAACAGCGACCCGTCCAGTCTGGCCGTCGTCCGCGGCGCGGTCACGCGTATGGCCGAACTCGGCGGACTGGACGAGACCGGCGTGCACAACGTCACCTGGGCGATCGACGAGGCCCTGGCGAACGTCATCAAGCACGGCTACGAGGGCCGGCCCGACCAGCCGATTCATCTGACCCTGGAGGGCATCGTCGGACCCGACGGCCGCCGCGGACTGGCCGTCACCGTGCGCGACCGGGGCAAGCAGGTGGACCCGGCGACGATCTGCGGCCGCGACCTGGCCGACGTTCGGCCGGGGGGCCTGGGCGTCCATATCATGCGGACCGTCATGGACGAGGTGGAGTTTTCCTGTCCCATGGAAGGCGGCATGTTGCTTCGAATGGTGAAATACGTTCAACAGGGCGAGGCCCGCTGCCCGGACCGGCCCGAGGGTACCCAGCCATGACCCCATCAACTTCCGGCGTCGTCAAGGAAATCCGGCAAGAACCCGAGGCGACCGTCGTCGTTCTGGCCGGTGAGGTCGATCTCAATCAGTCTCCCGCGCTGCACGCGGCCCTGACCGAAGTGGCGGCCAACCGGCCGCGGCGGCTGATCGTCAACCTCGCCGAGGTTCCCTACATGGACTCGTCCGGCGTCGGAACCCTGGTGGAGTTGCTCCGCCGCGTCAACACCTACAAGGGTCATCTCGCGCTTGTCGGCCTCAACGAGCGCGTCCGCGGCGTCTTTGAGATCACCAAACTCGACAAGTTCTTCCGCATCCACGCCACCGAGCAGGAGGCCGTCCAGACATGAGCGGCGCCGCGCCCGCTCCGCGCCAACCCGCCGCCGCGGTCGCCGGCGGCCTGCGCCGTCTCGCCAGCGCGCTCGGAACCGCCGCGTACAACGTCGCCGACCGCAGCCGCGACACGCTTATGTTCGTCGGCCGACTCGCCGAACTGGTCCGCGACGCCTCGCTCTGGTCCGGCCGCGGCCTGTTCTCGGCGCGGTACCGCTTCAACCGCGCCAACCGCGCCACGCTCGGCTCGCAGATGGTCCGCGTCGGCGTCCGTTCCATTCCCATTATCGTCCTGGTGCAGACCTTCGTCGGCATCATCCTCGCGCTCCAGATGGCCCCCACCCTTCAGTCCTACGGCCAACTCCAGCGCGTGGCCGACGTCGTCGGCATCGCCACCTTCCGCGAACTGGGGCCCCTGCTCTCGGCGATCGTCCTCTCCGGCTTCGCCGGCGCGAGCATCGCCGCCGAACTCGGCACGATGGTCGAGGGCGAGGAGATTAAGGCCCTCCGCGCCTGCGCCCTCAACCCCGTTCGATTCCTCGTCGTCCCGCGCTTCCTCGCCACGGTGGTCATGCTCACCGCCCTGACCGTCGTCGCCGACGTGGTGGGCGTCCTCGGCGGCCTGTTCACCTCCGTGACCGTCCTGGGTCTGTCCGCCTCCGAATACCTCTCCTACACACAGGCCGCCGTCCAGCACAAGGATTTCCTCACCGGTCTCGTCAAGGCCGGCGTGTTCGGGATGCTCATCTCCATGATCGCCTGCCTCGAAGGCCTGAGCGTCACCGGCGGGGCGGAGGGCGTCGGCCGCGCCACCACCAACACCGTCATCAAATCCATCGTCGCCCTCATCACGACCGACGTGATCTTCACCGCGGCGTTCTACGCCTACGGCCTGTAACGACCGATTCCGAAACGCTCGCTCACGCTTCGCGGCTCGTTGTGACGATTCCGCTTCGCGTCTCGTTGTGGCGATTGCGCTGCGCGGCTCGTTGTGGCGATTGCGCTGCGCGGCTCGTTGTGACGATTCCGCTTCGCGTCTCGTTGTGGCGATTGCGCTGCGCGGCTCGTTGTGACGATTCCGCTGCGCGGCTCGTTGTGGCGATTGCGCTGTGCGGCTCGTTGAAAGGTTGACGCCGTGCGTCTCGTGGGGGCGCGCCGTGCGTGCCTGGCCACGCCCATCATGAGTCGGCGTCGCGCTCGGGGATCGGCTCGCGCAGCAGGATCAACTCGTACGACCCCGCCAGCGGCCGGCGGGCCATGAACAACCCCGGCCGCTCCGCGAGGATCGCGCGCAGCCGCGGCCAAAGCAACCGATACGTCTCCGGCGGCGGCGGGCCGGGCCAGCCGCCGGCATGCCACTCCTCCGTCCGATCCGTCCGCCCAATCTCGACGACGCAGGGCGTGGTCCGGGCCGACGCTGCGGCTGGACGCAGGTGCGCCAGCCGGGGCCAGAACGGTTCGAACTCGGCCACGCGGCAGCGCTGGCGCGTCAGATACGTGAGCAGGTGGGCGTCGAGTATCTCCGCGAAAACGGCGGGCGTCCCGTCCCGTGTCAGCGCCTCGGCCACGGGCCGAAGCGGATGCGGGCCGCCCAGTTGCGTAAACATCGCCGCCTGCCCGCATCCCCACGCGCCCAGCAAAGCGACCGTTGCCACCCGCGCCGCGGCATGGCGCCGCCGCGAGCGCCCTTGCGGCGATTCGCTGCCGCAACACGCAAGCGCGACCAGCGCGGGGACGAACGCCCAGATCGGGACGAGGTAGCGAATGGTCGTGAAGTTCATCGTGCATCCGCCGAGCACGTACAGTCCCGGCGCGCAGACGATGCCGATCAGAGGGAGGAATCCGCCCGCTTGGGCGACCGGATCGAGGCGCAACAGGTTCCGAATCTGGGGACCGAGTTCGACCAGCAAACACAACGCCAGCGCCGACAGGGCTGCAAGCACGACCCAATCGCCCGCCGCGATCATGCTCGATGCGCTCTCTCCCAGCGGCCGCAGCGCGCTGTCGCGTCCGACGCCCACGAGCCGCAAATACGGCCGCACGTCCGCCCCGCCCAGCAGCGGCAGCCCATGAACCAGATAGCCCAGCGTTTCGCCGCAGCGCCACAACGGGCGAAGCCCCAGCGGCAGCGAGGGATCCAGCGCGTGCCGGCCGAGCATCGCCCCCGCCGCATAAACGACCGCCGGCGACGCCCCGGCCAGCGCGCCGAGGACGAGTGCGCCGTTACGATTCAGCAGGCCGCGCGCCGCCGGCCGGCGCAGCACGAACGCCGCGAGGACTGCCGCGACGGCCGCAATCACCGCGGTCGCGGCCCGCCGCGGCAGCAGGTCCAGCAGCAGTTGATGGCGCACGCGCCCGTCCTCCACCCAGACGCCGTAGACCGTCGTAACGACCGCGACGCCCGTGAGGATCACGGCGGGCAGCGCCAGGATGCCCAAGCGCGCGAGAACGGCATCGACCCAAATGATCTGTCTGACCCTCGGCACGAAGTGACGGAACAGGGAATGTACCACGATCGGCGCGACAAACAGGGCGATGGCCGGGTTGACCCAGAACCCCGAGCCGATCAGCAGCCCAAGCAGCAACCGCGGTCCCGCCGAGGGCGCGCCGCGGCCGGACCGTGCGAACCACGCCGAGTAGGCCCACAACAGCAAGGTGCCCCACAGCAGGACCTCGATGTATCCGCCGCGTGCCGAGACGCTCCACTGAACGAACATCGGCGCGGCGAGGACGAGGCACGCCGCGGCCGTCCACCCGCCGCCGCGACCGAGCCACTGCGTCAGCATCAGGTATTGCGCCGCCACGAGCGCCGCGAAGAAAAGTGCCGGCCCCAGCCGCAGCGCAATCAGGGGATCGTCGACCAGCGGCAGCAGTCCCGCGATGACATATGCTTCCAGCGCCCCCATGTAGCGCTGCCCGTAGAAGTAGATCGGCCAGCGCCGGCCCTCGGCGACGTCCTGGGCCATGATGCCGACGATCGCTTCATCGGAATGCAGCAGCGTCTCGCCGCGGACGATAAACGGCGCTCGGGCCGACAGCGCCGCCCCGAACAGCAGCACGGCGCAGGCCAGGTCCCCCCGTCGCAGGGGCCGCAAGCCGGCGTCGGCGCGTGAGTCGCTCACGAGAGCCGCCCGCTCCTGAGGATGGCAATGACGAGCCAGACCCCCATGAAGAAGGACAGGATGTACCCCAGGAACCCGAAATAGCGAGTCGAGACGTTCAGGATCTGATGCTCGGCCGGCAACTGGATCACCATCGAACTGCCCATGAACACCGCGGCCATGAGGATCGAGAACGCCAGCCGGTTGCTCGACCGGTCGAGTTCGGCCGCGAAGCGATCCAGGTCCTGGTGGCGGATGGACACCTGGAACTGGCCGCGCGCTCCGCGGCGCAGCACGTCGCGCAGCACGCGCGGCGCGTCGCGCAGGATGTTCAGCAGGTGCCAGAGGCCGAAGCCCGCCTCGCGGACCAGCCGCCGCCCGGAAAACTGCCGCAGGAACGTCTCGCGCAGGCGCGGCCGGATCACCTCGATCAGGTTGAGGTCCGGGTCCAGTTGCAGCGCGACGCCCGCGGCCGCCACCAGACTCCGTCCCATCAGCACAAACTCCCGGGGCAGCGTGACGTCGTTGCGCCGGACGATCTCCATCAGTTCGTTGAAAATCTCGGCCAGCGCCAGGCGACGCAGCGGCAGCCCGTAATACTTGTCGAGCATCTCCCGCATGTCGCGGCGCAGCACGCCCCGGTCCGTTCCCTCCCCCAGTGCGCCCGTGTCGGCCAGCACATCGACAACCAGGTCCACTTCCTTCCGGATCGTCCCCAGCAGCGCGATCACCAGTCGGCCGAGCAATTCGTCGTCGATCTGGCCCGCGTTGCCAAAGTCGATCAGTGCCACGCGATCGGGCGGAAGAAACAGCAGGTTCCCCGGGTGCGGGTCGGCGTGAAACAGCCCCAGTTCGAAATACTGCCGCATGAAACACGCAGCCAGCCGCGTCGCCAGCGCCTGGCGGTTGAATTCCGCGCCCTCGGGCCGCGCGGCGTCCGGCAGGACGTCGCGCAGCGGCGAGCCATCAATGTGTTCCAGCGTCAGCACCCCCGATTCCGTCAGGTCCCAGCGCACCGCGGGGAACACGAGGCCCGGCTGGCCGGCGAACGCCTCGGCGAACCGCGCCGTCACGGACGCCTCGTTGATGAAGTCGAGTTCCCGCCGCGTCGCGTGCGCGAACTCGTCCACCAGCATCGCCGGCCGCACGTGCCGCAACTCCGGGACATGATTCTCCGCCGCCGCCGCGAGCCACCGCAGCACCGTCACATCCGTCTGGATCACCCCCTCGATCCCCGGCCGCCGCACCTTGACCACCACGCGCTGTCCGTCGGCCGCGACGCCGCGATGCACCTGCGCCATCGAGCCGCTGGCGAACGGTTCCTCGTCGAATCTCTGAAACGCCTCCTCGATCGGCCGACCCAGCGCCTCCAGGACGATCCGCCGCGCCTGCTCGCCCGGGAACGGGGCGACACGGTCCTGGAGCCGCGACAACTCCTCGATCACCGCCGCCGGCAGGATGTCCGCCCGCGCGGCCACCAGTTGGCCGAGTTTGACGTACGTCGGTCCCAGTTCCTCGCACACCCGCACCAGACGCTGGCCGATGCTCCGCATCGCGTCCGGCTCGACCGCCTCCGGCGGCGGCCCGGCCAGCCACGACGGCAGCGGCACGATGCGACGAACCTGGAGCCGTTCGACGATGTGTCCGAATCCGTGCCGCGTCAGCACCTGGGCCACGTGTCGGAGCCGGGCGATGCTGCGGACCGTCTGCGGCAGACTGACGAGCGACATGAATCCGCACGATATCGCCGCGGCCCCGGGCCGGAAAGCCGATCCCGCGCGACAAACCCCTCGCGCGCGCTTCGGGCCGGCGGATCACGGTTATGATCCCGCCTCCATGACCGCGGATTCCGATCCCTATCGCCGCACCCTGCTGGGCCGGGCCGACGCCGCGGTGCTTTCGCGCCCGGCCGTCCGCTGGCTGCTCGCCGCCGCGGCCGCCGCCGTGCTGATCGTCCCGTCCGTACAGTTTGTGGCGAAGATTCAGGAACGCGAGTTCTCCGTCTTTCGGGGCGAGAAACTCCGCTCCGCGCTGGGCCGCTGGCTCGCCGACGCCCGAGCGCTGCGCGACGCCGAGGACCCCTACGGGCCCGGCCACTGGTTCCCCAACCCTCCGCTCGTGCTGATCGCGCTCGTGCCGTTGACGGCGATGCCCGTCCCCGCCGCCGGTATCGTCTGGGCCGTGGCGAAGGTCGCCGCAACCGTCGCCGCGCTGGCATTCCTCGTCCGCGCCTATCGCCGCCCGACGGACGTGCTGCCGCTAGGCGTCATCGTCATGGCCCTGGTGTTCTCCTTCCGCCCCATCATGTCCGACCTCAAGCACGGCAACCTGAACCTGTTCGTGCTCGCGGCCGTCGCCGTCTGCTGGGCGCTCTACGTCCGCGGCCGCGACGTTCCGGCCGGTCTGTTCCTGGCGCTCGCGATCACGATCAAGGTAACGCCCGCGCTGCTGCTGGTTTACTTCGCCTGCAAGCGGGCGTGGCGGGTGGCGGCGGGGGCCGCCGCCGGGCTGGCGCTCTTCGTGGCCGTGCTGCCGTCGCTGTGCGTCGGACCGGCGCGCTGTAGCGACTTGCACGTCCGCTGGTTCAACATGCTGGCCGCGCCCTACGTTCTGCACGGGTACGTCACGACCGACATCCTCAATCAGTCGTTGCCGGGCGTGCTGACGCGCTGGATGTCCGCCTCCGGGTTCGCGATGCAGACGATGGACGTCGACGCCCGTCTGGCCGCCGGGATGGAGGAGATGGCCCGCCCCGCGACGACCGCGGGCCGCTGGCTCATCCGCGGCGCGGGGCTGTCCGTGCTCGCCGCGCTGGCGTGGTTGTGCCGCACCGCGACGGCGGACCGCCGTGACGCGCGGCTGATGCTCGAACTCGCGCTGATGCTGTTGGCGATGCTGCTGCTGAGCGAGCGGACGTGGAAGCACCATCTCGTCACGCTGCCGCTCGTCTATCTCGCGTGCTGGCGGGCGCTGGCGTGCTTTGAATGGTCGGCCCGCGCAACGGGGCTGCTCGTTGCGGGAATGACGCTTCAGTTCCTGCTGCTTTCGGCGAGCGCCGAAGGACTGCTGGGCGAACGCCTCGCCGATGACCTGCACGACCGCGGCATCATCCTGGTCGGACTGCTGCTGTGCTTTGTGCAGACGGCGGTGATGCTGCGACGGATCCCCGTGCGCGCGGGCTGGGGGCGCTGATTCACGTTCCGGAAGGCCGGCGCTCGGATGGATCGTCGGTCCTGCGGATCAAGCCGCGCGCCGGCTCAGTACTGAGGCACCGTCGGGTCGATCCGGCGCGACCACTCGTCGATTCCGCCGGCCATGCTCCATGCGTCGGCCAGTCCGCATTCGCGCAGGATGGCCGCGGCGGTAAGACTTCGACGACCGCGGTGGCAATGCAGCACGACCGGCCGGTCATCCGCCCACTGCATGATTTGCTGCGCTTCGGACGCGAGGCGGTCGAGCGGCACCAACCGCGCCCCTTCAATCCGACAGAACTGATGCTCGTCCGGCTCGCGGACGTCGATCAGCAGCAGCGGTTCGCCGCGGTCCAGCCGCGCCTTGACGTCATCGACCGATACTTCCCACTCCGCGTTCGTTACCGGCACAGGTCACCTGTCAGTGAAAAAATGCCGCGCTCGGGCGGCGCGGGCTTCCCATCTTTTTTAGGATACGGAATGCCCGCCGCCGCCGCAATAAGCCGCGGCCTACAGCCCGCGCGGCATCGGGTGGGCGCCGGAGCGTGCACACGCCTGCCGTCTCCCGTTCACGAGCGGCGCTTGGTCGCTTAGACTGGACCCATGATCCGGCGCGTCGTCCCACTCTGCGTTTTCGTTGCCGTCGCCGCGACGGATTCCGTTTTCGCATGGGACCTGCCCGGCCACATGATCGTCACCGAACTGGCCGTCGAGCGGCTGCCCGACCGGATTCCGGCGTGGGTCCGCGATGCGGAAAGCCGCGAGCGGCTCGCGTATCTGTCCGGCGAGCCGGACCGCTGGCGCGGCCTGAAAAGTCGCATTCTCGACCACCACAACGGACCGGATCATTACCTGGACGTCGAGGACCTCGCCGACTACGGCCTGGCCCTCGACCGGCTTCCGCGTTTCCGCGGCGAGTTCATCGTCCTGCTGGCCACGGAGCGCGCCCGCCGGCCGGATCAATTCCCGCGAATCGATCGCCGTCGCGACCGCGACTACATCCGCTATGTTCCCGGTCTGCTGCCTTATGCCATCGAAGAAAACTACGCCAAGATCGCCTCCTGCTGGTCCACGCTCAGGACGTTCGAGGCCTTTTCCGATGTGGCGACGCCGGGAGAGATCGCCGCGGCCCGCCAGAACGTTCTCTACTCGATGGGCATCCTCAGCCATTTCGTCGGTGACGCTGCGCAGCCCCTGCACCTGACGCGCCATCACAACGGGTGGGTGGGCGAGAACCCGCGCGGGTACACCACGAGCGACAAGTTTCACTCGTTCACCGACGGCGGGGTGCTGGCGCTGCACGACATCAGGTTTGCCGCGTTGCGCCCGCGCCTCGGGGAGGCCGTGTCAGTCGATCCGGCCGACCCGCGCCCGAGCATCATCGTCCTGCTGGCGGAATCCTTCGCCCGCGTCGAGCCGCTTTACGCGCTCGAAAAGAGCGGAGACCTGAAACGCGCGCCGGGTAAGCGATTCATTGAGGACCGTCTGCTGGCCGCCGGTTCGCACCTAGCCGGTTTCTGGACGGCCGCTTTCGACGCCGCCGGGATGGACGATTTTCTCTCGCGCCGGCTGCGGGCCCGTCGGAGGGCGACGGCGATCAAGCCGCCAGCCGAGGCCGCGCCGGTCCGGGAACCGGGATCGGAGGTGCAGAAACCCTGATCCGGTCGCCGACGGGGCCGGTCCCCCGTCCCGACTCGGCGGGGCCCGACGCGCGAGGTACCATGGATCGGACCGTCCGATCCCGCGGGACCCCTCAAGCGGAGGATCGAAGATGAACATCCCCCTGAAGCGCGGCATGGTGATCCGGCACCAGGATCGCCTCTACACGGTCGTCGATTTCAACGAGCGCCATACGGGCAAACAGAAGCCGACGGTCCACGTCGCGCTGCGGGACCTGGTCGACGGACACCCGGTCGACCGCACGCTGGACGACCTCACGCCGGTGGTCGAGGTCGAGCGCAGCCATCGCCCGATGCAGTTTCTCTACGCCCGCGGCGACCGGCGGGTCTTCATGGACAGCGAGACGTTCGAGGAGATCGAACTGCACGCCGCCCAACTGCACGGCAGCGAGCCGTTTCTGGCCGAGGGAGAGTCGTACCGCGTGCTGTGCGTGGAGGGCCGGCCGCTCATGATCGAATTGCCGGACGTCGTGACGTTGAAGGTGGCCTTCACCGCCCCGCCGTCGCACTCCGTGGGCGCCGCCGCGAACATCTCCAAGGAAGCCAGACTTGAAAACGGACTGGAAATCCGCGTGCCGCTGTTCATCAAGACCGGAGACGCCATCCGCGTCGACACCCGCACCCGCGCCTATGGCGGCAAGGAACATGCCTAGCGACCGCACCGTGCATGCGGACGCTCATCCCCGGCCGCGGCGCATGGCCCGCTCCATCTCGCGGCGGTCGTCGCGGGCCCGCAGGTCCTGGCGCTTGTCCGCCTTCGTCTTGCCGCGGGCCAGGGCCAGTTCGACCTTGGCCCGTCCATTCTTGTCAAAATAGATCGAAATCGGTACGACCGTGAACCCCCGCAGCGTCACCTTTCCCGCCAGCCGCCGGATCTCCCGGCGGTGCAGCAGCAACAGCCGCGCCCGTTTCGGGTCGTGGTTCGCATGCGTCCCGTGGCTGTAGGGTTGAATCTGACAGCCCACGAGCAGGACCTGTCCGTCATCGATGCGGGCGAAGGCATCGGAAAGATCGGCCTGTCCGGCGCGTAAACTCTTGACCTCTGTGCCTTTAAGCGCAATGCCCGCCTCGAAACGGTCGAACAGATGGTAGTCGAACCGTGCCCGTTTGTTGACGATAGCGCCCGGACGGGCCGGTGTTTTCCTGGCCACGTCCCGATCGTAGTCTGCGGGTCGTCGCCCGCAACCGCCGGGGCGGCGGAATGATATAATTAAGGGTCCGGACCATGGAGTCGCGCGAAGCGGAAGACCGTCGCCTGTCGCTCGCAGAAGAGCAGCGGCTGATTCGGGCTGCCCAGCGGGGCTGCGCGCAGAGCGCCACCCGGCTGGTCGAGACCCACCAGGACCGCCTGTATGCCTTCGTGTGGCGGCTGATGCGCGACCCGCACGACTGCGACGAAGTCTGCCAGGAGTCGTTCCTGCGGGCCTTCGGCGCGCTGGCGGGATTCGATTTCCGATATCGCTTCAGCACCTGGCTGTTCACCATCGGATATCGGCTCTCGTTGAACACGATTCAGCGCCGCCGCGACCGCGTGCGGGACGTCGACCTCGGCACGCTGCCGGACGGATCCGGCGGGGGCCGGGACGCGCCGCGGACCGCCGACGAGGCGCTTGCCAACAGCGACGAGGCGCGGCGCATGCGGGAGATGATCTGGTCCGCGGTGGATCGGCTTCCGCCGCCGCAAAAGGCGACCGTGATGCTGTATTACCGCGAGCAGATGGACTGTCAGCAGATCGGGCAGGTGTTGTCCATGCCCGCCGCGACGGTCAAGAGCCATCTGCATCGCGCCCGGGCGCGCCTCCGCGACGCGCTTGACGGACGACTGGCCGAAGACTGGACCGCCGTCCGCTTCGGCACACAGGGCTGATCCGCGGGACCGCGCCGGGCGCGGCCTTGCGGAGCCGATGGGAGAACCGATCGTGGCCGTTACCTGTCGCAATGTGCGCCACCTTCACGACGCCTACCTCGACGGCGAGTTGTCGGCGTCGATGGCGGCCGAGGTCCAGGCACACCTGTTGCAATGTCCCGAGTGCCAGCGGCAGATGGAATTGCTGCGTGCGTGCGGCGAAGTGATCGCCCGCGACCAGGGCGAGCCCGCCCCGCCGGCCGACCTGACCTCCCGCGTGATGACCGATTTCGTCCGGATGGCGCCGATTTCGCTCGGGCCGATCCTCACCCGCCGCCAGCGCCGAGAACGCCTGGTCCGCCGCTTCGCCGCCGGGTTCCTTCCCGCCGCCGCCGCCATGCTGGCCGTTTCAGTGCTTGTGCTGCCGCCGTCCGGCCGCCGGGCGGTTTCACCGGACGCGCCGCGGGTGGTGGCCGGCCAGGCACAGTATCGGCCGGTGGAGGTCCTGGGCGTGCGCGACGCGGTGGTTCCCACGCTGCATTCCCTGGCCCGCGGCGGGCAAGCCGCCGACGAACTGCGCGGCGTGTACGAGATTGCGGTGGGGCAGGTCGCCGCGCCGGCGTCGGCCCAGGCCACGCCCCGGCCGCCCGCCCCGTTCAGCGGCGCGTTCCTCATGGAACTGCTCCATCCCTTCACGAACATGATGACGCCGCCGCCCGCCACCACGGGGCCGGATGCCCCCGATGTCGTCCGCTTCTGACCGCGTGCGGCGCGCCGCAGCATCGCTCGCGCTGCTGATCGTCCTGGTCGTTCCGTTCCGGACCGCCGCCGCGCAGCCGCCACCCCGACCGCCACCCGGAGATCCGCCGGCCGCCCCCGCTGAACTCCCGGCGGACTGGACGCGCATCGTGCCGTCGGGCGTGCGGCTCTACGTCGAGTTCCGCGACCTGTCCGTCATGCGCCACCGGCTGCGCCGCGTCGGAATCTGGGACACGATCCGCGCCCTGGGCGAGCCGCCCTCGGACGTTCCCCTTGCCCGCCGGCCGTGGCAGCAGCGGACCGAGCAATTGCTCGGCATGTCCGCGGAGGAGGCGGTCATCAAGGTCCTCGGCCTGCGAACGGCCCTGGTCGCCGCCGACCCGTATCACTGGGAGGCGGGGCTGGTGCTGGCGCAGGTCGGCGACGCCGCGATGGTGCCGCGCTTCCTGGCGGCGTGGAATGCGGAGCCGCGTGGAGCCGTCGGCGCAGCGCGGTTGTACGGTTTGTCCGGCGGCCTGCAACTCGCCGTCCGCGACCGGACCTTGCTGTTCGGTCCCCAGCGCGACGACGAGGCCCTCTTCACTCGCACGACGCTGCTCCTGGCGGGACAGGCCGGCGCGCCGCTCGCGGACGACCCGGCGTTTGTTCGGCTCCGCCGCGACCTGCCGGCACAATTTGACGGGCTGGCGTACTTCGCCGGGCCCGAACGCAACGGCCCGACGGCCCCCGAGCCGCGCACCGCGCCGGGATTGCGGGCGTCCCCGTCCGAGCGGAAGGCGGCCTCCGACGCACTGCTCGCCGTGCTCACGGTCCGCGCCGAAGACGTGCGGATCGAGGTGCGCTCGGGCGCAGCAGGCCGTGATTTCTCGCCGCACTCGCCTCCGTTTGCCGGACCGCTGCCCCCGGGGGTCGTGGCGGCCTGGGGCGGCACGTTCGATGCCGGCTCATTTCGCGCCCGTACGGGCGCCGCGCCGAGCGGCTTGTTTTCACTGCGAACGATCGCGGAGATGCTTTTGTCGGAGGCCTCCGGACCTGACCATCCGCCCGGCCTCCTCGGCCCCCGCGCCGCCCTGCTGCTCAGCCGCGCGCCGCGAGAACCCGCGCGCGGATTTGAAACGCCGGGACTGGTTTTTCTTCTGGAGACGGCGCGGCCGGACGACGCGCTCAACCTCGCGGACGCGGGGGCCGACCTGCTCCGCGGATGGTGCAGCATCGTCGCCGGCGAGTCTGAACCGCTTCCGCTCTCGCGATATCGGCTCCGGGGGACGCCGCCGGTCGAGGCAAGGCGCATTTCACTCGGGGCGGCGCTTTCACGTCGGACGCGCTGTCCGCTTTTTGCCGACCTCGACCTGCACTGGGCCGCCATCGACTCGTGGCTCGCCGTCTCCACCACCCGGTCCGGACTGGAGGACGTCGCGGCCGTCCTGCAGGGCGGATCGGCGCGGCTGGACCGCAATGGCGCGCCGCCGGAGATCGCCGTCGCGGCGCGCGGTCCGCGGCGGGACTGGATGCTGGTGCGCGGCGCGGCGCTGGCGGAGGTATTGCAATCCTGGCTGGACTATCTCGATCGGATCGATTCGCCCATCCGCTCGCGGGACTACTGGCGGCAATGGGCGCGGCGGCGCGGGGAGGAACGGCGCCGCCTCGGCGTGTCCGTGCGGCCCGCCGAACCGCCCGCCGCCGCGGCCCGCGTCGTCGAGGTCTCGGTCGATTCGCCCGCCTGGGCCCTGATCGCGCCGGGCGACCTGGTCGTCGCGGCCGACGGACATCCGCTGTCCGGCAAGCAACCGGCCGACGATCTCGCCCGCCGCTTCCGCGGACGATCCGACCCCGGGCGCTTCGTCCTCACCGTTCGCCGCGACGACGAATCGCTCGACGTCGCGATCCCCCTGAAGGTCGCGGCAGCCCCGCCGGCGGACCTCGATCCGTTCGCGGCCCTGCGGACCCTGGTCGAATTGGCCCGGCGGATCGATTCGCTCACCATCGTTCGCACCGTCGAAGGCCCGCAACTCCGCACCTCGATCGCCGTGCGCTGGGTGAATGCAGGAGGCGGATCGCGCTGAGCCGGCCCGCCGTTGACGATAAAATCCTCGCCGCACAGGATGTCTCGCCCTCGCCGAAGGGATGACCCGATGCCCCGCCCGTCCACTTCCGCTCTTCGTCACGCATCGATCCTGATGATGTTTGCCGGATGTATGACCCTAACCCCACCGGTCGGCGGCGGCGGAGGCGGCGGACCCGGCGGGAACGGCGGCGGCGACGGAGGCAGCCCGCCTCCACCGGCTCCCACGCGGCGCGTTACGTTCTCGAATCAGTCGCCCGTAAACTTCATCCTCGCGCTTCGGATTGACGGCGGGCAGACCCAGATGCTCGCAGTCCCGGCCGGGCAAAACACGCTCCTCGAAAACCTCGCTCCCTGTGCCTGTCTCACCGTCGACGAATTCACCCCGCCCGGCGCATCGACGGTCGAGGGTTTCGCCCTCGAGGTCTGCGACGACGCCGAAGCCGTCTATACCGCCTCGACCGGGCCGTTCGGCGGTGTGACTTACACGCTGACCGGCGGCGGCAACCCGACGGGTTCGATCCTCTTCGACCTCCGCAACGCGACCAGCCGCGACCTGACGCTGTTCGTTTTCATCAACGCCCGGCAGGACTCCACGATGCCGCTGCCGCGCGGCGAGACCTTCCGGCTCTCCGTGTCTCGCTGCCGCCGGCTCCGGGTCCTGGCGCGGGATGCGTCGGACGCGGCGGTCTCCGCGGAGTTTGTGGAGTCGCCCGCCGAGATCGGAAAGATCTACACCTGCCGGGACCGCTCTCCCACGCAGATCGAGTTCGTCCAGTTGCCCTGAGACGCCGAATCGCGGGAGGCCACGGACCATCATGAACCCGACCCCGGCCCCAACGAGCGACGAACCGATCGGCCGCGTGGTGGCCATCGCGGTCCGCAGCGCCGCGCGCCGGCCGATGATCGAGATCGAGCAGGCCCTCGCCCGGATCGGCGGCGGCCTCGAGGGCGACTATGCCGCGCGTGGGGCGCGGGGCATCAGTTTTCTCTCCGCCGCGCAATGGGAGGCCGTCACGCGCGAACTGTCCGCCGACCTGCCCTGGCACACCCGCCGCGCGAACGTACTCGTGGACGCCAACGGATTGGCGCACCTCATCGGCCGGCGCATTCGCTTCGGTGAGGTCGAGGTGCGCGTGGAGGGCGAGACCGCGCCCTGCGGGCTGATGGACGCGCTGCATCCCGGACTGCGGGCGGCACTGCACGGCGACTGCCGCGGCGGCGTGTACGGCCGCGTGTTGCATGGTGGACAATTCCGCGTGGGAGATACCCTGCTCCTGTTGGAATGACCGCGCGCCGGGAATCACGCAGGGTGTCCCGCGCCCCCCCTGAGAATGATCGACCAAAGAAGAAGGCAGCCGCGCTTCCGCGCGACTGCCTTCCGATGCATCAAATCGAAACTCGAACGCCCCGCCCGTTACGGCAGGAGGCACGTATCCGAACGGCTGCCGAGATTGCAGAGGAAGTTGAAGCCGTTCGCAACCGCCGCAGTACCTGTAATCGGCGGCGTCGGTTGCGCGTTCCCGGGATCGACCGCCGCGCCGGCGGAAGACGGGTGCGTCGAGTAGACGTTGTCGTACGGCTTCAGTTTCGGGTTCCCCGTGGGCTGAACCCCCGCCAGGCCGACGGCCGGATCGCGCCCCGCCTCGGCGTGTCCGTCGGCGTACGCAATCTGGCTCACTTCACGGGACGTATGGTTCGCGCTGTTGCCGTTCCAGGCCGAGACGCGGTCCGCGAGCAACTGCGACGTGACTCCGCCCTTGAGGTAGGGATTCGCGTCGCCGATGACCGGATAGAGCGCCCCGGAGTCCGGCTTCAACACTTTGCAGTCCGTGTCGTGCTGGTTCTGGTAGCCGTAACTCAGGTTCAGCGGCCCGCCGAAGTCCCAGTGCTGGTTGAAGTCCTGGGCCGGATCGGGCGCATCGGTCGTGCTCGGGCAGACGAACAGTTTCGGCGTCGTCGCCCCGATGCGGTTCAGCAGCCACAGGTCCAGCGACGGGCTGGCGTTGTTGGCGTTGGTCGTGGGCGGCGTCTGAAGGATGTAATTCCTCATGTTCAGGTCGAAGACCCGCAACTGCGCCGTCCCGGGGCCCTGCATGCAGTAGGCCGGGAAGACCGAAGGATTGTGCTGATCGGCATACAGCGTGTTCCCGACGAGCAACTGCCGCAGGTTCGAGAGGCACACGGCCCGCTTCGACAACTCCCGCGCCCGGGCCAGACTGGGCAGGAGGATCGAGATGAGCAGGGCGATGATGGCCACCACCACCAGCAACTCGATCAGGGTGAAGGATCGTTTCTTCTTGGTCCTCATGGCTGATGTCTCCCAAAACGGCAACCGCAGAACTCCGCTCCGCCCTGAAACCGCGGGTCGCATTCCCGCCCGGAAAAGCATGGGATGAATGAAGCCGAACTGCTCGACTGATGCGCGTTCTTCAGCCGCCGCCGTCCTGACACTCTCCCGGGTCCGGGTAACTGCACCGTCCGCCGCAATCGGCGGAAACGTTTCGCGGAGCACGGGATCATCCCCCGGCCGAGTGCCGGAGGCCCGTTCCGGTTGCGATTCGATCATCCGGTGATCCGACCTCTGACGGTCGGCACGCGTACCGCGCGCCTCAAATGTTGCGGCGGTCGCTCAGGTCTTTCGTGGTGGCAAGCGAAGGAATCCGATCGAATGAAGGAGGGTATGAAGACGGATCAGGGTTCCCTTCGCGTTCAACCCGGCGCGGAAACGATCCGCGCATCTCTACACGGGATGTTATCAGGCCCCTGATCCATCCGTCAACATAAAAAAGGGGGCACTCAGGTCGATCGCCCGTGCTGGCGTCCCCGGTCGCCTGCTGACCGGATTTGTGCAGAATCTCAAGGACCCGATTCCGAGTTGAAACGTGGGACGAATCGATATGTGTCGTTCTCAATCATATGCCTTACAAGATGTTACGGCCGAGCCGCGCGATCGGCCCTTGCGCTTTCGCGCTGTCCCTAGGAGCACGGTGCTTTTCCCGGAAGACGGGTCCATCCCCCGTCGTCCCGACACCGGGAGAAACGATTATTCTGATCGCCCCGGGGACCGTCGGTTGACGAAGGCCCCGGAAGGGTGGCAGCCGCTCCAATGTCGAACGACCAGCGCTATGCCGATCTCTCGCGACGCTCCCGCACCGCGGGCCAGGATCACCTGCTGCATTTCTGGCCCGAACTGGACTACTCGCAGCGCCGCGAACTGCTCGACGATCTGGAGCGCATCGACTTCGCCGTCGTCCCGGCGCTGATCGAGCAATATGTCCGCGGGCGTCCGCCGCCGGTCCGCCTGGAGCGGCTCGAACCCGCGCCGCGCATTCCCGCCGCCGACCGATTCAACCCCGACGCCGAGACGCGCGCCGGACTTGCACGCGGCGAAGAACTTCTGCGAGCCGGCCGCGTCGCGGCGATGGTTGTCGCCGGCGGCCAGGGCACGCGGCTGGGCTACGACGGACCAAAGGGCTGCCTGCCCGTCACGCCCGTCCGCAACAAGCCCCTCTTTCAACTGTTCGCCGAGCAGTTGCTCGTCGCGGGGCGTCGTTTCGGCCGGCCGGTTCGGTGGTACATCATGACCAGTCCGACCAACGACGCGGAGACGCGGGACTTTTTCCGTTCGCGGCGGTTCTTCGGCCTCGACGCGCAGCAGGTCATCTTCTTCCAGCAGGGCGTCATGCCGGCCTTCGCGCCGGACGGCCGCATTCTGCTCGACCAGAAGCATCGCGTTGCGCTCGCACCGGACGGTCACGGCGGCTCGCTGCTGGCGATGGCCTCGCGCGGCGTGCTGGCGGACATGGCGGCCCGCGGCATCGACTGCATCAGTTATTTTCAGGTCGACAACCCCCTCGTTCATTGCGTCGATCCGCTCTTCATCGGCCTGCACGACCTCCACGCCAGCGAGATGTCCTCCAAGTGCGTCCCCAAGGCCGACGACCGCGAGCGCGTCGGCAACTTCGTCCTCGCCGGCGGCCGGCTGCACGTCATTGAGTACTCCGACCTTCCGGACGACCTCGCCGAGGCGCGCAATGCCGACGGCTCGCGCCGCTTCGACGCGGCCAGTCCGGCGATCCACGTCCTGTCGCGGCGGTTCATCGAGCGGCTTACGGCCGATCCGGCCCGCTTCGCCCTGCCGTGGCATCGGGCGGAGAAAAAGGTCGCCTGCGTCAACCTCGCAAGCGGCCGGCGGACCGAGCCGGACGAGCCGAACGGGGTGAAACTGGAGGCGTTCATTTTCGACGCGCTGCCGCTGGCCGAGCGGACGCTGCTGCTGGAGACGCGGCGGGAGGAGGAGTTCAGCCCGGTGAAGAACGCGACGGGGGAGGACTCGCTGGAGACCAGCCGCCGCGACCAGGTGCGCCGCGCGGCGCGGTGGCTGGAGCAGGCGGGCGTGCGCGTGCCGCGCGGAACGGATGGCGAACCGGCCGTGCCGATCGAGATCAGCCCGCTCCGCGCCCGGGAGGCGGGGGACCTGCGCGACGGCGAACTTCCGTCGGCCGACGCGTTCCGTGGGCCGGCGTATCTGGAATGATTTCCGTGGCGGTCGGGCCAAGTTTCACTTTGCGCTGCTTTTCCCTTTCCGCCTCGCCAATTCAGTGTAGGGTGGACGCTCGATTGAGCAGGTCGCCTTGCGGTGGCCCCTAAGTCCGCGGTACAATTTCCGTCACGCAAAGTGCGTCATGAGAAATCTTTCCTATATTTCCTCGGAACGATTCTGGCTCAAGGATCATCCCGCCTATGGCGAGACATGGCTGGAGCAAAATATTACCAACAACCCACGGATTCTGGGATTGGGCGACGTGGTCGTGAAAGACCGACAACGCCGTCAGAGCGGTGGGGGGCGCCTGGACCTCCTGCTGCAGGACCGCGAGTCGAAGTATCGATACGAGGTTGAAATCCAGTTGGGCAAGACCGACGAAAGTCACATTGTAAGAGCGATTGAGTACTGGGATACCGAGCGAAAGCGCTACCCGCAATATGAGCACTGCGCCGTCATTGTCGCAGAGGACATCACTTCGCGGTTTCTAAACGTGATCGGATTGTTCAACGGCGCGATCCCGCTCGTCGCCTTGCAGATGACGGCGCTGAGAATCGGCGACCAGTTTACCGTCTCGTTCGCCAAGGTCCTGGACGCGATCGCGTTGGGATCAGAGGACGATGAGAAAGAAGCAACCGATCGGAATTACTGGGTCAACATCGCCAGCGCTGAGACCGTCTCGCTCGCGGACCGCATGCTGGAGATTCTTCAGAGAACCGATCGACGACTCGCCCTGAAATACAATAAGTTCTACATCGGCCTTGCCCGGGACGAACAGAGCGATACTTTCGTCATCATGAGACCAAAGAAAAAATTTCTGATTTTTGAACCCAGATTAGAGCAAAGCGACGAATGGGACCGGACGCTTAGCGAAACAGGGCTCGATTTGATGGATTATGCTCGGTCAGACGGCCGCTATCGAATTCGCCTGACCGATCAGGACATCGAGCGGCATCAGGTTTTGTTGACCAACCTGATCGAGCGGGCGTTCCAAGAGAACAAGGAATGACGCTCGCCGGAGCGTCGGCGCTCGCTGCGACGTCGAGCGACGGACGCCCCTGCCCAACCTAGGTGGAGCCGCACGTGGCGATCCTGGAACGCGGGCAACTGGTTGAACGTCTGGCGGAAATCGTTTCTCGCCTGCGGGCGGCCTTCTCGCCGGTCGCCATCTATCGCTTCGGCTCGTACGCTTACGGCACGCCGGGGCCCGGAAGCGACCTCGACCTGCTGGTGGTCGTGGAGGACAGCCCGCTCGACCCTTACGCCCGCGACGCACTCGCCTATCGGGCAATCGGACCGATCGGCATCTCCAAGGACGTTCAGGTCTGCACCCGCCGGGAGTTCGAGGAGCGGGCCGCGCTGACCGTCTCGGTCGAGCGGACCGTCAAGGAAAAAGGCCGCCTGTTGTATGCCGCCTGATGCCGCCGAAGCGCTGCGCTGGCTGGACAAGGCCGACCATGACGCGGCGGCGGTGGCGGCGCTCTCCCACGATCCGCCGATCTGCGACGTGGCGGCGTTCCATTGCCAGCAGGCCGTCGAAAAGATGCTCTAGGCGTACCTGGTTTATTGCGGCGAGCGCTTCGAAAAGACGCACGACCTGGTTGAACTGCTCGCCTTGTGCCGGCGCCGCGATCCGGCGTTCGACACCCTGCGGGCGGACGTCGAGCCGTTGACGCCGGATGCGGTCCGCTTCCGATATCCCGGCATCGCCGATCCGCGGCTCGAGGCCGTCCGGGCGGCGCAGGAGGTCGTCGCGGCCGTGCGGCTATTCGTCGTCCCCCGTCTTCCGCCCGGACGGGACACGTGAACCGGCGACGACGGCCGGGATCCCCGCTTTCGCGGGGGTGACGGGGCCTGGCCGCGACGCAGGCCGATTACGAGGCGTCGATCCCGCATGCGCAGGAGGGACGCGGGCCGATTTGTCGGCCGCGCGCGGTCGTGTGCGGAATGGACGTGCGCGGGTGCAATCGGAGTAGACCTGCGCGGAGCGTCTTACTTCTTCCCGTGGCACTGCTTGTACTTCTTCCCGCTGCCGCAGGGGCAGGGGTCGTTGCGGCCGATCCGCGGCTGTTCGCGGCGGATGGTCTCGACTTTTTTCTCGACGCCCTGGGCCTGCATGGCGGCGTTTCGGTCGGCCTCCGATCCGGTGAACCCGAGGTTGGTCGATTCGGCGTGCTGCGCGGCCGAGATGCGATAGACGCTGGCGGCCCGCGGGTCCTCGAACTGCCGGGCGCGGAAGATGATCCCCGTCACCTTGTCGCGGATCAGTTCCATCATCTCCTGGAACATCTTGAACCCCTCGCGCTTGTAGGCGATCTTGGGGTCCTGTTCGGCGAATCCCCGCAGCCCGATGGCCTCCTTCAAAAGGTCCATCGCGTGCATGTGGTCCTTCCACGCCTGGTCGTAGATGCGCAGCAGCACGAACCGCTCCAGCATCGTGAGTTCGTACCGCATCAGCGCCCGCCCGCCCCGCAGCAGCGCCGCCCGGACGTCGCCGCCGTCGGCCAGCAGCGCGTCGCTGTAGCACGGCCCCAGCCGACGCCGCGCCCACTCGCGCACGTCCCCGCCGTCCGACAATGCCCGGTCGATCTCGGCCTCCAGTTTGCCGTTCGAGAGAAAGTCGCGGTTCACGGCGATCAGCGTCTCGGCCAGTTCGCGCGGCGGCCGCTGCCGCACCTGATCGACGGTCCAGCCAAGGTTGAATTTCAGGTTCGCCCACTGCGCGAGGGCGTCGGCGGCGTAGGCGTTGTCGGTCGCCTCGGCCCCGACGGTCCGCTCGATCGCCCACTCCACGGGGTAACTCACCTCGCGCCGCTGGTACTCGGCCCGGACCCTCTGCCGCAGGAGTTCGGCCAGCCCCGCGGGGTCCGTCTCCGCTCCCTCGTCCGCCGATACCTCGATGCCGAACTTCATCCGCGCCCAGCCGATCAGCCCCTCCCGCCCGAACGCCGGGTCGAGGAAGCGTTGCAGCGGCGACAGGTCGGCGTCCGCGATCTTGCTCTCGGCGGCCTCGTGTAGCGCGGCCTGGATGTCGTCGGGCGACATGCGGCGGAGTTGGTTCTGCGTCAGCGCGACGCCGAAGCGCGTCTCGGCCCAGCGATGCAGCCCGCGGATGTCCCACTCGGCCGGGTCGACGTCCGGGTCGAGGTATTCGCCGACCATCAGGGCGATGTTGGTCCGCCCCTCCTCCTGCGCCGTGTCGCGGACGAGGCGCTCGAGTTCTTCGGCCTCCAGGTCGCGGAGTTTGGCCGCCTCGATCGTGCAGTCGAGTTTCGACCGCACCCATTCCGCCATGCAGTGGGCGGGGTAGTCCGGCGCGAGATACTTCGCGGCCGCGCCGTCGATGCTCTGGTGGATCATCTTCCAGATCAGGTCGACCAGCGCGCCGGACCGGCCGGGCAGACTGGCCTCGAGGATGGCCTGCCGCTGCTGGTAGAACACCTGCCGCTGGTGGTCCATCACCTCGTCGTATTCAAGCAGGTGCTTGCGGATGGAGAAGTTTCGCTCCTCGACCTTCTTCTGCGCCCGCTCGATCCCCTTGTTGATGCTGCGGGACTCGATCGCCATCCCCTCCTCGAAGCCCATCCGCTCCAGCATCTTGAGCGTCCACTCGCCCATGAACTTCTTGAGCAGGTCGTCGCCCAGCGACAGGAAGAACCGGCTCGACCCCGGGTCGCCCTGCCGCCCCGAACGGCCGCGCAACTGGTTGTCGATTCGCCGCGCCTCGTGCCGTTCGGTGCCGACGATGTGCACGCCGCACGGCGAATTGAGGGTGCACACCCGCCGGCCCAGTTCCGGGAAGCGCGGATCGACCTTCGGCTTCCAGCAGTGGGCGCAACGCGTCTTCGGGTCGTAATCCGGGCAAAAGATGCAGCACTTGGTGCCGATTACGCCCGCCTCGTTCCACGACCAGCGGCGGGCGCCGTCGCCGGCCGCCGGCGGGCCGAGATCGCCCACGCACTTTGAATAGACCACGCCCGGCCCGAGTTTGATGTCCGTCCCGCGGCCGGCCATGTTGGTCGCGATGGTCACGTTGCCCAGTTCGCGCGATTCCTTTCCGCGCGGGCCGGCGTGCAGTTGGCCGGCCTTGGCCACGATCTCCGCCTCGCGGGCGTGGTTCTTGGCGTTCAGCACCTCGTGCGCAATGCCGTACTTGCGCGTCAGCACGTTCGACAGTTTCTCGGAGTTCTCCACGCTGATCGTGCCGACGAGGATCGGCCGCCCGCGGGCCAGTTCGCCCATCGCCGCGTCGTACGCGTGCGGGAGTTGCTCGCCCGTGCCCTCACCGTTGCGGAACTCCTCCAGAGCCCGGTCGAGCGCGGCCGTCTCGCCGCCGGTCTGCGCCGCGATCGCCCGCAATTCCGTCACGGCCGCGGCCAGCACGAACGGATCGGTCGGCCGGCCGCGGGTATGCACCGAGTGAATCTCCTCCACGATCGCCTCGTACTTGTCCTCGACGGTCTTGTAGATGCGGTCGTTATAATCCGGTCGGTTGACCGGCCGGTTGGTCGGGATCGCCACCACTTCCAGTTTGTAAATCTTCATGAACTCGTCGGCCTCGGTCATGGCCGTGCCCGTCATGCCCGCGATCCGGTCGTACAACTTGAAGAAGTTCTGGAGCGTGATCGTCGCGAGCGTCTGCGTCTCCTCCTTGATCCGCACGCCCTCCTTGGCTTCCACCGCCTGGTGCAGCCCGTCGGACCACTGCCGCCCGTGCATCAGCCGGCCCGTGAACTCATCCACGATGATGATCTCGCCGTCCTTCACGACGTATTCCACGTCGCGCTCGTAGACGACGTGGGCGCGGACGGCGTTCTCGATCAGGTGCGGCCACTCCATGTTGGCCCCGACGTAGAGCGAGCCGACGCCCAGTTGCTCCTGGGCCACGCCGATCCCCTCGTGCGTCAGGTGCGCGCTGCGCCGCTCGCGCTCGACCAGGAAATATTGCGGGTGGCCCAGGGCGGCCGCTTCGTCCTCGTTCAGCCACAGCGGATCGGATTTGAATTTCTTGAGCGCCGACTCGAACTTCGGCAGCCGCGCGTACTCATCCGGCGGATGGTCGCCCCATTCACGCAGGCGCGCGGCGGTCGCGTTGTTGGCCGACGTCTGCCGCTGAAGGATCACCCGCGCGACCTGGTCGGCGGTGCGGTAGCGGGACACGTCGTCCTCGGCCGGGCCGCTGATGATCAACGGCGTGCGGGCCTCGTCGATGAGGATGCTGTCGACCTCGTCGATGATGGCGTAATCGAGCCGGCCCTGGACCTGGTCTTCGACGGCCACCTTCATGTTGTCGCGGAGGTAGTCGAACCCGAACTCGTTGTTCGTCCCGTACGTGATGTCGGAGGAATAGGCCGCGCGGCGGACGCCCTCGTGTCCGCCGGGATCGACCATCGCCTGGATGTAGCCGACGGTGATGCCGAGCAACTCGAAGATCGGCCGCGCGAACTCCGCGTCGCGCTGCACGAGGTAATCGTTGACCGTGACGACGTGGACCTTCTTGCCCTGAAGGACTTTCAGGAACGCAGGCAGGTGGCAGACGATCGTCTTCCCCTCGCCGGTCTTCATCTCGGCCACCTTGCCCTCGAACAGCACCTGCCCGCCGACGCACTGGCAGTTGAAATGGCGGTGGTTCTGTGCCCGGCGCGAGGCCTCGCGCAGCACGGCGAACGCCTCCGGCAGCACCTGCTCGACCGGCTCGCCGTCGGCCAGCCGTTTCCGCAGCGCAGGGACCCGCTCGCGCAGGTCGGCGCTGCATTCGACGCGCAGCGCCTGGAGCGCCGCGCGGCGGGCGGAATCGTCGCTGCCCGGGGCCTGGTCCGCGGCCCGGGCGGCGAACCGCGCGTCGTAATCTCCGCGCAACGGCGGCTCCAACGCGCCGATCTGGTCCACCAGGCGCGCGTAGCGCTTCAGCAGCCGCTCGTTGCGCGAACCGAAGACCTTGCGAAACCCTGAACCGATCAGTTCCAGCGGATTGAACATCGAATTATCCGGCGGGGCCCGTGGGCGAAGGCCGGCGTCTGGCCCGGCCGATCGAGCACGATACGGCGCGTGAAAGGGGAGTTACGGCCCGTACAGGCCGCCGCCGCGGCTGGACCGCAGCAGCGCCGGGCGTTGCGACGCGAAGATGGCCGCGACCGCGCCGGCCGCGGGACCGCGCAGGACGCCAACCACCGCCTCCGACGGACCGCGCTCCGCGGCGCGCATCAGTCCGAAGACCGTCCACACCGCTGCGCTCGCCGCCGCGGCCGCGGCCGCCCGAGCAATCAGCCCGCGCGGCAGCGCGAAGATCGTCTTGGCCCCGCCGGTACTGGGCCCCCCCGCCCGACGGACGGAAACCGCGGCACGCGCATCTCGGCCCGGCGGCCGTCCCAGCGCCCACTCCGGGCAGGCGGCCACCGCCAGCGCCGCGGCGACGGCGGTCAGTCGACGGGTTCCCGTCGAGGGTCGAGGCGCAATCTGGTCGCCGGTGCGGGAGCAGAACATTGCGGATTACCGCGGGGATTGTACGCGGCCGACGCGGCGCCGACAAACGGCGTCCGCAGACGATGGTGCGACACCGCCGCGATGCCGCACTCCCTACGGCATCAGCGTCCGCAGAATCCAGATACCGACCACCCCGCAGGCCGCCGTTCCGCACGCCGTCGTGAGCATGAGATCCCAGCGGAACCGCCCGCCGCGACTCCGGGAATCGCCGAAGGGGTCGCCCGGTTTCCAGTTCAGACGCGACCTCGCTCGGGAAACGGACGATCCCGGTCCGACCGCGTCGCGGGGACCGGCAGGCAACGAACGAGACGCCGCGGAAGGCGCTGCGACGGTTGAGCGCGGTCCGCCCGCCGCGTCGGGCCCGGCGGCACGTTCCGCCGCGCAGGCGCCTCCTTGCGGAAATACGTAGCGCGACGGATAGGTTGCCCGCGGCAGGTCCACGACCGACGCCAGCCGTGCAACAGAGGAAGCGCTCGATTCCTCCGCTATCGGCAGCGGTCCGCGTTCCGCAGCGTCCCTCGTTTCGGCCGACGTCGCCGTCAATCGAACCGGTGAGACGGTGTCCACCGTCTCCGTCGGCCGACCGGCGCTCCGCACCGCCGCCGGCGCGCCCGTCGCCCAGCGCTCGGACAAGGTCGGCTCGCCCGGAACACCTTGCCCGGCGCGCACACCGTCGGAGTCGCCGTCGGGCGGAAACGAATCGCGCTCCGTTGCGTCGGCCGACGTCGCCTCCAGGTCCGCGCCGGCACAGAATCGGGCCAGCAGCCGATCAATCGCGGCGTCGGGATCGTCGTCGCACGCCTGGGTCCCGCCGGTGTCGTTTAGCGGCTCCCGGTCCGTCCCGGCGGTTGACCCCGCGCGCGAGGCGACGACCTGATCAAACAAGCGCGGCTCTTCTCTCATGGCGCACACTCCCTTGTGAGTTCGTCAGGAGCGCCCGCCACTGGGTATGGACGGGACGCTCCATCAATGCTGCTTTATCAGACCCTTTATCGGAAGTGCGATAACGCGGAGTCGTTTGGAAAGCGACAAGATACTCCGTGCCCCTTCGATGTAACTGGCTTAATTATTTTGACTATAACGAGTTACGTGACACAAGGGCTGTCCGCTCGCACCGCCGCGGAGGTTTCACGGTCTCCAAACCCCCTACGAACCGCCGTACGGTACGCGAGTCCGAAGCCCGCCTGCCTGAACCTCGAACGCACCCATGTCGACTGCCGGCCCGACCACCCGTGGGGCGAGATCCAGGTCGCTCGGGGTCGGTTCGCAATAGTCGCCGTCGGTGTCGAGGTCGGCCGCGTCGGCGGGCAGTGCCGCGGTGCTTCCGGCGTCGCGACACGGCGAGGTCGGCTGAAGTTGCAGCGACCCCTTCCCGGCGAACTGTGGGTCCGAGCCAATATTGCCGACGCCGCCCAGGCCGCCGGTCAGTCCCTGCACGTCCGTGTAGTTGACGACGACGGCGCCCGACGCGACGAAGATCTGCGCCAGTTCGGAAGTACTGTCGTCGGCGACGTTCTGCCAGAAGATGCAGTTCGTGACAACCGGGGCGCTTCCGGGACCGGCGGTGAACAGCCCCGCGCCGGAGACGATCGCGTTATTCCCGGACAGGGTGCAGTTCGTAATCAGGGGGTTACTGCCGCGGTCGTTGTAAATCGCGCCGCCGGACTCGGACGCCGAGTTGCCTGAAAAAGCACAGTTGACCAGCAATGGCGCGCTGGTGAGGTTGTAGACCGCGCCGCCCAGCCGCGCAGAGTTGAACCGGAATACGCAGTTGACGAACGCCGGGCAGCAGGGATCGTTGTAGACCGCCCCGCCGCGGTCGTTCGCGGTGTTCAGATTAAATGTGCAGTTGGCGACGGTCGGGTGGCCGTCCTCGATAAACAGCCCGCCGCCGCTGCTGTAGGCCCCGTTCAGCGTGCCGTCTGCGTTGCCGCCGAAGATCCAGAAACCGTCGAGCACCGCGGTCCGATCGACCCCGGCCGCGGTCAGGACGTGATAGGAATTCTCCAGGCGGCCGCCGACCCGCCCCAGGACCCGTTCTCCTCCGCCTCCGCCAAAATCATCCCCGGCCAGGTCGCCGCTGAGAACGGTGATGTTGTCGCGGAAGTTCCGCTGCGAGCGCATCGTCTCGCCGCCGAGGAAGCCGCCATAGATCGCCACCCTGCTCCGGAGCCGGAACGACGCGGTTCGGTCTCCGGGCGTCTGTCCGCCGCCCAGGTCGGGCGTGTAATAGATGTCGTAGGTCGCGGCGACCCAGATTTCGACCCGTGCCGCCGCCCGCGCGTCGGCCGCGGCGAGGGCGTCCTGGAGTCGCAGGAACGCGTCGGCCCAGGTGGAGCCGTCCTGCATCCCGCCGCCTTCCTCGCCGTGGACGCGCAGGATCACCGGCGGCGCGCCGCCGCATTCGTCCGGCGTGCCGTCGAAGTTGCAGTCGTCGCTGCTGCCGCCGGCGATGTCGCACACGTCGGGCGTGTTGTTCTCGTTGCAGTCCGGGAACGGTTCGCAGGGATCGGGCGTCCCGTTCGAATCGCAGTCGGCGAGGACTTCGCAAACGTCCGGCGTGCCGTTCGAGTTGCAGTCGTCGAGCGTCTCGCACGGATCCGGCGTGTCGTTCGAGTTGCAGTCGGCCGCGCCCTCGCAGTCGTCCGGCGTGCCGTTGAAGTCGCAGTCGCGCGCCGGCTCGCACACGTCCGGCGTGCCGTTGCTGTTGCAGTCGGCGACGCCCTCGCACTCGTCGGGGATGCCGTTCAGGTCGTCGTCGCGGCTGTGCACGCGGATCCGCAGGGTCACCACGGTCGTTCCCGGCGGCACGAAGTCGTCCTGCGCCGTCAGCCGCAGGCGATACAGCCCCGGGGCCATCGTGCACGGCGACCAGAGCAGGTCCACGCGGGCGGTGTTGCCGGGCGTGGTGGTCGTCATCAGCCCGCGGGCCGCCGCGTTGTCAAGGTCCTCCACCATCACGGTGGTGATCTGCCCTGACTCGGGGCTGAGGAAGGAGACCTCCGCGTCCAGCGTCTGGCCCACCTGGGTGGTAAACGTCGGGGGCGCGCCCGGCGGAAGCCCGACGGCGATGGGGGCGATGTTGCTCGTGCCCGTCGCCGTGCTGAAGCGGAACGTCTGGTTGTCGAGGAACGAGACGCCGTCCGGGTTGCCGAACGGCCCGTCATAGTCGGCCCCCGGGTGATCGAATCGGCCGATGAGGAAGAAGTCGAGGCCGTTTCCGCGGTTCGCGCCGACGGTGGCGGGGGTTCCGCCGAAGCCGCCGATGCCGCCGGAGGCCGATCCGGTCGTCCACTGCATGTCGCCGTAACTGAAGGCCGCGTTCAGCCCGAGGCCGATCGTCGGGTCGGTCCCGTTCGAGACGGCCAACTGGAAGGTGTTGACTTTGTCTACCTGGCTGCTGTAGTAGCCGACGTTGTCCCACGTCACGACGAGGGTGCGGTTGGCGATGACCTTGAAATAGACCAGCCCGCTGGCGAGGTTGCGCGTGTCCACGTCGGCCCAGAAGGGCGCGACCATCGGGAACCCGTTGATCGGGAACGGAGAGGCGCTGAACGTGGAAAACGGCGTCCCGAACGAGATGTTGCCGTTGTTGTTGATGAACACGGAGGTGTACTGGTCGCCGTACAGGTCGAAGGTGAACGGAAGCGGAATGGCATCCGTCGAGTCGTCGTCGTTTCGGAACGACGGCGGAGCACTGAATCGGAACGGCGCCACGGAATAGGTCCCGTCCAGCGGGAACAGCAGTTGCCCCGCATCGCCGCGCAGCGAGCGGCCGATCGGCGGCACGTCGCATTCGTCTGGGACGCGGTTGCTGTTGCAGTCCGGGCTCACGCCGGATCGGACGTCGCACTCGTCCGGCGTGCCGTTGGTGTTGCAGTCGTCGCTCGTGCCGGCCGCGAGGTCCGCCGCGTCCGCCACTCCGTTCGTGTTGCAATCACTGAACATCGGCGGCGGCGGCGGCGGGGCCTGTCCGCAGTTCGGCACGTCCGGCTGGAAACACCCGCAGATACCCGCCGACGACTTGGCGGGATCGGTCGGGCAGCCGTCGATGCAGTCCGGCACGCCGTCGCCATCCGAATCGCCCGACTCCGGCCGGCCGCAGCCGCACCGGCCCGGCTCGGTCTTCTCCCGATCGCCGGGGCAGCCGTCGCACGGGTCGATCACGCCGTCGCCGTCACGGTCGGGCTGGCATTCGTCCGGCGTTCCGTTCGCGTCGCAGTCCGCGCTCGTGCCCGACTCGATGTCGAGCGCGTCCGGCACGAGATTGCTGTTGCAGTCCGGACCCGGCGGCGGAATGACAAAGAGCAGGACGTCGCCGTCCTTAAAGTCCGTCACCAGCACGTAGGTCCGCTCGGCGAGGATGTCGCCGGGCGACGTGAGCATTCCCGGCTGCGGGCGGCCGTCCGGCCCGACTCGGGCCGTGATCTGGAGCGCGTCGGCGGCCGTTTGCACGACGACCTGGAGCGACTCAACCCCGTCGGGCGCCAGCATGCGCGTCGTGCGCCGGACCTCGTGCGGGCCGACGCGGTAGATCGCGTCGATCACCGCCGTCAGCCCGGAACGATTCTCGATCCGCAGCACGATCGCCCCGGCGGGTATCGGCGGGAGCGGGTCGCCCCCCGGTCCCGGCACGGGCAGGGTATCGCCCAGGTCGCACGCGACCAGCGCGACCCCCGTACAAAACACGCCGATCGTAAGCCGCAGCGCGAGGGGTCGAACGGTCTTCCAACAGCAGCGTCGATACATTCCCCGCTTCTCCCCGACCCGCGCCGGCCCCGCTGGGGCGGCGCAGTCCGCGACCGCATCCGAGTGTTCCGGTCGCGCTCTATCCTGATGGTCCTATTTTACCCGCGAGGCAGCGTGGATCAAACCGCAAACCGTCCGAGATTGCAAGGCCCCCCGATAAACGCCCGCCGGCCCCCTCACCCCGCCCGATACCGCCACCCGAACACCGCGTTGGGCGCGGGCAGGCCATCGCGGTAAAGTCCGGCCGCAGCCGCGGCGGTATTGGAACCGCGGTTTCGGGGCGGCGGCGGATTATGCAGCGGTGGCTGCTTTCCGCGGGTGATCGACCCGATCGCCCCGCGCCGGGTACGGATCATGCGCGTCTCCCGCCGAGCCGAACAGATCGCCCCGTCGGCCACGTTGGCCGTCGGATCGCGCGCCGCCGAGATGCGCCGCGGCGGCGTCGATGTCGTCTCCTTCGGCCAGGGCGAACCCGACTTCGACACCCCCGAACCCGTGCGGAACCGCGCCAAACAGGCGCTCGACGAGGGCTGGACCCGCTACGCGCAGCCCAGCGTCGGGCTGCCCGCGGCGCGGGAGGCGGCCTGTGAGAAACTCCGCCGCCACGGCGGGCTGCGCTACCAACCGGACCAGGTGCTGATGACCTGCGGCGCGAAGGAGGCGGTCTATCTCGCGCTCGCGGCGATCATCAACCCCGGCGACGAGGTCCTGCTCCCGGTCCCTTACTGGGTCAGTTTTCCCGAGCAGATTGCGCTGTGCGGCGGCGTGACGGTGCGCATTGGCGGCGATGAATCGAATGACTTCAAGATCCGCCCGGCCGAACTGGCGGCGGCGATCATGCCGGCAACGCGCGCGCTCATCTTCAACAGCCCCAGCAACCCCGGCGGATTCACCTACTCGCGCGACGAAGTGGCCGCGCTGGCCGCCGTACTGCGGGACCGCGACGTGCTCGTCATTGCCGACGAGATTTACGACCGGCTCACCTACGGCGGGGCCGAGTTCGCCAGTTTCGCCGCGGCCGGGCCGGAGTGGCCGCAGCGCACCCTGATTGTCAACGCGACCAGCAAGAGCCATGCGATGACCGGCTGGCGGGTCGGATACGTCGCGGGGCCGAAGCCGTGGGTGGATGCCATGGCGCGGATCCAGTCGCACACCACCAGCGGGCCGTGCACGTTCAACCAGTTGGCCGTTGCCCGGGCGCTGACCGAGGCCGACGACGCGGTCGAACCAATGCGGGCCGAGTTTGAACGCCGCGCCCGTCATCTGCACGCCCGGCTGACCCGTCTGCGTGACGTGACGTGTGTTCGTCCGACCGGGGCGTTCTATTGCTTCCCCAACGTGTCGCGGACGTACGCGCGCCTGGGCGTCTCAGACTCCGTTACGTTTGCCGAGCGTGTCCTGACCGACGCGCACGTGGCCCTTGTCCCCGGCGCGGCCTTCGGCAGCGACGCGCACGTCCGCCTTTCCTTCGCCTGCGCGGTCGACGTGATCGACAAGGGGCTGGACCGGCTGGAGCGGCTGCTGGGCCGGGCGTGACACAACCGCCGAATCTCCGGGCGTTACGCGCTCGGACGCGGCTTTTCGATCTGGTATTTTTTGACGCGGTATCGGAGGTTGTCGCGAGAGATGCCCAGCGCGCGGGCCGCTTTCGTCACGTTCCACCCGTTGTCACGAAGGGCCTTGATGATCATGGCCTTTTCATACCCCCACAGCGACGATTCGGTCTTCGGCGGCGCCTCGCCCGGCTCCTCGCCGACGATCTCGCGCGGCAGGTGCGCCGGCAGGATCGCGTGGCCGTCGGCCAGCAGCACGGCCCGCTCGATGACGTTCTGCAATTCGCGGATGTTGCCCGGCCACGAATACCCGACAAGCAGGGAAATCACGTCGTCTCCGAGGGTCGGCCGCGGCGAGCCCAGTTGCAGCGTCGCCAGGTTCACGAAGTAGTCGACGAGCAGCGGGATGTCGTCGCGCCGCTGGCGCAGCGGCGGCAACTGAATCGGAAAGACGTTCAGCCGGTAGAACAGGTCCTCGCGGAACGTCTTGGCCGCCACGTGCGCCCGCAGGTCGCGGTTCGTCGCGGCGATGATCCGCACGTCGGTCGTGATGGTCTTCGTCCCGCCCACCCGGACGAATTCCTTTTCCTGGAGGACGCGGAGCAGTTTCACCTGCGTCCCCGCCGAGATATCGCCGATCTCGTCCAGGAACAGCGTTCCTCCGTCCGCCAATTCGAACCGCCCCTGTTTCTGGCCGATCGCGCCGGTAAACGAACCTTTTTCGTGCCCGAATAACTCGCTCTCCAGCAGCGTTTCCGGCAGCGCCGCGCAGTTGATGGCGATGAACGAGCGGTCGCGCCGCGGACTGAGTTCGTGGAGGCGGCGGGCCGTGACCTCCTTGCCCGTGCCCGTCTCGCCCAGCAGCAGCACCGTCGCGTTGCTCGGCGCGACGCGTTCGATCAGTTTCTGCACCGCCTCGAGCGCCGCCGAATGACCGATGATCTGCCGGTTGTCCCGGGTCGCCTCCAGCAGCCCGCGCCGCTCCCGGTCCACCCGCTCGTGCTGGTAGGCGTTCCGCGCCCCGTTGGCCGCCAGGTTCGCAAAGATGCGCAGCAGGTCCAGGTCGCGGTCCTCGAACGCCTGCCCGTCGCGCTTGTTCAGGACCTCCACGACTCCCAGCACCTCGCCCTGATAAATCAGCGGCGCGGCGATCATGCCTCGCGTGCGGAACCCCATCTTCGCGTCGATCCCGCCGAAGAAGTCCTTGTCCTCCGAGACGTCGTCCACGATCGTCGGCTGACCGGTCCGGATCACCTTGCCCGCGATCCCCCGCTGCGCGTCGAACTCCGTCCCGATCAGTCGCGCCCCGCTTTCCCCGGTCGCCGCGGTGAACACCAGTTTCCGCCGGCGCCGGTCCAGCATCAGCACGCTCGCGGCCTCGGCATCCATCACGCGCGCGGCCTGCTCGGCGATCGAGCCGAGGACGGTCGAAAACTCAAGCGAATGGTTGATCGAAGCCGACGCCTCGATCAGGGCCGAAATCGCCCGCAGCGGAAGCGACGGAACCGGATCGGACGTCGTCACGAGTTGCCGTTCCATTGGCCGGTCAGCCGCCGCAGCGGACGTTCGGCGCCGTTCGGAAGTCGTCGTGGTAGACACGGTAGACACGTTCGAGCGCAAGGGTACGGGGCGAGGTTACAACCTGATACCGCCGCTTCCGGCCCCAGTTTCAGCCCGGCGGCTCCTCGGAGAATAACGCGCGGGCGTGCTCCGGCTTCCAGATTGGGTGCCCATCGCGCGACGGTCATAATTCCGATCTCCGCTTCCGCGATCGACCGTGATTCTCGGTCCTTCAACGCGCCCCGCTACGGACGGTTGACTCTTGGGACCGTCTCGGGCAACCTAAGTCGTGCTCTGGACGATAGTTTTGCGCGGGGCCGGTTGTCAAGAACACCGCGGCATGCGACCGTAGCCCTGCATCGGCGTCGCCGCCGAATTCCCGAACCGCCTGCGATGCCGGCTCGTACTGATTGAGGGACACGGTGCAGTCAGCCCGGCCACCAGACGCCCCGTCCGACGAGGCGCTTCTGTCGGAGTTTCTCGCCGGCGACGCGCGGGCGTTCGAAACGCTGGTGCGCCGCTACAGCCCCGAGTTGTTCGCCTTCGTGGCACGGTTCGTCGGAAACCGGACCCTTGCGGAAGACGTCGTGCAGGAATCATTCCTCCAACTGTTTCGCTCCGCTCCGGGCTTCGATCCCGGCCGGCGCTTCAAGCCCTGGCTCTTTACCATTGCGGCCAACAAGGCGCGGGACCTGCTCCGCAGCCGGTCAAGACGGCGCGAGGTCGCGCTGGAGGGACTCGCCGATTCCGAGTCCGGGACAGTGCCCCAGTTGCTCGATTTGTTCGCCGACGAATCCGATCCCGGGCAGGCCCTCGAGGTCGACGAGCAGCGCGACGTCGTCCGGGCCGTCGTGGCCGGGATGCCGGACCATCTTCGCGAGGTGCTGGTGCTCGGCTATTACCATCGCTTCCCGTACGCCGAGATCGCGGAAATCCTCGATGTTCCGCTCGGCACGGTGAAGAGCCGGCTCCACGCCGCCGTGGCGTTCTTCGCCCGCGCCTATCGAAAATCCGTCTCGGAGGCCCGACCGTCGTGACCGCCGACGACCCCCAGCGCGATCTAGACCCGCTGATCGGCTATCTTCTCGGCCTGTCCGACGAGGCCGAGTGCACCGCTTTCGAACACCGCTACTCAACCGCTTCGCGCACTCAGGCCGGCCACGCGCTCGGGCGGATCCTGGCCCCCCTTGATGCTTTCTCGATCCCGCCATCCGACGACCTGCCGGCGCGCATCCTTGCCGAATCGCGCAAGATCGAACGGACCCTGAGACTTCCGCCGTCCGCCGCCGCGACGCACCGGTCCCGACCCGACGAACCGCCCGCCGCCGCCGGTCGCGGATCCTTCTCACTCCGCGACCTGCTCAGCGCCGCCGCCGTATTGTTGATCTTCGCCGGTCTCCTGCTGCCCGGCTATCGCACGGCGCGCTCCTCCGCCCTGCGGACGTTGTGCGAGGACCAGGTCCGGCGACTCGGCCAGGGCTATCACGGCTATGCCCAGGCCCACGCCGGCGTCCTGCCGTTTGTCGATCCCCCGACGCCCGCCCGCTGGCCGCTCGACCGCGCCGAGCCGCTCCCGTCCAACGCCGCGGGCCGCCTGATCCTATATGACCAGGGCTACGTCGCCTCGCGCCGGCACCTGTCCTGCCCCGCGCAGGACGATCCCGGCTCGGATCAGTCCGGCTACAGTTCGCAGCCCTTCGTCCGCCCCCAGTCGATCTATTACCTCTCCCCGGCTTTTCCCATCGCCAGCGACCCCAACCCGCTCGTCCGCCGCGGCGTGTTTGTTCCCGTGCCGGAACGGCGGAACTCCGACGGCCACGGGCCCAACGCCGGCCAGATCGTCCTGCGGCTCGACGGCAGCGCGGCGTGGCGGACACAGCCCACGGTCGGCATCGGCGGCGATGACATCTTCCGCATCGACAACCGGCGCGAATTCGAGGATTCGCGCCCCATCCGTTCGATCAGCGATTCGTTCCTGATTCCCTGAGACCCGACCCGGACCACACGTCAACAACCTTGCGAAATGGGTGACCCGCGCATGGCCAAATCCGGCGACGCCTGGGATCGCGTCGAGATCACGCGGGGCGACCTCACGCGCCAGCCGGTCGACGCCATCGTCAACGCCGCGAATCCCACGCTGCTGGGCGGCGGAGGGGTCGACGGGGCCATCCATCGCGCCGCCGGCCCGGAACTGCTCGCCGAGTGCCGGACGCTCGGCGGCTGCCCGACCGGAGAAGCCCGTATGAGCCGCGGCTACCGCCTGCCGGCCCGGCACGTCATCCACACCGTCGGCCCGGTGTACCGCGACGGCCGCCACGGCGAGCCGGATTTGCTTCGCTCCTGCTACCGTGCCTGCTTCCGACTGGCGGCCGAGCACGGCCTGAAGTCGCTCGCCTTTCCCGCCGTCAGTTGCGGGGTCTACGGCTATCCGGTCGAAGCCGGGGCCGAGATCGCATTGAGCGAAGGTCTGGATGCGATGCACCGCAACCCGGCTCTCGCTTGCGCGCGGTACGTCCTGTTCCTCCAGCCCGATTACGACGCCTATCTCCGCGTCGCGGCCCGGCTGAAGAAGGCCTGAATGGGATTGTTTCTTACGCTCGCAGATATTCAAAGTGCGGCAGCACGACGAAGGGCGTGCGGAAGCGCTCGATCCGTTCGCCGCGCTGTTCGATTGCCGACGGGTCGGCCGGGCCGAACCCCCGGCCGGCCAGTTCGGCGATGTAGTCTACCCGCTGCGGGTCGAAGCCCATGACGGCGGCGGCTGCCGCGTCCAGCGACGCCAACTGGTCGCCCATCAGCAGCGCCCCGACCGGCCGCGCACTGCCCATGATCGGCCCGTCGCCCTCCATGCCCACCACCGCGTCGATGATCCCGAAATCGGGTTTCACCGTGCAGACGATGTCGACAATCGTCTCCTCGATCCCTTCCCAGTGCAGCACGTTCTTCGGCCAGCCGTACACCACGCCCGGCATCAGACCGAAGCAGTTCTTCATGCTCAGCGTGACGCCCGCCCAGTGATGGGTCTTCATCTTCGCCAGCGAAACGACGACGTCGGCGGCCAGCACCGTACGCGGGAGGTGCAGCCGCGGCAACCGCGTTCGCCGGCCGAGATTCGCCACCGTTACAACCGCGTCGTGGTTCAGATCGACGAACTCCAGTTTCCCCTCGCGCAGCACCGGCCCCAGGCCGGACTGCGCCAGCACCAGTTCGATGTCGCGCCGATGGCCCGGTCCGTCGCCGACGATGATCCGCCGCGCGCCGGCCCGCCGCAGCGACTCCGCCGCCGCCGCCACCACGGCCGGATGCGTGTTGACCGGGCGGCCGGCGTCGGTTGTCTCGACCAGGTTGGGTTTGAGCAGGACCGTCCGGCCGGCGACGCGGAAGTCCGGAAATGCCCGCAGGCCGGCGTCGATCGTGCCGACCAGGTCCGCGGCATAGTCCGCGGCCGCGCCGATGAACACGCGGCCGGTCCGTCGCGCCGGCAGGACCTGGGCGCGGGAAGCCGGGGCCGAGGCCGCCAGCGCCGCGGCTGCGCCCGTCGATTTCAGGAATCGCCGCCGCGAGACCATCAGCCGGTCCTCCCGAAGACGAACGCGTTTCGCTCCAGCGGCGCGACGGAAAGCAGGGCCGCCGCGTGGTGCCACGGGCTGGTCGGCGCGAGACGCCCCCGCCGCAGCAAATCGCCGAACGACTCCGCGTCCGAGCCGACGGCGGATGCCGCCGTCCGGTCGCCGATCGCGCCCAGCGCCACCCGGGCCCACGCGCGAGTGAGAGGCGAGCCCAGCCGGGGCATGACCGATCGAAGATACCCCGCGCCCTGGCGAACCGCGGACCTCGAAGGGTCGTCGCGCAGCGCGAGCAGGGCCCAGGCGGTCGGAAGCGGGTCCGGCTCCAGCGCCGTCTCGAAGACCACCGGGTTGCCGTAGTTCCATCCGCCGCCGACGTGTGCGCGGTCGACCAGCAGCCGGCGGGCCTCGGCGACGCGCGGATGTCCGCCGCGGCCGAGTGATTCGCAGAGGATGACGCCGTACGCCGTCGGCTCGACCCAACTGAACGTGTCAGGCGTCCAAGGCAGGCCGCCCAGCGAGGGATCGAAGCCGTACACGCTCCGATCTTCGTTCTCGATGCGTCGCACCGGCCAGCCGAACAGCGTGTCCGCGATTCGCCCGGCGACCGCCCGGCTGCCGCCGCAGCGCGCCAGCGCGATCGCGCCCAGTGCGGCCAGCGCGACCGGAGCCGACGGCCCCGGTTGCGCCGTCAGCCCGCCTTTTTCACCGTGCAGAGATTCGAGAAACGAGAGGCCGGACCGTCGCCCGTCATCGTTCTGTTGCAGCGCCCACAGGGCCGCCACCACCGTCGCGGTCGGCTCGGCCGCGCTGTCGCCCCCCGCGTGATAGGGCCACCCGCCGTCACCCGACCGGGTCCGGGCGAGCAGGGCCAGCGAGACGTCGATCCAGCCGGCGGCCGATGGTTGATTCCCGCCCATGCGCCGGAGCATAGGAGCAGAAACGCAACAGCGTCAACGCCGCGAGCGGCCCGCGCGACGCGGCCCGGGCCGCCCCGCCGGCGGAAGCCCGCGGCGCGAGACCGGTGTGCGGGCGCGAATCGTCAAGCCCGGGGACCTACGGCCGGAAGGTCCTTGATCTTGCGCGCCGGCACGCCGGCCCAGAATTCGTTCGGACCGATGACCGTGTCGGGAAGCACGATCGCGCCCGTCCCGATCATCGCCCCGCGTCCGATGTGCACGCCGCCGGGGATCACCGCGTGTCCGCCGACCATCACGTCGTCTTCGATGACCGTGCGACGGATGTAAACCGCGTCGCGCTCCTGGATGTGCCCGGCGATGGTCGTGTTGTAGCCGATCACCGTGTTCCGCCCGATCGACACCAGGTGTGGATCGAGAATGCACGGATTGGTGGCGTTGTACGAGCGACTCCGCGGACCGAAGATCGGTCCCATCAGCCAGGAAAGCGGCGGCGTGACGGAAAACTGATAGACCAGAAACGCCGGGAACGGCGCTTCATACCGCGCCTTGGTCAACACCGCGATCAGGCACGACCACAGGAGTTGTCGTCCCTCCGGCGTGGCCAGCCGCACCGGCCGATCCAGCGCATAACGACCCTCCCGCGGCTTCGGGATCGGCAGGCGCAGGACGATCAATACGAGCACGTAGAAGAAATTGAAGAGAATCACCCACGTCGCGAGGTGACGCCCCCACCGCCACGCCCACCCGAAATCGGCCTCGTAGGGCACTCCCGGCGGGCGTCCGACGAGATAAGCCGTGGCCACCGCCGAAAGCGACAGCGCCGACGTCCACACCAGTAGCCGGACGGCGCCGTCCAAGACCAAGAACAGTTGCATCGCCCGACGGGGGTCGTGCCGCATCCCCCCGAAATAGCCGGAATCCTGCATGGCATCTTCTCCCGCGCGTCCGAAACGGCCGCGCCACAGCGCGAACCTACCGTCCCGGTCCGCTTCGATTCAACCCGCGGAGCGCGCTTCATCGATTGAAGAACAGCCGCCCTTGCAGGCCCGACCCGCCGCCGTCGCCGCTTTGTCCCCCGAATGGACATCGCGCGACGACGCGGTACTGGGCGGCCTCGCGCCGCAGGACGGACTCGAAGAGCACGATCTCGTCCGCCTCCTGTCGGCCGGCGGCGAACGCGCCGTTTCGCTCGGCCCCGGCGCGCAGCGAGGACGAGAGCGAGGCGTTCCTGACGCGGGCGAGCGTGAGGTGCGGCGTATAAGAGCGGTGTTCCTGTTTGAATCCCAGTCCGGCAAACACCTGCTCGCACGCGGCCTGGAGGCGGCGCAGCCGTCCCGTCGGTTCCTCAAGGCCCGCCCAGACGATTCGTACCGACCCGCGCGGAGGGAAGCAGCCGACGCCGCGGACTTGAAAGGCGAACGGCTCGCAGTCAGCGGCCACGCCGTCGAGGGCCTCGCAGACGGCGGGAATCAGGTCGTCTGGGACCTCCCCCAGAAACTTGACCGTGAGATGCATCTGCTCGGGCGTCAGCCATCGAAGCCCGCCCTCGTGTACGCCGATGTCAGTCTGAAGGCGAATGAGCCGTCGCCGCAACTCCGAATCCAACTCAATCGCCGCGAACATGCGCACGTGGTGATTCTACGCGGTCGGACGCTTTGCTGGCGAAATCGCCGGCCGAGCGATATAGTATGATGACGGCTTTCGGATACCTTCGTCGGGCGTCGGCCCTGCGTGCCGGCGTGCGGCGGGGAGGATCACCGGACCATGCGGCAGTACTTCCGGGATATCTGGGACACCATGAGGACCATCGCCATCGGCATGGGCATCACGCTCAAGTACTGCTTCGCGCGCACCGTGACGGTGCAGTATCCGGACGTGGCCCCGGTCCTCCAGCCGCGCTACCGCGGCTTCCACTGGTTCGAGGCGGAGAAGTGCATCGCCTGCGACCTGTGCGCCAAGGCCTGCCCGGTGGACTGCATCTACATCGAGAAGACCGGCGCGCGCAAGATCGACAAGACGACGGGCGTGGCCGTCGGCGGGGCCCTGACGCGCTACGCGATCGACTACGCCAAGTGCATGTTCTGCGCCCTGTGCGTCGAGCCGTGCCCCACCGACTGCATCCACATGGGCGACAACCACGACCTGAGCGCCTACACCCGCAAGGAAATGGTCGTCGAATTCACCGATCTGGCGCAGGAAGGCAAACAGACCCCCGAACCGCTCTGGATGCAGAAGGAAGTCGTACCCGAATGGGCACGCGCGCGGAAGGAAACATGGCGCCGGCGGGCCGAGCCGGTGCTCGATCAGATGCGCGCGGCGCTCCAGCCGTCCGCGGCCGGAAAGCCGGCCGAGAAAGACGCCGCGCCGGTGCAGTAGCAACGGCCGCCGATGCGCGGCCAAGGAGCCGCGCCGAGCCGGGAGAGATCGACGTGCCGAACGAAAGCGCAAACCTGGTGCTGGGGCTGCTGTTATTCACCGGGGCGGGCATCGGGATGGTGCTCGCGCCCCTGCTGCTGGGCAAACTGCTGCGCACCACCCTCCCCCACCCGGAGAAGGACGTCCCCTACGAGTGCGGCGAGCCGGCGATCGGGTCGAGTTGGGTGCAGTTCGACTTGCGCTTCTATGTCGTGGCGCTCGTATTCATCATCTTCGACATCGAGATCGCGCTCTTCTACCCCTGGGCGGTCATCTACCGTCAGGCGGGCGTCGCGGCGCTGTGGGACATGCTCTTCTTCTTCGGCGTGATTGTGGTGGGTTATCTCTACCTGTGGCGGTTCGGCTACCTCGACTGGGTACGCTCAACCGCGAGCACGAGCAAGCCCGCCCGCCCGCAAAGCGACCCGGCGCTGACCCGCGCCGCCCGCGCATGGACTTGATCGGGACCCGACCGACGCCGACGAAAGGGCCGGACCGCGAGACGGATTCATGGCAACCGCAATTGCGACAGCGCGACGACCCAGGCCGATGACGGCGGCCGAATACATGGCCCTGCCGGATGACGGCTGTCGTTACGAACTGATTCACGCAGCGCGGGTGATGAGCCCATCCGCCTTGCATGCGCACGGTCGGGTCTGCATGTACGTTGCTGCCCAATTGGACGAGTTCGTGATCCGGCGCGGGCTGGGCGTCGTCAGGATGGAGACGGACGTGGTACTGGGCGGCCGCGACGTCCGCAGGTCCGGACGAACGGGAGGCCGGCGATGAGTTGGATCGAGAACAGATTCGAAGAAGGCCTGATCGTCACGTCGCTGGACTGGGCGATCAACTGGGGCCGCTCCTCCAGCGTCTGGCCCATGACGTTCGGTCTGGCCTGCTGCGCGATCGAGATGATGGCCGTCGGCGCCAGCCGCTTCGACATCGACCGCTTCGGCGCGGGCGCGTTCCGCGCTACGCCGCGGCAGAGCGATCTGATGATCGTGGCCGGCACGGTGACGTACAAGATGGCCAGCCGCGTCAAGCGCCTCTACCACCAGATGGCCGAGCCGAAATACGTGATGGCGATGGGCGCCTGCACGATCGGCGGCGGGCCCTACTTCAAGCACGGCTATCACGTCGTCAAGGGCGTCGACCTCGTCGTGCCGGTGGACATCTACGTCCCCGGCTGCCCCCCGCGGCCCGAGGCGCTACTCGAAGGCCTGATGCGCCTGCAGGACAAGATCCGCCACCAGACGATCGCCCGTGACCGCTGGCGCGACGTGAAGGAAGAAGCGCTGGCGACGGCCTGACCCTCCCGCGCGGAGCACCGCATGACTCCTGAATCCATCTTCAACCTGCTCAAGGAGCGCTTCCCGGACGCCGTCGCCGGCGCGAAACTCGACGGCGCGCTGCCGCACGCCGTCGTCCGGGCCGACGCCTGGCCGGCCGTCGCGGCGTTCCTGCGCGACGATCCGCGGCTGGGCTTCGACTGGCTGCGCTGCATTGCAGGCGTCGACTGTCTGGAAGAGAACGAACTGGCGGCCGTCTATCTGCTGCACGCGACGCAGAGGCCGGCCGACCCCGCCGCGCTCTGGACGGCCCGGCACGACTTCGCCGTGATGGTGCGGGTCCCGCGGGACGCGACGCACATCCCCAGCGTCGCGCACCTCTGGCCCGCCGCCGATTGGCACGAGCGCGAGACCTACGACCTGATGGGTATCGTGTTCGACGGCCACCCGGACTCGGTGGAGGACGCGGCCGGCGTCCACCCGCGGCGCATCCTGTGCCCGGACGACTGGGAGGGCCACCCGCTGCGAAAGGACTACGAGTTCCCGCTGGAGTATCACGGCATCCCGGCGGTGACGGAACTGGAACAGACCCGGCCGGTGCATTGAACAGGATCGCATGCCCGCGCCAAGAAAGGGCCGAACCCGGTCATTCGGGTTTTCAGCAGAAGGTGTATTCGCGACATGATCGACCACTGTGTCGGCAGGATCGTTCAGATCGTGGTTGAACGGTTTCACCCGTTGCGCGTCATTCTTTTCGGATCGCACGCCCGCGGTACTGCGCGGTCGGACAGCGACGTGGATTTGCTGGTCGTTATGTCCGGTGTGACCGACCGGCGCCGCGCGGCCGTCGAGATTCGGCGAAGTCTGGTCGGCGTGCCGGTGCCGAAGGACATCGTGGTGGCGACCCCGGAAGACCTCGTCCGGCGCGGGGACTGCGTCGGCAGCATCCTGCGCCCGGCGCTGCGGGAAGGCACGATCGTGTATGAGCGATCCTGACCGCCTCGTCGAGACCGCCAAATGGACGCGATACGCGCAAGAAGACCTCGCGGCCGCACGGGCCCTGACGGCCAACGCGGCGGGCGTTCCCCGGCACGTTTGCTGGCTCGCCCAACAGGCGGCCGAAAAGGCGATCAAGGCCGTGCTCGTGTACTTGCAGATCGACTTTCCCAGGACCCACGATCTCGACGCACTCCGAGCCCTGCTCCCGGACGACTGGAAGACAAAAACCGATCCAGCCGACCTGGCGGAACTGACGGAATGGGCCGTGGAGGCGCGGTATCCGGGCGACTGGGCGGACGCCGTGCCCGAAGATGCGCGGTCGGCGCTGAAGGCGTCTTCAGTCGTGTGTTCGATGGTCGAATCGGATTTCAGGCGGCGAGGTATTATGTTCGACGGTTGACGGGAATGCGACATCCTTTGCCGGTCAGGGTGGAAGATGCGGACTTGCGGCGACTCGAAAATGAGTCTCCGCCGTTGTATCACAGCATCCCGGCGGTCACGGAACTGGAACAGACCCGGCCGGTGCACTGAAGCGCCACTGGAACCACGATGTCCGATATTCTGCTCGAAGCCAAACCGGACCTTGACCTCGACGTCAACCGCGCCGACATGGGCGACGTGCGCACGGAGGAGATGCTGGTGAACATGGGGCCGCAGCACCCGTCGACCCACGGCGTGCTGCGGATCGTCCTGCGGACGGACGGCGAGATGGTGCTGGAGGCCGTCCCCCACATCGGCTACCTCCACCGCTGCGCCGAAAAGATCGGCGAGAATGTCGCGCCCTACCAGTTCATCCCCTACACCGACCGCATGGACTACCTGGCCGGCATGAACAACAACCTTGCCTACGCCCTGGCGGTCGAGAAGTTGACCGGCCTGGAGGTGCCGCCGCGGGCCCGGATCATCCGCGTCATCTTCGCCGAACTGAACCGCATTGCCTCGCACCTGGTCTCGATGGGGGCCTACGGCCTCGACATCGGCGCGTTCACCCCCTTCCTCTACGCCTTCCGCGAGCGCGAACGCATCCTCGACCTGTTCGAAGCCGCCTGCGGGGCGCGGCTGACCTACAGTTACATCACCATCGGCGGCGTCACCGACGACGTACCCGAGCGCTTCATCGACGTCTGCCGCGAGTTCCTCGATTACTTCGAGCCGAAGATCGACGAATACAACGCCCTGCTCTCGTTCAACCACATCTTCGTCAAACGGACGGCCAACGTGGGCGTGATCCCGGCCGCTTTGGCGATCGGCTACGGTCTCTCCGGGCCGTGCCTGCGCGGCAGCGGCGTTTGCTGGGACCTGCGCAAGGTGCAGCCGGACTGCGGCTACGAAGAGTACGACTTCGACGTACCGGTGGGTCGGGGGCTCAAGGGCACCGTGGGCGACTGCTGGGACCGCTATTTCGTGCGCATCTGCGAGATGCAGCAGTCGGTGCGCATCCTGCGGCAGGCGCTCGACCGGCTGGAAGGAACGCCCGGCGACTACAAGCACAAGTCGGGCAAGACCGTGAAACTGCCGAAGGACGAGGTCTATTACGAAATCGAAAACCCGCGGGGGCAACTGGGCTTCTACGTCGCCGGCGACGGCTCGCAGATTCCATCTCGCGTCAAGGCCCGGGGGCCCTCGTTCTGCAACCTGTCGATCACCAACGCCGTGGTGAAGGACTGCCTGCTGGCCGACGTGCCGGCCATCATCGGCAGCATCGACGTGGTGATGGGCGAGGTGGATCGGTAAGGCAGGCGGCCGCGCAGCAAAGAGAATCTTTGCGGTACCGGCCGCGGCGAAGGCCCCGGCGAAACGCTCGCTCACGCTTCGCGTCTCGTTGCGAGGTCGTCACACGTCGTTTCGGGCGAAACGCTCGCTCACGCTTCGCGTCTCGTTGCGAGGTCGTCACACGTCGTTTCGGGTGCGCGCGGCGCCGCGCGATTCCAAGGCGCTGCACGATTCCAAGGCGCTGCACGATTCCAAGGCGCTGCACGATTCCAAGGCGCTGCGGATCTCCAACACGAGACGCGCCGCGTCAGCAAGCGTACGCTATACCGCCGCGTTCGCTCGTCTCTCGCGACTCATGATTCCCCGCCGACGGCCGGCCGCGGTCCAGCAGCAGCGTCGGCAGCGATTTCAGCAGGCCGCGCGCCTTATAGAGACTCTCGACCTCGCCGCGGCAGTTGTACCAGCAGTCGGTGCAGGTGTTGCCCTCGCTGGCGGCCCGCAGCCGCGCGGCAATCTCCTCCGCCGACTGACGGTACAGGTTCGCCACCGGCCGGTGCCGCTCCTCGACGCAAATGGCCACGTCCCCCGTCGAGTCGATGTTGAAGAAGGCCCGGCCCGCGCGGCACCCGGGCACGCCGCCGTCCAGGTACCGATCGAACTCGGCCAGAAACGCGGGGTTGCTCAGGAAGTTTGCGTGCCGCGCCCGCAGTTCCAGCAGCCGCGGCGACACCGGTCCCTTGAGATACCGGAACCGCTTCGACCCCGTTTTGCGGGTCGAATAGGGCTGGATCATGAAATACGCCCCGTGCGCCGCGGCCAGCCGCAGCAGGTCCTCGATCTGGTCGAGATTGTCGTGCAGCAGCACGCACATGAGGTTAACGCGCTGCCACGGGTGCGTGCGGGCGCGGCTGAAGTGATCCAGCGCCGCGACCGCCCGATCGAACGCCCCGGGGATCCCGCGGGACTTGTCGTGCCGTTTCGGATCGGCGTAATCGATGGACACCGACGCCCCCCATAGGCCCGCCCGGAACAATTCCCGGGCCAGATCGGCGGTCACAAACCCCCCGTGCGTCGTGACAAAGGGGAAGTGCCAGCGGCCGATGGCCCGCACCACGTCCGCAAAATCCGGCCGCAGCATCGGCTCACCGCCCGCAATCGAGACCATCAGCGTCCCGAACGACGCCAGTTTCGCCGCCCCGATCCGGAAGTCCTCGATCGACTGTTCGGGGAGCGCCCCCATCGGATCGCGCCAATAATGGCAGAAGCCGCAGCGGTAGTTGCAGCGGTAGGTCACCTGCCAGGAGCACCAGACCGGCCGGCGTGCCCAGTAGGCCCGCAGCAGGCGGCGCTTCTTGACGGTCGGCGGCAGCGGTTGCATCCCTGTCCTCGTCGCAGCAGGGCCGGGAGCCGGCCCCGTGGGCCGGGTTGTGGCCGTGCGGGGCTTGTGCAACACTACCCGCTTCGCGCCGGCCCCCGGCGGGCCGTCGCCGGGCCGACTGTAACTCGAGGCGGGGGCCGCAGGCAAGGACGGCGCATCCGGCCCGTGCGGGACGGGCAGGGGCCGCGGAACGAGATCATGAACATGGTGTTCAAGGGACTCCGGACGATCGGAACCTGGGTGTTTGCGGCCGCGACCGCGGCGCCCGCGGCAGCGGCCAGCCGCCGAGACCTGACCTGGCTGCCGTGCGGTTCGGTCCGCATGGTCTCGGGCGAATTCGCGCTCACGTTCGCCTACCCGCGCGACCATGCCGGCGTGATCGAACATCCTTTCCTGCTGCTCGGCGTCCACGTGCTGACGCCCACGATGGAGGAGGCCAAGGCCCCGAGCCGCACCCGCGAGGATTTCGCCATCCTCAGGATGAAGGTGGGCGATCAGCGGCTTCCCGAGTGGCGGCTCGAGGGTTACGGCACGGCCTACGTCATCAGCCCGAAGACCATGCTTTCCGCCCCGCGGCGACCCGACGAACTGTTCGAAATCCGATTCAACGCCCAGATCAGCCGCGGCGAGGTGTTTCTCTATGCCTTCGGCGCGCCGGACCCGCTGCTCCTCAGCCGAGAACTGGACGGCCTCCTGACCTCTTATGTCGCCGAGGCAAAGGACCCCGAACTGCGGACCTACTTTCAGGGGCTGGCCGACCAGTTCGCAAACAGGCCGGAGAACGCCCGCCGCGCGTTCCGGCTCCTGCGCGAAGCACGCGATCCGCGCGTCGCTCAGTACGCCCGCCGCGGACTGCGCGTGCTCCGGGCGGCGTCCCGGCCGCGGAAGGACCTGGAACGAAACTTCGCGCGGCGCTATCGCTGGGGGCTGTACCTGCAACAGTGCGGCTTCTTCCAGCCGGCCATGGAAGAATTACGCGCCTGCTCCATCCTCGACGCCTCGCACGTCGGATCCTGGTTCCGCCTCAGCGAGATGGCCGAACGCTGCCACGTCGGCCTGCTCGACGTCTCGACGTATGCCGACCGCGCCGCGGCCGCAGCCGCGATCGAGGACCCCACGGTCTGGAACGTGCTCATCACCTTTCTGCGGGAGCGCGCCTACGAGGTCGACCAAGACGGCCAGAAGGTCCGGAAGCGCGCGACCATGTCCGACGAGGACGTTCGCCGCATCAAGGACCAATGGACCCATGTCGAAAAGATGGTCTTCGGCGCCAGCCGCGGCACGCTCCGCCTGAACACGGCCTACCACGAAATCCGCGATGAGAAACAGCAGCCGTTCGTCCGCCACGCGGGCTGGCTGGATGGCCCCGCCGACGACGTGGTCGAGGTCCGGGGGTGGTTCGACAGCGTCATCAGCGTCCGGCCGCACCTGCCGGGGGAGCGGGCGCAGACCGGCGGCGGGGACGTCGGTCCGAATGGAGCCGGGCTGTCCGACGTGCCCGCCACCGCCGACTGGCAAATGTTATTTAGGCACTGGAACCACCAATTTGACTGGGCCATGATCGTGGGCGAGTGCGGCCCGGGATATCCGATCACGCACGACGGCATCGGTTGCGGCCACGCGCCCATTCCGTCGGAGGGCTATGGGCTCCGCGCGGCCATGCGCTACTACGTGACCCCCGCGATGTACCGCCACGCCAAGATTGTGCCCACCGTTCGGCCCACGACGACCACCCGCCCGACCCGGGAGCCGACCTACGCCCGATACTGGCGGTTCACGCCTCCGGTGCCCATCGACGACCACTGGCCCTCCGAGGGGTTCGCCCGGCCGCACGTCACCGACCCATGGCGCACGACCGCGCCCGCGGGCAGCGGCCCCGAAGATTCGTTCGTTATCGACAGTGAGACGAACTTCGTCGACCTGAAGGCCGCCCTGGGCGACCGAGGGTGGAGCCGGGCACGGGGCGTCTGCTGGATTTTTTCGCCCGCGCTTCAGCACCTGCAACTCTGGCTCGGGCACAACGATGCCATGGCCGTCTGGGTCAACGGCCGCGGCGTCCACCGCCGACGGTACGCCGCCATCGCCAAGTACCTCGACTCGCGACAGGTCGACATGGTCTCCTCGGCCGCCTCGCTCGAACGCGGCTGGAACCGCGTCGAAGTCGTCGTTGAGTCCTGGCCCTCTCCCTACAACAAGCACTGGGGGTTTTCGATGCGGCTGGCGACGTTTGACGGACGACCGGTGCCGGGACTGCGCTTCTCGGTGACGAGGCCGGCCGGCGGACTCGCGCCGGATTACGTCGCGCCGGAGCCGGGCTATCGGTATCGCTGGGATTCGGTGGAACCGGCTTTTCACGAGTTGTTGCCGAATCTCTCCGCCAGCGACCTGGCGCGGCTGACCGGCCTGCGCGGCCTGGAGATCCGCGGCGGCGTCGAGGGGGCTGACGGAATGGTGGCGATTCACGTCCCCCGACGAGAGGAAGGACCGACCTACCGGCCCGTCCCAAAGACATGGGACCCGACCCGCGACCAAGACACTCGCCTCAACAATGTTCTCGATTGGGCGCGGGAGGACGTTTGCGCCGTCCGGTTCGAGCAGGACGGCCAGACGCGCGACCTGCTCATCCTCAAGCCGGAGGCGTTCGAGGCCTACCTGACTCTGCTCAAGGAGCCGCCCGAGGCCCGGCAGGTCTTCGGACAGATCGCTCCGGCCGACCGGGTCCTGGGATACGTGACGGTCCCGGCCACGCACGGTTCCGCGCGAACGCTCCTGGCGGTCGACGTCCTGCTGAGCAACGAAAAAGAGCCGTGGCCCATCGACGAGGAAGACCTCCTCGACCCCGATCCGATGTAGGACTTCGTCAGTCACACTCCCCAGCGACAAAACGGCACCGAAATGATAGAACTTGAACTGCCGTTATTGCTGCGTGACGGCCGCCGCAGATGGAGCGCTACGGCGACAGCAGTAAAAGCGCCCAACAGAATGAGCCATTAAGGCACTTATGGCAAATCAGCGCACATCCGATGGCGAGGAAGGCCTCGTGGATGTCGTCGCGTCGCTCGTAGCGCACGCGGAGGCGTCGGTATTGATGGAGCCAACTTTGCGTCCGCTCGGCCACCCAACGAAAGACACCTAGGCCGCTGCCGTGCTCGGTGCGGCGACGCGCGATCTGCGGCGCGATGCCGCGCGCCCACAGGGCCATGCGATGCGCATGGGAATCGTAAGCCCGGTCGGCATACAGCAGTTTGGGCCGGCGGCGCGGCCGCGATACAGAGGCCGGCGATCAAGAGAAGACGACCCGTGCAGTTGCCAGTGGATTGAGGCCGCAGGTGCCGACTCCCGGATCCGTCGCGAAGTTGGCGGCGCCGGAAGGCGCAACAGAAATGCAGCAACCCGCGCACCAGATGGTTCTTGCCGGCTCCGGTCCGCGACTGGAATGACAGCAGTATAATACCAGTTTCCCCGGACTCTGTCAAGATTTCCCGGGGACACACCGGTTGAGCCGGCGGGGGTCGGCCTGCAACATTCTCCATGTTATGATCCGGCGGTCCCGGCGGCGCGCCCCCCTTGGGGCGCCCGTGCCGCCCGTGCAGGGCCAGTCCGGCCGGAGTGCGCCATGCAGGTTCGTTTCGCGTGCCCCGCGTGCAAGACCAGCCACGTCCTCGACATGCCCGAGACCACCATCCACATGACCTGCGGACGGACCGGCGCGCACCTGATGCTGACGCTCGGCGTCAGCGGCGAGGTCAAGGCACGGATCATCTCCGACGGACCGTCCGCGTCCGAAGAACAGTCGGCCGAGAGCGGCGAGTAGTTCCCGCCGTCCGGCGCACGGAATGCACCCGAACTCGGTCAGTCCGCCATCGGGCGGCCTTCGAGACGCACGCCGCTACCGCCTTCCACGCGGTCGGGCCCACGCCCGGGGCGTCGGCTGCGCTTCGGCGGCCGACCTCCCGAGCGGCCCGTGACGGCGGGCGACCCTCCCCTTATTATCCGGCCGGCCGCGCCGGGCGCGACGAGGCGTCTTCTTCGTCGTGCCGCCGGCCTTGGCGCATCCGATCGCAAGGAATAATCGCCGTGCTGTTTGATTCGCTCCGCGGGCTGTTCGCGGTCGACATGGGCATCGACCTGGGCACGTGCAACACGCTCGTCTGCGTGAAGGGCGAGGGCATCGTCCTCAACGAGCCGTCCGTCGTCGCGGTCCGAAAGGGCACCAACCGCGTCCTTCAGAACGGGAATGCCGTCGGGCTCGTCGCCAAGGAAATGCTCGGCAAGACCCCCGGCTCCATCACCGCCATCCGCCCGCTCAAGGACGGCGTCATCGCCGACTTCGACATCACCGAGGCGATGCTCGGCTACTTCATCCGCAAGGTGCAGGGCGGCCGCAGTTTCTTCCGCCCCCGCGTCGTCATCGCCGTGCCCAGCGGCATCACGGCGGTCGAGAAGCGGGCCGTCTACGGCTCGGCCGAGCGGGCCGGCGCGCGGCGGGTCTACCTCGTCGAGGAGCCGATGGCCGCAGGCATCGGCGCGGGCCTGCCCATCGCGGAGGCGACCGCCAGCATGATCGTCGACATCGGCGGCGGCACGACCGAGGTCGCCATCATGTCGCTGGCCGACATCACCGTCAGCGAATCGCTCCGCGTCGCCGGCGACGACATGGACGAGGCGATCATCAATTACATGAAGCGGACCTACAACATGCACATCGGCCCGCAGACGGCCGAGCAACTCAAAATCGAGGTCGGCTCCGCCGCGCCGCTCGAGCCGGAGATGACGCGCGAGATCCGCGGCCGCGACATGATCAGCGGCCTGCCTCGCAAGACGATCGTCACCTCGCAGGAGATCCGCGAGGCCCTGCGCGAGCCGGTCAGCCAGATCATCGAGGCCGTCACGCGGACGCTCGAACGCGCCGAGCCGGAACTGGCCGCCGACCTGGTCGAGAACGGCATCCACCTCGCCGGCGGCGGGGCGCTGCTCCGCGGGCTGGACCGCGTCATGTCCGACGCGACCGGCCTGCACTGCCGCCTCGTCGACGACCCGCTCTCGTGCGTCGCCCGCGGCACCAGCGTCTATCTCGACAATCTCGCCGACTGGAAGGACACGCTGGAGTCCGACGAAGACGACATCTAAACGGGCGATCGGGCGGCGGAGCGTCTGTGAGGAGTTGCAGGCACCGGACCGACGGGCGACCGAATATAATGCCGTGTCATGAAACTAACGCTTGAGATTGAGCAGGAAGCGGACGGACGCTGGATCGCCGAGGTGCCGGAACTACCGGGCGTGCAGGCCTACGGCGGCTCGCGGCAGCAGGCGATCGCCAACGCCGAGGCGCTGGCCCTTCGCGTCTTGGCCGAGCGGCTCGAAAACGGCGAGCCGATCCCGCAAATCCCGCTGATCTTCGCCGTGGCGTCATGACCCGCTGGCCCGCCACGACGGCCCGTCGCGTCTTGGCGGCCCTCCTGCGAATCGGCTGGACGATCAAACGACAAAGCGGTTCACATCGAACGTTGGCCCGCCCCGGCTGGGCCGATTTCGTGTTTGCCTTCCACGACGCAGACGACATCGGACCGAAGATGCTTGCCCGTATTTCCAAACATTCGGGCTTAACGCCCGAGCACCTGTGAGCCGGTCTGTTGACACACACGTGTTGTGGTCCGATCGCACGCTCCGCGACAGGCAGCCGGCATAAACCAGCTCTTACCCTGTAGCGGCGGACGTCCCGGTCGGCCGTGTTCTTCTTCTGTCCAAAGCCGCGGGCGCAAGCCCGCGGACCGGTTTAGCGCTTCAGAGTCGCTGTAAATGGGGGTGCAACGCCTCTGCACGGCCGGTCAGACCGGCGGCTGGACCCGCCCGAAGGCGATCACGCGGTTCATGCTCCCGCTGGACAGGCCCCCCAAGTCGGCCGTCACGTAGAGGAAGCCCAGTTCCCGCAGCCCCGCGTCGATCCGCCGGCGGAGTTCCGGCCGCAGGAGTTCTTCCAGCCGGTCGCCCGGCACCTCGATCCGCGCCAGCGGCCCGTGATGCCGCACGCGGCACTCGCCGAACCCCAGTTCGTGCAACAGGGCCTCGGCCCGCTCGATCCGCCGAAGTTTCTCCGGCGTGATCTCCTCGCCGTACTGCACGCGGCTCGACAGGCACGGACTGGCCGGCTTCTCGGCGGTCGACAGCCCCAGCCGCCGCGACAATTCCCGGATGTCGGCCTTGCCCAGCCCGGCCTCTGCGGCCGGCGCGCGGACGCCGTGTTCCCGCGCCGCCAGCAGCCCGGGGCGGTGGTCCGACAGGTCGTCGGCATTGACGCCGTTCACGACCGCATGATAGCCCTCGGCGCGGACGAACTCCCCCAGTTTGGTGTACAACTCGGTCTTGCAGAAATAGCAGCGGTTGGTCGGGTTCGCCAGATACTGCGGGTTCTCGAACTCCTGCGTCGCCAGCACCACGTGCCGCACGCCCAGATCGGCCGCGATCCGGGCCGCGGCCTCCAGTTCCGCCTCGGCCACGCTGTCGCTCCGCCCGGTCACGGCGACGACGTTCTCGACACCCAGCGCGTCGCACGCCGCCTTGAGGACGAACGTCGAGTCGACGCCGGCCGAGAACGCGACCGCCACGCGCCGCATCCCGCGGAGCGACTCCTTCATCCGTTCAAAGCGGGTCTCCAAGTCGGTCATGCCGCCGCCCTCTTCGGGTCCCCCCAACATTATACGTCGCCGACCGCCGCGGCCGACCTCCATGCCCGCCGAATCCCGTCCGCGGGCCGGCGCTACCGCTTCCGTCCCTCGGACGAATCATCGTGCGGCGCGGGCTGCGTCAGCGTGGGACTCCACTCGAAGGGCGGGATGTACTCGCCGTACCGGGCGATCTCGCGCACCAGGTGCTCGCGCATCCAGCCGAGGATCGGCGCGAACACCGAGCCGGACGCTCCCGGCTCGAACCGGTCCAGCAGCCGCCGCGACTCGCCCCGCTCCATCCGCCACGCCATCGCGATCTGCCGCAGGGCCGACACGTCCTCGTCCAGCCGCTTGCGCTCGGCGTCGGTCAGCGCCCGGCTCTCGCGCCGCGCGACGTGAACGTGCACGGTGATCGTGAGTTGCTGGGCGGGGACCTCGGCCTCGTAACGCACGTCCGCCAGCGACAGCGTCCCATCCGCCTCCACGGCGTACTTCGACTCCCACGCCGTCACGCGCGACGGACCCGGCGGCAGAATCACGTCTTCGCTCGGGCGGACCAGTTTCTCCGTCCGAACCCAGCCCGCCCCGCGCCGATCGGGCACCGTCTGCGTCCGCACGCTCACGGGCACCTGCGTCTCCAGCGCCGTCACGCTGCGATATTCCTCCGTCACCGCCTCGCTTCCCGGCCGCAACTCGCGCGGAAACAACACGTCCGTCAGAAACGTCGACACGAACGCCCGCTCCGGCCGCGCCTCGATCAGCACCGCTCCGCCGCCGATGACGCGCCCGAACGTCAGCGGCGTGCCCGCCATCACCTCCGGGTTGCGCGGCTCGTAATACAACAGGACGCACGGCCCGCCCGGCGACTCGTAACCCACCGCCAGCAACCGCCCCGTCAGCCGGCGCTTTTGCACTTCGTCGGTCCCGCCGTGATGTCCGTCCGTGTCGTACCACGCCAGCGTTAAGGGGGCGATCGGACGATACGCCGCCAGTCCGCCCGGACGAGTCGTCGCCGCGGCGGACGCCTGGTTTACGGGGGGCAGAGCGGACCCCTTCTCTGCCGGCTGTGCAACCGCCGGCGCGGCGATGCCGGTCGCGGCGAGTGCCGCGGCGATCGCTGATGACGGGATGGAGCGACGAAACATCGTCCGGCCGTACTCCCGGAAGGTCCCCATTTCGCCAACCATACCGCGCCGCCGGCCGGCCGTCCACGCTCCGCGTTGAACCCCCGCCGCCGATCTACTACCGTGGGCCTCGTGACGCCCGCCGCCCCCACAAGCCGGATCCCGCCGCAGTCGGCCCTGTCGTCGGCGACCTCCGGCGCGCGGCTGGCGGCGGCCGTCGTCGTGGGCGCGGCCCTCGCGGCGGCGCTGGGCTGGCTCATGGCCCGCGTGATCTGGCTGCCGCTGTTCGCCGGCGTGTTCTTTTATCTCATTGAGGGTCTGCTCGTCGGCGCGGCGTCGTTCCGTATCGCGCGCCCGGCGCGCCCCCTTGGCCGCGCCGCCGTCGCCGCCTGCATCGCCCTCATCACGCTGGCCGGGGCGGCTGCGGGGTTGACGTGGGAGCACCGCTACGTCGTCCACACCGCCGGCGATCCGCCGAGGTTCGCGGACGCCTGGGCCACCGCCCCGCCCCGCCGCGCCGGACGGTCGACCGTCCAGGCCGCCGCCTCGGAAACAATGCGTCAATTCCTGTACGATTCATTCCCGCCCGGCGGCATCATCGGCTACGTCCGCTGGGCGGTGCGGGACGGCTCGGCGGCCATCGAACTGCCGGGGGGCTTCCGCGACACGGTCCACCTGGGGACGCACCGCGGACCGGTCTGGCTCGGCCGAACGCTGGCCGCCGCGGCCATGTTCGCAGCCGGACTATGGGCGCAACTTGAATCGCTTCGCTCCGCGCTGCCGGTGAACAATATTCTCGCCCCCGGCCAAGAAGCGGACGACTCCGACAACGCCCCGTAACCCGCCCCGGAAACGCCCCGGCCGACCCCCGCCGGGGGCCGGCGAAACCCGCCGCAACCCGTTGTCTTGAAAAAACCGCGTGCCTAGCATTCTTGGAACAACGGTTATTCCCGTCCCACTCCTCGCAGCGGGAAGCACGTTTCGGAGGTTCCCTCCAAGCGGTTCTTGGCACAGGCGGCCGGTGGCGCGGATCGCAACGATCACGCGATTCGCAGGGTTTTTGCTCAACTTTCGTCCCGGCTGGCCGACCAAGGTCCAGACCGATTCGCGCGCCCGCCGTCGCCGGGGGGCACGCAGGATCGGGCGAGGGTACCGGCCGTCCACGGTCGCGCGCGAAGGGTGCGCGCGGCGAAACGGGTACGCGAAATGCCCAAGCCGCGTAAAAACGTCCTGACCACCGGCGAGATCGCCCGCATCTGCAACGTCGCCCCGCGGACCGTCTCCAAGTGGTTCGATTCCGGCCAACTCCGCGGCTACCGCATCCCCGGCAGCCGCGACCGCCGCGTGCCCGTCGATCAACTCATCCGCTTCATGCGGGCCCACGGCATCCCGTACAACGGGCTCGTCGGAGAGGAAACGCGCATCCTGATCGTCGATCGCGATCCGGACGTGATTCAACTCGTCGTCTCGGCGCTTTCCAACGAGAGCGACCTGGCCGTCCGCGGCGCATCCAACCTGCTCGAAGCCGGGATCGTCGCCGCCTCGTTCAAGCCCGGCGTCGTGGTGCTGGAGGTCGACCTCCCCGGCGCTCCCCTTCGAGAACTGGTTCAAACGCTCCGCACCCACCCCGACGTTCAAATCGAACGTGCGATCGCCCTGACCGGCCCGCTCCGCGACGCCGACCGCCGCGCCCTGCTCGACCAGGGTTTCAACGACTGCCTCGTCAAGCCCTTCGACGTCCCGGCCCTGCTCCAGTTGGTCATGCGCCACGCGGAGCAGGTTTCCTGAATCGTCCCGCGCTGCCCGCGTCGGGGCCGAATCCCGGGCTTGGTTACTTACCCCGGAGCGCCGCTCGGATTCCTGCCGCCGCGATCTTGCCCGACTGAACCGCATCGACGACCTCGCGCCCGCCGCACGTGCAATCGCCCGCCGCGTAGAGTTTCTGCACCGACGTCGCGCCCGTCGCCGGGTCGATGACGATCGCCCCCGCCTGCGGCGTCCGCGGCGGATGCACCTTCAGTCCCGGCAGCGCGGAAAGCAGGTCGAGCAGCGGTTCCTGGCCGAGGGCCTTGACGATCATGTCGGCCTCGAGGACGAACTCGGAGCCGGGCAGCGTCTCCAGGCGCGCCTCGCGGCCCGCGCCCGCCGGCCGCGTACGGACGAATTCGACGCCCGCCGCGCGGCCGCCGGACTCGACCACCCGCCGCGGCGCGGCACAGAACAGAAAATCGATGCCGTCCGACTTCGCCAGTTCGACCTCGTATGCGAACGCCGGCATCGACGCCGCGTCGCGCCGATAGGCGATTGTGACTCGTTCCGCGCCCAGTCGCGCCGCTGCGGTCGCCACGTCGATCGCCGTGTTGCCGCCGCCGATTACCGCGACCCGCCGGCCGACCTCGCACCGCTCCAACGGCAGCGTGTGCGTCTGGAAAATGAAGTCCAGCGCTTCCCACACGCCCGGGAGGTCTTCTCCGGGGATGTTGAGGCGGGCCGTGCGCCCCAGCCCGACGGCCAGCACCACCGCGTCGTATTCGTCGAGCATCCGGGCGATCTGATCGGCGCCGACGGGCGAATTCAGCCGGATGTCGACCCCGACCTGTCGCACCAACTCGACCTCCGACAGCGCGAAGGCCGTGTCATACTTGTACGCGGCGATCCCGTACGTATTGATCCCGCCCGGGAGGTCTCGGGCCTCGAAGACGACGGTCTCGTGCCCTGCCTTGCGCAGTTCGTGCGCGCAGGTCAGCCCCGCCGGTCCGGAGCCGATGATCGCCACCCGCCGGCCCGTCGGCGGCCCCGGTTCGTAAAACCGAATCCCTTCTTTGCCCGCGGTGTCGCACGCGTAGCGTTGCAGCCGGCCGATCCGCACCGGCTGCTTCATCAGCGTATGATCAACGCACGCCCCCTCACACAGCACCTCCGTCGGACAGGCCCGGGCGCACGAGCCCCCGAAGATGTTCGCGTCGAGGATCGTCCGCGCCGCCCCGACGGGGTTCTGATGCAGGATTTGGCGGATGAACTTCGGCACGTCGATGTGGGTCGGACACGCCCGCGTGCAGGGCGCGTCGAAGCAGAACAGGCACCGCCCCGCCTCGACCAGCGCCTCGTCCGGAGTCAGGCGCGGGGCCAGATCGGCAAATGCCGCCGCCCGTCTCGCCGCGAGGTCCGCCTCCGCCGAGGTTGGGGTCTTCGAGCCGCCGCCGCTCATCCCATCATGATAACCGACGCCGCCGGGCACGTTCCGGGGGCATCGATTACGCTGCGCCCATGCCGTCCTCTGATCGCGGCCGAAGGCAGCCCCGGCACGCCCGACGCGGCGACGGTCCCGCGCAGCCGCCTCCCGATGCAGAGGTCTTGATCGTCGGCGGCGGGGTCGCCGGGGCGTCCGCGGCACTCTTCGCCGCCGCTGCGGGGCTTTCGGTCACCCTGGTCGACGACCCTCCCGCCTCGGACGACGCCACCTGTTACGAATGGACCAACCCGGGCGTCTGGGACCTGCTCCGCCCCGTCGGGGTTTCCGTGGCGACGAAACCGGCCGCCGTCGTCCGCCGCTTGACTCTTTTCGACGCCGACGGCCGGCGCCGCGCAGACGTGGAGGCCCCCGTGCCGCTTTCAATCGTCGCCGGCCCCGCGCTGCGTGACGCATTGCGAACCGCCGCCCGACGCCGCGGCGTACGCATTCGCCACAGCCGCGCCATCGACCTGCGCCCCGGCGAGCAATCCGTCCACGTCCGCTGCGCCGATGGATCGGCACTGGCAGGCCGGTTCCTCCTGCTGGCGGACGGCGCGTCATCGACGTTCCTCCAGCCGCTGGGCCTGGGCGCAACCGATGCGACGTGCGGGATGCATTGCTGTTGCTGGACCGGGTCCGCACCGCGCCGAAGCGCCGGCGGAAGCCGGGGTTCGGCCCGGGCGGCGACACCCGACGCTTCGCTTTCGCTGCTGCTGGGGACCCGCGGCGCGATGGGGTTCGGATACGTCCTGCGTTTCGGGCCGCACGTACAGATCGGTCTCAGCGAGGATGCGCCGCCGCACGAACTGCGCGCCCGCTTCGCCGCGCTCGCCCGCTCCTGGCACGACCGCGACCTGCTCACGCCGCTGGCCGCTCCGCCCGGGGACGGCGCGGCGACGGTGCGGCCTATCCCGCGCGGCCACGCGCTCGAGCGGCATGCCCACGTCGCCAAGCGCACGCTCGTCATCGGAGACGCCGGAGGGTTCGTCGCCGCGCTTCAGCAGGACGGCCTCTATCCTGCGGTCTGGAGCGCACGACTTGCGGTCGACGTGCTCGTCGGCGCGCGGCAAGAGCGCGTGCCGCAGGAACGGTTGAGGGCGTTCGACGCCCTCTGGCGGGCCGCGATGAGCGATTACCTCCGTCCGCCGGACACGGAGATGCCGTTCCTGCTGCCGCTGATCTTCTCCAACCCTTCCCTCGCCGCGCGGTTCGCACGCTCCTTCGCCGCCGGCCCGGAGACGTGACGCGCGATCGTCGTGCCGTCGGTGGTCCGCACGGCGCTGTCTCCGACCTTGCGATTCATTCAATCTTCGAACTCAATACATACGATCCAGCAGTAATATCGAATAAAGCGCCGCCGGAACGCGCGTCTTACCGCTCGCAAGCATATCGAACGTCGACCGGCGGCGGATGTCGCATGGGGAGACTTCCTCTGCCTTCGTCGCACGCGGATGGTGCCGCCTTTCTACAACAGCGCGACGAACTCGCCAACGGTCAGCCCGGCGTCACGGATCAAACCTCGCAGCGTGCCTTTTGCCAGTTCGCGATGGTTCGGAATTGACAAGTGCCGATGCGGCGGCGATTGGTGACGAAGGATGATGTGGCTGCCGGTCTGATGGCTGACGGCGTAACCCAGTTTTTCGAACGCGCGAACCGCGTTACGCCCGGAAACAACCGGCACCTTCACGCATCCACCTCGATCATTTCCTCGGTGATCGGCGGCGGGATGGGGTCGCCGTGCTTCCTCAAACTCTCCAGGTAGCCCCGGATTGCGTCCGCGATATTTCGTTTTGCTTCCTCGCGCGTGGCGCCCTGGCTCCAGCAACCCGGCAGCGACGGACAGCAAACCGCGAACTGCCCGTCTTCATCCTGTTCAATGACGACCCGAAATCTCATGAGTCGGCTGCTCCAGCGCTTGCACGTCAATTATAGCACCCCCCCTTGCGATTGTGCGCCATCCATGCGCCGGCACGACGATCAGATTTCCGCCATCCGCCCCGTCGCCGCCGCGACGGCGTACTGCTCGTCGATCTCGCGCTGGCGGCCCGCCGCCGTCTTCGTGGCCGACTCCGGATCGGTGGCCACGCCGCGGGCCACCAGGTCGTCCCAGTGCTTCTCGTTGAAGACGCAGCCGGGATCGCCGGCATCCAGCGCAGCAGGATAGCCGTTAGCTCGGATACGACCGCCCCGCGAGCCTGGGTCAAGCTACCCGGTTGAATCCGCCCGACCAGGGTCGCGGTCGGACGCCGCGGCGCAAGAATCCCCGGAATATATCTCGAAGCAGAATCGGTCAACGCTGCCTAGGGCTTCCGGCGGAAGACTCTTGAGCCCTTTGGGATATTGCTCGGGCGGCCGGTTCTTGCGCATGCAATGCCACCAGTACGCCACGCTTTCCCGGTAATGCCTCAAGTACGTCTCCCGGTCCCGCCGCTCGAGCGCCTCGCGCTTCATCTGAATCTCCACGGCCTCCGCGGCTTGCCGAATTACCATCTTGAAGTACTCGTCAATCTCCGCGCTTGTAACCCTGTCCCTGTCCGGACTGGCATAGAAGAATTCTTTCCTCGGCAATACTCGCCATTCACGCAGACGTCGGTGAACCTCCTGTTCGACTCGGCGCGCCCACGGCGTCTCGAAGCTCGCCACAACCGCAAACGGCTCAGGAACCCCCGTCACGCTTGATAATTCGCGCACACGCTGCGCCACATCGGTGGTCCAGCCAATCTTGACGCGGTGAGGCATCGACGGATTGCGCAACACGTAAACCCACCCCCTGGTATCGGGTGGTTCAATGCTGCCAGCATCCTCGCGCTCCAAGCTGCCGGCGTCCATATGCGTCAACTCCGCCCGGCACTAGCTACCCCGCCTCGCGTCGGCTGCGTTCCTCGATCCATTGGGCTGCGATTTCCTCGATCGGCACGCCGGTGCGGCGGCTGCGCAGTTCGAGCCGGCGCATGACGGAGGGCCGGATCGTCAGATGCAGCATTCTCCGTCGACGTGCTCGGAGGCGCTTGATCGGTTCTGGGTATTCTTCAGGCGTCAGGATTCGGGCCTCGCCGGTTCTCAGCAGGTCGAATGCCGACCGACGTTTCAAATCTCGAATGTAGGCCTCTTCCGCCTTTGTCGACTTCGGGCGTCGTGTGTTCGTCGAGCGCTTCATCGTGGTTGGTGGCGCAGGTACCGCCGCCGCTCGGCACTGGTCATCCTCGCCGCGTGGTATACGCGGAGTACCGACCGCTTTCCGTATTGTAGCCGCCGGGCGGCCAGGAGCAGATATTCCCCTGCGGCATTTCGCCCAAAGATTTCGTAACCGTAGGACCGGCCGCGTCGGTTACGAATCACCAAACACGGCCGCTCGAGGACTTCGGCCACGTTTCTTTCGTCAAATCCGTGTCGCCCCGCCGACTCAGTCAGAAAGAACTCGTCGAAGGGCGGCAGCATCGGACGGACTTGGTCGGCCGACGGTTACAACTCGGCCACGCGGCCCGCGGCCGCCAGCGCGTACGTCTCGTCGATCTCGCGCTGCCTCCCTTCGGCCGTCTTCGTCGCCGCCTCCGGGTCGGTGGCCACGCCTCGGGCCACCAGGTCGTCCCAGTGCTTCTCGTTGAAGACGCAGCCGGGGTCGCCGGCGTTCAACTCGCCGAAGTAGGCGTCGGCCCGCGCCCGGCAGCCGCCGCAGTAGTGCTTGAACTCGCACACCTCGCAGTGATGCGTCCGCCGGTCCCGGTCGCACAGCAACTCCCAGAACTCGTTGTTGCGGAAGATGTCGATGAACGACCGCTCGCGGATGTTGCCCTGCTTGCGGTGCGGGAGATAAACGCAGGGCGTGATCGTGCCGTTCGGCTCAATCGCCACGTAGTCCCGCCCCGCCCCGCACCCTCCGAGATACTTCGCGATCACGCGGGCCTTCTCTCCCCCGCCGCTGCCGGCGTGGCTGCACGCCTGCTTGCCCTCCGTCGGGGCGTGGGCGACGCAGACGCGGCCGAACTGCGGGGCCGTGCTGATGCACCCGATCTTGCCCGACTGCATCCACGTGTTGAGCGTCCGCAGGAGCCACTCGCGCTGCTGCGGGTTCAGATCGCCGTCGACCATCTGTAGCCCGCGGCCCACGGGGATGAAGTTGAAGTGCGCGAACACCCCCGCGCCGATGTCGACGCAGAAGCGGATCATGTCTTCGACCTCGGCGAAGTTCCCTTGGTGCACGCACATGGCGATGCCCAGCCGCAGCCCCTCCTGCTCGACGACGTACCGCGCCCCCCGCACCGTCCGGTGCCACATGCCGGGGATGCCGCGGAACTCGTCGTGCCGCTCCGGATGCACCGAGTCCAGCGACATCTCGATGTACTTGCAGCCGCACTCGGCCAGTTCCGCCGCCAGTTTCCGCGTCATCGTCCCGCCGTGCGTCGCCAGCGTCGTGTGGATGCCGTACTTGTGACAGTGCCGCAGCACGGGCAGCAGGTCGGGCGAGAGCGTCGGCTCGCCGCCGGCGAACGCGATCATCGGCACGTACTGCTCGGCGATCTGGTCGACGAGGTTCAGTTTCTCCTTCAGCGTCAGTTCGTCCGGCAGGGCCTTGTGCTCCGCGTCCTGGTAGCAGTGCTTGCACGTCAAATTGCACAGGTTCGTGAAGTTCCAGACGATGAACAGCGGCGCGGTGAACCGCTGCGGCAGCGTCAGCCCGAACTCCGCCACGCTCCGGGCCGCGATCACGAACCCCCGGATCGTGCTGGCGTGCTCGCCGATCCGCTCGCGAAACGTCTCGGCCGAGACGCTGCCCCGCATCCGGTCGATGAACTTGTGCGCCGGCCAGTATTTCAGCCGGTGCCAGGCCGGCGCCTTCGGGTTGTGATACGACTCGATGATCTCCTCGATCATCGTCTTGCCGCTGGTCCGGCGCTTGCTGATGTACCCGAAGACGGCCCGCATGACCCGCGTGTCGAGGATGTCCTCCAGCGGATGGTGATAGTCCATGTCCACGTATCGGGCCTTGATCTTCCGCCGCTCCTTCGGCAGCAGCCGCTCGGGCGCGGGCTTGCCGCGGAGGAATCGGCTGTTCGAGGCGTACATCGAGGAGTTGACGTACCCGTCGTCCCGCCGCGTAGAAGACTTGTTCGCATTCGTGCTGACCGGTGCCTCGTGTACGTATTCCTTGCCGATCCGGGCCGCGGTCGAATTGGGTGGTGCGGCCGTGGTCGAGTCGTACCGCCCGCGGGCCTTGCCCTTTCCGTTGACGCGGATGCGGCCCGTTTTGGGATCGATGTCCAGCCGTCGCCGCGCTTGTCGGTCGCCGCGCGAAAGCGCCTGCTCGAGGTCGGTCGTCGCCCCCTGCGCCAGCCCGACGAACTGCGACGCGCCGTACGGCAGGTTCGCCGGGTCGTCGAAAACGTTCCCGTACGCCTGGATCACCCCGTCCTGCGTCACGCCGCCGATCACCGCGCGGCCGTGCCCGTTGCCGCCCGATCCGCAGCGGCCGCCGCCGCTCGCGCGCTCGCCTCCCCCGGCAATCACCGGCAGGGCGATGCCGCGTTGGCCGCGGTCCGGCAGGGTTTCGCTCGTCTGGTTGCGCGCTGGAAGTGAAGGCGAAGTTTCGTACATCGGTCCGTCCTCGCAAGTTAATGACCGCGACGTCCGGCCTGATCGACTATGTATTATCGCCAAACCGCATGCGGATCAAGAACCGCCGGCGCGAAAAAGCGGCCGAAGCCCGCGAGGGCCGGCCTCATGGAACGGAACGAATTCCGGGGAGGTCCAAAGACCGCGCCGGCGGACGTTCAGGAACAGCCACCCGCCAGCAGGCAGGCGACGAACGCGGCGACATCGCGGCCATCGACGCTCCCGTCCTCGTTCACGTCCGCGGCACAACGCTCCCGCGCGGTTCCTCCGGCCGGCGCGAGCAGGATGCCGATGAACGGCTCGACATCGATCAGATCGACGGCCGCATCGCCGTTCAGGTCGGCCGGGCGACAAGGGCACGGAATCAGGGCCGCCCGAAACGCCCCCCGACCGTGCGTAAACGCCACCAGGGCGTCCTCGTTCTGAAAATCGAGGGTTTCGACGATCGTGTGCGCCAGGCCCGCGTTGACCGGCTGCCAGTTCGCCCCTCCGTCATCGCTGGCGAAGACCCCCAGTTCGGTACCCACGAAGAGTTGGCTCGGGTTGCAGGGTCGGACCTCGACCCAATGGGCCGGGATGTCCGGGACGCCGGAAAAACTGATCCCGTCGATTGAAGCCCACGACGCGCCGCCATTGACCGTGCGGTACACGTGATTTCCGCCGAACGTCGAATACGTGCAATAAGCGACGGCCGGATCGGCCGGGCTGACGGCGATCCCGCTGACCCACGCGCCCACCCGCAGTCCCGCGGCGCTGCCGTAGACGGTCCACGTCGGCGAGGGACTCAGTCCGTTCGTCGTCCGCGCGACGTATCCGTTGTTAAACCCGAGGTAGACCACGTCTCCGTCAGTGGGAGCGATCGCGATGGCGGAAATCTTGTCGGCTGAAGCAAAATTCGGGCCGACGACCTCCCAGACGCCCGCCGCGTCGGTCGTGCGCCACGGCCGACTGCCTCCGGTCCAGAGGACGGCCGGGTCGGACGGATCCATGGCGAAGGGCGTGATGAACAGGCCGTCGGTGTCCGTGATTCCGTTCACGGCCGGAAACGTGGTCAGGCCGCCGTCGACGGACTTGCGGATCGTGGGAAAACCCTGGATCTCGATGTAGAGCACCTGGCTGTTCGTCGGGTCGATGGCGACGTAGCCGCCGTCGCCGCCGTACACGAATCGCCACGAATTCGGGCTGTTCGCCGCCGCGACCTGGTTGGTGCCGTTGTCCTGCGCCCCGCCGACGAACATGTCGGCGTCCCGAGCGCTGTCGCCGTGGTAGAACTGGGTCACCGCGTAGGCGTTGTTGAGCGTCTCCCACTCGATTTCGGGAGGCGGCGATTCGCCCGGAAAGGGGCATTCTTCAAGCGTCGTCGCCGCGCGGGCATTCTGGGTTCGGAACAGCCCGCCGTCGTTGCTGACCAGCATCGTCTGGTTGGTCGTTCCGTTGTATAGCGGGTGGAAGATGATGTTGTGCTGATCGGGGTGCAGGTAGGTCGGCGGCGGCGGATCGAGCAGGTAATAGAACCAGTAGCCGGCCATCCCCCAGTTCTGTCCTCCGTCCTCGGAGCGATAGAGATCGATCCCCCCGAGCCAGACGATGTCCGGGTTCACGGGGTCCACCGCGATGATGTTGTCGTACCAGCCCTGGGAGTAAATCACCGGGGCGGACACGCATCCGGTTGCGATGGATACATAACTGAACAGCCACGGACCGAACTCGCTGGTGAAGTTGACGCGCCCCTGGAAGGTCGCGCCGCCGTCGATTGAACGATACACGTTGACGAGTCTGCCCAACTGACTGCCCAGGCCGTTGTCGGCCATCGCAAGATACAGGACGTCGTTGTTGCTGGGCGCGAACGCGATCGTCATCCGGCCCTGATTGGTCGGCGTCGTGTACCGCAGCCAGGTGGTCCCGCCGTCGTCGGAGCGATAGAGGCCGTCGCGTTCGAAACTCCCGAACGCGGCGAAAAGCACGTCCGGGTTGCGATCGCGGCGCACGGCGATGTCGGTGCAGCCGGTCGAGGAATTCCCGGCGGTCGGCGGTGTGGAAATAAAGCGGGTGTTGGAGAGAACGATCGACCAGGTCTGCCCGCCGTTCAGACTGCGCCAGACGCCGAACCGGGTGGCGGCGTAAATGCGGTTGGAGTCGTTGGGGCTGATGACGATCTTGTTGACGTAATAGAACGATCCGCTCGGCACGCCGCTGACGGTGCCCGCCAGTTGGCTCCAGGTCGCTCCGGCGTCCTGCGACTTGAAGATGCCCAGGCCGCGCACGAACGGGCTGCCGGTTCCGAATCCCTCTCCCGTTCCCGCATAAAGGACATTGGCGTTGGTCGGATCGATGACCAGGGTCGAGACGGCCAGATTCAGCATCTGGTCATCAAGCGGAAACCAGGTGGCTCCCGCATCGACGGATTTCCAGACGCCGCCGGCCACGCCTCCGGCGTAATAGACGCTGGGGTTGTTCGGATCGATCGCCAGCGCCCGCGTGCGCCCGCCGATGTTTCCGGGGCCGAGAGACGTCCAGCCGGAGACATCGCCGGGCGGCCGGCCCGAGCGGAGCGGCGGGAGGATCGCCTCCCGGATCCTGATCTGGTCCAGCACCTGGCGCACATGGTCCAGCGGGTATTCGGTCTGCCTGGGGTCGAGCCGCTGCTGCATGAAAAAGTTCATCGCCTCCTGGGGTTGATCGAGCGGGTGCGGGGCCTGGGCGGGCAGCGTTTCAATCTTGCGCGTTAACGCGGCTCGGCCGAGACGGACCATTTCCGGCGACGGCGGCCGGCTCACTGCCCGCGACCCGGTCGCGTGCGCCGCGTCTCCGGCGGCATGGGGTGATGAACATGCGATCGACGCGAGCATCGGGACGCATGGAACCGCCCAGCACCCGCGCCGGATGTATCGTTTTGCTCGTCCGCCCACGGGCTTGCCTCCTCCCGTCTGATTCGGCCCACGACGACCGGACAGGTCCCGGGGGGCGAATCCCTTGATCCCAGTCTCGCGGAATCCGTGGGCCTATTCAACCGCTTTGCGCGGTCGCCCCATCGAACTGGAACACACGGGCCCAGAGGGGCCCCTGAAACGATGGTGACGGTTGAATCGGACTGGCGAGTCGGGTAATCTGTATAGAGCGTCATGCCGCCCCGGGGGACGGAGCCGCGGCGAGTCATGCCCGGTCCGTAGCAGGGAACGGCCCTCACACGGGGACGCAGATAATCCAGGCGGGGGCAGGTTACGGCCCAGGACGCCGTCCGGGAGAGCGGGAAATGTCGTTGATTATTCGGGACGCATGGGTCGGCCGGGCCGCCGCGGCTCTGGTCGCTTTCCTCGTCGCATCCGGTTCGTCCGCCGCGGCCCAGGAGATTCGATTTCATTCCGGCCCCATCGTGCTGGAACAACAGACCCCGGCTGAGTCTGCCGCGCGGCTTGCCGCCATTCCGCGCAACGCGGGCGCGCGGCACGCGCTGGTGCAACTCACCGCCCCGGCCGATGACGCCGTGCGGGCCGGGCTCGCCGCCGCAGGCGTCCGCCTGCTCGCCCCGGTCGGACCGCGCAGTTACTTCGTCGCGTTGACGCCCGCGGCCGTGAACGTCCCGGCGCTCGCTGCCGTCCCGGCGCTGATCGCCGCCGAGCCGATCCGCACCGAATGGAAACTGCACCCGATGCTGCGGGCCGGCGAGGTCCCGAGCCACGCGGTCGTAGCCAACGCCGACGGCGATCCGACCATCGGGGCCTACGCGCTCTTTCACCCGGACGTGGCGCTGCAGCAGGAGGCCGCCGCGGCCGTCGCGCGGCACGGCGGCGTCGTGCGCGACGAACTGGAGACGGTCAACGGCCTGGTGATCGAACTGCCCATGTCCCGCGCCGCCGCGCTGGCGGCGGAGGACGCGGTCCAGTGGCTGGAGCCGGCCCTGCCGCAGATGTCGACTTGTAACGCCGAAAACCGCGCCCTCACCCAGGCCGGACTCGCCCAGTCCGCGCCCTACAACCTCGACGGCACGGGCGTCAACGTGATGGTCTATGACGGCGGCACCGCGCGGGCGACGCACGTGGATTTCAGCGGACGGTTGACCGTTCGGGATGGGGGGGGGCTGATCAATCACGCCACGCACGTATCCGGCACGATCGGCGGCGCGGGCGTGCAGACGTTCAACAACCGCGGAATGGCGCCGAACGTGACCATTCAGTCCTACACCTTTCAGTTCAGCGGCGGAGGGACGTTCCTCTACACGAATCCCGGAGACATCGAGACCGACTACGGCCAGGCCATCAACACCTACGGCGTGCACATCTCCAACAACTCGATCGGCACCAATACGGAGACAAACGGCTTCCCGTGTTCGATCCAGGGCGACTACGGCGTAACCGACGCGGTCATCGACAACATCGTCCGCGGTTCGCTGGGCGGCGGGCCGTTCCGCATCGTCTGGGCCGGCGGCAACGAACGCCAGGGCAGCCGCTGCGATGTCGAGGGCTTCGGCGACTATTACTCCATCGCGCCGCCCAGCGGGGCCAAGAACCACATCTGCGTCGGGGCCGTCAACGCCAACAACGACAGCATGACCTCGTTTTCCAGTTGGGGTCCGACCGACGACGGCCGGCTAAAACCCGACATCGTCGCGCCCGGCTGCCAGTCCGGCGGCGACAACGGCGTTACCTCGACCGGCAGCGCCAGCAATACGGCCTATTCGGTTTCGTGCGGCACGTCGATGGCCTCGCCGACGGCCTGCGGCTGCCTGGCGCTGGTGCTCCAGGACTTCCGCGCCCAGTTCCCCGGCGAGCCGGACCCGCGAAACTCCACGCTCAAGATCCTCCTGGCGCACAATGCCGTGGACCTCGGCAACCCCGGCCCGGACTACCAGTTCGGCTACGGATCGATCCGTATCCGCGACACGATCGATTTCATGCGGACCGGCCGGTTCAACGAGGACGAAATCGCACACGGCCAGGTGCTCGAATACCCAATCGAAGTCCCCGCGGCGACGCCGCAACTCCGCGTGACGCTGGCGTGGGACGATCCGCCCGGAACGCCGAACGTGAGTCCCTCCGTCATCAACGATCTCGACCTGGAGGTCGTCGATCCGTCGAACAACGTCTTCTTCCCCTGGACCTTGAATCCGTCCAGCCCCTCGTCCAACGCCGTGCAGACGACGCCGAATCGCCGCGACAACCTTGAGCAGGTGCGGATCGACAGTCCGGCCGCCGGGACGTGGAAGGCCCGCGTTCGCGGGTTCGCCGTCCCGCAGGGGCCGCAGGTCTTCTCGATCTGCGCCACGCCGTCGCTCATCGGCGGACCGGCCCTGACCCTTTCGCTGCCGGGCGGTGCGCCCACAACGATTCCGCCGGGCGTGACAACCAATGTTCCCGTCCGAATCCGTCCGACCGCCCAGTCGGTCGTAGCCGGCTCGACGCGGCTCTATTTCCGGTACGACGGCGGGGCGTTCCAGTCCGTGCCGCTGACGCCCGTCGGCGGTGACGACTATCTCGCGCCGCTGCCGCCCCCGGTCTGCGCCGCCACGCCGGAATACTACATCGAGGCCGAAGGCACCCTCACCGGCGTGAAGACCCATCCTGCTTCTGCCCCGGGTACCGTCTTTTCCGCCGTCGTAGGGGAACCAAACGTTGTGGCGGACGAGCAGTTCGAAGGCGGGGCGAACGGCTGGGTCGGCGGCGTCGCCGGCGACACGGCCACGACAGGTCAGTGGGTGCAGGTCGATCCCAACGGCACGGCCGCGCAGCCGGAGGACGACCACACGCCCGCGCCGGGCGTGAAGTGCTGGGTCACCGGTCAGGGCACGCCGGGCGGCTCGCTCGGCGAGGCCGACGTCGACAGCGGGTTCACGACGCTGCGCTCGCCGGCGTTCGACCTGTCCGCGACGCCCGACGCGAAGATCAGTTACTGGCGCTGGTACAGCAATAATACCGGGAGCAATCCCAACACCGACGTCTTCCGAATCCAGATCTCCAACAACGACGGCGCGTCCTGGACCAGCGCGGAAGTCATCGGTCCCTCCGGCCCCGGCACCTCCGGCGGCTGGATCTACCGCGAGTTCCTCGTCTCCTCGATCCTCCCGCCGACCGCCCAGGTCCGGATGCAGTTCATCGCTGAGGACGACCCGACCGGCGGCGCCGGCTCGCTCGTCGAGGCCGCGCTCGACGACTTCCTGATCTCCTGGTTCGGCTGCTCGACGGCCGCACCGGACTGCAACACCAACGGCATCGTCGACAGCGACGACATCGCCTCCGGTCGCTCGGACGACGTGAACAACGACACCGTCCCAGACGAGTGCCAGAAGATTCCCGTCGTCGGCGACATGAACTGCGACGGCGTGCTCGATGCGCTCGATGCCGAGGCGATGGCCCTGGCCCTGGCGGACCCGGACGGCTACGCGGCCGCCTACCCGGCCTGCGACATCAACAACGGCGACCTCGCCCCGGACGGGCTGGTGAACGGCGACGACGTGCAGCCGTTCGTGGACGCGCTCGTCGGTCCGTAGCCGCGGCCGCGGCCCGCGCCGCCGCTTTGCGGCCCGCGCGACCGACGCTACGCTGCCGCCCGTGGCCCGCAACGTGACCTACCGGGACGCGGGCGTCGACATCGACGCGGGCGACGAAGCCGTCGAACGCATCCACGCCGCCGCGCGCCGAACCTACGGTCCCCGCGTCTTCGGCGCTCCCGGCGGGTTCGCCGCCTGCTTCCGCCTCGACTACAACGAGAAACTCTTCGCCCGCAACTACCACGAGCCGCTTCTCGTCGCCTGCGCCGACGGCGTCGGCAGCAAACTGCTGGTCGCCGTCGAGGCGGCCCGCGATGCCGGCCCGGCCGCGCTGCGCGCGCTCGGCATCGACCTGGTGGCGATGAACCTCAACGACCTGCTGTGCGCGGGCGCCGAGCCCCTCTTCTTCCTCGACTACGTCGCCGTCCATCGCCTCGAGCCGCCCGTCGTCGCCGAGATCGTCGCCGGCATCGCCGACGGCTGTTGCGCGGCCGGATGCGCCCTGATCGGCGGCGAGACGGCCGAGATGCCCGATCTGTACGCGCCGGGCCATTTCGACCTCGCGGGCTTCGCCGTCGGCGTCATCGAACGGCGGCGACTCGTCGACGGCGCCGAGGTCCGCCCCGGCGACGTGGTGCTCGGCCTGGCGTCCGCAGGGCTGCACTCGAACGGCTTCGCCCTCGTGCGGCACCTGCTTCTCAAACAGCACCGCTGCCGGCTGGACGAACCGCTGCCCGGTCTGGACGAACCGCTCGGTGCGGCGCTGCTGCGGCCCACGCGGCTTTACGGCCCGGCCGTCCTGCCCGTGCTCCGCCGCTACCGGCGGAAGCGCGTCGTCCACGCGATGGCCCACATCACCGGCGGCGGCCTGCCGGGCAACGTTCCCCGCGTCCTGCCGGCCGACTGCGACGCCGTCCTGTACCGCGGAGCGTGGCCCGTCTCGCCGATCTTCGCCGCTCTGGTCGCTCGCGGCGTCGACGAGGAGGAGATGTTCCGCGTGTTCAACATGGGCATCGGGTTCGTGCTGATCGTCGCGCCGGCGTTCGCGCGGTCGATCGCGGGGCAGTTGCGCCGCCGCGGCGAGACGGTGTTTGAGATCGGTGTGATCCGTTCCGGCTCCGGCGCGTTGCGCTGGAAATGACGCCGTACAACCGATTATTCCGAGCCGCGACCGCGAGGGAGCGGGTTTTTCATCCGTCGGTGATGCCGCAGATGCCACCCCGCTCCGACTTCGTCTCCGAGCCGATCGTGCCCGACCGCGCGACGTTCGACGCGGCCGTCCTGGCGCGTGGCGAGCCGGGCCTGCCCGCCGGCTTCACCTGGCGCGGCCGACACTACGCCGTCCTCGCACTGATGGAGTCGTGGAAGGCCAGCGAGGCGGCCGGCCACCGCCCCGGCGGACAGCGCTACTACCGCAAGCGCTTCTTCCGCGTCCGCGTCGACAGCGGCGAGACGATGACGCTCTACGTCCTCCGCCACGTCAAGCCCGGCGAACCCGCCCGCCGCCGCTGGTGGCTCTACGCCGTCGAGCGAGGGCGGCCTCCCGCCTGAATTCCTCCGGGCCCTGCGCGCTCGCTTACGCGTCGCGTCTCGTTTTCTATACGTCTCGCGCGCCCTCGGTCGCGGCCGCGACTCACGGACCCCAGTGCACCGCCCACAGAAAATGCTGAACGTCGCGGACGATCTTTTCGTCCTTTTTCTCCGACGGCCGGGTCGTCGGCGGCCGCCATTCGGGCGGGCCCGACCCGTACCCGTCCCGGAAGCCGCCCCCGCGCACCGCCTCGGCCCACGTCAACTCCGACTGGATGTCCCCGGCCTCCACCGGCGTGCACCGCACGAACGACAGCCCCAGTTCCGGTACGTCCACCCGCCGCGGCCGCGCCTCCGCCCCGTCGTAGATCATGTCGATCCGCGGGAACCCCTCGCCCTCGCACGACACGCGTCGCGCCCGGTCCGATGCGCCGCCCCCATTCTCGTCGTTCTTCGCGCCCGGCGCCTCCCGGCGCGTCCACGACGCGCCGCGCATCCTCGGTTCCGCCGCGATCCAGTCGATCCGCTGAAACGCGACCCGGTCGCCCGCCTGGTGCAGCCGATGACGCGCCTGGAGGTCGAGACCCTGGAACAGGTGATACCCCCGATCCGCGGCCACGCGCAGCGGCAGGTTGCTCTGCGGCCGGCCCAGGTGCGTGCGGCGCAACTGGTGCACGTCCGTCCCGGTGATGGCCAGCCCGTAGTTGCCCGCCCGTCGGCCGAAAAAGAACGCCGCCTGCTGGTGCTGCGGAAAGAACGCCGCGTCCTCCACCTGCTCGCGCCGGACCCACACGTGCGCGCCGCGCGGCGCGTCCGCCTCCGGGAACAAGCGGAACTCCTGGATCGTCCGCGACAGCCGCAGGTCCGCGTCCGGCGGGAGCGCCGTCAGCACCCCATGCCCCACGCGCCGCCCGTCCCACCACACCTCGTAGTGCGTCGTCGCGGCCGCCTCCGCCGCGCGGGCCGCCTGCGCGGCATCCATCGCCGGCCGGGTCTGCGGCCGCGCCGGCTGCGTCGCGGTCGGCGCACGCATCCCCATGCCTGCGCCCGCCAGGACCCAAACCACGGGCAACATCATCGTCGTCCTCCTTGCCCAACCGGACCGGCACTCGGAAGGGAATCACGTTTCCGACGGATCGGCGGACCCGACGGTCGAATCCCTTCACAACAACGCAATGAACTCGTCCACGCTCAGGCCGGACTCATGCAGGATCACCCTGAGCGTGCCGACGCGAATCGCACGGTGATCCGGCACGGCGACGGTCGCGCGCGGATCGTCCCGTCTCAGAATCATGTGGCTGCCTTTTTGGTGCAGCAGGGAGAAACGGCAACGCCGCACGGCCGCCACCACCGCCCGACCCGACAGATCGCGCGGGAGTTTGGCCATCGCTCATGCCGAGATTTCGACCGTCTCGCAACCCACATCGACCGGAACGGGCTCGCCGGCCTTTTGGAGGGCCTCGATGTACGCCTCAATGGCCTCGCGGACGTTGGCGAGCGCCTCCTGACGATCATTCCCTTGCGACACGCAACCCGGCAGGGCCGGCACGGTCACGACGAATCCGCCGTCCCCCTCCTGTTCCACCACCACCGTGTAACGCATGACCGAACCTCCATTCGTATTATGGCCGCAGACCTGTGCGAAATCCACGGCCCCGCGGTCGCTTGGATCCGATCCGCGGGCGCCAGTTGTCCGGTCCGAGCCGCGGGCGCGGGCCCGCGGTCCCTTTCCGAGCCGGTCGCCGCCGCGACCGGTCCACGGGCTGGCGCCCGTGGCTCGGATAAACGCCCATAGGCGCGCCGTTTCGTCTGTCCGAGCCCGCGGTCGTTTTGTCCGATCCGAGCCGCGGGCGCGAGCCCGCGGTCGTTTTGTCCGATCCGAGCCGCGGGCGCGAGCCCGCGGTCGTTTTGTCCGGTCCGAGCCGCGGGCGCAAGTCGAAGATCCGCCGGGGCGGGCCCGCGTTCGTTTTCCGAGCCGGTCGCCGCCGCGACCGGTCCACGGGCTGGCGCCCGTGGC